>Ga0181532_10000306_pt1 | contig 51814 bp, 54 predicted proteins | sample PEATcosm2014_Bin_33_FD_119768 | JGI IMG/M metagenome (GOLD analysis project Ga0181532, IMG submission 119768) | Peatland microbial communities from MTU Mesocosm Facility, Houghton, MI, USA - PEATcosm2014_Bin11_30_metaG | ecosystem: Environmental > Terrestrial > Soil > Wetlands > Peat | place... | reverse complement strand
GAAGGAAGAAGGCGGGCGGCACACCCCGTTCTTCAAGGGCTATCGGCCGCAGTTCTACTTCCGCACGACGGACGTGACGGGCGTGGCAACGCTGCCGGCGGGCACGGAGATGGTGATGCCGGGCGACAACGTCAGCCTGGAGATCGAACTGATCACGCCAGTGGCGATGGAGAAGGGCTTGCGGTTCGCGATTCGCGAAGGCGGACGCACTGTGGGCGCCGGCACCATCAGCGAAATTATTGCGTAAAGCAGCTGTCAGCCATCAGCTCTCAGCCGTTAGCTAGGATCGCAGCTTTTTGCGGCGATGATGGCAAGCGCAGAACTTGTTGATGGCTGGAGACGACGAAGAGTAAGGATCGAGCGCCGGCGGGCGCGGCGTCAGTTTAGCCCAGGACGGAGTCCTGGGTAGGCTGGAAATTAAAACCTGAGCCCCGGCAGGGGCCAGACATACAACGGCTCCAAGCGAGCCTTAACAAAAGATCTTTGAGAGATAACTAACGTGATTGGCAAAGAACGAATCCGCATCCGGCTGAAAGCTTACGACTATCGCGTCCTTGACCAGTCCACCAGTGAGATTGTGGACACCGCCCGGCGCACTGGCGCGCAAATCGCGGGACCGATTCCGCTGCCCATCGTGAAGAACAAGTACTGCGTGCTGCGCTCGCCCCACGTGGACAAGAAGTCGCGTGAGCAGTTTGAGATTCGCACTCACAAGCGCCTGCTCGACATTCTTGAGCCGACGCAGCAGACGGTGGACGCGCTGATGAAGCTGGAACTTCCCGCGGGCGTGGATGTGGAGATTAAGGCCTTCGGCAAGGAACATAAGTAGCCGCTATTCGCTCGTCGCTGTTCGCTCTTCGCCAGAAGCGAGTGGATGCAATCTGGCGAAAAGCGAATAGCGAACGGCGAAAAGCGAAATAACAAAGCTTCCGCGACTTAGGTCCCCGGTTCAAAACAACCGGAAATCAGGAAGCAGAGTTGAGGAAACGAATATGGCAGTAGGTGGAATTCTCGGCAAGAAAGTCGGCATGACGCAGCTCTTCGATGACAAGGGTGACGTTCACCCGGTCACCGTTCTGCAGGCCGGTCCCTGTGTGGTCACCGAGCGCAGGACCGTCGACAAGCACGGCTACGATGCCGCGCAGATCGGGCTGGTAGAGTTCGTGAAAGAGTCGCGCCTGACGAAAGCGATGCGCGGCCACTTCGCAAAGAACAATCTTCCGCCGCTGCGCTTCCTGCGCGAGGTACCGGTGGTGATCGACCCGGAGACCCAGGACGGAACCAAGGTCGGCGACAAAGTTCTGGTTGAGATCTTCGAAGGCGAGAAGTTTGTCGATGTCGCCGGAATTAGCAAGGGACGCGGCTTTGCCGGTGTGGTGAAGCGTCACAAGTTCGCCGGCGGCGCAGCGTCGCACGGCTCGATGTTCCAGATCACCGGTTCGATTGGATCGTCCGCGTTCCCCTCGCGTGTGTTCAAAGGCATGCGGATGTCCGGCCACATGGGCGTGGACAAGGTAACGGTTCGCAATCTGCGGGTGCTCGGCGTCGATAAAGACGAGAACCTGCTGGTGGTCGAAGGTGCGGTTCCCGGACCGAGAGACGCGTACGTGGTGATCACCAAAGCGAAGAAGCCGCCGAGAGAGCGTCGTGGATTCAGCGGCGCCGGCACGGTCGATCCGTTGAAGGCTTCGAAGCGCGCGGCAGCGAAGAAGAAATAGTTGTCAGTTGTCGGTTGCCAGTTGTCAGTTTTTTCCGAGTGGTAGCCGATGACTGGGAGCTCAGAATTTGCGTTGTGGTTCGTCAACTGACAACTGAGAACTGACAACCGACAACTGGAAAAAGATATGGCAACGATTGACGTACTAAATCTGGGCGGCGAAAAGGTGGGCTCGCTCGATCTGGCCGATGAAGTCTTCGGCGCAGTCAACGAGGATCTGCTCTGGGAAGCGGTGAAGCACTACCGCGCCGGACTTCGCGCCGGAACGCATGCCACCAAGAACAAGAAGCTGGTGAGCGGCGCAGGCAAGAAGCTGTGGAAGCAGAAGGGCACGGGACGCGCGCGTGTCGGCTCTATCCGCTCTCCACTGTGGCGGCATGGTGGCACGGTCCACGGACCGCAGCCCCGCTCCTATGACTTCGCGTTTCCGCGCAAGAAGCTGCTGGGCGCGCTGCGCTCGGCGCTGGCGGCCAAGCTTGCCGACGGCAAGCTGGTGGTGGTCGAGAACTTCGAGCTCGAAGCAGCGAAGACGAAAGCCTTCCGCCAAACGTTGGACAAGCTGAACGCGGGCAAGACGACGCTACTGGTCGAAAGCTCGGCGACCGAAAACCATAACCTGCACCTTAGCTCCCGCAACCTGGAAGGTGTCGAGCTGCTGGCGGGCAATCAGGTTCATCCCTATCACCTGCTGCGGTATGAGAGCGCAATCTTTGCGCGGCCGGCGCTGGAGAAGCTGCAGGATTCGCTGAAGGCTTCGGCACCCAAGCGCAGACATGCGGAGGTGGCGTAATGAAGTCGGCGTATCAGATCATTCGCCGTCCGGTGATTACGGAAAAGGGACTGGGCGTAAAGGAAACCGAGGCAACGCTGGTCTTCGAAGTTGCCGTCGGCGCAAGCAAGACCGAGATCAAGCAGGCCGTGCAGAGCATTTTTAAAGTGAAGGTGGACTCGGTTCGTACCGCGACCTTCGTGGGCAAAGAGCGGCGGCGTGGCAAGTTCACCGGCTACCGTCCCGACTGGAAGAAGGCGTATGTCCGGTTGAAGACGGGCCAGAAGATGCCCGAGTACGCAGAGAACTTGTAAAAGCAGTTTCGAGTTTCAGGTTTCGAGTTTCAAGCGAACGGCGAAAAGTAAGTAGCGAAGAGCGATTATGGCAATCAAGACTTACAGACCGACAACTCCGACGCGGCGTTTTACGACGACGACGGCCAATGATGAACTGACGACGAATCGGCCGTACAAGCCGCTGACCGAGCCGAAGCAGCGCATCAACGGACGCCGCAATGCCGGCGATCTGACCATCTGGCGTCGCGGTGGCGGCCACAAGCGCAAGCTGCGCATCATCGACTTCAAGCGCGATAAGGCTGGGGTTCCAGCCACCGTGGCGTCGATCGAGTACGACCCCAACCGCTCGGCTCGCATCGCCCTGCTGAATTACGCCGATGGCGAGAAGCGTTACATCGTGCAGCCGGTCGGACTGAAGGTCGGTGCGAAGCTGCTCAGCGGTCCCGATGCCGACATCCTGGTGGGCAATGCTCTGCCGCTGCGTAACATTCCTCCCGGAACGACGGTGCACAACATCGAGTTGAAGCCGGGCAAGGGTGCGCAGATGGCGCGTTCGGCGGGCGCTCAAGCGCAGCTGGTTGCCAAGGAAGGCGACTACGCGCTGCTCAAGCTGCCTTCCGGCGAAACCCGCAAGGTGCTGGTGGATTGCATGGCGACTGTAGGCCAGGTGGGCAACGCCGATCATGAGAATGTTTCCATCGGCAAGGCCGGCCGTACGCGCTGGATGGGTCGCCGCCCGACCAACCGCGGTGTCGTCATGAATCCTGTCGATCACCCGCACGGCGGCGGTGAAGGCAAGACCAGCGGCGGACGTCATCCGGTGACCCCCTGGGGCCAGCCGACGCGCGGCTACAAGACACGCAACAACAAGCGGACCGATAAGTTCATCGTAAGCCGCACCAAGAAGTAGGACTGAGAAGATATGGCACGTTCAACCAAGAAGGGCCCGTTCATCGATTCGCATCTGCAAGTCAAGATCGAGCAGATGAACGCGCGCAACGAGAAGAAGGTGGTGCGCACCTGGTCGCGCCGCTCCACGGTGATCCCGGAGATGGTGGGACACACGCTGGCGGTGCACAATGGGAAGAAATTCATTCCCGTGTACATCACCGAAAACATGGTGGGCCACAAGCTGGGCGAGTTCAGCATGACGCGCACCTTTAAGGGCCACTCGGTGAAAGCTGCAACGGAGACCGCGGCTAAACCAGCGCCGCCGGCGAGATAAGGAAACGACATGGAATTCACAGCCAAGCTGAATTACGTGCGAGTCTCGCCGCAGAAAGCGCGCCTGGTGCTGGACCTGATCAAGGGCCGCCGGGTGGAAGAGGCGCTCGACACGCTGACGTTCAGCAAGAAGGGTATCGCGCCGAAGTTGTACAAGCTGCTGCGCTCGGCGGTGGAAAACGCCAATTATGTCAGCGCCGAGAAGGGTCTTGACGTCGACGTTGATCGCCTGTTCGTTACTCGCGCCATTGCGAATGACGGGCCGCGCATGAAGCGCATTCGTCCCGCGCCCATGGGTCGTGCGTATCGCTATCAGCGGCGTATCGCGCACATCGAGATCGCGCTGGCGGAGAAGACTGCGAAGAACGGTAAAGGCGATCTGGTGCAGACGGTGCAGGAGACTGCTCCGGCGAAGACAGCCAAGAAAGCGCCCGTCAGGAAACCGGCGGCTAAGAAGGCACCGGCCAAGAAGTCTGCGGCGAAGAAACCGGCGGCGAAGAAACCCGCCAAGAAAAAATAGGGAGATTATGGGACAGAAAGTCCATCCATACGGTTTCCGTCTCGGCATCACCAAGCCGTGGCGGTCGCGCTGGTTCGTCGAGCGCGATTACGACAAGCTGCTGCTCGAAGACGTCAAGCTGAAGGCCGAGCTGAAGGACAAGCTGAAGTCGGCGGGCGTGAGCTCGATCGAGATTGAGCGTCCGGGCAACAAGCTGCGCATCATCATCCGCACCGCGCGGCCGGGCATCATCATCGGACGCAAAGGCACGGAGATCGACAAGCTGAAGCAGGAGATCCAGAAGCGCACCAATCGCGATGTCTACGTCGACATCCAGGAAGTGCACAAGCCGGAGCTCGATGCGCAGCTGGTGTCGGAGAACATTGCCCTGCAGCTGGAAAAGCGCGTGGGCTTCCGTCGCGCCATGCGCAAGGCGGTGGACTCGGCGCTGCGCTTTGGCTGCAAGGGAATCAAGGTGCGCGTCAGCGGCCGTCTGAACGGCAATGAAATCGCGCGCTCAGAATGGTATCTGCAGGGTCGCCTGCCACTGCACACGCTGCGTGCCGACATCGACTACGGTTTCACCGAAGCGCGCACGACATACGGCATGATCGGCGTGAAGGTTTGGGTTTACAAAGGCGAGATTTTCAAGGAACGCAAGCGCGAGCCGCAGACGGTTCAAAGCGGAGCGTTTTAAGGGCAGTTGTCGGTTGTCAGTTGCCGGTTGTCAGTGAAGCCGCAACGGATGATCGACGCAAACTGACAACGGACAACTGAGAACTGACTTATGTTGATGCCAAAGAAAGTGAAGTACCGCAAGCAGCAGCGCGGCCGCATGTGCGGCAAGGCGTGGCGCGGCGGCGAGCTGTCGTTCGGCGACTTCGGCCTCAAGGTTCTGGAGCCGGGATGGATCACTGATCGCCAGATCGAAGCCAGCCGCGTGGCCATGACGCGCTTCATCAAGCGTGGCGGCAAGATCTGGATTCGCCTCTTCCCAGATAAGCCGGTGACCAAGAAGCCGGCCGAAACCCGCATGGGCAAAGGCAAAGGTGCGCCGGATCACTGGGTCGCAGTGGTGCGTCCCGGCAAGATCCTGTTCGAGATGGAAGGGGTACCGGCGGCGGATGCTGCCGAGGCAATGCGTTTGGCCTCGCACAAGCTGCCGCTGCGGACCAAGTTCGTGCAGCGCGAAGGCGTGCACTAGGAAGCAGTTGTCAGTTGCCGGTTGCCGGTTGTCAGTTGAAGTACGACGGCGCACGGTGATTGACGTAAACGGGTCGGAAGATATCCAGCAAACGGTGTCAAACTGACAACCGACAACTGGCAACCGACAACTGGATTTTCAAGATGAATGTCGACAAAATACGCAACCTGACCGATATCGAGCTGGATCATCAGCAGCGCGAGCTGTCCGACCAGCTGTTCAAGATGAAGTTTCAGCTCAAGATGGGCCAGACCGAAAGCCTGAAGAAGATTCGCGAGTTGAAGAAAGACATTGCGCGGGTGAAGACGGTGATGCGCCAGAAGCAGATTGCCGGCGGAAACGGAGCCTCGGCTCCGAAGGCGCCGGTAGCTAGCGCTCCCGCACCGGCGAAGAAAGCGGCTGGAAAGAAGATGAAAGCCGCTACGGAGAAAAAGTAATCCATGGCTGAAACCACAGCAACCAGCAACGCAGCCACCGCGGGACGGCGCAAGACCATGATCGGCAAAGTCGTCTCCACCAAGATGGCCAAGACTATCGTGGTTGAGGTGCGGCGGCAGAAGGCGCACCCGTTCTACAAGCGCGTGGTGACGCGCAGCAAAAGGTTCTATGCCCACGACGAGCAGGGCACAGCGCATCTTGGCGACTTCGTGAAGATCGAAGAGACGCGGCCGTTGTCCAAGCTGAAGCGCTGGCAGTTGAAGGAGATCGTGCAGCGGGCGGCGCTGGTCGCGCCGGTTGAGGAAGTGGTCGGCGAGAACGCGTAAAGGCCGCAGTTGGCATTTGGCAGTTAGTATTTGGCCAAAACTTTAAGAGCTGCACTCGAAAGCAGTAGGCGCAAAGCGAGTTTGCCAAGTGCTAAATGCCAAGTGCCAAGTGCTGAGCCACGACGCAGCTGCGAAGGAGAAGGATTTATGGCAGTGATGATGAGGACCATGCTCGATGTCGCCGACAACTCCGGCGCGCGCAAGCTGCAGATGATCCTGCCGCTGGGCGGTTCGACCGGACTGGTTGCCGGCCTGGGCGATGTGATTACCGCCGCGGTGAAGGAAGCTTCACCCGATGGCACCGCCAAGAAGGGCACGGTGGTCAAGGCGGTGATCGTTCGGACCCGGAAAGAGCATCGTCGCCGCGATGGCACATATATCCGCTTCGATCAGAATGCGGCCGTGCTTATCAATGACGCGCATGAACCGGTGGGCACACGCGTCTTCGGACCGGTAGCCCGCGAGTTGCGCGAGAAGAAGTTCTTGAAGATTGTTTCCCTGGCGCCGGAAGTGCTGTAGGAGCAACTAGCAGCTAGCAACTAGCAACTAGCTGCTGGAGTTGGCGCAAAACAGGTTTAGCTAGTTGCTAATTGCTAGTCGCTAGAGGCTAAGAGATGCAAAAGAGTGTGGACATTCGCCGCAACGATCAGGTGCGGGTGATTACCGGACGGGACAAGGGCAAGCAGGGCCGCGTGCTGCGCGTGATGCCGGACGAGGGCAAGGTGCTGGTCGAGCACGTCATGATGGTGAAGAAGAACGTGCGCCCTAACCCGCAGAAGAATATCAAGGGCGGCATCGCCGAGCAGGAGAGCCGGATCGCCATCAGCAACGTGATGCTGATGTGCAACTCCTGTAATCGGCCGGTCCGCGTTGGACATGAGTACCACGGCGACCGTCATGTGCGGGTGTGCAAGAAGTGCAGCACGACGCTCGAGAAGTAAGAACAGCAGTTAGCACTTGGCATTTAGCACTTAGCCAAGGCTTAAGGTTCGAGCAGCAAGTCAGGTCGGCAAGGTTTGGCTAAATGCCAATTGCTAAATGCTAAGTGCGAGCCTTCAAAATTGATTTCCTCACGAACCGGCTCACCGCCGAAACCGTGAGAAAGGTAAAAGCAGAGAAATGGCAGACGAGAAAAAACAGAAAGCCCAGCAGGGCGGAGGCAAGCAGCAGGGTGGTCAGGGCAAGCCTCAGGGCAAGAAAGCGAAGCCGGGGGAAGTAGAAGCGGCGAGTGATCAGGCTTCGGGCAAGCCGGCGCGTCCCAAGGCGAACAACCGTGGCACGGCACGCTTGCGCGACCGCTATTACAAAGAAGTTTTGCCGACGCTGATGAAGGAATTCAGTCTCGACAACCCGATGGCCGCTCCCAAGCTGGAGAAGATCATCGTGAACATGGGCGTGGGCGAAGCGACGCAGAACGCCAAACTGATCGATCCGGCTGCGACGGAAGTCGGCCAGATCACCGGCCAGAAGCCGGTGATCACCAAGGCACGCAAGTCGATCGCGGCCTTCAAGGTTCGTGAAGGCATGCCCATCGGCGTCATGGTGACTCTGCGTGGCGACCGCATGTACGAGTTCTTCGATCGCCTGGTGAATGTTGCCCTGCCGCGTGTGCGCGACTTTCGCGGTGTGCCGACCAAGTCGTTCGATGGGCGCGGGAACTTTACGCTAGGCGTGCGCGATCAGCTGATCTTCCCCGAGATCGACTATGCCAAGGTCGAGAAGCTGAAGGGCATGAACATCACGATCGTAACCACGGCAGGAACGGACGATCAGGCACGAGCGCTGCTGAAGCACATGGGCATGCCGTTCCGGCAGTAAAAAGAGAAGTTTCGAGTTTCTAGTTTCGAGTTTCAGGTCAGGCATGAAACTCGATGGGATGAAAGCTAACAGCTAATGGCTAAGAGCCAATAGCGAAAGGCAAGAATGGCGAGAACATCACAAATAGCGAAGACAAACAAAAAGCTCAAGTTCTCGACCCGGCAGCATAATCGCTGCAAGATCTGCGGACGCGCGCGCGGCTACCTACGCAAGTTCGGGCTGTGCCGTCTGCATTTCCGCGATCTGGCTCTGCGGGGCGAGATTCCCGGGGTTGCGAAGTCGAGTTGGTAACAGCAGTGGCTAGTGATTAGTGGCTAGCTGTGGTTTTAGTTCGTCGCCGACAGGTTCTTCTCCCGGACTACGGAGTTTCCAGGAGAAGCGAACGGGCGACGATATCAGGAGAAGCAACGCATGAGTTTGACCGATCCGGTCTCGGATTTCTTAACCAGAGTTCGTAATGCCATCAAGGCGCGGCAGCAGAAGGTCGACGTTCCGCACTCCAAGCTGAAGGTGGAGATGGCCCGCATTCTCAAAGAAGAGGGTTACATCGCGAACTTCAAGGCCACCGACGAAGAGGGACGCAAGGTCCTGCGCGTGTATTTGAAGTACAGCTCCGACAACTTGTCGCCGATCTCGGACCTGAAGCGTGTATCTCGTCCCGGCTGCCGCGTGTATGTCGGACATACCGAAATCCCGCGCGTGCTGGGCGGCTTGGGGATCAACATTCTGACCACGCCCAAAGGCGTGATGACCGGCCGCCAGGCTCGCAAAGAAGGCGTCGGCGGCGAAGTTTTGTGTGAGATTTACTAGGTAGCTGTCGGCTATCAGCCGTCAGCTAAGGCGTTGGCCTGGTGATGCTTTGGAAGTCGGGCACGATGCTCGAACTACGTAGAACAAGCCGAGAGCTGAAAGCTGACGGCTGAGAGCTAAAGAATATGTCTCGAATTGGTAAGAAACCGATACCGTTGCCCAAGGGCGTGACCTATGCCGTCGAGGGCAACACTGTTCGCGTGAAGGGCCCGAAGGGCGAAGTCGTCACCCACATGCCGGGCGGCGTCAAACTGGAACAGAGCGACGGCAATCTCGTGGTCGTCCGTGAAGACGATTCGAAAGCGGCGATTCACGGCCTTGTCCGCGCTCTGGTCAACAACTCTGTCGAAGGCGTCACCAAAGGCTGGACCAGGGAACTGGATATTGTTGGCATCGGCTATCGCGCCGAGATGAAGGGCAAGAGCACGGTGGTGTTCACGCTGGGCTATTCGCACCCGATCGAGTATCCGCTGCCCGCTGGTATCGATGTCGCGATCGATCCCAAGCAGACACACTTGACCATCAGCGGCATCGATCGCCAGAAGGTAGGATTTGTCGCCGCCGAGATGCGCGGTCTGCGGCCGCCAGATCCGTACAAGAACAAGGGCGTGCGCTACAGCGACGAGCGACTGAAGAAGAAGGTCGGCAAGACGGGCGCGAAATAGTTGTCAGTTGTCAGCGATCTGATGCCAGCCGCAATAGTTTGCTGAGAGCTAACGGCTAAGAGCTAAGAGCCGTTTTGGACGGGATGGGCTTCGGCCACCGTTACCCGGTTCAGAAACCCGGGATAAGGAAAAGAGAATGCTTTCGAAGACCTCAAAAGATCAGACACGACAGAAGGTTCACACCCGCATTCGCAAGAAGCTGATGGGCACGACCGAGCGGCCGCGGCTGAACGTGTATCGCTCGGTTAACCACATCTACGCACAGGTCATCGACGACGCCAAAGGGGTGACGCTGGTTTCGGCCACCTCGGTCGAGAAGGGAAAGGGCGTCAAGGGCGACAAGCGGCCTACTGGCGGCAATGTCAGCTCGGCCAAGGACGTGGGCAAGCTGATCGCCGAGCGTGCCAAGGACAAGGGCATCAAGAAGGTTGTCTTCGATCGCGGCGGCTATCTGTATCACGGGCGTATCAAGGCGCTGGCCGACGCCGCGCGCGAAGCAGGATTAGAGTTCTAAAACAGCAGTTGTCAGTTGTCGGTTGTCAGTTGTCAGTACGCGACCGGGTTCTGGCGCCAAGCGAATAGCGAGAAACGAAGAGCGAAAAAATGCCAATAGTAAAGAAAAAGTTAGACGCTGGTCAGTACCAACTGAAGGACCAGGTTGTCTCGATCAACCGCGTCACCAAGGTCGTCAAAGGCGGCAAGAATTTGTCGTTCGCGGCGCTGGTGGTCGTAGGCGATCCGGCCTCAGCGGTGGTGGGTTACGGCTCCGGCAAGGCGAAGGAAGTTCCTCAGGCGATCCGCAAGGGCATCGAGTCGGCCAAGAAGAATCTGCTGCGCGTGAACCTGAATCAAACCACTATTCCGCATCAGGTGCTGGGGCGCTATGGGTCTGGAATGGTACTGCTGAAGCCCGCTCCTGAAGGAACCGGCGTTATCGCCGGCGGTGCAGTGCGGGCGGTGATGACTTCCGCCGGTGTGCAGAACGTGCTGACTAAATCGATTGGCACCACCAACCCGCACAACGTGATCAAGGCCACGTTCAACGCGCTCGGCAAGCTGCGCGACCGCAAGGATGTAGCGGCGCAACGCGGCAAAACCGTGGAGGAGTTGTAATCATGGCGCGAGTTCGGAAAAAGACAGAGACTGCAGCCGCCGCGCACGGTTCGAAGATTCATCTGAAGTGGGTTCGTTCGGCCATCGCGTCGCCGGTGAAGCATAAGCTTGTGGTTAAGGGACTGGGCTTCACGCGGCTCAATCAGGTTGTGGAGCGTGAAGACACTCCCTCGATCCGCGGCATGGTGGCGAAGGTGCCGCACTTGGTAGAGATTTTGAAATAGCTGTCAGTTGTCGGTTGCCAGTTGTCAGTTCAGGCGACCGGCGCGGGGCGCATGTTGCGAGAACATCGCGTGTGCCGGGTGTAACTGACAACGGACAGCTGACAACTGAGGTTGAAAATGAATCTGAGTACATTACGAGCGCCTCGCAAGGCGTCGGAAAATCGCAAGCGCGTGGGCCGAGGTATGGGCTCGGGCATGGGCAAGACTTCTACCCGTGGTCACAAAGGCCAGAGATCGCGCAGCGGTTCGCGCATGATGCGCGGATTTGAAGGCGGCCAGATGCCGTTGCATCGCCGCCTGCCCAAGCGTGGCTTCGTCAACATCTTCCGCACCGAGTACGAAGTGGTGAACCTGGAGAAGCTGGCGAGCCTGCGCGACAGCGAGATCACTCCCGAAGTACTGCGCAAAGCCGGGATGGTGAGTTCCAAGAAGGCACTGGTGAAGGTGTTGGGACAGGGCGAGTTGTCCAAGGCGCTTACCGTGCATGCGCACAAGTTTTCCAAGTCGGCGCAGGAGAAGATTGAGAAGGCCGGCGGCACCATTCAAGTGGTCAGTGCCTAGGGGCCAGTGGCCAGCTGGGTTTGTGCGCTGCCTGAGTCTTGTCCGAGTCCGAGACGAAGCCGTTGCGAGGAGTTTTGTTTTAACTGGCTACTGGCCACTGCCAACTGGTTCTTGAGGTTCTATGCTTGAGAAGTTAGCCAACGTATTCCGCGTTCCCGATCTGCGAAAGCGCATTCTGTTCACGCTTGGGCTGCTGGCGGTGTATCGTCTCGGCGGTCACATTCCGACGCCGGGGATCAACGCCGATAAGCTGGCGCAGTTCTTCGACCAGAACCGTGGCAGCTTCCTGGGCTTCATCGATCTGTTCAGCGGCGGCCAGTTGCGCCGGTTGACGATCTTCGCGCTCGGCATCATGCCGTACATCACCGCGTCGATCATTTTGCAGTTGATGACCGTGGTGTACGAACCGCTGGCCAAGCTGCAGAAGGAAGGCGAGCTGGGCCGCAAGAAGATCACCCAGTGGACGCGCTACCTGACCCTGGGCCTGAGCGCCGTGCAGTCGTTGGGCATCGCGTTTACGTTGCAGAGGCAGCCGGATTTCGTGGTCAATCCCGGGATCGGTTTTGTCCTGATGACCATGCTGACGCTAACCACGGGCAGCGTCTTCATCATGTGGCTGGGCGAGCAGATTACCGAGCGCGGCGTCGGTAACGGGATGTCGCTGCTGATCTTCGCTGGCATCGTGGTCGGCTTGCCGCGTGGCGTCATGGACATGCTGGACAAGGCCAAGAATCAGGCCTGGGGCGCGCTGACTGTGCCTGCCATGCTGTTGCTGGTGGTGTTGATGGTCGCGGTGGTCGCGTTCATTGTGTTCGTGGAGCGCAGCGAGCGCCGCATCCCGGTGCAGTACGCCAAGCGCGTTGTCGGACGCAAGATCATGGGCGGCCAGTCGACCCACCTGCCGCTGCGCGTGAACTCCGGCGGCGTTATGCCGGTGATCTTCGCATCTTCAGTATTGACTTTGCCGCAGACAGCAGGAGCGTTGTTCAAGGACAACCGTTACTTCGGTCCGATGCTCCGCGCCTTGCAGTGGGGCGAGCCGCTGTACACGCTGTTGTATGCGATTGGGATCATCTTCTTCGCATATTTCTACGTGTCGATTGTCTTCAACCCGACCGAGGTTGCCGACAACATGCGTAAGTATGGCGGATTTATTCCCGGCATTCGGCCCGGCGCGCGCACGGCGAATTACATTAACGACATTCTGACGCGCATTACCCTGGTAGGCGCGTTATACCTGATCCTGATTTCGTTCATTCCGGAGTGGATGATCGCCGGAATTCGCTTGAATCATCTGCCGGGCGCGATTGGAGCGTTCTTCGAGCGCTTACCAAATTTCGTGACCAACGGTCTTGGCGTGAACTTCTACTTCGGTGGAACGTCGCTACTGATCGTCGTCGGTGTGGCGATGGATACGATCAACCAGGTCGAATCGCAATTGGTGATGCGGCATTACGAAGGATTTACGCCCCGCAGCGGACGAGTCCGCGGTCGCAGGTCGACGTGGTAAGGCAGCACTTGGCACTTAGCAGTTGGCAATTAGCCAAGGCCAGCTGACGACATTAGTTGAGCAGGTTTCACCTTGGCAGGGCAGCACAGAGCGGGCAACGAGCAGCAGCCAAGTGCTAAATGCCAAGTGCTAAGTGTTGGTTTTGACGCCCGTCTAGCGGCGGGCAGAAAGAAGAGATGTTCGGAAGATTCCGGAGGCGGTCGCCCAGCGCCATCCGGCACACGAACGGCTCTCAGGGTACAACCGATGGAAGTGCAGACTTCCGCAGCAGTGGGCGTGCAGGCGAACACGCGTATAACGGGTCCTATTATCCTGCTGGGACCTCCGGCGGCCGGCAAAGGAACGCAGGCCAAGCTGATCGCGCAAACCTTCGGCATCCCGCAGATCTCCACGGGAGACATTCTGCGGGCCTGTGTGGCTCAGAAAAGCGAGCTGGGTTTGAAGGCTAAAGCGATCATGGAACGGGGCGAGCTGGTTCCGGACGACCTGGTCTGCGACATGGTCGCCGATCGACTGGAGCAGACGGACTGTTGTCGCGGGTTCATTCTGGATGGGTTTCCGCGGACGGTGCATCAGGCAGAGTGGCTGGACGCGCATCTGCAGAAGATGCGGAGTTGCAAGGCGGGCGATACGGCGGCTCAGCAGGCGTGCGCGGCGCCGGTTGTGATCAGGCTGATAGTAGATTATAATGTTCTACGGCAACGGGTTACCGGACGCCGTTCCTGTCCCACCTGCGGGCGGATTTATAACGTCTACTTCCAGCCTCCTAAAGTCCAGGGTACCTGCGACGTTGATGGTGCGCCACTTGTGACGCGCCCAGACGATGCGGAAGACGTTTTTGCCGAGCGCATGAAGACGTATGACCGGCAAACGCTGCCCCTGGTCGACTATTACAGGGCTCGGGGTCGGCTGGTGGAAGTGAACGGCGAGCAGCCGGTGGAAGAGGTAATGGCGCAGGCGTTTAGCGCGATCGAGAATGTCAATCGTTTGTAAGTCAGCTGCGGAAATTGAGAAGATGCGCCACAGCGGGCGCATCGTTCGTCAGGTTCTAGAGGCAGCTAAGGAAGCGGTTGCACCCGGTTGCTCCACCATGGATCTGGAGCGCGTGGCCGAGCGCAAGATTCGGGATTTAGGCGCGAAGCCGGCATTCAAGGGTTATTACGATTATCCCTGCGTGCTGTGCGTCTCGGTGAACAACGAGATCGTGCACGGCATACCGTCGGAGCGGCGGGTGCTGAAAGCGGGCGATATCGTTTCCTTGGATTGCGGGGTTGTGCTCGACGGCTACTACGGGGATTCGGCGATCACAGTTCCTGTAGGCGACACGATCACGCCGGAGTTGCAGAAACTGCTGGACGTGACGCGCGAATCGCTGACCCAGGGAATCGAGGCAGCGCACGCGGGCAATACGATTGGCGATATCGGCGCCGCCGTGCAGAAGTATGTTGAGGCCAACGGTTTCAGCGTAGTGCGCGAGTTTGTAGGACACGGAATCGGGACCCACCTGCACGAAGATCCGCAGGTGCCGAACTACGGCACACCAGGACATGGTCCGAAGCTGCGCGACGGCATGGTACTGGCGATCGAGCCGATGGTGAACATGGGCCGTCCGGGAACGCGTTTGCTCGACGATAAGTGGACGGCAGTGACCGAAGACGGAAGCTACAGCGCTCACTTCGAGCACTGCATTGCAGTAACCAAGAATGGGCCAGTGATTTTGACGGAGTAGTTGTCAGTTGTCGGTTGTCAGTTGTCAGCAAGCGACTAACAACTAGCGGCTAGCAACTAGTGAAGTTTCGAATTGTTTTTGAGTTGCTCGGCTGAACGGCGTAACAAAAGTTGTCGGCTGCCGAAAGCACAACTGATAACCGACAACTGACAACGGATAATTGGGTGTGAATGAGTAAGGAAGACGCGATTGAAGTAATGGCAGTGGTAGTCGAACCCCTGCCCAATGCGATGTTTCGAGTGGAGCTGGAGAACAAGCATCAGGTGCTGGCGCATGTCTCCGGCAAGATGCGCAAGAACTTCATCCGCATACTTCCTGGCGATCGCGTCGCGGTGGAGTTGTCGCCGTACGATTTGACGCGCGGGCGCATTGTGTATCGGTACAAATAGTGACTAGTAGCTAGTAATTAGTAATTAGCAACTAGCAAAAAGGGTTCATAGGCATTATGAAGGTACGAGCATCCGTTAAGAAGATTTGTGACAAGTGCAAGGTGATTCGCCGGCATGGCGTGGTGCGGGTCATCTGCGAGAATTCAAAGCATAAGCAGAGGCAAGGTTAGCGACTAGCGGCTAGCAACTAGTCTTTGCAACACCACCGGTTAATCGATTCCGACGGCACGATTGAGTGGGAATCTAAGACATTTCGAGCAACAGATTTAGCTAATTGCTAATTGCTTATTGCTACGGGGTATTTAATGGCACGTATTGCAGGCGTGGATCTTCCGCGCAACAAGCACATCCGGATCGCGCTGACCTACATCTACGGCATCGGCAATTCGCGGTCGGCCAAGATTCTGGGCGCGGCTCATGTGGAGCCGGTCAAGAAGGTCAGCGATCTGAACGAAGACGAAGTCAACCGCATCCGCCAAGTCATCGAGCAGGAAGGCGACGTCGAGGGCGATCTCCGCAAGGATATCTCGATGCACATCAAGCGGCTGATCGAAATCGGCTCGTATCGCGGCTACCGTCATCGCCGCAGCCTGCCGGTTCGCGGACAGCGCACCCACACCAACGCCCGTACCCGCAAAGGACCGCGCAAGGGCACGGTGGCGAATAAGAAGAAAGCGACGGGTAAGACATAATCCATGGCTAAACCAGCAGGCTCCGCCGCCGACAAAAAAGGCAAGACCAAGAAGTTCAAGAAGAAGGAACGTAAGCACATTCCGCATGGATTGGTGCACGTTCAGGCGTCCTTCAACAACACCATCGTCACCATCACCGACCCGACCGGGAACACCGTGTCGTGGAAGAGTTCGGGATCGTTGGGCTTCCGCGGGTCGCGCAAGGGCACTCCCTTTGCCGCGCAGCAGGCCGCAGCAAACGCCGCCAACCAGGCGCGCGATCACGGCATGCGCAGCGTTGATGTGCGTGTGAGCGGTCCGGGATCGGGACGCGAGTCGGCGGTGCGTGCGCTGGCTGCGTCTGGACTGGATGTCCGCACGATCAAGGATGTGACGCCGGTGCCGCATAACGGCTGCCGTCCGCCGAAGAGACGAAGGGTTTAGGTATTGGGGGCTAGAGGCTAGCGAAGCTGGCAACTGGCCACCACGTCTTCTGACGGGCAAAGGATCGTAAGGGTAAGTAGCAACATCTAATTGCTGACCCCTAATCCCTAGCCCCTGACAACCGATTTTGGATCGGGAAGAAGCGTTGCCATGCGCGTAAACCGATCGACACTGAAATAGGAGAATAACTTGGCACGGTACAAAGACGCAGTTTGCCGCCTTTGCCGCCGCGAGGGCATGAAGTTGTTCCTCAAAGGCGGAAAATGTTTTACGGACAAGTGTCCGATCGAAAAGCGCAATTTTGCCCCTGGCCAGCACGGCAAGGATCGCAAGGCAAAGATCGTGGGCTACGGTCTGCAGCTTCGCGAGAAGCAAAAGGCGAAACGCATCTACTTCACCCAGGAAGGCCAATTCCGCAACTACTTCGAGCGCGCCTTTCGCACGAAGGGCGTCACCGGCGAAATGCTCCTGCAGCAACTGGAGCGCCGGCTCGACAACGTTGTGTATCGCCTCGGCTTTGCCGTAGCGCGGCGCCAGGCCCGCCAATTGGTGCGGCACGGTCACGTCGCGGTCAACGGCAGGAAGGTCAACATCCCTTCCTATCAGGTGAAAACGGGCGATGAGATCACGGTGCGCGAAGGCAGCCAGAAGCTGGCAATCCTCGAGGCTGCGAAGGATTTCGCGAGCCATCAGGCGCCGCCGGCATGGCTGGAAGTCGATCGCGATGCTTACAAGGGCCGGGTGCTGGCTCTGCCGAAGCGCGAAGACATCAACCTGCCTCTCAATGAGCAGCTGATCGTCGAACTGTACAGCAAGTAAAGTGCCGCTGGCTAACGCCGGCTCGTCAACACAGAAACCGGCGGGACGCTGGGCTGAAAGCCCAGCTCTACCGCCCCAGCCTTCGGCCAGATCAGCCGGACTTGAGCCGCGCAGCACGGCCGGAGAGATAGGAGTTATAGATGCTTTGGAAAGGCTTTCAGAAACCGAAACGACTGGCAACCGACACGGAAGTCTTGACCGACAAGTACGGTCACTTCTGGGCACAGCCGTTCGAGCGTGGGTTCGGTACAACCATTGGCAACGCACTGCGCCGGGTGTTGCTTTCTTCGATCGAGGGAGCTGCGGTTACCGCAGTCAAGATAGAAGGCGTGCTGCACGAGTTTCAGTCGATCCCCGGCGTAGTCGAGGATGCGACTGACATTATCCTCAACCTGAAGCAGATTCCGTTTCGTCTGAACGGCGATGCGCCGAAGGCGATTTATCTGCGCGCCGATCAGCCCGGAATCGTCACCTCAGGAATGATCGAAGCCGATGCCGACGTCGAGGTGCTGGACAAGGACGTCTACATCGCGACCGTCAGCGAAGGCGGCAAGATCGACATGGAAATGCGCCTGAAGCGCGGCCGCGGCTATGTTTCAGCGGACAAGAATTTCGATGAGGATCTGGGTCTGGGATTCATCCCCATCGACTCGGTACACTCGCCGGTTCGCAAGTGCAACTACTCGGTTGAAGCGGCGCGCCTGGGACAGATCACGGATTACGACAAGCTGTCGATCGAAATCTGGACCAACGGCTCGGTCACTCCGGCCGACGCGCTGGGTCTGGCGGCAAAGCTGCTCAAAGACCACATGAACATCTTCATCAACTTCGAGGAGGAGCTGGAAGCGCAGGCTGCCGGCGCCGCCGACAAGCCGGAGATTCGCAACGAGAACCTGAACCGCTCCGTCGAGGAGTTGGAGCTTTCTGTGCGCAGCTACAACTGCCTGAAGAACGCCAATATCCAGACCATCGGCGAGCTGGTGCAGAAGACCGAAGCGGAGATGCTGAAGACCAAGAATTTCGGTCGCAAGTCGCTCAACGAGATCAAGGAGATTCTCTCCTCGATGGGATTGAGCCTGGGCATGAAGATTGACGAACATGGCAATGCCGTGCCCGGCAGTTCTTCGAATATGTCCCAGTCGACCGGCTTCGGCACGTCGAATTACGGGATCGACCAGGGATACTGAAAACAGTTGCCGGTTGCCAGTTGTCAGTTGACGACAGGCAACCGGTAGCAGACAACATACTCGAGACCAGGTTGTCCATGAGCTGACAGCCGACAACGGACAACAAGTTCCAAGGAATTCATATGCGTCATCGTAGAGCAGGTTGGAAGTTAGGACGGAATACCGAACACCGGCGTGCGCTGTTGCGCAACCTGGTGACGTCGCTGATCGTGGAAGAGCGCATCGAAACGACTGTGGTAAAAGCCAAGGCGATGCGCCCACACGTGGAGAAGATGATCACGCTGGGCAAGCGTGGCGATGTGGCAGCGCGGCGTTTGGCGGCGTCGTATCTGATGACGCGCGAGGCGGTGACAAAGCTGTTTGACACCATCTCGCCGCGATACGGCGATCGCAACGGCGGATACCTGCGGATCATTCACTCCGGCTTCCGCCGCGGTGATGGCGGGGACCTGGCGTTCGTTGAGTTGCTCGGCAGCGAGAAAACGCTGGACGAGAAGCGCCAGAAGCGCACCGAGATGCGCGCCAAGCGTGCCGAGGAAAGCCGCAAGGCTCTCGAAGAAGCGCAGGCCGCGGAAGGCGTACCGCCTGCCGAAGCCGAGCCGGCCAAGGAAACCAAGGAAGAAGAGAAGTAACCCTCTATCACTCAAGGCAGAACGCACCCGACTCCGGGTGCGTTTTTGCTTTGATCGCTAATTGTTAGTTGCTGGCTTACCCAATCTCCACCAGTTCCGCGATCTTGGCCTGCCACTCGCGGGGGCCGCTCTCGTGGACGGAGTTGCCGTTCACGTCGACGGCGACCATCACTGGCATGTCTTCCACTTCAAATTCGTAGATGGCTTCCATGCCAAGATCGTGGAAGGCCAGCACGCGTGATTTCTTGATGGCCTTCGACACCAAGTAGGCTGCACCGCCGACGGCCATCAGGTAGACCGCCTTGTGATCGCGGATAGCTTCGATCGCGGCTGGACCGCGTTCGGACTTGCCGATCATGCCAAGCAGATTTGTCTCCTTCAGCATCTGGCGCGTGAACTTGTCCATGCGCGTGGCCGTCGTCGGCCCGGCGGGACCGACCGCTTCCTCGCGCACCGGATCAACCGGGCCGACGTAATAAATGAAACGATTGTTGAAGTCGACCGGCAGCGCTTCTTTCTTGTTGAGCATCTCGGTCATACGCTTGTGGGCGGCGTCGCGGCCCGTGAGCAGCTTGCCGCTCAGCAGCAGCACGTCGCCGGGCTTCCAGGTGGCGACTTCTTCGCGCGTGACCGTGTCGAGATTAACGCGCCGCGCGTTGACGGGATTGTAGGTCAGCGTTGGCCAATCTTCGAGTGAAGGCGGCTCGAGCGCAACCGGACCGCTACCATCGAGCACGAAGTGCGCGTGACGTGTGGCAGCGCAGTTGGGAATCATCGCGACCGGCAGATTAGCGGCATGTGTTGGGTAGTCCTTCACCTTCACATCGAGAACGGTGGTCAGTCCGCCGAGTCCTTGCGCGCCAATGCCGAGCTGATTAATCTTCTTGAAAAGCTCAACGCGCAGCTTTTCCGCGGTCGTCTGCGGGCCGCGGGCGATCAATTCCTGAATGTCGATCGGTTCCATCAGAGATTCTTTCGCGATCAGCATAGCCTTTTCCGCTGTGCCGCCAATGCCGATGCCGATGATGCCCGGCGGACACCAGCCGGCGCCCATGGTCGGCACCGTCTTCAGCACCCAGTCGACGATGGAATCCGAGGGATTCAGCATGGCAAACTTCGCCTTCGCCTCCGAGCCGCCGCCCTTGGCCGCGACCAGCACTTCCAGTTTGTCGCCGAGTACGATGGTCATGTTGATCACCGCAGGCGTGTTGTCCTTGGTGTTCGTGCGCGCTCCCGCCGGGTCGGCGAGGATGCTGGCGCGCAGCGTGTTGTGCTCGTGCTGATAGGCGCGGCGCACGCCTTCGTTGACCATGTCCTCGACGCTCATGGTTGCGTCCCAGCGGACATCCATCCCCACCTTCAGGAAGACGGTTACGATGCCGGTGTCCTGGCAGATTGGCCGGTGACCTTCGGCGCACATGCGCGAGTTGATCAGGATCTGCGCCATGGCATCGCGCGCAGCAGGCGACTGCTCCCGCTCATAGGCGGCGGCCATGTGCTTGATAAAGTCGACGGGATGGTAATAGGAGATGAACTGTAGCGCGTCAGCCACGCTTTGAATGAGATCTTCTTGTTTGATAATAGTCATAACAACCTGCGCGATGAGTTATTTCACCACTGAGGACACGGAGAGCACCGAGAGGTGAATCGGGGAGTAGACCATCCCGTTCTCGGCGCCGAGGCAGAGGCTTACGGCATCCCGCGGCGAACCCAAGATTATACCGTTCCAGTAAGACTGGGACTTGTGATTTACGACCATTACGATTCTGTCCGGAACCGGTTGCAGGGCTGGAGGCTCCATTTCGTGGCGGGATGCCAGCCCGGCGCGACGGCGACGAATCGTATAAAGTAGTGCGACAGGGGGTGGGAATTGAGTGTTGCAAGCGCAAACCACGGTCAAGATGCGCAAACACTTCCCGAGCTGCCATACGAGTCGTGGAAGGATACACTGTCGACGCTGCACCGGTGGACGCAAGTGGTGGGCAAGGTGCGACTGGCGCTTACGCCGCTGGTGAATCATTGGTGGAACGTGCCGCTCTATGTGACTGCTCGCGGCCTGACGACCTCGGTGATGCCGTATGACCACGGCGACGTCGAGATATGGTTCGACTTCATTGATCACAGCCTCAAGATCGAGACGTCCGACGGCAGCCGTAAGGAGCTCGCGCTGAAGCCGCAGACCGTAGCTGAGTTTTACCGCTTGGTAATGGCAGCGTTATCCGAGCTTGGAGTCGAGGTGAAGATCTGGACGATGCCCTGTGAGCTTCCGCCGGAAGAGACCATTCCGTTCGAGAAAGATGACAAGCACAAATCATACGACCCGGCTGCAGCACAGAAGTTCTGGCGCATTCTGGTGTGGGCTGACGAGGTGTTGAAGGAGTTTCGAGCGCCATTTCTGGGGAAGGCAAGTCCAGTGCACTTTTTCTGGGGCAGCTTCGACTTGGCGGTGACGCGCTTTTCCGGGCGGCGCGCACCGGAGCGGCCTGATGTCGATCCCATCACACGCGAGGCTTATTCGCACGAGGTGAGCAGTGCAGGATTCTGGCCGGGAGATCCGCGATATCCGAATCCGGCGTTTTATTCCTATGCGGCGCCTGAGCCTGAGGGGTTCGCCGCGTCTAGCGTGCGACCGAAGGCAGCTTTCTATCATCCGGAGCTGAAGAACTTCCTGCTGCCGTTTGATGACGTGCGAAATGCGGAAGCACCCAAGCCATTGTTGATGGAGTTTTTGCAGAGCACCTACGAGGCGGCGGCCAATCTTGGTAAGTGGGACCGGAAAGCGTTGGAGCGCTAAGGAGACGAAGATGGCACAAGATTGCACTCATCTGAATACGATCAAAGTTCGGCAGACCGACATACACGTTTGCGAGGAATGTGTGAAACTGGGCGACCGCTGGGTCCACTTAAGGCTTTGTCTGGAATGTGGGCATGTGGGTTGTTGTGATTCGTCCAAGAACAAGCATGCGACCAAGCACTTCCATAAGGTCAAGCATCCGCTGATTCGTTCCATCGAGCCGGGAGAGCGATGGATCTGGTGTTATGTGGACGAGTTGTCCCCTGGCGAACTACCGGAATAGATTCTAAGTTCCAATCACCACACCGCCGTCCACCGACAGAACCGTACCGGCGATGAATGAGGCACGGTCGGAGGCCAGCCAGCAGTAAGCCTCGGCGATCTCCTCGGGCTGGCCCAGGCGTCCCAGCGGCGTGTGCGAGACCATCACATCCAGAACCTTTGCCGGCATCTGCCGGACCATCTCAGTGGCGATGAAGCCGGGAGCGACGGCATTGACGCGGATCTTGTGACGGCCAAGTTCGCGCGCCCACGTCTTCGTCATGCCGATTACGGCAGATTTGGTGGCGACATAATTGGTCTGGCCGAAGTTTCCGTAGAGGCCGACAACTGACGATGCGTTCAGGATCACACCACCGCCGCCGGTGATCATGTGCGGTACCACCTCGCGGGCGCAGACGAAAACGGCTTTGAGATTGACGCTGATTACGCTGTCGAATTGCTCGTCGCTCATGGTGGAAACGACGGCGCCGCCCGTCACGATAACCACTTTGTTCCGCAAGCCTGACTCTGCCATTGTTGATCTCCCGAACCAACATTACAGCATGGCTGCAGGACCACCACCGAGGGCCAGCCTGCGCACTTTCGACAAGTCACTGCGGGAACGGCGGTGCTTGTTTTATCCTGATACTTATGCCCGCACTCGTCGAATGTGTACCGAACTTCTCTGAAGGGCGCGACAAGGCTCGCGTCGATGCCATTATCGAAGCCATGAAGATGGACGGCGTTTACCTACTGGATCGCGAGATGGACGCCGATCACAACCGCTGCGTCATCACGCTGGTGGGCGATCCGGCGAAGGTAGCCGAAGCTGCGATTCGCGGCGTCGGCAAGGCCGCCGAGTTGATCGACCTCACAAAGCACACGGGAGCGCATCCCCGACTGGGCGCGGCCGACGTGATTCCGTTCATCCCGATTGAAGGCGTGACGCTGGAGGATTGTGTTGCCATCGCTCGGCGCGCGGGCGAGGAGATCTGGAAGCGCTACAAGGTTCCGGTGTACCTCTATGAAGCGGCGGCGCAGCGGCCGGAACGACAAAATCTGGAGAGCGTTCGGCGCGGGCAGTTCGAAGGAATTCGCGAGGAAGTGAAGACGAACCCTAATCGCAAACCGGACTTCGGCGAGGCAGCGCTGCATCCGACGGCAGGAGCGACCATCGTCGGCGCGCGGAAGTTCCTCGTTGCCTACAATGTCTATCTCAACACGCCGGATGTGGAGATTGCGAAGAAGATTGGCAAGGCGGTGCGCTTTTCTAACGGCGGATTCCGTTACGTCAAGGGCATGGGCGTGCCGGTGCGCGGTCTGGCGCAAGTCTCGATGAACCTGACCGACACCGACCAGACGCCGATCGCGCGCGTCTTCGAATTTGTGAAACGCGAGGCGGGTCGCTATGGCGTGATGCCGGTGTCAAGTGAGATCGTCGGACTGATTCCGAAGAAGGCGCTCGAAGACGCGGCCGAGTGGTTTTTGCAGGTGGAGAACTTCGATTCGTCGCTGATTTTGGAGAATCGGCTGGCGGCGGTGATGAGCGGCAAGATGGCGATGGGCGGGCTTCGCGCCGGAGTTGAGCCGTTCATTGAGCAACTGGCTGCACCGACGGCTGCGCCCGGCGGGGGCTCCGCATCGGCGGCAACGGCGGCCATGGGAGCGGCGCTGGGCGGCATGGTCGCGGGGATGTCGCGAGGCAAGAAGGCCTATCTGCAATACGAGCGGCAACTGAGCGATGCCTTGGCACGGTTGGCGGAATTGCGCGAACAGTTCAAGGCGTCGATCGATGCGGATGCCGAGTCGTTCAACGAAGTGATGGCGGCGTTCAAGAAAGCGAAGGACCACCCTGAAGCGCAGCATGAAGTCGAGGCGGCAACGAAGAAGGCGACGCTGATCCCGTTAGTCGTGGCCGAGCGGGCGAAAGAAGTGCAGCAGATTATCGAATCGTTGCGGCCGATTACGAATCCGCGGATGGCATCGGACCTGACGGTAGGAGTGTCACTGGCACGAGCCGGGATGGAAGGCGCGTTGGCGAATGTCGAAATCAATCTGGGCGACATCAAGGATGAGGCGTTTCTGGCCGACGTGCGACAACGTGTGGCGGCGGTGAGGAGCTAGTGGCTAGTGACTGGCTATAGTCAACCTATTCCCGGTGAACAGCGGCACGGGGTGAGACACCTAAGTCCGGGTGATGTCGCGGAGCTTCGCCCGTCTAACTCTTAGTCTGTAAACAGCGTCCGTAGACAACAAAAGCCTATATTTCAGCATCTTTCGAAGACGGTCGAGTAAAATAGATACCTATGAAGCAGCTTTTCGTCAGTTTTTTCCTGAGCGGCCTGCTATGCCTGCCGGCCTCGGCCGCGCCCCTGAGCAGCAATGCCCAGACGGTGATTCCGTCAGCCGTGCAGCAGATTATCTCGGTGAACTATCGCGATCTGCGGGATTCGCAAACAGCGCAGGCGCTGCGCGACCGCGTTATGCCGGACAACATCAAGCAGTTCGAATCGGCGCTGAAGGGCGCGGGTATTGATCCTGAGAAGGATGTCGAGCAGCTTACCTTTGTCAGCTATCACGGGACGGGTGCCATGGTGTACAGCGTCGGCATCGCGCAGGGTCCCTTCAAGCAGAAGGATTTTCTGGCGAAGATGAAGGTCAAGAAGATCAAGCCGGTGAAGTATTTCCTGGCTGACCTTTACCCTATGGGCTCGGGCATGCAGTTGGTGTTCCTGGATCCCACGACGATTCTGTTTGGTGACAACGCGTCGATCCGCGGTGCTATCGATGTGCGCGATAACGGCGCCGAGTCAGTGCAGACGAACAACGTCATCAGTAACCTGATCACCAGCGTGGACAGTGCGTCGATCTGGAGCGTGCTGGACCAGAAGGGAACGCAAAACATGATGCGGGGCGCGCTGGGCGAGGCAGGATCGCTGACCGACTATGACGTGGTGAAGAAGCGGCTGCTGGCCTCCGACTACACGATGAACTTCAACAATGGAGTCTCGTTCGATCTGAACGTGAAAACGTCAGATTCGGTAACGGCGGCGAGTTTGTCGGGCCTGATGCAATTGGGTGTGCAATATAAGAAGATGAGCGGCAACTCGAGCGAAAAGATGGCTTTGGAAAATACAACGGTCAATAGCTCCAACGATACGGTGACCATGCACTTCAGGACGGACGATCAGCGCTTCCAGGCGTTGTTGAAGTCGGATTTGTTCGCGGCAGTGACGCACTAGGGATTTATAGCCGGAGTAAGAAGAAATGGGGTTAGTACGATCATCCAGATGATCACTAACCCCTTGATCGTTTATACCGCGCGGACGCGCCGCTCTACCACCTATCCGCCGATGTGGACCATGGTTCGTGAGGCGGGAACGAAGCCGGGCTCGCCGATGTGGTGGCGCTCCTCTTTGTAATCGACGATAACGTCAGAGATGAAGTCAGCGAGCTGCTCGTCGCTGGCGCCAGCTTCCATCAAAGCGGCCAGGTTGTGCTCGCGTACGGAGAACAGACAGGTGCGAATCTTGCCGTCGGAAGTGACGCGCACTCGGCTGCAGTGTCCGCAGAACGGATGCGACACCGGGGCGACGATGCCAATCTCGCCCACGCCATCTTCGAAGACATAGCGGCGCGCGGTTTCGCTGGGCGCGCGCGGCACTTCGCGTAGCGGCATGAACTCTGCCATGCGCTGCAGGATTTCGTCTAGCGTGACCACGATCTCCGGTGACCAGACACGATCTTCCTCGAGCGGCATGAACTCGATGAATCGGACGACGACCCCTTCCTCACGTGCGAAGCGGCCGAAGGCGGTGACCTGATCGTCGTTGAAACCGCGCAGCAGAACACAGTTGATCTTGACGGGATTCAGGCCGGCACGCTGGGCTGCGCGAACGCCGGCCAACACTCGCTCATAACCGTTCGGCACACGCGTGATGCGAGCGAAGCGGACGGGATCGACCGCATCCATCGAGACGGTCACACGCGAGAGACCGGCATCAGCCAGCGGTTGCGCCAAGTCTTCCAGCAGATGGCCGTTGGTCGTAATCGCGATGTCGAGCGGAGCGCCTTCTACGGTGCGCATCGCGGCCAGCTCGCTGACCATCTCGACCAGACCACGGCGCAGAAGGGGCTCGCCGCCGGTCAAGCGGACCTTCGTAATACCTAGGCCGACGAAGACGCGAGCGATGCGCAAATAGTCGGCGATGGGCATTTCCGGAAACTGCGGGCCATCGCTACCGGAGCGGCAATAGACGCACCTGTAGTTGCAGCGATCGGTGATGGAGATTCGCAGGTCGCTGATGCGGCGTCCGAATTTGTCGGTGAGAAGCATGCTGTCAGCTATCAGCCGTCGGCTATCAGCTTTGGGCTCTTAGCTCTTAGCCTTTAGCTCTTAGCAGTCTGGCGAAAAGCGAAGGGCGAAAAGCGCCGTCGTTTCGAATGTGCGGGGAAAGAAACAGATGTGCAGGATTGCAGTAGCAGCGCTGCAATCGTTTCCTTTCCAAGCACGGGAGGCGTGGACGTTTCCATCCGCACCCTCGATCCCGCCGCTATTAGTACACTCGAAAATGGCGGGACACCGCCGCCGCAGCCATCGGTATGCCGTTAGGCCACGGAGGTCGGAAACAATACCTTCATTATAGATGTGCCGGCGGCGGCGAGGATACTCACGCTCACACCGAGTCCACACTGACATAGAGATGCTAATATTGAATAGGTCGGGCGCTGGTCCCGCGCAACGCAATCTTGTGAAACCCGCCAGGTCCGGAAGGAAGCAACGGTAGCAGGCTAGTGCGTGTGCAGCGGTCAACTGGCGCCTGGCTTGTTTAGCAGCCAGCAATTAGCAACTAGCAATTAGCAATTAGCTCCTACGCTCTTCGCCATTCGCTGTTCGCTTTTCGCGTGTCTTTGCTCGATCCTCTTAAATTCCGCTCATCACCTTTCTCAAAAGGAGGGTCTCAGAATCGCAGGGATCTGAGGTTCCGGTGACCGATAATCGAGAAGCGAATAGCGACGAGCGAAAAGCGGCACCTCGTAGACTTTCCCGGCCGTATCCTTCACAATGAATGGTCATTCATCAGGGAGAACTCGATTGTCGACAGCTCGTCGAGCCAAAATTACTGCTCTTGGAACGTACGTCCCGCCGCGCATTCTTACCAATCAAGACCTTGAAACGATGGTGGACACCACCAACCAGTGGATTCTGGAACGCACCGGGATTCGCGAGCGTCATCTGGTGGACAAAGGGGTTGCTGCGAGCGATCTGGCCGTCGAAGCGGTGAAGAATCTGCAGAAGTCGCATCCCATCGACTTGCAGGAGATCGATCTCGTGGTGGTCGGCACGGTAACGCCGGATATGATGTATCCCTCAACCGCGTGCCTGGTGCAAAACAAGCTGGGAATCCATAGCACGTGGGGCTTCGACGTGTCGGCAGGGTGCTCGGGCTTTCTATATGCCCTCAACGCCGGCGCCGAGTTCATCGTCTCGGGCCGCTACAAAAAGGTGCTGGCGATCGGGTCGGACGTCAATTCGTCGATGACCGATTTTACCGATCGCGCGGTGTGCATCATCTTCGGCGACGGTGCGGGTGCGGTGCTGCTGGAGCCGGCGGAAGAAGGCGAGGATTATGGGATCATCGACATCGAGGCGCAGATCGAAGGTATGGGCGGGCAGTTCTTGTACATGCCCGGCGGAGGAAGCCTGCATCCCGCTTCGCACGAGACGGTTGACCAGAAGATGCACTACATCCATCAGGACGGGCAGCAGGTCTTCAAGTACGCGGTGAAGAAGATGGCCGAGATGACCGAGCGCGTGCTGCGGAAAAACGGGTTGACCGGAGCCGACGTGGACTGCTTCATCGCGCATCAGGCCAACCGGCGGATTATCGTCGCGACGGCCGAGCGGCTGAAGATGCCAATGGAGAAGGTCATCATCAATATCGACCGCTTCGGGAATACGACCGCAGGCACGATTCCGCTGGCGATGCAGACGGCAGTCGACGAAGGCAAGCTGAAAAAGGGCAGCCTGGTGCTGCTGGCCGCTGTGGGAGCGGGTTTCACGTCGGGAGCGACGCTGCTGCGCTGGGCGTATTAGCTGCGAACTAAAGAACGTCCAACAACGTATCCTTGGTCATGCGCTTCCGATATCTCGCTGGTTGCTCATTCGCAGAGGTCACACTTGTTGCAGCAACGCTTTTCCTAGCCATTCCGGCGTCAGGCCAACAGAAAACAGAAAGTGCGACCGATCTGGCACTGGTCGGTGCGAAGGTTTATGCCTCGCCGACAGCCCAGCCCATTGACGATGCCGTTGTCGTGATGACTGACGGCAAGATCGCAGCAATCGGTGCGCGTGGGCAGGTCCAGATACCGAAGACCGCCCAAGTGATCGATTGCAAGGGCAAGGTGATCACCGCGGGCTTCTGGAACAGCCACGTGCATTTCACGGAAGAGGTTTGGAATGGCGCAGCAAATGCTCCGGCGGAAAAGCTCGAGCAGCATATGCAGGAGATGCTGACGCGCTGGGGTTTCACCACGGTCTTCGATATCGGATCTTTTCCTGGAGACACACTGGCGTTGCGCAAACGCGTGGACAGCGGCGAGATACCGGGCCCCAAGATCTATACCACGGCAGGGGCGATTTATCCGGAGAACGGAATTCCGGTCTACATTCCGCCCGCCATTGCCGCTCTGATCAAACCTTTTGAGGCCGCAACGCCCGCGGACGCAGCCAGGCTCGCGAAGCAGGAACTGGCCGTCGGCGGCGACGGCATCAAGCTGTTCACCGGCGCGATTATGGGACATGGCAAGGTCACGCCGATGCCAACCGATGTGGCGCGCGCTGCGGTCGAGGTGGCCCATGCGGCTGGCAAGCCGGTATTCGCCCATCCGTCCAATCACGTCGGAACGGACAACGCTCTGGCTGCGGGTGTCGACATCTTGGCGCACACCATTCCGGAAGAAGAGTCAGGCTGGACGCCGCAGGAGCTGCAGCGCATGAAAGCGCAACGTACGGCACTGATTCCGACTCTGACATTGTGGGAGGTCGAGTTGGAGAAGCAACACGCCTCTGCCGAAGACGAGCGGCAGTTCGTACAATCAGGAGTGAATGAACTGAAGATCTATTTCGACCAGGGCGGGACGATCCTGTTCGGTACTGATATCGGTTATACCCAGCACTACGACACGACGGAAGAGTACATCCTGATGGCGAAGAGTGGAATGACCTGGCGCGACATTCTGGAGTCGTTGACTACAAATCCTGCGACCTTCTTCAAGGCCGAGCACACGGGAGAGCTGGCGAAAGGCGAGGCGGCCGATCTGGTTGTACTCGACGGCGATCCGGCGAGCGATGTGCGGAACTTCGCCAAAGTGGATTACACGTTTCGCGGCGGAAGGATCATCTACAGAAGGTAGCTATCAGGCGTCGGCTATCGGCTGTCAGCCATAGGCAACGGGGCCTGTCGGTCATCCTTTGCGTTTGATGTTCTCGCATTCCTTCGCGGCCTCAAGAGGCGATACCGGCTCGGTCATGCGCGCGGGGTCAAGAATTTCCTTGATCTGTTGTTCGGTGAGGTCGCCGCGCTCGCGTGCGATATCGATGATTGACTTGCCGGTCTTCACCGACTCCTTCGCAATCTCTGCAGCTTTTGCATAACCAATATAAGGATTCAGCGCGGTCGCCAGCGAGACCGTGCTTTGCGCGTAATAGTCGGTGCGCTGCTGGTTGACGGTGATGCCCTTGATGCAAAACTCGGTAAGTTGGCGCAGCATGTTGGTCATGATGGTAATGGACATCAACACGCTATAGGCCATGGTCGGCATCATGACGTTGAGCTCGAGCTGACCCGCTTGTACTGCGAGCGCGACCGCGGTGTCATAACCGACGACCTGGAACGAGACCATCGCAGCCAGCTCCGGCATCACGGGATTGATCTTGCCGGGCATAATCGACGAGCCGGGCTGCAAGGCCGGTAGGTTGACTTCGGCAAAGCCGGTGTTTGGACCGGACGACAGCAGGCGCAGGTCATTGGAGATGCGAATCACCTCGAGCGCCAGATTGCGCAGGGCGGAGCTCACGCTCGACATTGCGAGATTCGATTGCATGGCGTAGCGCATATCGTCCACGGCGTGCAGCTTCTGATCGGAGATGCGCGCCAGCTCGGCGATGGCTTTGTGCCGGTATTCGGGATGCGTGTTGATGCCAGTGCCGACCGCGGATCCGCCGAGGCCGACTTCGCGCAGCAGCTCTGATTGCTCCTGGACTGCCTTCTTGGCGCGACTGATGGCGCCGGCGTAAGCTGCAAATTCCTGGCCGAGTCGCATCGGGACTGCGTCTTGCATATGAGTGCGGCCGGACTTCAAGATGTGATGGAACTCTTTGCCCTTCGCGTCGAGCGCAGCGATGAGGCCGTCGAGCGCGGCGTAGAACTTTTCCAGTTCGAGCAGCGTGGCCAGCCGCATCGCGGTGGGGAAGACGTCGTTGGTCGACTGGCCGTAGTTGACGTGATCGTTGGGATGGACGTGCTTGTATTCGCCGCGCTCGCCGCCCAGCAGTTCGGCCGCGCGATTGGCGATGACCTCGTTGCTGTTCATGTGGAAGCTGACGCCGGCGCCCGCCTGGAAGACGTCGACGACGAAGTGATCGTGCAGCTTGCCTTCCTGAACTTCCTTCGCAGCCGCGATGATGGCGTTGGCGGTTTTGGCGTCGAGCAAACCAAGTTCGCGATTGGCGAGCGCGGCAGCCTCTTTGATCATCGCAATGGCGCGGATGAGCGTGGGATGCGCGCGCAGGCCGCTGATGGGATAGTTCTCGACGGCGCGGGCAGTTTGCACGCCGTAGTAAGCGTGACCGGGAACTTCTTTGTGGCCGAGAGAGTCTTTTTCGATACGAGTGGGCGAGGTGGTAGACATAATAGTCCTCAGTGAAACAGATGATTGTACGAGCACAGGAGTCGCGTGAGTGCGCGGCAGGGCCGAAAGCCCATTATTAATTTCGCGCTGATTCGGCACGACTGAAGTCGCGCCCTGATAAAAATCACCCTCAGGGTAGGCTCTGAAGGCCGACTCTACCCGAGGGGACGTATCCACGAATAGGGGTCCTTCGACTCGGCGCTGAAGCGCCTCCCTCAGGATGACAGAGTATTCATACCCGTCAGTTGCGCGGAGGGCAGAGAAACCCATATCCTATGCGGCTGCGGAAGGGAGTTTCTGGATGGTCTGCGTACGCGTTGCACGGCGCGCATTTTCAATCGTTGTTCTGGCTCTCATGTTCGTCTCGTTTCTGCCGTCGATTTTCGGGCAGACTTCGCAAGTTCCGCCCGTGGCACCTTCGCAGTATCCCGACTTGCCCACAGAGATTCCTGAGAAATTCACTCAGGTCACGACGACCTTCGATTATCAGGAACGCGACGTGATGATCCCGATGCGTGATGGCACGAAGCTGCACGCGGTAATCGTGATTCCCAAAGGAGCGAAGAACGCGCCGATCCTGATGACGCGCACGCCGTACAACGCGAACAATCGGGTGAATCATGCGGCGAGCCCCAGTTTGGCGCGCATCCTGCAAGGTCCAACCGTTCCGGCCGACGTGATTGTGGAAGGCGGCTACATCTTCGTTGTGGAGGATGTGCGCGGCAAGTATGGTTCCGAGGGCGACTATGTGATGAACCGTCCGCTGCGCGGGCCGCTGAATCCGACGCCGGTGGATCACGCGACTGACACCTATGACACCATCGACTGGCTGGTGAAGAACGTTCCCGAAAGCAACGGCAAGGTTGGCATACTGGGAGTTTCGTATGACGGATTCACCACGCTGATGGCGATCTTCCACCCGCATCCGGCGCTGAGGGTGGTGGTGCCGATGAATCCCATGGTCGATGGGTGGATGGGCGATGACTGGTTCCACTACGGCGCGTTTCGCGAGCAGATGCTGCTGTACTTTCAGCTGCAGGAGGCAGGCCGCGCCGGCGGTCCGCCATGGTGGACGGCTTATGCCGACGACTATGACGCGTGGATGGCCGCGGGTTCGGCGGGCGAGATGGGACGGCTGCATGGGCTGGAGCAGACAGGATTCTTTCGCAAGATTGTCGCCCATCCCAGCTACGACGCCTTCTGGCAGGAGCAGGCTGTAGATCGTCTACTGGCTGAGCAGCCGCTGACTGTGCCGGTGCTGCTGGTGGACAGTCTGTGGGATCAGGAAGATATTTACGGCGCAACGGCGGTGTATCGCGCGATCAAACCGAAAGATACGCAGAATGACAAGGTGTTTCTCGTGCTCGGCCCTTGGTATCACGGGCAGGAAACGGGTGAGGCCAGCAGTCTGGGAGCGCTGAAGTTCCCGGCGGATACGGGGAAGGAATTTCGCAAGCAGGTGCTGGCGCCGTTTCTGGCGCAGTATTTGAAGGATGGCGTGCCAACGGCGGATGTCGCGCAGGTGACAGCGTACGAGACAGGAACGAACAAGTGGCTGCGGCTTTCGAGTTGGCCGTCCGGATGCGCCAGCGGCTGCACGATTGAGTCGAAGCCGCTTTATTTGGAGCCAGGATTGAAGCTGGGATTTGCGGCGCCCGCGGCGGGGGCGGCATACGACGAGTATGTTTCCGATCCGACGAAGCCGGTGACGTATCTGGTGCGACCAGTGCAGCTGTTTGGTTATGGCGAGGGCTCGACTTGGTCGACGTGGTTGGTCACCGACCAGCGCGAAGCGGCGGCGCGTCCGGATGTGCTGTCGTTTGTATCGGACAAATTGACCGCGCCGGTGAAGGTTGCCGGACGTCCGGTCGCGCATCTGGTGGCGTCGACCAGCGGGACGGATTCGGATTGGGTGGTGAAGCTGATCGATGTGTATCCCGACGAGGTCGGACCGGAGCCGAAGATGGGCGGCTATGAACTGATGATCTCGGCCGACATCTTTCGCGGGCGATATCGTGAGAGCTTCTCTAATCCGACGCCAATTACTCCAGATAAGCCACTGCTGTACGAATTTGCGTTACCGACGGCGGATCATGTTTTCCTGCCCGGACATCGGATCATGGTGCAGATCCAGTCGAGCTGGTTTCCGCTGTACGATCGCAATCCGCAAACATTTGTCGAGAACATCTTCCGGGCCAAGCCTGGCGACTTCAACAAGGCGACGCAGCGAATCTATCACGCGCCGGGTGAAGAGAGCTTCGTGGAGTTGCCACTCGTGATGCAGGCCGGTAACGCGAAGTAGAGTGGTTGGCCGAGTGCGCGAGCCGGGGGAATTGACTCAACACAGCACTGTGATGCCGGTCACTGAGCGGCTGACCATACCAAGCCATCATTAGGCATTCTGATTCGACAGCGGCGCGACTAACTTCCGAGCGTCGACTCACAGCCCTCTTTCTTCATCCGACCCTCCAACGATGTTTAGCACCCGGTTCTCCTGGCAGGCAGGAGGTCGCATTGGCGAGTGTCACCACGCAACAGGAGAGAGAGTTTGAGATCGCGCAAGTCAATCGGCTGCGCGTGCGTTATCTCACAACCGATGTCATGGCCAAAGTGCGTGACGACGCCGGCTATGCCGAGAAGGTTACGCTCATCGAACGCGCGCTTGCAGGTACTGATGACTGGGCACTCGACGTCGGCGCCAACACCTGCGGCGAATCGGAATATCTGACCGCGCGCGGTTACAAGATGATCGCCAATGACGTTAACGAAGTCGCGCTGGAGATCTCGCGCCAGCGTTGTGCGCGTTTCGGGCGGCCCGCGCCGAAATATTTGCCCGGTGACGCGCAATCGTTGCCGATCGAGCCCGGCTCCGTCGGGTTCGTTGTCTTCAACGAAAGCCTGCACCACATGCCCGATCCGGGGCGGGCGCTGGCGCAAGCGGCGCTTGCCTTGAAGCCCGGCGGCCGCATGTTTCTCTACGAGCCCTATGCCTACAATCCTTATCGGCGATTGTCAGAGGTGCGCGACCATTTTCGCGGGACGGTGGAGAAGAGCTTCGGCATACGTCAGCTTAAGCGCTTGCTCAGCCAGGCCGGTCTGCGCGTGGTCTCGCTGGAACGGCATGTCTGCACCGCGTCCGACTGGAAGCTGGCGCAGTTCGGCCTGGCCCATCGCGTTCTGAGGAAGGCGTACGTTGCCGTCTCCAGGCGCGCTCTGTGGCTCTTCGGCAACCTGATGGTCGTAGCGGAGAAGCCTGACAGCCGCCGACTGAATGCGAAGGTTCGTGCCGATTGAATTATTCAAGCTGGTAAGAGATCGCCATTCCCTCCGTGATACATTGCTTGTGCAAATTTTCACAACATTTCAGGAGGATCATATGGGCCTACAAATCGGCGATGTCGCGCCGGACTTTGAAGTGATGACGACCGAAGGGCCGATCAAATTTCACGATTGGATCGGCGATTCCTGGGCAATCCTGTTCTCGCATCCCAAGGATTTCACTCCTGTCTGTACTACCGAGCTGGGCTACATGGCGAAGCTCAAGCCCGAGTTCGACAAGCGCAACACCAAGGTCATCGGCCTCAGCGTCGATCCCGTCGACAACCATAAGAAGTGGGCCGCCGACATCAAGGAGACCCAGGGCTATGCGCCCAACTATCCCATGATCGGCGACACCGACCTCAAGGTGTCGAAGCTCTATAACATGCTTCCTGCCGCAACCGAAGGCGGCTGCGACGGCCGCACCGCTGCCGACAACATGACCGTGCGCAACGTCTTCGTCATCGGACCGGACAAGAAGGTCAAACTAGTCATCGTCTATCCCATGACGACCGGCCGCAACTTCGAAGAAGTGCTGCGCGTCATCGACTCGCTGCAACTGACTGCCAAGCACAAAGTCGCTACGCCGGTGAACTGGAAGCAGGGCGACGACGTGATCATCGCCGGATCGGTTTCCGACGACGAAGCCCGGAAGATCTATCCCGAAGGCTGGCGCGCGCCGCGACCCTATCTGCGCATCGTGGCCCAACCCAAGTAGCGAGCAGGTCTCCAGAAGCGCCTCGTATCAGGGCACGAGTTTACTCGTGCCGATCCAGCGTCTCTCTAGGATTGCAGAGCCGGCTGTAAGCCGGCGACACATTTCGGGTGCCCCACTCATTCCTGTAGTTGGAATGAGTGGGCTCGCGATTGCCGAGGAGTCGAAGGTCGATAACCTGTATCTATCCCCCTCAATTCCTCTCTCCCACACGTTCGAAAGCCGCGAATGTGTAAGGCACCCGCGGCCGGCTCAGCTTCCAGTAGGCTAAACTGATCGGTGATTTACGAATGGAGTGCGGCGAAGGCAAGAATCAACCTCCAGAAACACGGTGTATCCTTTGAGGAGGCATCAGGCGTTTTTTCGACCCCTTCGCGTCGACGTTTTCTGACCCGGATCACTCCGCCGCGGGGGCGCGCGAGATAACCATCGGACACACTGCCCGGCAAGGCCTGATCTTCGTGGCGCATTGCCAGCGTGGAGACCGAACGAGAATCATCAGCGCACGAAAGGTGACGAAGCGAGAGCGCAAACAATATGAAGAAGGCATCGAAAGACAGACAAAGTGATGACTTGCGCCCTGAGTATAACCTATCCCAATTGGGTCCAATGGTTCGCGGCAAGTACTATCGTCAGGCTATGGCTGGTACGAACCTTATCCTGATCGAACCGGAGCTGGCGCGCGTGTTTCCAGACTCGGAATCGGTGAATCGCGCCCTGCGGCTCCTGATGGAAACAGCGGAGGCGAGCGCTGCTCCTGCCCCAGCGCGCCGACGCGCGACTAAGAAGCGCCTGCAATCGTCCCGGTAGGGTAGAGCGGCGCTTCAGCGCCGCGTCACGTCGATTGTTTTGAAAGCCGAGCCGGCTTCAGCCGGCGACACTTCTTTCGCCGTTCATCGGCGTTGAGGTAAAAAGCAAATCGTAGGTTCGCATCGCCTGCCTGATGAGCACGTGGAGATCGGCAGCTACGAAGTTCGGTGCCCGCAGAAGCGCCGGGGCTTCGCGTTTTACCTTCTGGGCCAATACCTCCGCGAGCTCTCCGAGCGGCCTTTGAAAAACCTCCACATTGATCTCATTCGGTCTGTTAGTCTCGTTCGTCATTTAGATTGAAGTCTAACCTGCGTGTTGCCATCAGTACCACAAAGCAAAGCCGGGTTTGTGCCCGGCTTTTCTAGTCACCAATCACTAGCTGCTAGTGAGTATCGAAGTTCTCCTGTTGCGGAGTCTCCATTGGTCGGACCTTCCAATTCGCAAGAAAAGCAGATCCCTCGTCGCGCCGAAGCGCTCCTCGGGATGACAAACAATTGGGGTCGTCGGGACACGGGCTTTTCGGCTTCGTTGTACTTACGTGGCTGCCATTTTGGGAATTGTGGTTACCTTCGTTCGCGGGTCTGCGTTTTGTTGTCGGGCTTAGTGGCTTGCGGCGGATAGACTGAAGGAGCCGGAGCAATGCTTCGGCGCCGGGTTTCCGGCTGCGCAGTAATTATGTAGCAAGATGATTCACTTGACAAAGGGTACGGAGGCGGCGCATGATTAGCAAAAAGCCGCTTCCTCGTCAAAAACCAGAGCGGCTACCCGAAAGGAAAGCCGTGACAATTATTGCTGGATTCAAGTGCAGCGACGGAATTGTTGTGTGTGCCGACACTCAGGAAACAGTCCTCCAATCTATCGAAGCGAAATGTTCCCAAGTTAAGATTTGAGCCATCAAACAAAATCCATGAAGGAGATGAGTTGGCGGTAGCGTTTTGTGGGGCAGGAGATAATGCGGCATTCATCGACAAGGTGATAGAAAACGCTTGGGAGAACTCTCAAATAGCTACTTCAATTGATGAATCATGTTCTGCTATTGAGCAAAGTATCAAAGAAAGCTATCGGGAGTTCGGAGAGATATTTCAACCTGGCTACTGCCCCACGGCTGATCTTATCTATGGCGTGAAAATGTACTCTAACTGTCGATTATTTAGTGCTCATGGGCCGATTGTAACCGAGAAGCGTGGATACGATTCGGCTGGTGCTGGGTACTACATGGCAGACTTCTTGGCGGCACGGATGTATTCTCAGGAAAACACTGTACAGCAATGTGCGATCTTAGCGGCTTATATATTGTTCCAAGCTAAGAACCATGTTGATGGATGTGGAGGTGAAAGCCAAATCGCTGCTTTGCGAGATGATGGAGTAAGCGGAGTTTTGGATAGTCAACACGTAAACATTATCTCGGAGTTACTTGAGACATCGGATTCTAGAATAGGAGAGATTCTTATACAAAGTGCCGACTTTGAATTAGACAGTCAGGGCTTTAATGAAAAAGCATGTAGAACAATTGGAACTTATTGACTCCATTCGCAGCCATGATAGAGACAACTTGGAGAAAAAGAGGCAAGGTAAGCAAGGTATTGCTAAAATTGCATTGCTAATGAAAGGTAATCATAAAATAAGACCAAAAGATTGGATTGGATTGCCTATGCCGTCAGATTTTCAAAAGTCAAAGGGTCAGAAGTAACCATATGACGCAGCGTATCAAGGAACAGATCGGAACGGCCCCGACGATTGAAGCGGAACTCCATCTCCGCAAGGTAGGCAGGAAGGTGTTTGGCACTGATCTTGTGCCACGTTCCCATGATGCCGCGCTTGAGAAGCGAGAAGGCGGATTCTACTGTGTTCGTATGAATGTCAGTTCCAAGCCTGACGTACTCGCCGGAGCGATGGTTTACGGTCTCATGTTTGACACTACCAACGGCGTTCCTATATGCGGGAAACTCATCGGTAATGAGCACGTCCACATCCTCACTAAGGTTCTCGCGAATGTACTTCGCCAGCGTTCCACGCTTCGCATCTTCGGCATGAAAGAAGCGTACATCACCACCGCGCTGACGGAGACCAATCACCACTTCCTTAGCTTCTTTAGCGATCTTTACGCCAAAACCTTTCTTGACGCCGCCCACATAGGTTTCGTCCATTTCGACAGTACCGTCCAACATGGGCCGCTCTGCTGCGGCCATGGCGCGACGTATGCGATGGAACAGATACCATGCCGTCTTGTAGGAACCTTTATGCTCACCCCAAATTGTGCGGCGCAATTGATGAGCACTCATCCCCTTCTTGGCTTCACACAGCAGAAGGGTAGCAATGAACCAGACTGGCAACGCAAGGTGCGAGTCGTGGAAGATCGTGCCGCTTGTTACCGTGAACTGGTACTCACACCCGACACACTCATAGCGAGCGTAATCTTTCAGTCGCGATACGCGGGTGTCTTTGCAACGCGGACACATAACCCCTTCTGGCCAGCGAAGCCGCTCCAACAGTTCACGGCATTGTGCATCAGTAGAGAACGCTTGGTTCAAGTCAAGGAGTGTCATGGCAACACCTCGTAAAGAGAAGTCACCGTTGCAGCGTGTGCCAACCCGGAAGCTGGCTTCAGGGATAAAAAAGCAGTTGCGTCGAATGCTGGAATCCGGGGAGATTCGGAAGTACCTAAAACCGAAGAAAGGAAAGGAGTAACGGCGACCATGAGAATAGGTTATCAGAACCGTTACCCTTTGTCAAGTGAATCATCTTGTTATGTAGTTACTGCGACGAGGTTTTTTGACAAGTCTAAGGATGGTCAGCGTGCCCCTTTGTCCGCATTTTTGCGTGACTAAGTCATTGGGGATCAATATTTTCCATGCAAGCCTCTGGGGCTCAAGATTTTGCAGACGGTCTCGCTTGTGGAATCAATAATTTACGGACGAGAGAGGGGGAGGGGTAGGGGGACGGATCAGTTAACCGGCGAACCGCAGTTCCCTCGTCGGGCTAATGCCCTTCTCGGGATGACAGACGTTGGGGGTGGTCAGGATGCGAGCCCTTCGGCTTCGCTCAGGGCAGGCTCTGAAGGCCAGCTCTGCCCTCGGATCCAGTCGGCAACAATCCCCACTAAGCAAAGTCGGCTGGGGTGGGGCACCTGCTCCGCGAATATGATTTCGTCGACAAAAAAACCACCCAAGGAAAATCGGCTTGACATTCCCGTTTACAGAACCCAGCCTTGATACCCGAGCGTTGACGCTGCAAACAACCATGTCTATCCAAGATCAAAACATGAATCCCCGACTAGCAGGCTGGCAGCTCGTTAAGCTGGCGCCTATCTTTATCGTCGCGGTCCTTCTCGCCGCTACCGGATGCGGCGGCGGTAATGCTGGTAGCGGCAGCGGTAGTTCGCCAGTAACCAGTCCGAGTCCTGCACCCGCCTTCGGTGGAATCAACGTCGATTACGCACCGGAGGGCCGCTGCAGCGACGACAACTGGAACTCGAACTCGCCGGCCGCGTGTAACCCCCAGCTCAGCTTCAACTCAGACTGTTCCACTGAGCTGTCCAACTGCGCGACGAGTTGCCAGGCGTGTTACACCTCCGACCTGAATACCATCAAGTCGCTCAGCATCGGCACCATCACCATCTACCAGCCGAACTATTACATCCTGACGGCGGCGCAGAGCGCGGGGATCAAGGTTGTGCTGGGCCTTTACGATGACAGCGTCAGCGGACTGGCCGCGTCAAGCTCGTTGACCAACTGTACTTACTCGGGCCAGCCCTTCCCGTACTGCGGCACGAACTACGCGACCGCGCTCTTCGGTGGCACCTGCGGCAACATCACTCCGTGGAACCCGGCCACGTTTTGCGAATCGAGCACCAACAATCCCAGCGCCACGTATGTTGCCCCGATCAACACGTTCCTGCAGAACGGAACGGTAGTCGGAATTCAGCTGGGCAACGAGATTCTTGGGCAAGTGTCGGCGGCGACCATCACGACGGCCGCCCAGAACCTGCGCAGCGCTCTCAGCACGGCCGGCTTCGGCGGTATCAAGATCGTCGTTTCGCTGATCGAGGGCCAAGCGGCGACGTTCTGCAGCGGTGGCGCTCCGCCAACCGGCGTCGATTACATTGCCGACCACGTCTACTGCTCCGTTGGCTCTTCCGGAGGCGTGGCCAGCACGCCGCCCGTCTGGCCGAGCGGAACCGACCCGGCCCAAACTTGCTGGACGCAGGTGCAGTCCGTGTTCGCCACCGATCAGACATCGTGCGGTGCAGCCAATGTCTTCCTGGGCGAGACGGGCTACAACACCGGCTGTCCCAATGTGTACCAGCAGCAGCAGGTGCCCAACGAGCAGAGCTTCATCACCGACATGGTCAGCGCGACCTGCTCGAGCCAGGTAAGCGGACCGCTGGCGCCGTTTCTGTTTGAGTTCGGCGATGTGTGCCCGGCCGGAGGATGCCTGGCAGGCTGCGCCGGCGAACCGCAGGAAGGCAACGGATATTTTGGGATGTACTTTACGCAGGACTACATGACCAAAGGTACGCTGACGCCGAAGTTCTCGACCACTCCGTCGCTGACCTGCCAGTGGGCGCGGAATTTAGTTGTAGAAGTAGAAATCCCCACTCAAGGCCAAAGGGGGACCTTGAATGGGGCACGTGATTCTTTTCACTGACAACTGACAACTGGCAACCGTCTCTAGTGAATATCGAAGTTCTCCTGGTGCAGTGCGGGATCGCTCTTCACCAGCACGGTCTTACCGGTCAGCTCTTCCATCTCGCCGATGAGTTTGCCGTTGTTGGCTTTGAGATACTTCGCAACTTCGGGGTTCACGCGCAGGGTGATGTCGTCCTTGTCGTGAATCTTGGCCATCTTGCGCATCTCGATGTAGAGTTCGTTAGCCAAGGTCGGCACCGACTTCACAAATCCCGCGCCGGTGCAATACGGACAAGGCTCGCCCAGCGTGCGCTCCAGCGACTGCTTCACGCGTTTGCGGGTGATGGCCACCAGTCCGAAATCATTGAACTGGAGAACCTTGGACGGCGCGCGGTCATAGCGCAGCGCTTCTTCCAGCGCCATCATCACCTTCTGGCGATTCTTGCGCTCGTCCATGTCGATGAAGTCGATGACGATGATGCCGCCCAGATCGCGCAGCCGAATCTGCCGCACGATTTCCTTGATGGCATCGACGTTGGTCTTCACGATGGTGTCTTCCAGCCGCTGGGTCTTGCCGACATACTTGCCGGTGTTGACGTCGATGGCGACCAGCGCCTCGGTCTGGTTGATAACGATGTGGCCGCCGCTCTTCAGCCAGACTTTCGACTTGAGCGAGCGGTTGATCTCTTCCTGGATGCCGAACTGCTCGAACAGCGGCGTGTCTTTCGTGTAGAGCTTGATGCGGCGCACCAGCGACGGCTGGAAGCGGTTGGCGAAGCGCACTACGCGCTCGTACTCGTCTTCGGTGTCGACCCAGATCTGCGAGAAGTCGGCGTTGACCTGGTCGCGCAGCACGCGCTCCACCAGGTTGAGGTCGTGATAGATGAGCGCCGGCGACTTGCTGTTCTCAGCGCGGTCCTTGATTTCGTGCCACAGATGCTTGAGGAAGCGGATGTCGGCGCGCAGATCTTCTTCTTTGATGTTGGCCGCGGCGGTGCGAACGATGAAGCCGCCTAACCCGTTCTCGCGCTCGCTGGTGACGATGCGCTTCAGGCGCTGGCGCTCTTCGTCGGAAGAGATCTTACGCGAGACGCCGACGTGATTGACCGTCGGCATGTAAACCAGAAAGCGTCCGGGCAGCGCGATGTGGCTGGTGATGCGTGCGCCCTTCTTGCCGATGGGCTCCTTGGCAATCTGGATCAGGACCTCCTGCCCTTCCTTCAGCAGGTCGGTGATGAGCGGCTGGTTACGATTGCCGCGCATTCGCACGTTGTTACGGCGCGATCCGCCGCGGCGTCCGCGATCGCGATAACCGGGCCGACGCTCATATCCAGGACGCTGCACGTTGCGCTGCTGATATCCGGCAGTAGGAGTAGCAGCGCGTATTTCGGCGCGATCGGCAACTTCTTCAACCTCGCCTTCGGCTTCTTCGTCCTCTTCTTCTTCGGCCTCGTAGATCTTCTCGCCGCGCTCTTCCGCCGCGACAATCTCATCTTCGTCGACGTCTTCAATCTTCGGTACCCAGCGATCGGAGAAGCCGTTGGCGTCGAGCGTCTCTTCCTCCAGAACGAGTTCTTCGTCGCCGGCAACCTCGCGCATCGCAGTCAGATCGTCGGGCACAGCTTGGAACTCCGCCTCTTCGTCCTCCAGAACTTCGTGCTCCAGAGTGCGACCTTCCGGCGCGATTGACGGAGCGGCTTGCTGCTCGTGTTCGACCAGATCGAAGCTGCCCGCCGGCGTGTCGACCTCGTGCTCAAACTCAACTTCACCTGTACCCTGTGCCTGAGATTTGACGGGATGCGAGCCCACCTCAGGTTCAGAAAGCTGCTCCGCAGCCGGTAATTCGCTGGAGGCGTTCGCTTCCAGGTGCTCGCGCTCAAACAGCGGCGATTCGAACACCGGACGCTCCGGCGTCTCGACCGCAGACTCATCGCGGTGATCGAGTTCGTGGCCTTCCGGCGACTCGGAGCTCTGCGTCTCGGTCGCCGATTGTTCAGGCGCCGGGACTGTCTCTTCGGTCGCAGCGACGTTGCCCTTACGACGCCATCCCCAACGTCGTCCTCTACGCGGTGGCTCTTCTGCTTTCACCGCGGCGACTTCGGTTTCGGCAACTGGAGCAGCTTCGTCCTCACGACTCGCGTGCTCCTCGGTTTGCTCTGTCGCAGCCGAAGCTTCCGACGTCGATGCCGTTTCCTTCGTGTCGAAGCCCTGATCCAGATGAATCGCTTCTTCCGCGATCTCTTCCGCATAGCCTGCGGCGGTTTCGGCGTGCTCTGCGGGAAGGAAGTCTTCAACCAGCGCTGATGTGGCTTCTACTTGGGCTTGCGTCTCGGCAGCGGGCTGCGAGAGATTGCGATACTTCGAAATCGACTCGCCAGGCAGGATGATCGGCGTGTATCCAGCCGGTGGAGCGTAGTCCTGGCGCGGGCGCGACTCGTAGCGAGCTTCCGGACGAGGCTCTGCAGGCTCCTCCGGCGGTGCCGTCTGTGTTTCGGGCGCCGACTCGTTGCGCTCATTTCCGCGGCCGCGACGTCCTCCGCGACGGCGACGGCGTCCCCGCCAACGGCGAGCACCGTCATCCTCTTGCTCTTCGGAGGCTGCCGATTCGGCTTGGCCCTCGATCGGAGCCGGCGCTTCTTCGTCGAACATCGGCTCAAGATCGGCGTCGCTTTCGTCAGCAGAAATCGATGCAGCCGTCTGCACTTCGGCCGGTTGGGATTCCTGTAACTGCGGTTTGCCTAACTCGATCGCTCCGCGTGGCGCGGGAATCTCGCCGAACTCCCCGTCCTCATCGTCTTCGCCAGAAAGCTCGAGGAAATCGGAGACGTAGAGGAACGCGTCGCGCTCCAGTCCGATGTCGACGAAAGCCGACTGCATGCCGGGCAGCACGCGCGTCACGCGGCCTTTATAGATGGATCCCGCTAAGGTGTATTCGTTTTCCCGCTCGAAGAAGACTTCGGCGAGCTGATCGTCCTCCATCAACGCCACTTTGGTTTCGTGCGGCGTGGAGGACACGTAAAGTTCTTTGTTCATGGATGCTCCGGTTAGACCGGACGCAGGGGACGGAAGGACAGAAAAACGCTACGGCGAAGTTTAGGCCACAGACACACCGGAACTCTCGTCCGGGTGCGGCCCTGACCTGATTCGTAAAGCTTCACTTTGTGGAATCTTGTGCACCGTATGAAGCGCGTCGTACAAGGTTTGTGGCGTCACATCCGGCTGTATTTTCTCGACGAACCCCTCTCGTCGCAATCAGCCGGTGGGCCGTTCCCCGCCTTGAACTACGTGCTCTGCAATCCTGTCCGGCCTGTATCTCCTGACGGCCGGCTAATGCCCTCGTTCGTGAGGGCGGTCGTAATCTTTTGCCATCCTTCGGAAGCCAGAGTTTTCGTCTGCAATGACTTCCCGGCGGATGCGGCCGGTTGTTCTGGTTCGCGCCCAACGGCGCCCGCAACAACAAATCTTTTTGACTCAGTTCACGAACCGGCGCATGCGGATATTCATCACGATACCCAGCGCCAGGAACATGAACAGTACCGACGATCCCCCGTAACTCATTAACGGCAAGGGGATTCCCGTGACCGGCATGAAGCCTACCACCATTCCGACGTTGACCAGGAGATGGAATGCGAGAACCGCAACCACACCCATGACGACGAAGGTTCCTGCCCGGTCAGGGGCCGTCTGAGCGTTCTGAATCAGACGCATCAGTACGACAAAGTATAGCAAAAGAACGCCCATCGCGCCTATAAAGCCGTGCTCCTCGGCGAAGGCGGCGAAGATGAAGTCGGTATGCGGTACCGGCAGAAACTGGCCCTGCGTCTGGCTGCCATGGGCTGTCCCTTTGCCGAAGATCCCGCCCGATCCCACGGCAACCAGCGACTGAATGACCTGATATCCGTGGCCCTGGGCATCAGCCTCGGGCTGGATGAAGCTGGTCAAGCGGTCCCGCTGATACGGCTTGAGGACATGCCAAGCCACCGGCGCCAGCAGGGCGCCAATCAACAGGATCACGACCGCGTGCCTGCCCTTCATGCCGCCCAGAAACAGGCCCATGATGGCGATCGGCAAATAGGTGAGCGCGGTGCCGAGATCGGGCTGCACCAGCACCATCAGCATCGGTACTCCGACCAGTGCTCCTGCTTTGACGATGTCCTGCGTTGTGCACTCCGTCTTCTGGTCGGCGAAATACTTCGCCATCGCCAGGATCAGAACCAGCTTCACCCATTCCGACGGTTGAAAGTGGAACGATCCCAGCTGCACCCAGCGCCGCGCGCCGAGATATTTCTTACCGAAGACTGCGACCGCCAGCAGGGAAGCAATCGAGATCAGATAGAGCAGCGGCACGCGTTCCAGCAGCGCCTGGTAATTCAGCACGCTCACAATGAACATCAGCGCTACGCCGCCGAGGATCCAGTACACCTGCTTCAGGTGCACGCCGACGAACTTCGTGTTGAGTGTTGCGCTGTAGATTTCGACGACGCCTAGCGCGCAGATCAGAAGCACCAGCACCAGCAAGACCCAGTCAAAGTCGCGGAAGGAGACGTAACGGCTCACGGCTGTCTCCGCGGAAGGGCGACGGCTGGAGGAGCAACCGGAGCGGTGGTGTCGTGCGCCTTTTGCTTGGCGGGAGGTTGCTGCCCAGGCTGGCCGGCAGGTTTCGCATCGAGAGCACTGGGCTCTGGCGGAGAGGGAGTTGCAGGCTCGGGATGCGCCATCTCGGCATGCGATTCCGTGGCTTCGAGATCGGCTTGCGGAATCGGCTTCTCGTTGGTCTCGACGCCCGGCGCCGCACTCACCGGTTTCACAGCAGTATCGGTGGGAACGGCGAAGCGTCCAGCTTGCAACTTGTCAGGATTCTTGGCATCGCCGTCGTGCCACACGGCCGCAACTTCAGCCTGCTTATTGCCCGATGCGGTGTTCGCCTTCGCGACTTCGGTTTCGACACGGCGCTTCTTGGCGACGTAGGCGGCGATGACCTTCGACGCTACGCGAGCAGCCAGCGCTCCGTGCTCGCCGCCTTCAAACAGGCAAGCCACAACGATCTCCGGATTGCGCCGCGGCGTCACGCCGACGAACCAGCCGTTGTCCTTGTAGTCCCTCTTGCCCTCAGCGCCGAGTTTCTTCTTCAGGTCGTTGGAAATGGTCTGCGCGCTACCAGTCTTGCCGGCGAAGTCGATGCCCGGCAGCCGCGCGCTTCCTGCAGTTCCCATCGGCGAGACAACGTTTGCCATCGCATCGGTGATCGTCACCCAGTTCTGCTGATCAAGATCGAACTTGACCTTGTTTTCGTAAGTCGAAACCTGCTTGAATCCCGGCGGAAACTGATCAGGGAAAGCGATGTGCGGTCGCACCAGCACGCCGCCACTGGTGACGCCGCCAATGGCGTGGGCCAGCTGAATCGGCGTCACGGCCACCGCGCCCTGGCCGATGCCGACCGAGATGGTCTCGCCGGCATACCATTTCTGCTTGAAGTTCCTGATCTTCCACTCTTCCGACGGCATCACGCCGGAGACTTCCTGCGGCAGATCGACGCCGGTCTTCTGCCCGAGTCCGAGCATCGTCGCGTACTTCGCTATTCTGCCGATGCCCAGCTTCTCGGCCAGCGTGTAGAAGTACGAATCGCAGGATTGGTAAATCGCCTTGCTGATGCCGACCGAGCCGTGCGAACCGTGGGTCGAGGAGATCCAGCATTTGAAGAAGCGGCCATAGAAGGTTTTGCCCCCGCCGCAATTCACGATCAGGTCCTGCGCAATGCCTTCCTGCAGGCCCGCCGTCGCCATGATGATCTTGAACACCGAGCCGGGCGCAAGCTGCGCCTGGATAGCTTTGTTCAGCAGCGGTTTGCCAGGATCGGTGACCAGCGCGTTCCACTCGTCGCGGCTGATGTGCACCGCGAATTCATTAGGATCGAAGGCCGGTCGACTGACCATCGCCAGGATTTCTCCGTTCTGCGGATTCATCGCAACGATTGCACCAGGCTTGCCTTCCAGCGCTTCTTCGGCGGCGATCTGCAGATCGAGGTCGATCGTCAGCTTAAGCTGCTTGCCGGGAACGGCGGGCACGTCGCTGAGCGTGCCGACTTCCTTACCGCGGCTGTTGACCAGTACCTGCCGCGAGCCGTTCTTGCCCATCAAAACATCGTTGTAGTATTGCTCGACGCCCGACATGCCGACGATGTCGCCCGGGTTATACAGCTCCCATTGCGGCTGCTGCAGCATGTCTTCGCTGACCTGCCCGACATAGCCGATAACGTGCGCCATGAAGCCGTTCTTGGGATACAAGCGCCGGTGAACGGTGATCATCTCCAGTTCCGGCAGCTCAGCGCGGTGCGATTCGATGAAGGCCAGCTCGTCGGGCGTGATGTCGTCCTTCAGAAACAGCGGCTGATATCCAGGGACGGCTGCCATGCGCCTCAGCCTCGAACGTAGCTCGTCCGGCGGCATATGCAGACCGGCTGCAATCATGTCAGCATCGGCGTCAAGGTCGCGCTTCTGATCGCGCAGCAGCAGGACGGAGAACGACGGATAGTTGTCGACGATGATGCGGCCTTCGCGGTCGAGAATCTTGCCGCGCGGCGCCAGGATGGGAACCTGCTTGATGCGGTTCTGCTCAGCCAGAGTGTTGTAGTAATCGTTGCGCGCGACTTGCAGGCGCCACAGGCCGAAGGCCAGCACCAGAAAAATCCCCAGCAGGACGTATTGCACTGCGGTGAGGCGGAGCTGAGAGACTTTTTCCTCGCGACCTAACATCAGAGACTGATTCTTTCCGAGGTATTACCACTCGCACGGTTGGAAACGGATCGCGCCGAAACAGCTCCTTGTGGGCAGACCGTTCTCGACGAAAAATCAGCCGACTTCATGACACGTGACGAACAGGACTTGAATGTATTGTAGTCCTATTCCGGGTAGGCACGCAGGGGGAAAAGGGAAGGGGTTTCTGTAATCAATACAGCGTATAGGGAGAGTATTGCGAAGGCACCAGCGCCCAAGGCGCTCGTGCGTTGCCTCTATCTCTGCTTGAATCTGTCCAGAAACTTGTAGACGAAGATCCCGAGTACCGCATTGGCGAGGGCGGAGATCGCGATGTGGCTCCAGCTCCATTGCACTCCCTGGCGCAGCAGCCCGTGCGCTACACCGTAATACACGCCCTGGTGAACGCCGAAGAATCCGAAGGTAATCAGAAAGCGCGTGCCGGGATTTTCGACATCGATCTTCACCCCGAGCGACGATGCCAGGTAGCCCACGACCGTCAAAGCGATGCCGTACATTCCGAGCGGGTGATTCGGGCCGGCGAACAGGTCCTGCACGAGTCCGATGAAGCAGCCGGTCAGGCACCCGGTGATGGGATTGCGGCGCGCGGTCGCGAAGAAGATCGTCACCATGAAGGGCAGGTCGACGATCGGCATGAAGCGAACCTTCACCGGAATGAAGATCTGAATCAGCACCGCAACCAGCGGAACGAAAACAATCACCGGCCAGCTGAACTCGAAGACCGAGACCTGTTCGCGAGATGTAAGGCTTCCGCGGAACGGCATGACTCGGGTGCTCATGGCTGGGGTTGCGCTCCTGTAGGAGGAGTCGAGGGCTGCTCAGAAGGCGCGCTGGGAGCGGGTTCTGGAGTAGGCTTAGTTTCCTGCTTGGGAGCAGATACTCCGTTAGCGTCTGTTTCGCTGTTGGATGCAGCGCCACTCGGCGGCTTCGGTTTCGTGGTTACCGCACCAGTCGCAGGAGTTGCCGGCTTCGGTTTCACAACGCCGTTCGTTGCGGCGCTTGTGCCCGCTGGCGTCGCGCGCAATGGATTTGCAGTGCCGGCTGGCTTATTCGCGGTAGCCCCAGGTGTGCTCGGTTTGGAAGTCCCTGTTGCCGCAGGATGTGACGCAGTTCCAGCCGCACCCGTGGTTCCACCCGGCGCGGCTGTTGCACTCCCCGGTTTCGCATTGCCGGCCGCGTCCACTTCGGTCTTTGTCGGAACAGTTGGCAGCCGTTCGGCGAGAATGTCGGAGGCGCGCAACGGCGTGAGATCCTTCGCGTCGGGCATCTTCTCGGTGATCCTGGTGACCACCAGAACCTCTTCCAACTGATCCAGCCTTGCGGCGGGAATCACACGAATGTTGAGGAACAAATCCTTGCCCGGCTCAGCCGAGACGACCTTGCCGACGGGCAGGCCTTTGGGGAAGATGCGATCGCCGCCGCTGGTGATGACGTCTTCGCCGGGCACGACCTTCTCATCGCTCATGATGTACTGCAGGGTAGTTGTGCCGTTGGCGCCGCCTTTCAGAATGCCCTGCAAACGCGAATCCTTAAGCGCCGCACCCACTCCGCTGAACTGATCATTGATCGGCAGCACCTGCGCGGAGTCAGGGAAGACCTGCACGATCTTGCCGACGATGCCGGTCGGCGTGATGACTGCCATGTCCGTCGCGATGCCGTCGTTGGTACCTTTGTCGATGTAGAGCACGCGCGACTGATCGCTGCCGCTGGTGCCGATTACCTGCGCTGCGACCGTGGAGTCGACGTACTGCTCCTTAAACGCGAGCAGGGACTGGATGCGCCGCGCCATGCGCGCGTCTTCGCTCAGCCGCGCCTCTTCAATTTTCATCTGCTCCAGTTGCGCGCGCAGTTGCCGGTTCTCGCGGCGAACGCCGTGCAGGTAGATGTAGTTGGTCCAGAGATTCTTCACCCAGTCTTGGCTATGAATGACGGCGCTTTCGACGGGAGTGACTGCGGAGACAGCCCAGAGGCGAATGAGGCGGGTTTCGCCCACATCGGATGGCCGGCGTACCTGAATGGCCAAGCCGATGATCTGGGCAAACAGGATGGCCGCCAGCACAATCAGGTTTCTGTAGCGGCCAATGAAGGTATCCATACTATTGCCGGCGATCAGCCGCCGGACTTAACGCTAGTCAATTGATATCTTGCGCAGCAGCTTGAAGTCGCTCAACATTTTTCCCGTGCCCAGAACCACGCTGCACAACGGGTCGTCGGCGATGGAGACCGGCAGCCCGGTTTCTTCGCGGATGCGCTTGTCGAGATTTTTCAGCAGCGCGCCTCCGCCCGTCAGCACGATGCCACGATCGCTGATATCGGCTGATAGCTCCGGCGGCGTGCGCTCCAGAGCAACGCGAATCGCGTTCATGATGGTCGAAACGCATTCGGTCAGCGAATCGCGAATCTCGCTGTCGTCAATGGTGATCGTCTTGGGCACGCCCTCGATCAGGTTGCGACCCTTGATTTCCATGGTCAGCGGCTTCTCCAGCGGATAGGCCGATCCGATCTCGATTTTGATCTGTTCCGCCGTGCGCTCGCCGATCAGTAGGTTGTACTTGCGCTTCAGGTAATTCATGATGGCTTCGTCCATCTGATTACCCGCCATGCGAACCGAGCGCGAATACACAATGCCGCTGAGTGAGATGACGGCGATGTCGGTGGTGCCTCCGCCGATATCGACCACCATGTTGCCGCTGGGCTCGGTGATGGGCAGCCCCGCTCCGATCGCGGCCACCATCGCCTGCTCGACCAGGTGAACTTCACTGGCCTTGGCGCGATAGGCCGAGTCCATGACCGCGCGCTTTTCCACCTGCGTGATCTCCGAAGGAACGCCGATCACGATGCGCGGATGCACCAGCATCTTGCGGTTGTGCGCCTTCTGGATGAAGTAGTTCAACATCTTCTCGGTGACTTTGAAGTCGGCGATCACGCCGTCCTTCATCGGCTTGATGGCGACGATATTGCCCGGAGTGCGGCCAAGCATCTCCTTGGCCTCTTTGCCGACGGCCTCGACATCACCGGTGTTCTTGTTGATGGCGACAATAGAGGGCTCATTGACCACGATGCCCTTGCCGCGTGCATAGACCAGAGTGTTCGCCGTACCCAGGTCGATGGCCAGATCGCTGGAGAACATGCTGAACAGAGATCGCATGTTGCCGAAGCGCGAGGAACTGCTATAAAAGCCGTTGGATGCCATTCCTTACTGAGTCTTTCTAGTGTTGGGCGGTAGTTAACAGTTTATGACAGAAACGACACAATCGCACTCAAGTGAACGCTTTAGTTGAGTTGATGGAAGAACGCGGTTGCGAAGGAAAAGCCGGGAAAAATCCTGATTTGTCCTCTACCAATCAATGATCACGTCGTTCTCGAATTCCAAAAGAAGCCAGCGCGTCAAATGTCAGGGTACCACCCGGAGCGAGCTCATGGAAATGTTACTTAGGAGGCAATACAACCTCTGACGCCGAACCAGCATCGATCTTGTGGCACGAACAGGCCAGTTGTTGCCTCGCCAGATCGTGCGAAATTAACACCACGAAGGACCACTTTCCGCATATACTTTTCCGACGACTGTCCATTTCCGATGGGGGGACCATGCGAGATCGAGCCCGAATGACCGTCCTGTTGTTCCTGTGCTTTGGACTGCTGTGCTGCAGCAGCACCGTTTTTGCCGCTGATTCTGCGAAGCCGGCGGCATCATCTGCCACAACGCCGGCAGCATCGCCTGCCGCTACGCCGGCGGAATCGCCGAACGAGCCGCCTTTGACGATTCCGTATCCGACCGACGTTCTCACCTATCACTACAACGTCTTCCGCCAGGGATATACGTCGCAGGAGACGACGCTGACGACCAGCAATGTCAATTCCAGCACCTTTGGCAAGATCAACTTTTTCACAGTCGATGGCCATGTGGATGCGCAACCGCTCTTCGTTAACAAGCAAAGTATCAACGGCAGCCTGAACGACACGGTCTACGTGGTCACCGAGAACGATAGTGCCTATGCCTTCGGCGCCAACTCGGGGCGGCAGTTCTGGCATACCTCGGTCTTGAAGTCAGGTGAAAATCCCAGCGACGACCACGGCTGCGGCCAGATCTCACCCACGATTGGCATCACCGATACTCCGGTGATCGACAAAGGCAATGGTCCGAATGGAGCCCTGTACTTCGTCGCCATGACCAAGGATTCCTCCGGTAACTACCATCAACGGCTGCATGCGCTCGATCTGACGACTGGAGCCGAGTTGTCTGGTGGACCGACGGAGATCAGCGCCATGTATCCGGGGACGGGTGACGGAAGCATGAACGGCGAGGTAATCTTCAATCCCGCACAGTTCGCCGAGCGGGCCGCCATATTGGAGTACGGCTCAACGCTGTACATCTCCTTCACCTCGCATTGCGACTCCCGCCCCTACACGGGCTGGATCATGGCCTACAACTCCCGCACCCTGCAGCAATCCACCGTCATCGACGTTACTCCCAACGGTGACGAAGGAGCCATCTGGATGGCGGGCGAAGGCTTGTCCGCGGACTCATCGGGCAACATCTACTTCCTCGATGCCAAT
>Ga0181532_10000305_pt1 | contig 51897 bp, 41 predicted proteins | sample PEATcosm2014_Bin_33_FD_119768 | JGI IMG/M metagenome (GOLD analysis project Ga0181532, IMG submission 119768) | Peatland microbial communities from MTU Mesocosm Facility, Houghton, MI, USA - PEATcosm2014_Bin11_30_metaG | ecosystem: Environmental > Terrestrial > Soil > Wetlands > Peat | place... | reverse complement strand
TCGACGCCGGTCGAGGAGACATAGAAGCCCTCGGCGTCGCGCCAGACCTCGGCGCGGCCGTTGATCTTCAGCCAATCGTTGATGACGTAGGAGACATATCCCGCCCCGCCATAGGCGTTGGCGCCGTTAGAAAACTGGTGCGTGTCGTCATGCACATAGTTGCCCTCGCCGACGAAGGTGAGCTTGTCCGTCGCCTTCCACGTGACGACGAGGTCGTTGTAAAAGCGCAGGGTGTCGCTCGGATAGCAAACGCAGGTCAGGTCGCCGAGGGGCGTCGCCGGATTTTGCGGGCCGATGTTCGTCGTCGCGACAGCGGTCAGGTTGCCGCCGAGCAGGTTGAGGCCGATGCCGCCCTCAAAGCCGGCGCCGGCGTTGTTGTCGCCCGGCCAGCCAAAGCCGGTGTTATTGCCGGTATTGACCCCCGCATAAATGTCGAGCTCGGGGATGACATGCGCCACGATGGAGCCGCCCGTCAGCTTGGACGCGATGCCGAAGTTGAAGATGTAGGAATGCGAGTAGAAGTAGTTGAGCGTGGGGTCGATGTACTCCTCGCCCTGGATCGAGACGAACTGGCCAAGCTTGGCGTCGATGCCGCCGGAAACCAGCCACGGCAGATGGGCCTGAACATTGGCTTCGACGATGTCGAGCTGATAGCGGCTGTCGATCGCGTAATCGAGTTCGCCGAGGAAGTGGGTGTAGCGGGCGTCCGAGCCGTAAATGCCCTGGAATTTGAAGCCGAAATCATAGTCCTTCGACGTTGAGTCGATTGGCCGGGTCGCCGTCACCTGAAACTGATTGAGCATCAGCGAATTGGCTTTGTCGGTGTAAAGCTGGCCGAAGTTGAGCCCATTCGCCGGATAAGCGGGGTTGACGAGAAGGCCGGCGTCGATGACTCCGTAGACGGTAAACGTGTCCCACCAGCCTGGCGTCGGCTTGGCAGGCGCCACATCGGCGGCGTGAGCCTGCAGCGAGGCTGACAAAAGAAGCCCCGCCACAAGAATTGAGCGAGAGAGAGATCGACGTGACATAGGTGCGGCTCCTTCCATCCAAGCCTTTGACTGAGCTTAAGAAGCACACATCATGGCAATCGATTCAATCAGTGATCGCATCCTGAAATCGTTTCTCGGGGAAGCGCGGCATCCGTGCCACAGTTAGACGTTTTGTTGTCCAAATTGCATCGCAAATGGTCCAATTTGCCTAACGATGCGTCAGTAGATAATGCCGTGAAGTCAGGGGTTTGCCGACTCAGAGCTGCTCGACGCCGCCTTTGGCATGAATCGGAGGCCGGCTCAAAACCGCGCGGTGACGCCGGTGTAAAGATTGAGATCGGGGGATGCCCTGGTGAGGCCGAAATTGGCCCCCGCGTCGAGCTGTACGTTGGGCAGAACCAGATAGGCGAGGCCGACGTCAAACGTGTAAATGGCCGGCGTATATGGGTCCGTTCCGATTGAGGAGAAAAACTCGATCGAAGCGGTGAGGTTCTGGCTGATGAAGGACACCGCATGGCTGAGATTGACGATATTGACGAGATTGGCGTAGCGCTGACTGTCGTTAGCGTCTTTCAGGGCGTCATATTCGGTTTGCAGGGCGAGGGCGAAGTCGGCCGGCAGATTGATCTGCATCGGCAGCGCGACGCCCCCCTCGACGACGCCATTGCCTAGTCCGGGCGCGGCCGAGGGGACCTTCACATAGGGCACGAGGGCCATCGCGAAGGGGCCCCCGTCGTCGCCGACGAGATTGATCTTGAATTTAAGGATTGTGTCGCCGAAACCGTGGCCATTGGCGACGAGGGCGCCCGTCTGGTTGCTGTGAGTCGCGGAATTCAGATAACCGTTGAGGTCAATTTCGAAATCGATCGTGTTTGTGAGGCCGAGCTTGATCGTTGGATCGGCGGTCACAAAAAGCTGCGTCCCGAAGCCCGCATAATTGGCGGCCGTATAAGTAATAAAGTCACTTTCGATCTGAAAGTGACCAGCGTCGACCGTAAAAGGGTTGAGAATTTTCGCGGGACGCTCGGGCTCAAAGGCGCGCATCGCGTCCTGGGGCGTCGGATTGAAGAGGTTGTACATGCTCTTGTCCGCCGGTGCGGCGTCATCCGCCCGTGCGCCCTGCAGCGCCGCCAAGCCGAAAAGGAAAAATGCGGTGAAGGCGAGCCCCGGGACGCGTCTTCTCAAGCACATCGCGAAAGATCCTGCTGCGCTCCTGATGCGTCTGGGCGGACCGTCAGAAAGGCACGCAGCGCAGGCGAGTTCAATCTCCGGGCGCCGGGCTGGTCCTAATTCACAGTGGAGCGAGGCTTTTTCGCCACAGCGGCGCCGGCGGGCGCGGGCGAATCAAAACCGCAGCGCCTTCACCTCCTTGACGCCGGGCATCTTTTCGACGTCCGCGAGAACCCGGTCCGGCACGGCGCCATCGACCTCGACCAGGGCGATGGACGATCCCCCCTCTCGGTCGCGGCCAAGCGCGAAGGTCGCGATATTGACGCCGACGTTGCCGAGGACGCTGGCGAACCGGCCGATAAACCCCGGTTTGTCCTCGTTTGTGACGTAAATCATCGACGGCCCGACGGCCGCGTCGATCTTGATGTCGTTGATCGAAATGATTCGCGGCTTGCCGTCGTTGAAGACCGTGCCGGAGACGCAGCGCACCCGTCCGCCGGCTTCGACGCACAGCGTGACGATCGATTCGAAATCCGCCTCCGCGGCGCGCGTCACCTCCTCGATGACGATGCCGCGCTCCTTCGCCACCGCCGGCGCGGAGACGACATTGACGTCGGCGAGCAGCGGACGCAAAAGCGCGGCGATCATGGAGGCGGTCAGGGCCTTGATCTTGAGGTCGGCGACGGCGCCCTCGTAGGTGATCGACACTTTCCGGACATTGCTGTCGATCAATTGCCCCGCAAAGGAGCCAAGACGGTCGGCGAGCGCGATGAAGGGCTTCAGCTTCGGCGCCTCCTCCGCCGTAATGGCCGGAAAATTGACCGCGTTGGAGATCGCGTCGCGCATCAGATAATCCGACATCTGTTCTGCGATCTGCAGCGCGACATTCTCCTGCGCCTCCCTGGTCGAGGCCCCAAGATGCGGCGTGCAGATCACGTTTGCATGGGAGAGAAGCGGGTTGCGCCCCGGCGGCTCCTTTTCGGAGACATCGATGGCGACGCCCGCGACATGACCCGACTCCAGCAAGGCAAGCAGCGCGTTCTCATCAATAAGAGCCGCGCGACAGCTGTTGATGATCATTACGCCCGGCTTGGTCCGCGCCAGATTCTCAGCGGAAAGGATGTTTTTGGTCTGCGGCGTCACCGGCGTGTGCAGGGAGATGAAATCGGCGCGCGCCAGCAGATCGTCCAGCTCGACCTTTTCAACGCCAAGATCCAGCGCGCGCTCCGGCGATAGGAAGGGGTCGAAGGCGATAACGCGCATGCGGAGCCCAACGGCGCGATCGGCGACGATCGACCCGACACTGCCGCAGCCGATGAGGCCAAGCACCTTGCCGGTGATCTCGACGCCGAGAAACTGGTTCGTCTCCCATTTTCCGGCGCGCGTCGAAGCAACGGCGGCGGGGATGTGGCGGGCGAGCGCGAACATCAGAGCGATGGCGTGCTCGGCCGTGGTGATGGAATTGCCGAAGGGCGTGTTCATCACGATCACGCCCTTGGCGGTCGCCGCGGCGAGGTCGATATTGTCGACGCTGACGCCCGCCCTGCCGATAACCTTGAGACGCCTCGCGCGCTCCAGCACCTTGGCGGTGATCTTGGTCGCGGAGCGAATCGCCAACCCGTCGAAATCGCCAATGACCTCGGCGAGGCGCTGTCGGTCCTTGCCGATCTCCGGCTGGAAATCGACCTCGACGCCCCGCGCCTTGAAAATGGCGATGGCCGCCGGCGACAGGGGATCCGAAATCAGGACGCGCGGAGGCAAGCGGCTACTCCTGGTGCATTTCGCCAAGCGAATCTATTCAAAAGCCATTTTCGAGCCAAGCCGCGCAGCGCGCCGGCGCCTTCGCGCACGCCCGGCCGCCCCTTCTCTATGGGTTGAAGGCGCGCCGCGGGCAAGCCAAACCTCGCGTCACCCGGCGCATGCGCCAAAACGCTGCGGGCGTCCTCTCCATGCCGGAGAGAACGCCCGCAGATCAGACAGCGCGCGCCGAAAGGTTCAGGCGGCTTCCGCGAAAAATTCGTATTTCGCTTTCGCATAGGCGTAATCGAGCCAATGCGTCAGCGTCTCAAGATCGCTCGCGTCGACCGTGGCGCCGCACCAGATGCGCAGACCGGGGGGCGCATCGCGATAGGCGCTGATGTCATAGGCGACGCCCTGCTCGTCGAGAAAGCTCACGATTTCCGCCGCGAACGCCGCATCGGCTTCGCGCCCGCGCGCGACGATCAGGGGATCGACGATCTTGAGGCACATCGCCGTCGTCGACCGGATCGCCGGATCGGCGGCGAGGAACTCGATCCAGGGGGTCCGTTCGACCCAGTCGCGAATGACCTTCGCATTGGCGCTGACGCGCGCGATCAGCGCATCGAGGCCGCCGATCGATTTCGCCCAGTTGAGGGCTGCGAGATAATCCTCGACGCAGAGCATCGACGGCGTGTTGATGGTTTCGCCCTCGAAGATCGCCTCGATCAGACTGCCCTTTTCCGTCAGGCGGAACAGCTTCGGGATCGGCCATGGCGGCGTATGGGTCCGCAGCCTTTCGACCGCGCGCGGGCTGAGGATCAGCATGCCATGCGCCGCCTCCCCGCCGAGCACTTTCTGCCAGGAGTAGGTGACGACGTCGAGCTTGTCCCAATCGAGCTTCTGGGCGAAAGCGGCCGAGGTGGCGTCGCAGATCGTCAGGCCCTTGCGGTCGGCCGGGATGAAGTCGCCATTCTGGACGCCGACGCCCGACGTCGTGCCGTTCCAGGCGAAGACGACGTCATGGTCGAAATTGATGCTTGAAAGATCGACGATCTCGCCATAGTCGGCCACCACCGCGCGCACATCCTTCATCTGAAGATGCTCGACGATGTCGATGACCCAATGTTCGCTGAACGCCTCCCAGGCGACGACGTCGACGGGCCGCGCGCCGAGCAGCGACCACAACGCCGCCTCGACGGCGCCGGTGTCGGAGCCGGGCATGATCGCGATGCGATAGTCGGCCGGAACCTGCAAGATCTCGCGGGTCAGCTCAATTGCAAGCTTCAGCTTGGATTTGCCGATAGCGGAGCGATGCGAGCGGCCTGCCGGAGCGTTTTCAAGGCTTTTGAGGCTCCAGCCCGGGTGCTTTGACGCCGGGCCGCACGAAAAATGAGGCCGCACAGGCCGCGCGGCGGGAATCGTCGTCTTCATATCGCCATCCTTTCAGATGGGCGCCCTTCGTTGGGGAAGGGTGTCCCGCTTACTTGGATAAGCGTCGATCGATGCGACGTCAAGGCGGCTGCGCCATTATGCGCCTGGGTGTGTCCCAAATCCCCCAATTCCTGCGATTTGCTGTGCAAATCGCGTTGTTGGGGGAATCCGCTCTCAACGCCGTTAGCTCCCGGTTATGGGGCCTTCTGGTTACGGATCTTGCGCCTAATGCAAGGTCCGCCCCATCGAGGCCATCTCCTGAAAGATCATCTCCTCAGGATTTTCCCCGGCGGTGTGGAAAACGAGATGCTCAAGCTGCACCATATTCCGCTGCAGCTCCTGGAGAGCCATCAAATCCAAATATTGGTTCGAGTCAGGCGTAATCTGACCCGCCTCATAAAGATGCTGAAGCTCTGTAAGTTTCGCGACGATCTTTCTACGGAGAGTTCGGCCTGAAGACATCTGAAGCTCCGCATGATCAGAATTCGAGACGACCAACAGACGATAAGTTGGTGTCAACTATCATTATTCATAAGCCAACGCGAGTATTGCAAGTACAACCTATCGTTGTTCTACCTAACCGGTGTAGTTATACTCTAGTATTTTGTCGGCTGAGTGCAAGCGATTTACATGGCCTGTTTGGGTAAAATTTTTCGCCGACGTCGGGCTCCAGGCTGGACCCGAGAGCCAAAATCCTTTCGAGCTCTGGGGCTCCGCGCCCAGTTCGCGCGTCGGCTGCCCACCCTTGCGCCAAAAGGCTTCGCAACTATAGTCGCGCGGCTTCGTTCCCGCCTCGCCGGCCGCCACTCGAGAGTTCAATAAAATGCCGCAGCAAAGATCAGACGTGAAAAAGGTCGTCCTCGCCTATTCGGGAGGGCTCGACACGTCGATCATCCTCAAATGGCTGGAGACGACATACGGCTGCGAAGTGGTCACCTTCACCGCCGATCTCGGCCAGGGCGAGGAGATTTCGCCCGCGCGCGACAAGGCGATCCTTCTCGGCGTCAAACCGGAGAACATCTTCATCGAGGATTTGCGCGAGGAGTTCGTGCGCGACTACGTCTTCCCGATGTTTCGCGCCAACGCCCAATATGAGGGGCTCTATCTGCTCGGAACCTCCATCGCGCGGCCCCTGATCGCCAAAAAGCAGATCGAGATCGCGCGCCGCACCGGCGCCGACGCAGTGGCCCATGGCGCGACCGGCAAGGGCAACGACCAGGTCCGCTTCGAACTCTCCTATTATGCGCTGGAGCCCGACATCAAGGTCATCGCGCCGTGGCGCGAGTGGGATCTCACCTCCCGCACCGCGCTCCTCGCCTTCGCCGAGCAGCACCAGATTCCGATCGCCCGGGACAAGCGCGGCGACGCGCCTTTTTCGGTCGACGCCAATCTGCTGCACGCCTCCTCCGAAGGGAAGGTGCTGGAGGATCCGGCGCAGGAGACGCCCGATTACGTCTATTCCCGCACCATCAATCCGGAGGACGCGCCGGACAAGCCGACCTATATCGAGATCGATTTCGAACGGGGCGACCCGACCGCGCTCGACGGACAGCCGATGTCGCCGGCGACCCTGCTCGCCAGCCTCAACGCGCTTGGGCGAGCAAATGGCATCGGGCGCCTCGATCTCGTCGAGAACCGCTTCGTCGGCATGAAGTCGCGCGGCATGTATGAAACGCCGGGGGGCACCATCCTTTATTTCGCCCATCGCGGCATCGAATCGATCACGCTCGACCGCGGCGCGGCGCATCTCAAAGACGAGCTGATGCCGAAATACGCCGAACTCATCTACAACGGATTCTGGTTTTCGCCCGAGCGCGAGATGCTGCAGGCGCTGATCGACAAAAGCCAGGAATTCGTCAGCGGACGCGTGCGCGTGAAGCTTTACAAGGGTTCGGCCGCCGTCGTCGGCAGGTCCAGCCCCTATTCGCTCTATGATCAGGATCTCGTGACCTTCGAGGAAGGCGCCGTCGCCTTTGATCATCGCGATGCGGCGGGATTCATCAAACTGAATGCGCTTCGCCTTCGCACGCTCGGCAAAAGGGCGCGGAAAATCGCCGAAAAAGGAAAAATCTGACGCCAACGAGTGGAGAATGCTCGGCGCGCGTCGGACCGGCCGATCATCTTCCGTTCATTTCACACCATTCATAAAGGACAGACGGCCTCCGACGCAGGCAAAGCAACGGGGCGCCGTCCAACCGCTGGACGCAAGATCCGCTTCCGAGGCCTAAACAGGGAGAACACATCACAGAGGCAGCTGGCCCGGCGGAGGCGGCGAACCCGGCGCCTGACGTTGATTCAGCGGCGACACTCCGCCCGTTTTGATGCGCCGCATGGCTCTGAAAATACTTGCAGCGCATAAACTTCGAGCGCGACGATCGCGATCTGCAAACCCGCGTTTGCGGCTCCCCCTTGGGCGCAATCGCTTCGAATTGATCGACCGAGTCCATTTTCCTCACGTTTTTCAAATGTTCCCGCGCGAGTCTCGGCAGCTTTTTCAAGAAATCGGCAGTTGAAGCGTTTTGGGCGGCAACATCCAAGGAGAGGCAATATGCGTCGAATGATGTCCATAACGGCCGCGGTCGCGCTGGCCGCGAGTGCGGCGCTTAGCGGCGCGCAAGCGGCGCCGGCGTCTTATCTCAACCTGAAGGGCGTCGAAGCCGGCGACAGCGCTTTGGCGATCGAAAAGGCCCAATATTACTGGGGCGGCCAGAATTATTGCTGGTATCCGAATGGCTGGAGAGGTCCCGGCTGGTATTGGTGCGGCTACGCCTTCTCTTACGGCTATGGCTGGGGCGGCGGCTACGGCTGGCGCGGCTGGGGCGTGCCCGGCGGCTGGCGCGGCGGATATCCCGGCTGGCATGGCGGCGGCGTATACCATGGCGGCGGATATCCCGGCTGGCACGGCGGCGGCGTGTACCACGGCGGCGGCGTGTACCGCGGCGGCGTGTACCGCGGCGGCGTCTACCGCGGCGGCGGGGGCCGCAGCGGTGGGGGCCACGGCGGCGGCCACCGCTAAATCTGGAGGCGAGGGTGCGCGATCGGTCCAGCCGTCGCGCGTCACCGCCGCTCGCGCGTTTTGACGACGCCGTCGATCAGGTTGTTCTCGAGCAGCCAGGCCGGCGTCATCTCTCGCCGCAGGGATCGGAGGCGCGCGGGGGTCGTCGCGATCTCTTTGTCGAGAGCGGCCAGAGCGGCGCGGGCTTCATCAAGCCTTGCACGGCTGAATCGGCAGCTTTCGCCGGGCCGCATCTGGGCGAGGCGGCCGATGTCGGCCAAAATGACATTCCCGAGCTTTGGATAACCGCCGGTTGGCTGCCGATCAGCCATCAGGACCAGCGGCGCCTGATCCCCCGCGATCTGGATCGCGCCCAGCGCCACGCCGTCAGACACAATGTCGTGACCTCGCGCATGGGCGACGGCCGCGCCCTCGAAGCGATAGGCCATACGGTCGGCCGCCGCGGTCAGCGTGAAATTTGCTTCAAAGAAGCCTGCGAGCGCTTCCGCCGAGAAATAGTCGTCCTGGGGGCCTGGCACGACGCGAATCGGGTCGAGCCTGCCGCTAAGCCAGGGCGCGTCGATCGCAGCGTCGGCAGCGGGCGCGTATACGCGGGTTGGCCCGACCGAGAGCACGTCGCCGGCGCGCAGCATGCAGCCCTCAAGCCCGCCGATCCCCGATCGCACATGGGTCGCCCTGCTTCCCATCACGGCGGGCGTATCGACGCCCCCAGCAACGCCAAGATAGGCCCAGCCGCCGCTTTTCCCGGCCCGCGCGGAGAGGATTTCGCCGCGGCGCAGGATCAGCCGCGCCGCCGCGGGCAGCGGTTGTCCATCGCGTCGCCAGTCGAAGGCGCCGCCGGCGAAGGCGACCATGAGAGGAGCATCCTCCGCGCCGACGCTAAGGCCGCCGACCGAAACCTCGATCGCCGCGGCTCCCGCCTCATTGCCGAGGGCGAGAGCGACCGTTTGAAAGGCCGTCCAGTCCATCGGCCCGGCGGGGGTCACGCCATAGCGCAGATAACCATGCCGCCCGGGGTCCTGGATGGTGGCGCCGGGACCGGCGGCGAGAATCCGAAGTCGCGCCAAATCACCGTCCCGCTGTTGTTTGCGCATCGATGCACATCTGAGCAAAGGCCGCCGCGTCAATTCGCTCGAATTGGATCATGTCGCCAATATCGGCGAGAACCATAGGCTCGCGCCTCCAGTCGAACACGCGCGCCGGGGACCGGCCGATCTGGTACCAGCCGGTCGGCATGCTGACGCTGGCGATCAACGCTTGGCCGCCGGCGATGAGCAGCGATCCCGGCGGGACTGGGGGTCGCGGCGCCGCGCGGCGCGGAATGGCCAGCGCCTCCGGCAGGCCGCCAAGGAAGGTGAAGCCCGGCGCAAAGCCATACATATAGACGCGATAAAGGGCGCCGCTGTGCAGGGCGACGATCTCGTCCTGCGACAGGCCGAGGCGTGACGCCACTTCGCCGAGATCTTCAGCGAAAGGCGGATCGTAGCAGACGGGAATGCGCCAATGGCGCGGCGGTTTGCGAGGCGCCCCGGCCGGGTCGAGGCCTCGCACGGCGTCGATCAGCGCCGGCGTCGAGGTGCGCCTCGGATCGAAATGAATCATCAGCGAGCGATAAGTCGGCACGGTCTCGATCACGCCCGCAAGATGGGCCGCCGCAACCGCTTCGTCGAGAGCGAGAACGCGGTCATGAACGGCTACATCGATCCTCTCGCCGAACTCGACGACGAGCGCGCTTTCGCCGGCGGGAAGATAGCGCGGCGCGATCGCGCCCGTCATGTCCGCGGCCGCGCGAATGGCGCGATTTTCACACCCGCGCCCTGAAGACGTGCGCGGACGGCGCCCGCCATGGCGGCGGCGTTCGGATGATCGCCATGGACGCAAATCGAATCGACGCCAACCTCGATGCGCTTGCCCGATTGCGCAATGATCGCGCCCGCCGCGACCATAGCGAGCGCACGGTCGGCGATCGCCTCGACGTCGTGCAGAACCGCGCCGGGCGCAGATCTCGGAGCGAGAAGCCCCGCATCGGTATAGGCCCTGTCGGCGTAGACTTCACGCGCGACGCTCAAGCCCTCGGCGCGGCCCGCCGTCTCGAGGTGCGTGCCGGCGATGGCGAGAAAGCCTAGACCCGCATCGACGGATTTAACGGCCCGGACGATCGCCTGAGCGACATCTCGGTCGGCCGTGGCAAGGTGGCTCAGCGCGCCGTGGATCTTGACGTAGCACAGATGGCAGCCCGACAAAGCCGCAACGCCCTGCGCGGCGCCAATCTGATAGGCGATCAGCTTCTCGATCTCACTAAGGCTGAAATGCTGGGCGCGGCGCCCGAATCCCCAGAGATCGTGATAGCCGGGATGGGCGCCGATGGCGACGCCCTTCGCCTTGGCGGCTTCGAACGTCGCCGCCATAATATACGGATCGCCGGCATGAAAGCCGCACGCGACGGATGCGCTCGTGACAATATCCAGCATGGCGGCGTCATCGCCGATCGCGTAGGCGCCAAAGCCCTCGCCGCAGTCGCAGTTGAGATCGACGGACAGCGCCGCGGCGGTCATTGCGCGCTCTCGCGACGCTCGCGCAGCGCACGCCCCGCAACGGCCCTGAGGCCAATCTCCGCCGCCAATTCGTCGATGCAATCCTGGCCAATCATCGTGGAATCCATAGCGGCCGCGAGCGGCTTCTTGCGCCCATTTTGGGCGGACTGCACGATAGCACCGACGGGAGCCCCGTCGAGAGCCTCCCGGACGCCACCCGTCGCCTGTTCCAGACTGTCTTGCAGGCCGGGCGCAAAGACAATAGCGGGCGATCCCCGAACCAAGGCCGTGCGGTAACGCCGATATCGACCGGCGTCATGCTCTATAGCGACGGCGGCCTTTGTTTCAGACGCGCATCGATCAGCATATTGGCGATCGTCACGCGGCGTGCGGCGCCGAGCCTATGGGCGGGCTCGAAGCGATCTGGATGGTTTTTCTTGGCGAAATCGCGCCGGATGCGCCGGAGATCGACGATAGCGAGATCCGCGCCGAGCCCGAGTTCCTCGGCGATTGTCTCGTCTTCGCTCTTTTGCGCGCAGGCTTGCTGCGGTTTCGGGTTCGGCGCGGCCGACTTTGCAGTCGCGGACCGCTCCCGCGCGGACCGGACCGATCCGAGAGCTGACGACAGCACGCCGGCCCCGGCTCGCCATCCCCCCGGAATGTGGCCGAGCATCCGCCACAAGGCATGCACCGGATTGGGCCGGACCGCGGCCGCCGGGAGAGGGGCCTGTTCGACGGTCCGAGGCGGCGGTTCGGGCATCGCGGCCGCGCCCGCCGGCCCGGAAGGCCCCGGGGCCTGCGGCGCATCGGCCTCGCCCGGATATGGCTCGGGCGCTGGACGCGACGGATCGGGCGTCGCGCTCGGCCAACTTTCTAGCGAGTCCTCCAGTTTCCAGTGCGGCCGTTCGCCGGCGCCGGTCTGTTTCGGCTCCGCCGCCGCAGCCACGCGCTGCGCCATTTGCGCGGCCGACGCGCGCATCCGCGCCGATTGTATCCACGATACATCCATGCTGGGGGGCGTTTTCGCGGCGCTGGATGGAGAGGCGCCGCCGCGCGGCGAGTCGGGCCCGGCGGCGGGGCGGTCGGCGCCTGCGCCGAGCCCGGCGAGGATTTCTCCAAAAGCCGCGGAATTCGTCTTCTTTGTGTAGACCATGGCCGCTGATCCGCTCTAATCGCCGTTTGGAAATTCCGTCTCGCAGTCTGCCGGCCGGCGGTTGAATTTGCGTTAAATCGACCTCGCGGGCCGAAGGCGAGGGGTTGCGCCGCCGGACGGCTCACGGAACTGTCAACAATTCGTCGGGATTGTCGTGGCAATATGCGGCCCCTCGCCGGCGCGACCCGTTTTGGAGAGCGGATCCAAAAAATAACGAAGCTTCAGGGGCGCCTCCTTAAACCAGACCATGCCACAAACCGGCTCTATGCTGCCAATGGAGAAAATAATGAAAACGCGCCTGTCTCTTTTGATGACCGCGGTGCTTGCCTCTGGCTTCGCCCTCGCCGCCGCCAATGTCTATGCGCAAGAGCCGCACCCCGGCACGGCGCCGCCGCCCGGCATGGGCATGGACGCGGAAGGCCATGGGGTGCCGCCCCACCCGCATTTTTCGCCGGCCGATCGCGCCGCCTTTTTCGACGCACACATCGCCGGGCTGCATGCGGGCCTCACTTTGACCCCTGACCAGGAAAAACTTTGGCCGCCGGTTGAAGCCGCGCTGCGCGCCGGCGCGAAGAGCGCCGAAGATCGAATGGAGAATGCGCAGACTGCGCCCCACCCGGCCAACGCCATTGCCTGGCTGCGCAAATTGAGCGATGAGGATATCGCCAAGGGCGAAACGCTGAAGGCTCTCGCCGACGCCGCCGCCCCGCTTTATGACAGCCTGACTGACGATCAGAAGCACCGGCTGCCGTTTCTCCTGCACGGCATCCGGCCGCATGGGTTTGGAGCCCTCGGCCCGCAAGGCGATCACCACGGCGATCATGATGCCGACGAGGGGCACGGCGAGCCTGAATAACCGACCACCGGATCAAATTTGAGCGCCGGCCGGATCGATTCTTTAGGGAGTTGATCCGGCCGGCGCTACGACGTCTTTGCAGAAGGGTTTACGAAGCCGGAATTTTTAGGGCCGCGGCGATCTCGGCGATCGTGGCCTTCTCCGCCTCCGTGACCTCGACGCCGCCGAATCCAAAAAATCCGCCTGTCGAGGCAGCCTCGGCGACTCGCTCGGCGATATGCTTCAGCCAATCCTTGAACCCGGCGGCGTCCTGTGGCGCCTTGGCGTCGAGGATGGCGGCGACTTCCGCCAGCGTCGAAATGGCCTTTTGCTTGATTTCCGCCGGGCTCTTCGCCGAAAGTTCGGCCTGAAGCGCTTCGCGGGCGCTCGTGCGCCCTTCCGAGGTCTCCATATCGGCGGCGACCGCCTTGCTCAGTGCGCTCGCGCCGGGATCGGTCCTCGCCTCGAGCAGTGCGCGTCCGCTCGCCATGCCTTCCTTCAAGATCCCGAAAAGGCCGGTCGGCTCGGCAAGCGTCACCGCCATTCCAGCCAGCATGGGCGCGGTGACGATCTTGCCCCATTCATCCGGCGTAAAATCCGCCTTTCCCGCCATACTCAGCTCCTCCGCGATTGAACCACGATGATTTTGGCGTGAATCGAGCCAAAATCATGAACAGCAGGATGCGGCGCAAAGCAGGTTTCCGCTTCGCCTCATCCTGCTCTATCTCTCCGGCCGTATCGGAACAAGCATCCGCAACCGGAAGCCTTCCGGCTCGAAAGCGACATTCACCTCCGCTCCGATCTGCTGCGACAGCACGCGCTTCAACAGCATCGAGCCAAACCCCTCGCGCCCCGGCGGCGTCACGGTCGGCCCATCCGTTTCATTCCATTCCCAACGCAGCGCAACGCCGACAGGGCTGTCCGCAAGGCTCCACTCCACCTCGATTCGCCCGGCCTCCGAGGCGAGGGCGCCATATTTGGCGGCGTTGGTGGTGAGTTCATGCACCGCCATGCCGAGTGGAACGGCAATCTGCGAGGGCAGATCAACGGCGGGACCGCGCAGGCTGATCCGCTCGCTGACGCCGTCCGCATAAAATCCGAGCTCCTGAATGAGCAAATGTTCGAACGAAACGGACTGATCCAGTTCCTCCGTCATGACGGCATGGGTCTTGGCGAGCGACGCGATGCGGCCGGCGAACGCCTCCTGGAAATCCTCGATCGTCGCGGAGCTTTTCGCCGTGGTGTTCATCACGCCCTGCACGGTCGCCAGCGTGTTTCTGACGCGATGATGAAGCTCCCTGATCAGCAGCGACTGACGCTGCTCGGCGCGAACGGAAGCGGTCACGTCGCAGCCCTCGACGAAAATGCCGCCGATCTCACCCTTCTCGCCGACAATCGGCTGGCAAACGACGTCGAGGAAATATTCCTCAATCTGGCCCTTGCCGTTTTGCAGCAGGAAACGCATCTTGCGGCTGGCGAAAGCCTCGGCGCTCGTGAAGACATTGTCCAGAATTTCGATAAAGCCCTGGCTCGCCATTTCGGGCAGCGCCTCGCGCATCGGTTTGCCGACGACATCCCGACCGCCGAGAAGTTCCCGCATGGCGACATTGGCCATTTCGTAGACGTGGTCAGTGCCGCGCAGAACGCACATGAAATTGGTCGCCTGCATGAAAAGGCGATCCAGATGGTGCGCGGTCGCCAAAAGGGTCTGATTGAGGACATCGACCATCTCGAGGCGGTTCTGGCCGCCGACTCGCCAGCCTTCGTCGACCGGCGCAGGCTCCGACTCGGGGAGTTGATGGTATTTCGAGATGTCCTGCGTATTCTGCACCAGAAACGCGACCTTTCCGTCGGCGCCGCGGATCGGCACATGCGTGCAGCTCCAGGCGCGCTGCTCGGGACCGCCGGCGCCCGGAATCGGATAATGCAGCACCGGCAAAACGTCGGCGACGCCCTGATCGCGCACGCGCTCGAAAGACTCCTGCAGCCGTCGGCGGCTTTCCCCTTCGGCGGGAAACGCTTTGAACACGTTGACGCCGAGAAGGCTCTCGCGCTGCCGGCCGGTCACGTCGAGATAGGCCTCGTTCATCGCGACGATGTTGAAATCGGCGTCCATGACCATCGTAGGGATGGGCAGACTATTGAAGACAGCCTCGAAATCCATGCCGTTGACGACTTCACCAAAAATCATGAGCAATAGGCCATAGCCGCTGACAAGGCTGGGGGGCAGGAGGGCGTTTCATCGGTCGAGCGCCTTTTTTGTTGATCAGGCTACGCCGAACTGCCCTCGGGGACGCGCAACTCACGCAAAGGGCATACATTGTGATTGATACGCTTCGGGCGAAACTTCCTTGGACACGAACCTAGTGTGGGGGCCTCGCCCGCCAAGGCCATAACGACTGAGACATTGTTTGGTTGCACGCGAACTGCTCAGCTTTTGAGTGCGTTCAAGGCGGCGCCATCCGGTTGCCAAGAATCGGGCGCCGGGGAGAGTGGCGCCGCCGGGCCGCTCCGCCTATGGTGCCACTGCTTTATCATACGAGACGCCGCCGCAATGTCGCTTGCTTCAGACTCGATCAAGGCCGGGGATCACATTTTCCTTGTCGATGGATCATCATTTGTCTTTCGCGCTTATTTTCAGTCGATCCGGCAGGACGCGAAATATAATTACCGCTCCGACGGATTGCCGACGGGCGCCGTCCGGCTGTTCTGCACCAAGCTGTTTCAGTTCGTGCGCGAGGGCGCGGCCGGGATCAAGCCGACCCATCTCGCCATCATTTTCGACAAGTCCGAGAAATCCTTCCGCAAGGAGATCTATCCGCCCTATAAGGGCAATCGCTCCGAGCCGCCAGAGGATCTCATCCCGCAATTCCCGCTAATGCGGGCGGCCGTCCGCGCCTTCGGGCTGCTCCCGGTCGAGCAGGACCGCTTTGAGGCCGACGATCTCATCGCGACTTACGCCAAAGAGGCGCGGGCAAAGGGCGCCGACGTCCTCATTATTTCCGCCGACAAGGACCTGATGCAGCTGATCGGCCCGGGCGTCGCCATGTACGATCCGGCCTCGGGCGAAGCCGGCGCCAAAGGCTCGCGCGAGGAGCGCCGCATCGGGGTAGAAGAGGTCCTCGCCTATTTCGGCGTTCCGCCCGAAAAGGTCATCGACGTCCAGGCGCTCGCCGGCGATTCGACCGACAATGTCCCCGGCGCCCGCGGCATCGGCCTCAAGACCGCCGCCCAACTCATCAACGAATATGGCGATCTCGATACGTTGCTCGCCCGCGCCGGCGAGATCAAGCAGCCAAAGCGCCGCGAAATCCTCACCGATCCCGAAAGCGTCTCTTTGATCAGGACATCGAAGCAGCTCGTCTCGCTGGTTTGCGACGTGCCGCTTGAAACGCCGCTCGTCGATCTGCGGCTCTCGCCGCCGGAGGGCAAGGCGCTGGTCGCCTTCTTCAAGGCGCTGGAGTTTACGACGATCACCAAGCGCGCCGCCGAAGCCTACGGGATCGACGCCGGCGTGATCGAGCCGGACCCCGCTTTCGCAGGCCCCGCCGGCTGGCGCGGACGCGACGGCGCCGCCCTGCCCCAACCTACCGAGGCCGCCGCGCCCGCGACGGCGGAAGGCGGGGTGCCGCAGGGGCCGGCGCGGAACGCCCGCTATGGCGAACAGGCGCCCCAACAGACAATCGCGACGGGACCCGGCGAACTCGCGGCCGCGCGGGCCTCCGCCGCCCGTGCGGAAAAATTCGACGTCAAAAGCTATGAGACGGTTGGGAGCCTCGAAAGGCTCGACGCCACGATCGCCGAGGCCCTGGAGGCGGGCGTCATCGCAGTCGACACCGAAACCTCCTCGCTCGATCCCATGCAGGCTGATCTCGTCGGCATCTCCCTTTGCGTCGCGCCGGGGCGCGCCTGCTATATTCCGCTGCGCCATAAGGGCGAAGGCGCCGGGGATCTGTTCGGCGGCGACCAGCTGCTGCCTGGCCAATTGCAGGCGGACGCGGTTCTGGCGCGCCTGAAGCCGCTGCTGGAGGCGCCGGACGTTCTCAAAGTCGCGCAGAATATGAAATTCGACTGGCTCGTCTTCGCCCAGCGCGGCGTCGAACTCGGGCCCGTCGAGGACACGCTGCTGCTCTCCTATGTGCTCGACGCCGGACGCAGCGACCATGGCATGGACGTGCTGAGCGAAAAATACTTTGACCACAAGCCGATCCAGTTCGGCGAAGTGGCGGGTTCTGGGCGGACCTTCGTCGGCTTCGCTCGGGTCCCGATCGACAAAGCGACCGAATATTCCGCCGAGGACGCGGACGTGACCTTGCGGCTCTGGCGCGTCCTGAAGCCGCGCCTTGCGGCCGAGCATATGAGCGCGGTCTATGAGACGCTGGAGCGCCCGATGATCGAGGTGCTCGCGCGCATGGAGCGCCGCGGCGTTTCGATTGACCGCGCCATTCTCTCAAGGCTTTCGGGCGAATTCGCACAGGACATGGCGCGGCTCGAAGCGCTGATCTTCGAACTCGCCGGAGAGAGCTTCAATCTCGGCTCGCCAAAGCAGCTCGGCGACATTCTGTTCGGCAAGATGGGCCTTTCCGGCGCGCGCAAGACCGCGACGGGCGCGTGGTCCACCGCCGCGGGCGTGCTCGACGATCTCGCCGAGCAGGGCAATGAACTGGCGCGGCGCATTCTCGATTGGCGCCAGCTCTCCAAGCTGAAATCAACCTATACGGACGCCCTGCCCGGCTTCGTCAATCCGGCGACGGGGCGCGTGCATACGTCTTATGCGCTGGCGGCGACGACGACCGGGCGGCTGTCCTCGTCAGAACCCAATCTACAGAATATTCCGGTGCGCAACGAGGCGGGGCGAAAGATCCGCCGCGCCTTCATCGCGGCGCCGGGCCACAAGCTGATCTCGGCCGACTACAGCCAGATCGAACTGCGCCTGCTCGCGCACATCGCCGATATTCCGCAGCTGAAAGCCGCCTTCGCCGCCGGCCACGATATTCACGCCATGACGGCTTCGGAAATGTTCGGCGTTCCGGTCGAGGGCATGCCGCCTGAGGTTCGCCGCCGCGCCAAGGCGATCAATTTCGGCATCATCTACGGCATCTCCGCCTTTGGCCTCGCCAATCAGCTGGCCATCCCCCGCGAGGAGGCGGGCGCCTACATCAAGCGCTATTTCGAGCGCTTTCCCGGCATCCGCGCCTACATGGACGCAACCAAGAAATTCGCGCGCGACAATGGTTATGTGACGACGATCTTCGGACGCAAATGCCACTATCCCCGCATTACGGCCTCAAATCCGTCCGAGCGCGCCTTCAACGAACGCGCCTCCATCAACGCGCCCATTCAAGGCTCGGCCGCCGACATCATCCGCCGCGCCATGGTGCGAATGGACGCGGCGCTGGAGCGCGCCGGACTTTCCGCGCAAATGCTGTTGCAGGTGCATGACGAACTGGTATTCGAGGCGCCCGATTCGGAGATCGACGCGACGATGGATGTGGTGCGCAAGATCATGGTCGAGGCGCCGCATCCGTTCCTTGAATTATCGGTTCCCCTGCAGGTCGACGCCCACGCCGCGCAGAACTGGGACGAGGCGCACTGATTGAAGACTAGTCGGGCAAGTGCCTTCGCAGCCGCCGCGTACGCCTATTCGCCGGACCAACGCTCGGACCGGAAAGCCTTCGCGATCGCCGCGGCGCGCGCGGTTCGGGTCGCCTCCGCAGAGCCTGCGCCGCCCTGATCCGCTTCGACTTCGGCGCAGGCTTTGAGCGCGGATTCGAGCAACGCCGCCTTGGGATAAGGCGCGCCCGCGCGCTCGCCGTAAGCGCAATAATCGCAAGCGCAAAGGTCCATCAGCAGCGCGAAAGACTCCGGCGCGTCGAAGGCGCCGAGGCGCTCCAGCATCAGGGCGACAGGTCCGGCGCGCGCTTCCGAGGTCCGATGCACGCGCTCGCATTCCGCAAGCGCCAGAAGGGCGAGCACGCGGCAGTCCTGCGGCGCGTTGAAGCGGTCGCAAATGGCCTCGATTCTCGCGGCCCCGCGCTCGATGTGGCGATGGTGAACCGGCAGATGTTCGGGCGGCGAATCGGCCTTGCCGACATTCATGACAAGCAGGGCGAAGCGCACCGAAAGAGGCGCATTGCGCCGCGCCGCCTCATCGAGCGCCCTCAAAAGATGTTCGCCGAGATCCACAGGATCATCGGCGATTTGCGGAACGCCGAACAGAGCCGCGACCTCAGGCAGCACGGGCGCGAGGGCGCCGCACGCGCGTAGAGCCAGGATCATCCGCGAGGGAACGCGGGCCGTCACCCCGCGAACAAGCTCGGGCCAGATATCGGAGGGCGCAACGCCATCCAGCGCGCCGCCCGCGACCTGCCGCGACATCTCGTCCCGCGCGTCCTGATCGAGTTCGCCATCGCCTTCGCCAAGCAGGGCGGCGAAGCGCAGGATGGAGAGCCCCGGAAGGTTTGGCGTCAGGTCCGGGGGAGAGAGCTATATTCGCGATCCATCGCGAAACAGTAATGGCATGTTGGCGAGAATCATAGCGCCGAAGCCGCCCGTTCCCGCCCTCAAGGCAGATCCGCGGGCGCTTACGAGCGCGAAGCCGGACGCTCTCGGCGGCTCACGCTGAATAAAACCCCTTGCCGCTCGCCGCGCGGGCGAGAAACGCCTCGCTCGGCCGGTAGATCGCGCCAAGGCCGTCCCGCTTCGCGGCGCGCTCAACGACCGTCCTGAGCCCGAGATAATCGGCGTATTTCAGCGCGCCGCCGAGATAGCGCGGCAGGCCGAGGCCGAGGATCAGGCACATGTCCGCCTCGCCCGGTGAAGCCACAACGCCATCTTCAAAACAGCGCGCGGCCTCGAAGATCAACGGCAGCATCATGCGGTCGACAATCTCGGCGTCCGCGATCGCTTTTGTGCCCCCCGGCTGCCCGGCCGCGAGAAGCGCCGGCACGGCCGGGTCGCTGTCCTTGCGCAGCCAGCCCTTGGGATCGCACGCATAGAGGTAGAAGCCGCGCCCATTCTTCTGGCCGAGGCGGCCGTCGTTTTTCAGAAGATCGATCGCCGAAGACGATGGCGCTTCCATGCGATCGGCAAAGCCGGCCGAGACGATCTCGACGACGTGGTGGGAAATATCGAGGCCGATGACGTCGATGAGATAGGCCGGTCCCATCGGCCAGCCGAAGCTCTCCATCACCCTGTCGATGGCGTGGAAATCGACGCCGTCGCGAACGAGTTGCAGGAAGGCGATGAGATAGGGCGTCAGCACGCGATTGACGACGAAGCCGGGACAGTCGCCGACGACGACCGGCGTTTTGCCCATGGCGCTGGCGTAACCAACGATGGTCGCGACTGTGCTTTCCGACGTCTTCGGCCCGCGCACCACCTCGACCAGCGCCATGCGCGGCACGGGATTGAAGAAATGCATGCCGATGAAATTCTGAGGGCGGGTCAGCCCGTCGGCCAGATCGGCGATGCGGAGCGAGGAGGTGTTCGACGCGAGGATCGCGTCAGGGCGCGTCAGGCCCTCGATCTCGCGGAACACTTTCGTCTTGACGGCGAGATTTTCGACAATGGCCTCGATGACGACATCGACCTTGTCGAAGCCTTCAAAATTGAGCTGCGGGGCGATCGCGGCGAGAACGGCGTCGGCCTTTTGCTGCTTCAGCCGGCCCTGCTCGACGCTCTTGGCGAGCAGCTTGCGCGCCTCGGCGAGGCCGCCTTCCACCGCCGTCTCCGACACATCCTTGAGTATGGCGGGGACGCAGCGCAGCGCGCTCTGATAGGCGATGCCGGCGCCCATCACGCCGGCGCCAATGACCGCCGCCGCGCGCACCGGCGCGGCCGTTTTGGCGTATTGCTTGCCGATTTTCTTCAACGCCTGCTCATTGACGAATATCGCGACGAGCGAGCCAGCGGCCTGCGAAGCCGCGGTCTTCGCGAATTGCTGCGCCTCGATGGCGATCGCGGCGTCGCGGTCGAGCGCCGCAGCGGCCTCCAGCAGATCGACCGCGTCATGGGCGGCGGGGTAATGCGGCAGGGCCTTCGCCGCGCTCGCCCTGGCGCTTTTCAGTGAGTCGGCAGCGTTCTGTTCCCCGAGACCGACGCTTTGCCGCGCCCGAGCCCGCCGCCCCCGCCACTCGGCGGGGCTGGCGATCGCGTGGCGCAGCAGCGACAGCGCCGCCTCGCGCAGCCCTTCGGGCGCCGCGACCGCATCGACCGCGCCTTGCTCCAGCGCCGTCGTCGCGGTCTGCTGGGCGCCGGAGATGATCCATTGCGCGCCTTCGGCGAGGCCGATCAGGCGCGGCAGGCGGACCGTGCCGCCATAGCCCGGAAAGATGCCGAGGGTCACCTCCGGCAGGCCGACCTTCGCGGCCGACGAGATGACGCGGTAGTCCGCCGCGAGCGCGACTTCGAAGCCGCCGCCGAGCGCGAGGCCGTTGATGGCGGCGACCGTCGGCGCCGGCAGATCGCCGAGCGCCGTAATGATCGCGGCGTTGCCCGCGACGAAGGCGACGACGCCTTCCGGCTCCTGGCGGAACACATCGACGAATTCGAAAATATCCGCGCCGACGATGAAGACGTCTTTGGCGCTGGTGACGAGGACGCCCTTGAGGCCCGGCACCTTCACGACGGCTTCGAGCGCGCTGCGCAACTCGCCGAAGGCGAGGCGATCGAGCTTGTTGACGGATTCAGCCTTTCGCTCGAAGCGAAGCTCGACCAGTCCATCGCCCAGATCTGCAACCTTGATGGCGTCGCCGTCAAAAATCATGTCTCACCTTCAATTCATGTTGACGGCCGGCCAATCGGCGTGATCCGCGAGCGTCCTGGCCTTAAGGCAATTTTCTCGCCATCGCCCGGCCCCATCTGGGAACGCCGCCTTTATCAGGGATACCGTATATATGTGACGCGGATTTATTGAAAATCTCGCCGGGGCGACCTGCTCAACGACGCGCATGACCTTCATGGCGCTGCGGAGCGTTCACTCCGGCGGAGCGGGTTGGTTTGGAGCCCGGCCGCCGAACCCCTCCGCGAAGCTTTGCTGAAGCCCCTGCCCGAGACTCTGCAGGGCGGCGAGGGTCGCGCCAAGAAACGCCGCCGGTACGATGAGCAGATGGATCGCCCCCTGGATGTTGCGGGCACCGTCGGCGATCAGCACGCCCCAACTCGACAGCGGTTCCTCGACGCCGAGCCCCAGAAAAGAGATGAGGCTTTCGAGCAGAATCGCGCGCGGCGCGAGCAGCGTCAGAAAGGCGATGATCGGGCCGCTCGCATTGGGCAGGATATGACGCCAGATTATCGCGGCCGGCGTCACGCCCAGCGCGCGCGCGGCGACGACATACTCCCTCTGTTTCAGGCTCAGCGTTTGCCCCCGCGCGAGACGCGCCATGTCGAGCCATTCGACCGCGCCGATAGCGACGAAAATCAGCGCGAAATTGCGGCCGAAGACCATCACGAGGACGATGACGAAGAAAATGAAGGGAAGCGCGTAGAGGATCTCGACGATGCGCATCATCACGGCGTCGACGCCGCCGCCTGCAAAACCGGCGATCGCGCCATAGGCGACGCCGATGACGATCGCGACGAAGGAAGCTAGGAGTCCCACGGCGAGCGAGACGCGGCCCGCGATCAGCGTTCGCGTCAGAAGGTCGCGCCCGTTTGCGTCGGTGCCGAACAGGAAAAGATTCCTTTGCAGCGGGATATCGAGCGTCAACCGTCGCCCCTCACCCTCGCTCGCTTCGACGCGGGGCGCGGCGAAAACATCCGAGCGCTCGAAAACGCGCAAATCCCGCGCATCGATTGGCCGCTCGCCAATCAGCGTCACATTCAGCGCCCGGCGATCCTGCCGCAGCGAGGCAATGCTGGCGCCCATCCGCCGGGCGATGTCCTCGATCGCGCCCTTGGCCTCGCCCGCGGTCGGATGCGGCGCCAGCGAAGGATCGGCGAAAACATAATCCGGATAGACGCGATCATAAGGATGCGGCGAGACCATCGGACCAAGAACGCAGGCGAGAGCGATCAGCGCGAGAAGCGCAAGGCTTATCGGAACGCGCTTCGAGGCGCCCGGGCCGGGATAAAGGCTCGCCAGAGCGTCGCTCATCGACCCTCGGCGTCGGCGATCCGGGGATCCAGCCAGGCGTAGGTCAGATCGACGAGAAGATTGAAGAAGATGACGAGCGCCGCGACGACGACGACCGTTCCCATCACGAGCGTATAATCGCGGCCCAATGCGCCATCGACGAAGTAGCGGCCCATTCCCGGAATGCCGAAGATCGTCTCGACGACGACAGAGCCGGTCAGCACATTGGCGGCGGCGAGGCCGAGATAGGAGACGACTGCCAGGATCGCGGCGCGGATCGCATGCGCGGTGATGCGCCACGGGGGCAAACCGAAAGCGCGTAGCGTCCGCATGTGCGGCTCCTTCAGCGCGTCGCGCAGCGAGGCCTGCATCAGCCGCGCGATGATGGCGATCTGCGGCAGGGCGAGGGTCGCCGCGGGCAGGATCTGATTTCTCCACGCGCCCTCGTTCCAGCCGCCGACAGGCAGGGCGTGCAGGGTCAGGCCAAAGAAAAGCTGCAGCAGCGGCGCAACGACGAAGGGCGGCAGGAGGACGCCGATGAGCGCAGCCGCATCGACCGCAAAGGCGCCGAGCGTTGCGCGCCAACCCGGCTTGGCCGCAGCGCCGACGACGCCAAGCGTTCCGCCGATGACGAGCGCGGCGGTCATTGCTTCGGCGCCGAGCCGCATCGAGATCGGCAGCGCGTGGGCGAACAGCTCATTGACCGAAAAGTCGCGCCAGTGGAGGCTCGGGCCGAAATCGCCGCACGCGAGGCTTTGGAGGTAGACCAGGAATTGGCGCCCGAGCGGCAGATCGAGCCGGTAGATGTGGCGCAGGTTTTTTGCGATCTCTGGGTCTAGTGGACGCTCGGAATCGAACGGACCGCCGGGCGCAAGCCGCATCAGGAAGAAGGACAGCGCAATGACGATCAACAAGGTCGCAGCGGAGGCCAGGATGCGGGAGAGCGCGCGCCAGAGCATCGGTTATCGCGGTCCGGATCCAAATGGCGGCTGGCGGGGCGTCATGCTCTCTCAAAGGCGCAATTGGGGGCTTTGAGACAGCTTAGCAGATACGGGTTCGAAGCGTCACGCGTTCGTGAACCCGCCGGCATTCGGCAGAAGCGTAAATAGAAAAATCCGGGCGCGGGTCCGAGCCGGGTCGGCCGAACCGCGGCGAGATCGATGATTCGGTTCATCGCGCATTCAACTGGATCGTGCTTTCAATCGACCGCGACATTGAATTGTGCGTTTGCGCCATGAGGCGAGAACATGACCTTTGGCCCTGACCCGCGAGCCGAGCTGGTGGCACTGAACAGATTCGGGCTCGGGCCGAAGCCCGGCGATCTCATCGCCGCCGCCGCGGATCCGCGCGGCTTCATCCTGCAGGAGACGCAGCAGCCGCGCGCGGCTTTGCTGGAGCTACCGCAACTGCCGAACTCCAGCGCCGCGCTCCAGGCCTTATTCGCGGATCAGCAGAAAACGCGTGCCGAGCGCGAGCGCGCCGCCGCGCAAGCGATGGCGAGTGCCGCGCAGGCGGCATTGGTCAGCCCGGCGATGGCGGCGACGCCGCAGGCGCCGATGACGGCCGCGACGGCGCTGGACGCCAAGCCGAAGCCGCCGGAGCCCCCCGTAGAGCAGAAATTGTTTCGCGCCGAGGCGATGGCGCGCTTCCAGAAGCAGGCGGCCGCTTCCGCCGGCCTCCTTGAGCGGCTGGTCGCGTTCTGGTCGAACCATTTCGCCGTTTCCGTCGCCAAGGATGCGTTTGTCCGCGCTGCAGTGGGGCCCTTTGAACGCGAGGCGATCCGCCCCTTTGTGCTGGGTAAATTCGCAGACATGCTCAGAGCCGTCGAAAGCCATCCGGCGATGCTTTTTTATCTCGACAATCAGCGCTCCATTGGACCCAACTCGGCGGCAGGACGCTTCGCCGGCAAGGGCCTCAACGAAAATCTGGCGCGCGAGATTCTCGAGCTGCACGCGCTCGGCGCGGACGGTGGCTATGCCCAGGCCGACGTGACCGCGCTCGCCCGCATCCTCACCGGCTGGAGCTTCGCCGAGCCCGATAGCGGGGTCGGCGCGCCCGGCGCATTTCTCTTCAAATCCAATTGGCACGAACCCGACGCGCAAATTCTGCTAGGCGAGTCTTATGCTCCGACTGGACAGCGCCAAGGCGAAGCGGCCCTCGTCGACATCGCCCGCCGCGCATCCACAGCCACTCACATCGCCGGCAAGTTCGCGCGTCACTTCATCGCCGACGAAGCGCCGCCGGATCTGGTCGCAAAGCTGGCGAAGACGTTCCGCGACTCCGACGGCGATCTGAAAGCGGTGACCGTCGCGCTCATCGGCGACGATGAAGCCTGGCGCGCGCCAATGACCAAGATCCGTACGCCCAACGAATTTCTGATCGCAGCGGCGCGCGCGACGGGAGGCCTTCCGCCGGATCCCGGCCCGACGCTCAATATGTTGAACGCCCTTGGCATGCCGCTCTGGCAACCGGCCGGACCCAATGGCTTCGCCGATACCCTGGCGGCCTGGGCTACGCCGGAATCGATGAAGCTTCGTCTAGACGTCTCCTGGCAAATCGCCCAGCGGGCAAAGGTCGCCGAAAACCCGCTCGGCATTCTCGAGGTCGTCGCCGGGCCGGCGGCCTCGCCCGAGACGCGCGATGCCGTATCGCGTGCGGAGTCGCGCCAGCAGGCGCTCGCCATCATTTTCATGGCGCCCGAATTCCAAAGGAGGTGAGCATGGCTTTGTCCCTGAAACCGGCGTCGATCTCGCGCCGCTCCCTGCTCGTCGCGGGTGGCGCGTCTTGCGCCATCGGTTTTTTACCGAGCGCCGCGAGCGCCGCGGCCTCCAGCGATCCTCGCCTCATCGTCATTATCCTGCGCGGCGCGCTCGATGGCCTCTCCACCGTCGCGCCCGTCGGCGATCCCGACTACGCGAGCCTGCATGGAGCCCTCTCGCTATCGACGGTCGGCGACCACGCCGCGCTGCCACTCGATGGATTTTTCGCGCTGCATCCCTCGATGCCGGCTTTCGCCAGGCTCTATAAGGAAAATCGCGCCAGCGTCATCCATGCCGCGGCGACGAGCTATCGCGATCGCTCCCATTTCGATGGGCAGGACGTGCTGGAGAGCGGCTATTCCGGACCGGGGCGCACGGAGTCGGGCTGGCTCAATCGCGTCCTCTTTGCTTTGCAGACGACGGACCCCTCGCATCCTCGTGGACTTGGTGTCGGCGCCGCGCCGCCGCTTGTCATGCGCGGTCCCGCTTCGGTGCTGGGTTGGGCGCCGCAGGTTCTGCCCGGCGCGAGCGATGATCTCGCCATGCGCGTGCTCGATCTTTACCAGCGCCGCGACGCGCCGCTCGCTGCGGCGCTGCGGGTTGGGCTCGACACCGACGCGATGGCGGCGCGCGGCGGACTGACCGGCGACATAGCGAAAGCGCGCGGCGGCATGGATCAGCCGAACGGCATGCGGCAGGCCGCGCGGGGGGTCGCGCTCCTGCTGGCTGAGCCGGCCGGCCCGCGCATCGCGGGGCTCGCTTTCGACGGCTGGGACATGCACGCCAATGAAGGCGGCGCGACAGGCCAACTTGCAACGCGGCTCTCCGGCCTCGACAGCGCTTTCGAGGAGCTCGAATCCGGGCTCGGCCAGAATTGGAAGGATACGGTTGTCGTCGCCGTCACCGAGTTTGGACGCACCGCGCGCATCAACGGCACGGGTGGGTCGGATCACGGAACCGCCGGCGTCGCGCTGATCGCCGGCGGCGCGGTGAAAGGCGGCCGCATCATCGCCGATTGGCCGGGGCTCAAGGCCAATCAGCTCTATCAAGGACGCGATCTCGCGCCGACGACCGACTTGCGCGCCGTGACGAAAGGCTTGCTCGCGGATCTTTTTCGCCTGTCCCCGTCGACGCTGGCCGACAAAGTGTTTCCCGATTCCAGCGCCGTCGCGCCGATGCGCGACCTGCTCATCGGCTGAAATCGTTCATGTCGATCGGCGTCTCTCGCCGCATCAAAAAGAAAAGGCGTAGATCGCTCCATCCGCGCCGACGTAGAGCCGGTCCCCGGTCGCAATCAGGGTTTGCAAGTGGCGCAGGCCGGCCATGGCCTGAGAAGGCCCGGCGAAAAGAGGCTCGCCCGTGTCTCCGCGGAATCCATGCAGCCGATTATCGCCTTCTGCGCCGAGGATCCAGACGATCGGATTCGAGCGCCCATCCGTGGTGGTCACGATCGGCGATCCATCGCCATACAAAGGAGCGCACCAGGCCATGGTCATCGCAGGCGGAGAGCCGGACTGGATTTTGAGGACCGTCAGGCCCGCATCGCGCTCCGGCGCCCGGCACTGCGCGCCCTGCCCGAGAAAGGCGACGAAGACGCCATCGTCCGCAGGATAGGCGGCCGGGGCGGTGACGATGAGCCCGGCGACGGTCTGGACGGCTAGGCTGCCGCCGATTCCGCCAAGATCATCGCGGTCGAGAAGATAGGCTTTCCCATCCTTGCCAAGCGCAAGGATCAGCGCCTGCGCGCCGCTTTGCGCCGGAACGTCCAAAGGCAGCGGATTGGTTCCGCCGAGGTCGGCGTCGCGCGCGTCGAGAGCCTGCCAATCCGACGGGGTGAAGAAATCCTTTTTGTCGTCGGATCGATGCAAATCGGGAGCCAATCGTATGACCGCCTCGCCGTCGCTCCAGACCCTTGCGTCGAATGTATTGCCAGTCGCGACGAATAGCGACTTTCCGTCGGTGCTGACGCCGCCCGGCGCCCAGATGCCGCCGCCGCGCGCGCGTGTAGCCCAGCTCGTCACAGTTCGCGGATCGGAAAGCGAAATCCCCACGACAAATCCATGGTACCGGCCGCAATCGCCGGTATGACCGCCGAAAGGCACGTAAAGCGTCCCCCCGAGTATCGCTAGCGCGCCCCGCTGGTTCTGCTCGCGCGGCGCGAAATCCTTCCCTTTGAGCGAATCCGCTATGTCGACCGGCCAGCCTGGCAATGGCGAACCATCCTCGAGCGAGAGCGCAAAGACGCGATGGCGGGGCCCCGAGGACGTTTCGATCGCGGCGTCGAGATAGATCGCCTCGCGCGATTCGTCGATGACGGGCGCGCCGGTGATTCCGAGCGGGTCGATATTGCCGCATGGCAGAGATGATCGGGCGACGGGCGCGCCGAGGGTCCTTTTCCAGACTTCGGCGCCAGTATTCGCATCGACTGCATAGACGACATTGTCTTCGGTCGCGAGGAGCAGGATCGCCGGGCGGGCGGCCGCCCCACGCCAGTAAAGCGGCTGCGCATAGACATGTCCCGCAATCCGCGGGTGGAAATGTTCGTCGAGGCGAAGCGCGCGGGCTCGATCCCAGGTCAGCCCCGGGACCACGAAATTACCGCTGCGATCGGAATGGCCATGATAGGAAGCGACCGATCGCAATTCGGGGCCGGCGCGAGACGGGAGGGCCGTTCCGAGCGCGCATGCAAGCAAAATGAGGATTGAACGCTTCATCGGACCATCCGGCATCTGCTCTTCAGGAACCTGCGAATCAAGCGCGATCTGCGCTTCGTTTCAGCTTCGAAGATTCAATCCTATAGACCAACGAACCCCTCCGCGCTTTGCTCTCGCCCCATAAGCCTTCCCCCCGCGCAAAAAATCCTCTATTGGCCAGCCTTCGCGGCGAGGCCGCGCAATGATGGTAAAGACAGCCGATGTCAGACACTTCGCCGACGCGCATCGATCGCCGTTTCGCCGAGCTTGCCAAAGACCGCCGCGCGGCGCTGGTGACGTTCGTGATGGCGGGCGACCCTGATCTTGCGACGAGCCTTGAAATTCTCAAAGCCCTTCCGAAGGCGGGAGCCGATGTGATCGAGGTCGGCATGCCCTTCACCGATCCCATGGCCGACGGCCCGGCGATCCAGGCGGCGGGCCTGCGCGCACTTCACGCGGGCACGACTCTCGCCAAAACCCTCCGCCTCGTCGCGGATTTCCGTGCGGACGATCAAACCACTCCGATCGTCCTTATGGGTTATTACAACCCGATCTACGTGCATGGGGTCGAAGCTTTCCTCGTTGAGGCCAAAAAAGCCGGCGTCGATGGCCTCATCGTCGTCGACCTGCCGCCTGAGGAGGACGCCGAGCTGTGCCTGCCGGCGCTGAAGGCGGGGCTGAATTTCATCCGCCTCGCGACGCCGACGACGGACGCCGCGCGACTGCCGGCCGTGCTCGCGAACACCTCGGGCTTTGTCTATTACGTCTCGATCACCGGGACGACCGGCGCGGCGACGCCGGATTTTTCCGCGACGGCGGCCGCTGTCGCGCGAATAAAAGCCCACACGGATTTGCCGGTCGCCGTCGGCTTCGGCGTCAAGAGCGCGGCGAACGCCGAGGCGATCGCCGCCCACGCCGATGGGGTGGTTGTCGGTTCGGCGATCGTCGAGGCGTTGCGGGCCTCGCTCGACGCCGCCGGCGAGGCGACGCCGCGAACCGTCGAAGCGGTGAAGGCGCTTGTGGCCGACATCGCCCGGGGCGTTCATCAGGCGTCGCTGACGGCGGGGTAGATCGCCTCCATCTCGCACCCGGATCTCTCGGACCGCATTATTTCTGTCGCAAATGGGCCTTGAAGCCTCTAAATAGGCCCGAAGCCGTCACGGCCGCGAACGCACGTCGGCGCAGCTTAAGGCCCGTATGCGATCGAAGCCAAAAGGTCGCCCCTATCAGGATCTTGCATGAACTGGATCTCGAATGTCGTCCCGCCCAAAGTCCGGTCATTCCTGCGCCGGGAATCGCCCGAAAATCTCTGGGTCAAATGTCCCGAAAGCGGCGAACTCGTCTTCCACAAGGATCTCGAGGCCAATCTTTTCGTCGTGCCTGGATCTGGCTATCACATGCGCTTCGGGACGAAGGCGCGCCTAGCCAATCTGTTCGACGGCGGCGTTTACGACGAGCTTCCGACCCCCGAGGCGCCGCTCGATCCGCTGAAATTTCGTGACGTCAAGCGCTACACCGACCGGCTCAGGGAATATCGTCTGAAGACCGAGACGCAGGACGCCGTGAAGCTCGCCAGCGGCAGACTGGAGGGCATGGAGATCGTCGTCGCCGTTCAGGATTTCGATTTTCTCGGCGGCTCTCTCGGGATGGCGGCGGGCGAGGCCATCATCACCGGCATGATGACCGCCGTCCAGCGCCGCACGCCATTCATCATCTTCACGGCCTCGGGCGGCGCGCGCATGCAGGAAGGCATTTTCTCGTTGATGCAGATGCCGCGCACGACGATCGCCGTGCAGCGCCTGCGCAAAGCCAACCTGCCCTATATCGTGGTCCTGACCAATCCGACGACGGGCGGCGTCACGGCGTCCTACGCCATGCTTGGCGATGTCCATATCGCCGAGCCTGGCGCCGTCATCGGCTTTGCCGGCGCGCGCGTCATCGAGCAGACCATTCGCGAGCGGCTGCCCGAGGGCTTCCAGCGCGCCGAATATCTCGAAGCGCATGGCATGATCGACATGGTCGTGCAGCGTCACGACATGCGCGCCACGCTGGCGCGTGTCTGCGCGCTTCTGACCCGCACGCCGCGCGTCGAACACGCAGCCTGACGTACGCAGGAAACGCGCACCATGACTCCGCTCGATGCCTTGCTGGCGCGCCTCTTCCTGCTGCATCGCAAGGACATCGAGCTGACGCTCGGCCGGATGGAGCGTTTGCTCGCCGCCCTCGGATCGCCGGAACGGAAGCTGCCCCCGGTCGTCCACGTCGCCGGCACCAACGGCAAGGGCTCGACCATCGCTTTCATGCGCGCCATTCTCGAGGCTGCGGGAAAGCGGGTGCATGTCTACACGTCGCCGCATCTCGTCCGCTTTCACGAACGCATCCGCATCGGCGCGGAAGGCGGCGGCAAACTCGTCAGCGATGACGAACTCTACGCCGCGCTGAGCCATTGCGAAAAGGTCAACGCCGGCGCGCCGATCACGTTTTTCGAATTCACCACTGCGGCGGCCTTCAAGATCTTCAGCGAAAATCCGGCCGACTACCTGCTCCTTGAAGTGGGACTCGGTGGCAGAGGCGACGCGACCAACGTCATTCCGGCTCCGAGGGCGACCGTGGTGACGTCGATCTCGATCGACCACACGGAATTTCTAGGGCCGACGATCGCGAAGATCGCTTATGAGAAGGCCGGCATTTTCAAGGCCGGCGTTCCGGCGATCCTCAGCGTCCAGCACGACGACGCGCATAAGGTGCTGCGATTTGAGGCCGCGCGAGCGGGCGCGCCGGCGATCGACGCGGTGTGCGATTTTTCCGCCCGCGAAGAGCATGGCCGCCTCATTTTCGAGGACGCGCGCGGACTTCTCGATCTGCCGTTGCCGCGGCTGCCCGGGCGCCACCAGCTTGAGAATGCAGCGACCGCCATCGCGGCCTTGCGCTGCATCGAGCCGGATCTGCGCCTCGAAGCCATCGAGCGCGGCCTGACGCAGGTCGACTGGCCCGCCCGCCTGCAAAATATCGTCAAAGGGCGCGTTTGCGATATCGCGCCGAAAGGGGCCGAGATCTGGCTCGATGGCGGCCATAATGAAGACGGCGGCCGCGCCCTCGCGGAAGCGATGGCCGATTTCGCCGACAAGACGGAAAGGCCGTTGATCATCATCTGCGGCACGCTAACGACCAAGGACACGGGCGCGTTTCTGCGCTCCTTCAAGGGCCTCGCCCAGGAGGTGCTCGCCGTTCCGGTCAAGACGGAGCAGTATTACGGCAAGCCCGCGGGGCTGGTGGCCGCCGCCGCCGACGCGGAAGGGATCAAGGCCGCCGCATGCGAAAGCGCCGAGGCGGCGCTACGCTTTCTCTCCGCGCGCGAATGGCGCCGGCCACCGCGCATCCTCATCGCGGGCAGCCTCTACCTCGCCGGCGAAGTACTGGCGCTGAACGGAACGCCGCCGAAATAAGGCGCGGTGCGGCGCGCCAGGAGCGGGATGAAGGATCACGGTCGTGATCTAGTCGCCCTCATATTCGGCCCAACAATCCGGCGTCTCGAACACTTTTACGCTCGAAAGCTGCGGCAGCTTCGGCCTGATGCGATCGAATATCCACACCGCGATCACCTCCGCCGTCGGATTTTCGAGGCCCTCGATCTCGTTTAGATAATGGTGGTCGAGAGTCTCACGCAGCGGCCCGAACGCATCCTCGATATCGAAGAAATCGGCGACGAAGCCGCTCGACGGATCGACCGCGCCTTCAAGCCTCAGTTCGATGCGATAGGAATGACCGTGCAGCCTGTGGCAACGGTGCTTCTCGCCGACATTCGGCAACCGGTGCGCCGCCTCGAAATGAAACGCCTGCGTGATTTTCATGGAATACCGATCAGCTTGTGGGTCTGGATGCTGAGGCGCCAACGCGGATGGGCGAGGCAATAGGCGATCGCGGCGGCGGTGTTTTCGGCGCGCGCCTCGCCATCCATCGGCTGCAACCAGAAATAAGCGAAATCGAGGCCGCGCAGCGTCTCCGGATCGAGATTTTCCTGCGGAAACACGAGCTTCAGTTCGGAGCCGCAGGTTGCGACCAAGGGCGCGCCGACCTTGGGGCTGACGCAAAGCCAGTCGACGCCGTGCGGCGGCTCCTGCGTGCCGTTCGTTTCGACGGCGATTTCGAACCCCCGCGCGTGGGCGGCCTCGATCAGCGCTTCGTCGAGCTGCAGCAAAGGCTCCCCACCGGTGAAGACCACGAAACGCTCCTTCGCGCCGCCGCCCCAGGCCCGTTCGATCGCGTCGGCGAGCGCCTCCGCGCTGGAAAAGGAGCCGCCGCCCTCCCCCTCCGTTCCGACGAAATCGGTGTCGCAAAAGCCGCAGGTGGCCTCACCGCGGTCTTTTTCGCGGCCCGACCATAGGTTGCAACCGGCGAAGCGGCAGAACACCGCGGCGCGTCCGGCCTGCGCGCCCTCGCCCTGAAGCGTCAGAAAGACCTCCTTGACCGCATAGGCGCCCATCAGAGCGCCCAAAGTGGGGATCGCGCGCAAGCAAAAAGGACCCCTCGCGAGGTCCTTCTCATGGATCGGCGCAATGTTCTGGACGTCAGATGGCCTCGGAAATCCATCTCTTTAGTTCGCCCTTCGGCGCGGCGCCAACCTTGATGGAGGCCTGTTTGCCATCCTTGAACAAAAGCAGGGTCGGGATGCTGCGAATGCCATAAGCCCCCGCAATGCCGGGATTTTCATCGACATTGAGCTTGGCGATGGTGACTTTGCCCTTCAGCTCGTCGGCTATTTCTTCGAGCGCCGGGCCGATCATCTTGCAGGGACCGCACCATTCCGCCCAGAAATCCACAACGACCGGCCCTGCGGCGCCAACCACATCGGCCTTGAAACTCGCATCGGTGACTTTGACGGTCGACATGGCGCCTCTCTAACAAATATCCGCGCGGGCAAATCCCGGTGCGTTTCATCCCGAAAGTAAGAAGCCGGGGCAGTCGCGTCAAGGCGTCCTCAGGGGACTTTGCCGGCGAGCCTCCCCGACCCAGCCTCGATCGCGGCCATCGCCTCATCAAGGCGCGCGTCGTCGAGCGCGACGACCAGAGGCTCCGCCGTCCAGATCAGCAGCATCCGCAAGCGCTTCTCCGGCCAAAGCGGCGCCAGCGCCGCGCGATAAAGCGCCATTTGCGCGAGATAACGCTGCGGGATGTCGGCCGCGTCGCAAGCGGCGCCCGTCTTGAAATCGCCGATAAGGGCCTCATCAGCGGTGACGCCGATCCGGTCGATCCGGCCGACGACATCAATCGATCCGCCAAGCGGCAAGGCCACGCGTCCGGCAACCGCAACCTCGGCCTTGGACTGCGGCCCGAACAGGGCGGCGAGCTCCGGCGCGTCGATGACGCGCAGCGCCGCGTCGATGAGGCCCGCGCGAGTTTCGGAGTCAACGTCGGCCGCCCGAGCTTCAAGGAAAGCCCGCGCGGCCCGTAGGCGGCCGTCCGCCGGCAGGTCCGGCAGATATTGAAGCAGCACATGCATCAGCGAGCCAATGCGCAAGGCCGCGCGCCGCGCCGGCGTCGGCGCCGCATCGCTCCAGCGATCCGCGGCCGCGAGCGCGCTTGACGGCCGGATGGGCAGAGGCGCCTCGACCACGGGCTCGACGCGCCGGCAGAGCCAGTCGGGAGCCGACGCGGGCGCGGCCGCCACAGACGAGCCGCGCTCAGCCGCCGCAGGACCGGCCGCGATTGCGCCCGTCGAAATCAGGCGGATGACGCTTTCCTCCGGGTTCCAGAACGCGGGCGCCCTTTCGATGTCGGCGTCGCTCGCCAGCGTCGCGTCGATCATCAGCGCCCAGCAGCCTGACGCCGGCGCCCTCACCCCATAAAATCCTGCGATGTAGAGACGCTCCTCGGCCCGCGTCAGGGCGACATAGAGAAGACGCCGATATTCGTCGCCGCTCGCGCGGCGCATGGCTTCCCGCGCATCGGCGACGGCCTCGCAATCGAGAGCCTTGCGCGGCGACCAGGCGACCGCGAAGACGCCCGTTCGGGGATCGTCGAGCGCGAATATCTTCGGATCATGCTGATGCGCCGGCGCGCCGCAGGTGTCCGGCAGGAATACGATCTTGGCTTCGAGCCCCTTCGCCGCATGCACGGTCATGACGCGCACGACGTCGACGCCGCTCTCCATGTCGCGCTTGATCGAGCGCTCCACGGCCTCGAAATCAGCAAGAAACCCGGCGAGCGAAGGCGCCGCCTCCGCCTCATGGGCGAGGGCGAGACGCAAAAACTCGTCGATCGCGTCCGCCGCCTCCGGGCCAAGCCGCGCCTCAAGCGCGCGCCGCCCGCCGTCCTCGCATAGGAGGCTCGAATAAAAGGCGAAGGGGCTCGCCACGGCGCGCGCGCGCCATGTATCGAGCTGTTTCCGCGCCGCCTGAAAATTCGCCGCGCGCGATCCCTGCACCGCCTCGAAGAGACTGCCCGGTCGCCGCGGCGCGATATTTAGAAGATCATCGTCATCCAATCCGATCAGCGGCGACTTCAGGACCGCCGCGAGATTGAGATCGTCCTCGGGCAGCAGCGCAGCTCGCCCCGCCGCGACAAGGTCGAGCACCGCGATATGCTCGGCGAGTTGCAGCCGGTCTGCGCCGGCGACGGGGACCCGCTTCTGCTTCAGCGCCCGGATCACGGCGTCGAAGAAGGGACCGCGCGTTCGCACCAGAATGAGGATGTCGCCCGCGCGAATGGGCCTTAATCCGGCGGCGGCGCTGTCGTAAACGCGTTCGCCGGACTGCGCGCCGAGAAGCTCCGCGATCTTCTGCGCGACGCGCTGCGCAATGAGGCTCGCGGGGTCCGTCTCATCCAGAATGTCGAGCGGCAGGCGCCAGTCGCGCGCGTCCGTGCGGGCGCCAGCGCCGACCTGCGGCCAGATTTCGATGAGGCCAGGGAGCTTCTCTTTCAAGGCTTGGTGCGGCATCCACACGTCGAGCTCCTCGACCAGTCCGCTTTGATGCTCTGAAGGCGCGAACACCTTGTCGATAGCCGACAGCACGCCCGGCGCCGAGCGAAACGATTGCGTCAGCCGCACATGCGCGAATTGCTCGCCGCCGCCGGCAAACTTTCGCTCGAATTCGCGCCGCATCTCGCCGAACATTTGCGGCGCCGCGCCCTGAAATGAAAAGATCGACTGCTTCTCGTCGCCGACCGCGAAGAACGTGCGCGCCGCCGTCGCGCGGCCGGCGCCGGCCGCAAAATCGCCCGTCAGCCGCTCCAGAATTCGCCATTGCGCCGCACTGGTGTCCTGCGCCTCGTCGACGAGGACATGATCGATGCCGGCGTCGAGTTTATAGAGCACCCAGGCCGCCTCGGAGCGCTCGAGCAGCGCCAGCGTCTTCGCAATGAGATCGTCGAAATCGAGTATGCCCCGCGCCGCCTTGACCGCGTCATAGCGTTCGAAGATCGCGTCGATTAACCCCGCAAGCGCGGCCGAGCGTTCAAGCGTCGCGGCGGATTTTTGCTCCGCGCGCAAAGCATCGAGACGCCCCTGTTCCTCGTAAAGTTCGGCCTCGATATCGGGGCGCTGCTTTGCGAGCGCTTTGGCGAGCAGGCTTTTTGTTTTCTCGTCGTCCGACTGATTGAAAAAGATCGACAGATAAGTTCCAAGGCAGGACTCAAGACTGCCACGCGCGCGATGGGAAGCCGCCTGCCGGAACGCGCGAGCCCTCGTCCGGTCCCTCTCGCCGCCGGCTTCGAGAAACGCCGCGATCTCGCTCCAGCGCCCCGGCGCAATTCCTTGTTCGATCATTTCGTCGCGGATGGCCGCAACATCGCGGCCGGAACCAAGCCCCAGAGCCTTGCGAAGGCTGGCGGCGTGGTCTTGCGGCCAGCGCAGGCGAGCGCGGGCGCGCTGGCTCATCGCCTCCCTGATGAGGCTTTCGAACCCTTGCGCCGAACAATCCTGCGTCACGCGATCAAGCATGTCGGCGAGCCGCGAATCCGTGCGCGCTTCATTCAGAACGTCGCGGCGCGCGCGCTGCAACAGCTCCGCCTGCGCCGTCTCGTCGGCGACCTCGAAGCGCGCCGGCGCATTCGCCTCGAAAGGAAAAAGATGCAGCAGCCTTTCGCAAAAGGCGTGGATGGTCTGGATCTTGAGGCCGCCCGGCGTCTCGACAGTACGCGCGAAGAGCTTACGCGCCTCGATCCGGTCGCGCGTGCTCGGCTCCTTCGCGCCCGTCGCAACAATAGCGTCGCGCAGCGCCGAATCGTCGAGCCGCGTCCATAGCGCCAGCGTGTCGAACACGCGCATCGCCATATTCGCGGCCGCGGCCTTGGTGAAGGTGAGGCAGAGAATTTTCGAGGGCGGCGCGCCCTGCAGCAGCAGGCGGACGACGCGCTGCGCCAGCACATGCGTCTTGCCAGAGCCCGCGTTGGCGGAGACCCAGACTGAGGCGTTGGGGTCGGAGGCCAGGCGCTGCTTTTCCAGCGTTTGCGAGGGGATGTTGGAGAGTGCCATCAAGCGCCCTCCTCGCCTTCGCCACTGATCGACCATTCCTTGACGCGCGCCAGGTGATCATAGGCGTTGTAGCTCTTCGCGAATTTGGGAAAGGGGCGCGGGGGATAAGGCGTTTCAGGATCGCGAAACTGGTTCAGCAATTTGATCAGGCCATCAAAATGCTCTTCGGCCACATCCATGAAGGCTTCATCCTTGAAAGCCACCGGCTTTTCTTTTCCCCCATCCGCGCCGCCGAGTTTGAGGTAGAGCGCGCGGAGCTCCGCAGGGCCGGGCGAAAGGCCGAAGGCGCCGCGCCGCGCCATCGCCGCCTCAAGGGTGAGTTGCGGCGAAAATCCAACGCGGATCTCCTTCACGCCCGGCGGCTGCCCGGTCTTGTAATCGACCAGCATGACGGCGCCGTCACGCCCGATCTCCAGGCGATCGGCGCGCGCCGTCAGCGCGAACAGCGAACCATCGGCAAGCGCGAACTCATGCTTACCGGCGATCTCTGTTTTGATCTCCGCCAGAGCCTCACGCCGCTCCGCCTCGAAGCGCAGATAAAAGTCGATGGTTCTTTCAAGACGAGGCCAGCCGAAGGCGCAAAAATCGGGATCGTCGAGACTGGCTTTCAGCGCCTCGCGCAGCAACAGCGAAAGCTCGTCCCGCGCGGCCGCTGGCAAGGTGCCGCGCGGATGCGCCCTGACGAAAGCGTCGAGCGCGGCATGGATCGCGCTGCCGGCCTCAGCCGGCCCCGGCGCCTGCGCGATCGCGTCGAGCGGAATGAAGCGAAGAATCGTTTCGGCGTACAGCGCGTAAGGGTCGCGCCGCAGCGTCTCAACCTTCGTGACGCTGAGGCTCACAGGGCGCAAATCGAGCGGCGGCTTCGGCAGCGGCCGCCTGATCTCGCGTGCGGATATGGCCGGCCGGTCGATGAGGCGCGCGAGTTCGACATATTTTTTTCCGCGCAGAGCACAAGAGGCAAACGCCTCGTCGCCGAGAGCGGCGAGGCGCTGTAGGAAGCGCGAGGCGACCGTTGGCGCGCCGCCGCGCTTTTGCGCGCGGCTCAGGATCACCCTGCCGCGCCCCATCGCCTGCGTGAGATCATGCGCCGTTTGACCGAGCTTGCGCTCCGGCGGGGTGAGGCCAAGCGCCGCCCGCATCGGGCGATTGAGAAAAGCGTCGGCCCGCGCCTGCGGCGGCCAGACCGTTTCGTCGAGGCCGCCGAGCAGCATCAGATCGACGTCCATGAGACGCGCTTCGAGCAAGCCCAGAATTTTTAAGCGCGGGTGCGCGTTTTTCGGCCCGCGCAGCTTGGCCTCGCGCGCGGTGGCGGCGAAGAAGAAAGCATAGGATTGCGCGTCGAACCGCATGGCTTCCGCGGCGGCCGCCAGAAGTTCGTCGAGCAGCGCCTCCAGCGTCTCGCTGTCTTCGCCTGGCGCTGCTTCGTCGTCCCCGGCGAGTAGCAAAGCAAGCGCCGCTCGATGCGCGCTGATCCAGCTTTTGAGATCATGCTCTGCTTTAAGATCGATCAGCGGCCTCAACCCGTCGCCAAGGCGGCGCAGTAGATCCTCGATGCGCCGCCAATCGCTTTCCGAAATGCGCTGCTTGGCTGGATGCGCGAATCGGTCGCCCGCCTCAGCTTTGGCGAGCACTATCGCGCGCGCGGGATCGGCCAGAATATGCGCCGTCCCGGCGCCCGCCGCAGCAGAGCGGAGCACGCCGATTTCGAGCAGCGGCGACAGACGCATAACCTCGGCGCGAGAGAGCCCGAGCTTGACGCCAGGGTGCGCCAACAGCGCGACGAGGCTCACTGCGGCAAGCCCGTCGGCGGCGCAGGCGATGACAAGCCGCGCCAGAACCCCGGCGGGACTGGCGCTCAACGGGTCGCCGCCAGAATCGTCGACGCTGATCCCCCAGCGCAGCAATTCAGCGCCGACGCGCCGCGCCAGTTCGCGGTCCGGCGTCACCAGCGCCGCAGTCTCGCCGGGCGTCTCCAGAGCTTCGCGCATCGCGATGGCGAGGGCCAGCGCCTCCTCGCGCTCGTCCGCCGCCTCGATCAGGCTGACGCCCGCCACCGCCTCATCGAGCTGCGCGCGATCCTGCCCCGCGCGCCAGGCGATCCATTGATCAGTCGAATCGGCCGGACGCAGAGCCTGCGATATGAAGCTCGCCCGCGCGCGCTGTGGCGCCGTCATCTCCCCCAACTCCGCCACATCCGCGCGCGAGACCTGCAGGGTGCGCAGAAGGCGGCAGAGCGCCGCCTGCGGATGCGTGAACGCGGCCTCGTGCTCCGCGTCCCCGCCGATGAGCGCGAAGGATGCGTCGTCGAGTTCGAGATCGAGGCCCGGCAGCACCACGGCGCCGGAGGGCGAGGCGGCGATGGCCTTGAGCAGACGCGCCGTCGCGCGATTCGACCCCGTCGAGCCGATGGCGACCACCGGCCCCCCGCCGGCGCCCTCGGACAATCTTGCGCTCTGCTTTTCGATCAGCACAACCTGCCGCGTCGCCTTGTCGACCAGCCCGCTCTCCGTGAGAATCTTCGGCCAACCCGTGATGGCGATATTCAAAAAATCCAGCGTGATGCGCCAATAGGCATCGAACTCGGGCAGAGCCAGCGCATCGAGCCGCCGCCACGCAACATCCTCGATGATCAGTTCATCGATGAGCCCCGCGAGTTCGCCGGCAAGATGCCAGGCGTCGGCGGCGGTCGCCGCGACGAGGATCGACTCGCGCGGATCGAAGACACGCGCGCCGCTGGCGTCGACGCTGACGATGGCGTGACGGAGCGCCTTCGCCCAGATGAGGATCATCTCGGCAAGCTGCATGCGCCGCGCGATCTCCCCCATCGCCACGGGGGGATCGAGAGGCCGGCCAAGATCATCGCCCGCAACCTCCTCGAAGATGAGGCCCGTCTCGGTCTCTTCCAGCGCGCCGAGCGGCAGAATGCGCGGCAGCAGAGTCGCCGCGCCGCCGAGAGCCCGCGAAAATTCGTCTGTGAGCGCGCGCGCGGCGCGCCTCGTCGGCACATAGATCGTCGCCTCGGCCAGCGCGAGAGGCCCGAGCGCATACGAAAACCCCTCGACGACGCGACCCTCGAGAAAAGCGGCCGCAAAGGTTTTTAAGAAAGGCGCGCCAGGCGCGATGGTGAAGATTTTCTGTGTCACACAGGCTTTCGTGATCAAGAAGGCGGCGATTACCGTGCGCTTTGCGGGTCGCCCGTCATACCGGGCCGGGCGACTTTTCCACAGTTGCGGCAGTTGCGCATTGACCCGTTGGCCAGCCTCGATCAGGGATTACCCCCGCCTCCAGCTGAATCCGGAAATTGCGTTTCTTGCGCTTGTTGCATTGCGGGAGCAGATTGCCGCCTGCAGAAACGCTCGGCGGAGGTTGACATGTCGAAAGCACGATCGGCGCTTGTTCTCCAGGGAGGCGGCTCGCTCGGCGCCTATGAACTCGGCGCGGCTCGTCGGCTCTACAAGGAAGCTGATTTCGCGCCCGACGTGATCGCCGGGGTCTCCATCGGCGCGATCACCGCCGTTCTCCTCGCGCGGCCGGCGCGGGGTCTGAAACCGCTCGATGCGCTGGAGGCGTTCTGGCGCAAAGTCGCGGTTTCCGGTTCGTTTCTGCCGCCGGCACTGCGTCAATACGCATCCTTGCTCGGAAATCCTCATTTCTTCACGCCGCGGTTCGATTATTTCGCGCTGCCCGGCTGGACTTACATTTACGACACCGCGCCACTCCGTGAAACGCTGGCGCAACTCGTCGACCTCGACGCGCTGGCCGATCAATCGGCCTCCCCCGGACTGCTGGTCAGTGCAACGGATGTCGAAGCCGGCCAGATCGAGTATTTCTACAGCCGCGAACGACGGCTGACCCTCGACCACATCGTCGCCAGCGGCAGCCTGCCGCCATCGTTTCCAATGACCGTCATCGACGAAAAATCCTATTGGGACGGCGGATTGTTCGACAACACGCCGCTCGGCGCCGTCCTCGACAGGCTCGATACGGCGTCGGGCGTCGACCGGGCCATTTACGTCGTCAACCTCTTTCCCAACGAAGCGCCGATCCCGACCAGCATGCTCGAAGTCACGACCCGGACGCAGAACCTGCAGTTCGCCAACAAGACGGCCGAGGACGTGAAGTTCCTGATCCGGATCGACGAGGTCGCCGACCTCATGCATGCGCTTGAAAGCCTGCCGGGGGGCAATCCCCTCGCTAACGATCCGGCTTACCAGACGGTAGCGAACCGTCATTATGTGCGAGTCCCGCGCATCGTGTCGATTACCCGGCCGGAGCAGATCGGCGGCATCGGCGCGAGCGATTTTTCTCCAGAGACGATCGAAAAGCGGGCAGCCGAAGGCTACGCCCAGACCGAAGCGGCGTTGAAGGCATAGGGACGCGGCCGGCCCGACCTTCAACCTGCGGATCTCTTGCGGCAAATGACGCCCACTGTCCCCGTGCCTCCACGCCGACGGACTGGAACATAACACGAACATCAGGAATTTCAACTCCGGCTACAGGACCTCATTCGAAGGCCTCGTTCGACAACCCTCCGTCCGCCGCTTCCCGCCGCTTGACGCCGCTCGCCCGCGAGCATACCTAGAACTCGCCTAGGGGATCCCCGTCAGGGGGCTGAGAGGCTGGCAACGCTTAAGTCAGGCGGCCCGGCGACCCTTCGAACCTGATCCAGCTCGTACTGGCGTAGGGATGGTGAGCGATGATTTTTTCCCCGTTTGATTCAAGCCTTGAGCCCGGCGGGCGCCGGCCATGACGACGCGCGTCAGGGTCATCGGCGCCGGCGTCGCGGGCCTCACGGCTGCTTATGAATTCGCCCGCGCGGGCTGCCATGTCGATGTCATCGAGCGCCGCGAGGGGCCGGGCCTCGGCTGCTCGTTCCTCGCCGGCGGCATGATCTCGCCTTGGTGCGAGGAGGAAGGCGCGGAGCCGCTCGTCGTCGAACTTGGCGTCGAATCGCTGCGCTACTGGACCGAGATCGTGCCGGTCGCAACGACGCATGGCTCGCTGGTGCTTGCCCCCGCGCGGGATCGGACCGAACTCGCCCGCTTCGAGCGCCTTACAAACGAGCACGAGCGCATCGGCGCGGCGAAAATCGCGGCGCTGGAGCCCGATCTCGCCGGCCGCTTCGACGAGGCGCTGTTTTTTCCGCGTGAGGCGCATCTCGATCCCCGCGCGGCGACGGCGGCGCTGGCCGGGCGCCTCGCCGCGATGGACAATGTTTCGCTTTTCTATGGCGTAGATGCCGGCCAATTGCTGGACGACGCCGATTGGACCATCGATTGCCGCGGTTTTGACGCGCGCGACGCATTGCCCGGGCTGCGCGGCGTCAAAGGCGAGATGCTGGTTCTTTTTACGCGCGAGGTGACTCTCTCGCGGCCGATCCGCTTCATCCACGCGCGCCATCCCGTCTATATCGTGCCGCGCGGCGACGGCCGCTTCATGATCGGCGCGACAATGATTGAAAACGAAGAGGCGGGGCGGATCACCGCGCGGGCCATGCTCGAACTGCTGGGCGCCGCCTATGCCGTTCATCCGGCTTTCGCCGAGGCGGAGATCGTCGAGACCGGCGCCGGCGTTCGTCCCGCCTTCGCCGACAATCTGCCGGGGCTGCGGATCGAAGGCCGGATCATCTACGTGAACGGCCTCTATCGGCACGGGTTCCTGGCGGCGCCCGCGCTGGCGCGCCGAGCGGCCGCCATCGCGCTTGAGGGCGCCGACGTTGAGGAGGCGATGCATGCGCATCGAAGTCAACGGCAAGAGGCGTGAGGTTACCGCCGAGACGCTCGCGGCTTTGCTGCGCGAACTCGAATATGACGACCGTCATGTCGCGACTGCGCTGAACCAGAGCTTCGTTCGCAAGGCGGACCGCGACGCGGCGCGGCTGAAGGAAGGCGACCGGATCGAGATCGTCAGCCCGAGGCAGGGAGGCTGACATGCAGGATATCGCATCCGACGCCGACGTGCTCAGCCTTTACGGCGTCCCGCTGTCCTCGCGCCTCATCGTCGGCACCGCCCAATATCCCTCGCCCGCGATCCTCACTGAGGCGATCAAGGCGGCGCGCGCGGAGATCGTCACCGTCTCGCTGCGCCGGGAATCCGGCGCAAGCCGCTCCGGCGAGAAATTCTGGGCGCTGATACGCGACCTTGGCGTTCGCGTGCTGCCGAACACCGCCGGTTGCCGCACGGTGAAGGAGGCGGTGACAACGGCCGAAATGGCGCGTGAAGTGTTCAACACATCCTGGATCAAACTCGAAGTCATCGGCGAGGAGGACACGCTGCAGCCCGATGTCTTCGGGCTCGTCGAGGCGGCGGAGATTTTGAGCCGCGACGGGTTTCAGGTGTTTCCCTATACGACGGAAGATCTCGTCGTCGCGGAAAAGCTGCTGCGCGCCGGCTGCGAGGTTTTGATGCCTTGGGGCGCGCCGATCGGCACGGCGCGGGGCCTCAACAACCCTTATGCGCTGCGTGCGCTCAGGGCGCATTTTTCGCAAACGCCGCTGATCGTCGACGCCGGAATTGGCGTCCCTTCCCACGCGGCGGCGGCGATGGAGCTCGGCTATGATGCGATCCTGCTCAATACAGCCATCGCGAAGGCGGCCGATCCCGCCGCCATGGCCCGCGCCTTCGCGCTTGGCGTCGAGGCGGGGCGCGCCGGCTTTCGCGCCGGTCCCATTGAGCCGCGCGACATGGCCGCGCCTTCGACGCCGGTGATCGGAAGGCCTTTTACGGATCTGGCGCGTGCTTGATCCTTTTTATATGATCGTCGACAGCTCAGACTGGATCGCAAGGCTTCTGCCCTGCGGCGTGCGGCTCGTGCAACTGCGCGTGAAGGATGCCTCAGACGATGTCTTGCGGGCCGAAATCGGCAAGGCGAAAGCACTCTGCGATCTGGCCGGCACCCAGCTTATCGTCAATGATTATTGGCGTCATGCAATCGACGCCGGCTGCGATTTCGTCCATCTCGGCCAGAGCGATCTCGATATCGCCGATCTGCCAGCGATCCGTCGCGCGGGACTAAGTTTCGGCGTCTCGACGCACGACGAGGCCGAACTTGATCGGGCGCTTGAGGCCGAGCCCGCATATATCGCGCTAGGGCCGATCTATCCGACAATTCTGAAGAAGATGCCGTTCGCGCCGCAGGGCCTCGCACGCCTCAGTGAATGGAAAAAGCGCATCGGCGAGATTCCCCTCGTCGGCATCGGCGGAATCACGCTGGATCGTGTAGTTGGCGTCCTCAACGCGGGCGCCGACAGCGCGGCGGTGGTGACCGACATCACGCTCAACGCCAACCCCGAGCAACGCGCCCGCGACTGGGCGAAGGCGACCCGCGTCTTCGCGCATTGAACATTTTTGCAACGCGTGAGAAATGACGACAAAGATGGAGCGATCGATCCATGTCCAACCTCCGCACTGTAGAACTCAAGCCATTTGTTCCAGCAAAAGACTTTGATCTCTCCAAGCGCTTTTATCGGGACATTGGCTTCACGTTAGGTTCAGACGCTGGCGGCATCGCCTATTTTCACCACGAGAACGTCAGCTTTCTCCTCCAAAACGGATATGTAAAGGAGCTGGCGGACAATCTGACGCTTCACCTCCTGGTTGAAGACGTGGACGCCTGGGCGGCGCATCTGGCGAACGCTGACATTTCCGGGAAATATGGTGTCCCCATCTCGCCTATCCAACAGTAGCCTTGGCGGATGCGTGATTTCGTGCTCGGCGACCCTTCGGGGGTTTTGTGGCGAATAGCGCAAAACACAGGCTGACTACAAAAAATCAACATTTTCGAAAGCACTCTCAAGCCTCGTCCCGAGCCCGCCGCTCGACATGCCTGAAACTCCATTCAATTTCGAGCCCCTCCTCGGTATCGCCCGCGATGACGATCTGCGCCGAGGCCACGGGACCTTCGGGCGCGGCGAAAAAGATGCTCTCCTCGATATATGCGGCCCATGTACTCTCGAACAGCCAGCGCCTGCCGTTCGGCAGTACGCAGAGGACGGCGTGACCCTCGCGTACGCGCTTCAACCGCACGTTCGGGTGAACGTGGAAGCGCAGCGCGAAGGGGCGCGGGCCAAGTGATCCCGAAGCCGCGCGCATGCGGTCCGCCCCGTCGAGGCGCCGGCCGTCCCTGCGCAAGGCGAGGCGGCGTTGATGGAGCAGTCCGAATCGCGGCTCATAGCCATTGTGCTCGATGACGACGCTCGCCCCCGAGGCTCCTTCGCCGCGCTCGACATCGACGCGATCTGGTCCCGAGATGATCTCGTCGTCGAGCCAGTTGCGCAGGCGCCCGTGGAAGGCGAAGCGGCATGAGGATCTGTCGTCGACGACCAGCGTCGAGTGAGCGGCCGTCATGCGCGCGGCCTCCTGCTGCGCCGCCGCGCGGTTCGGGTCCGGTGCGCCGCAATTTACGACGAAGCGCTGGGCGCCCGCCGAAAACTCGAACGACGCGCAGCCTGCATGGGCGCGCGTCGAAAACAACGGCGGCGGCGGCCGGCCGGCATCCGCAATGACGATCGCATCCTGCATTTCGAGGCGCTGATAGCCGGAGTGCGGCGCATTGGTCAGCGCGCGGGCGCGCGTGTCGTCATAGGCGAGCACGGTCGCGAGCTGCTCAGGCGCCGTCACGCCCATGCCATTGAACAGGGCCAGCGCGCCATCGCCATGGCGGAACATGCGCAGCATGGGCATCATGCGATCGATCGCGTTGAGCAGTTGCGGCGGCGGCTGCACGCCGCGCGCGGCATAGGCCTGGCGCAGCGGCAAAAGGTCCAGCAGAAGGTCGATCAAGAGCTGCGGATTGCGGCTGATATGTCCGCCGTCGGGCAGAATCTGACGCTGCAGCTCGTCGGCCAGCAGCTTGCGGCTTCGCTGCAGCAGCTTGCCAGCGCCTTCCGCGCACAGGCCGAGTTCGACCAGCGCGATCGCGACGATGAGGCGGTCCTCGCCGGAGACCCCCTCGGCGAGTTTGCGCTCCAGAAACTGCTCCGTGCGCCCGATGCCCTTCATGAAGCGTCGATAGAAGACCCGATCGGCGCCGTATAGAATGATCGGCGATTGCGAAAGCCAGGCGAGCAGCCGGCGCGCCGCGACGCGCGTCTCCCAGGCCGGGCTCTGGCTCGGCTTGCCGGAGGCGGCGAGAAAATCCTCGACGAGCGCCCGCGCATTGGCCTTGGCGATCGCCGTATCGGCGGCGCGCAAATGGCGCAGCCAGCTAAAGCTCGAGAGGGCGCGCGCCCAGGCCTCGGTGCGCGGCTCCAGCTCGAAAGGCGAGCGGCCATGCGCATTGACGATCTTGCCGCCGAAAGCGAAATAGCCAGCGTAAATATCCGCCGCGAGCGTTGGATCGCTGGTCCTGATATCCTGCGGCGCGATCAGCAGCCGTTCAGGCGGGCGCCGCCGCAGTCCCTTGAGGATGCGCCAGGGCGTCGCCAGGAAGCGCCCGAAGCCGGCGGCGCTGCGCATGGCGATGAGGCCCGCGACGCGCAGCCGGTCCGTGAAAATCGCGCCGGCCACAGGTTTCGACTCCTCGAATTCGTGGAATGGGCGGCCGCGCCTCGGCCGCGCCGCGGCGATCTCGCGGGCGAATCGGCGCGCGCGCCCGCGCTTGACGCCCACAAGGTTAAATTATCCGTGAGAAACCTCTCAGCTTTGTTAACCACGCCGACTCAACCGGGCCGCGAAAAATCCGTCAAGGCCCGAGAGACGCGGATCCGCCGCCGGCAGATGGCAAGGCAGCGTCCGCAGTTCGCCATTCTCGTTGATGATGCCGGCCACGTCGCCGACCTCGGCCGGCGCGATCGGCCAGCGAATCACATCGGGATTGCGCCGAAGCAGGGCCGCGACCTGCATTTCGCCTTCCTCGGGCTCGAGCGAGCAGGTGCAATAGATGATCGCGCCGCCGGGCTTTACCAGCTCCACCGCCTTGTCGAGCATCCGCGCCTGCACGGCGACGAGAGCCGCAATGTCGGTCGGCTTCTTGGTCCAGGCGATATCCGGATGACGCCGGATGGTGCCCGTCGAAAGACATGGCGCGTCGATGAGGATGGCGTCGAAGGGCTGGGCCTTGAGGCCGACGATGTCGGCGACGATGACGTCGGCATGAAGCTTGAGCCGCTGGAAATTAGCGGCAAGCCGCTTCAATCGCTCCGCCGACCGGTCGATCGCCGTAACATCGGCGCCCGATGCCGCGAGCTGCGCCGCCTTGCCGCCGGGGGCGGCGCAAAAATCCGCTGCGCTGACCCCGGGTCCAACCCCGAGCAGCCGCGCGGGCAGCGCCGCCGCGGCGTCCTGCACCCACCATTCGCCATCCGCGTAGCCGTCAAGCTCGGCGATCGGCGTATGCGTGATGAGCCGGACGGAGCCAGTCGGCAAAACGATTCCGCCAAGCCGCTGCGCCCACAGCGCCGGATCGGATTTGACGGTCAGGTCGAGCGTCGGCTCGTCGCGATTGGCGGCCGCGATGGCGCGCGCCAGCTCGTCGCCATAGGTCTTGCGCCAGCGCGCCGCGAGCCAGGCGGGCGTGTCGAGATCGAGCGGATCGCTCTCAGCCAATATCTTCTCGCGCCCCCGCGCGAGATTGCGCAGGACGCCATTGATGAGCCCGGCGAAGGGCGCGGTCTTCGATTCGAGCCGGGTCGCGCGCACCGCCAGATCGACAGCCGCGTGATCCGGCACGTCGAGAAACAGCACTTGCGCCGCCGCGGCGATCAACGTCCATTCGAGATGGGCGACCTGGCGCGGCAGCCCTTTCTCAAGCAGCTCGCCCAGCGCCGCGCGAATGGTGCCAAGCCGCCGCAGCGCGACGGTGACGATCGAGCGGGCCAGTCCGACGTCGCGCGCGTCGAGGCCGCCAAGCCGGGCCGGGATCGCGCCCGGCGAAAAACACTCTTCGAGAGAATGGGATTTGCCGATGATGTCGCCCAGAATGGCGGCGGCGGCGAGACGCGCGGGAAGCCCCGGATGATGCTCGGCCTCCAGTCTCGCGGCTTCCGCGGAGCCGCCCTGCCCCGGCCGATTGAGCGCGCCGTTGCGGTTCCGTGGTCGGTCGGGCCGGCGCGGAGGGGCGTTCAAATTCATGCTCTGCTCGGGGCCTCGACGATCAAAAAAGGCGGGTTTCGTTCCATGTCGCTCTGATTTAAAATGAATATATCATGATCGGGCCGACGCCGCGCGGTTGTTTTGTTTCAAATCCAGAAGCTTCTGGGCTTATTCGCGCATTCGAGGCGAAAAGCTGGGGAAAAGGCGTTGACATGAGCAAGACGGATTCAAAGGCCGCCCCCGACAGGAGTGAGCCCGCCAAGGCGTTGACCCCGGCCGCCCGGCGCGCACTCGCCGAAGCTGAGGAGCGCCGCCGCGCCAATGCGCATGCGAGCGAAGCGCCGCCAAGGGAGATCAATGGCCGCGGCGGCCCGGAGCCGGTGCGTTATGGCGATTGGGAAGTCAAGGGCATCGCCAGCGATTTCTAGAATCCTCCAGTTAGAGGCAGAGTTTAGTAAGAGCTGCCATCCTTACGCGTGAAGCGCCAAGTCCCATTTGGCGTCAAGACCGCCTCGATGTCGTCATTCGGATAGGAGCCTTCGTCTCCCGGCGTGCGGTCGCCGATCTCCAGGATGACCACATCCGCATCAGTGCGATTCGCTAAATGATGCGCGGCGCCGGCAGCGGGGAAGCCGGCGCACATGCCGGGGCGCAGTTCAATTTCGTCCGTGCCCGTGAAGAGGGTCGGGGCGCCCTCGATGACATAGATGAATTCATCTTGCCGCGAATGGCGATGATGGAGAGCGGAGACGCCCCCGGGCCGAAGGCGCGTCAGATTGACCCCAAAATTCTTCAGACCAAAAAGATCGCCGAGAGGATGTTTGATCCGATTCGCCATCATCGACGCGAACGGCTCGGGATAGTTCGTCGACTTTGTTCTCGCCGGAGCGGACGCGGCTTCGATCGCCTGAGGCGGTTCAACTTCTTTCGGGCTCATTGATCTCCTCGCGCGCATCATGCGCACATCCGGCTTCACGCGCTGAGGCCGCCGACGAGGTTCGGCAGGTCGAGCGGCCGGAAGCCATAATGCTTCAGCCAGCGCACATCGACCTCGAAGAAGGGGCGCAGATCCGACATGCCATATTTCAGCATGGCCAGGCGGTCGATGCCGACGCCCCATGCAAAGCCCTGATACACGTCCGGGTCGAGGCCGCAATTCCTCAAAACATTCGGATGCACCATGCCGCAGCCGCCGATTTCGAGCCAGTCCTCGCCCTCGCCGAAGCGGATCTCGCCGTCTTTCCGCGAGCATTGAACATCGACTTCGACGGAGGGTTCAGTGAACGGGAAATAGCTCGGCCGAAAGCGGATCTTCACGTCCGCCACTTCGAAGAACGCCTTCAGAAACTCTTCCAGAATCCATTTCAGATGGCCAAGATTCGCCGAGCGGTCGATGACGAGGCCTTCGACCTGGTGAAACATCGGCGTATGCGTCTGGTCCGAATCGCAGCGGTAGGTGCGCCCGGGGCAGATCACGCGGATCGGCGGCTTTTGCGATAGCATGGTTCGCACCTGCACCGGACTCGTATGGGTGCGAAGCACCTTGCGTTCGCCGTCGGCGCCGGGATTCAAAAAGAAGGTGTCGTGCATGTCGCGCGCGGGATGGTCGGGCGGAAAATTGAGCCTGGTGAAATTATAGTCGTCCGACTCGATATCCGGCCCTTCTGCGATGGAGAATCCCATATCGGCGAAGATCGCGGCGAGCTCATCCGTGACCTGCGTCACCGGATGGATGCGCCCTTGCGCGAGCCCACGCGCGCGGACCGGCAATGTGACGTCCACCGTCTCGGTCTTCAGCCGCGCTTCGAGCGCCGCCTCCTTGAGGATCGCGCGACGCGCGACAAGAGCCGCATTAACGCTGTCCTTCAGCGCGTTGATCGCCGCGCCTTCCGTTTTGCGCTCGTCCGGCGTCATTTTGCCAAGACCGGCCAGCAGCGCGGAGACCGAGCCTTTTTTGCCCAGCGTCGCGACCCGCACCGCTTCGAGCGCTGCCTCGTCGCTCGCGGATGCGATGTCGGCGAGGATCGCCGTTTGAAGTTTGCTGAGGTCGCTCATGTCACGATGATCTCGGTGGGGAGTTAAAGGCTGATGCGTTTGGTCGCGGCGGCGAGCCAGCGCCGCACGGCGGGCTCGACCAATGGCGAAAGCGCCTTGCGCACGCGCGCATGGTAGGCGTTGAGCCAGGCGATCTCCTCAGTGTCGAGCAGTTTCGCATCAATCAAGGAAAGGTCGATCGGGGCCAGCGTCAGGGTTTCGAATCCATACATTTCGCGTTCGGCGCCCACGATCGCCCTCGGCTCGACGACGACGAGATTTTCGATCCTTATGCCCCAATGGCCGGCGTAATAATAGCCCGGCTCGTCGGACAGGATCATGCCCGGCTCCAGGGGCGTGGACCCCAGTTTCGAGATGCGCTGCGGTCCCTCGTGCACGGAGAGATAGGAGCCGACTCCATGCCCCGTGCCATGGTCGAAATCGAGCCCGGCGCGCCAGAGCGGGAGGCGCGCCAGCGCGTCGATCTGCGCGCCCGACGTGCCTTTCGGAAACACCGCGCGGGCGATTGCGATATGGCCTTTAAGCACGCGGGTGAAGCGGTCGCGCATCTGCGCCGACGGACGCCCAACCGCGAGGGTGCGCGTGATGTCGGTCGTGCCGTCCGCGTACTGGGCGCCCGAATCGATGAGGAAGATGCCTTTGGCGATTCGCGCATTGGTCCTCACCGTCACGCGATAGTGCGGAATGGCGGCGTTGGGGCCGGCCGCGGCGATCGAGGGAAACGAGACATCCTTCAATTTGCCGGTCTCGCGGCGGAAAGTTTCGAGCGCCTTGGCAGCGTCGATCTCGGTGAGCTTTCCCTTTGGCGCGTTTTGCGCGAACCAGTGCAGGAAGCGCGCGAAGGCGGCCCCGTCGCGAATATGCGCCGCGCGCGCGCCGGCGAGTTCGGCGGCGTTCTTGCGCGCTTTCATGAGGGCGATCGGATCGGTGGCGACCGCGCAGACGCCGCCCGCCTCCCTGACGATGCCGGCGAGTTTTTCCGGCGCGGTCGCGGCGTCGAACATCACCCGCTTCCCCCTGCGGCCAAGGTCGTCGAGATCGCGTTCGAGATGCTGCGGCTCCCTGAGATCGGCAAGAAGTCCGAGCTTCGCGCGCAAAGCTTCATCGAGCTTGCGGGCGTCGACATATAGCCGCGCCTTGCCGGTTTTGAGGATCAGCGCAAAGGCGAGCGGCAGCGGCGTGTGCGAGACGTCGGCGCCGCGAATGTTGAAGAGCCAGGCGACCGAATGCGGATCGCTGACGACAAGGGCGTCTTCGCCAGCCAGCAGCGGCGCGACGCGACTGAATTTCTGCGCCGCCGCCTCGCCGGCGTGCTTATGCGGATGCAGGCTGATCTTGCCCAGGGACTGCGCCGGCCGGTCGGTCCAGAGGCTGTCGATCGGGTTCGGCTCGACAGCGATCAATTCGCCGCCGACGCTTTGCAGCGCCTTCTTCAGGCGCTCGACCTGATCCGGCGTATGCAGCCAGGGATCGTAGCCGAAGCGCGCGCCCTTGCGCAGATTGGCCTCCAGCCATTTCGCGGGTCCGGGCGCGGCGAGCCCCAGCGGCTCGAAAATGGCGAGATCGACCTGATCCCTGACGGCCAGCGCATAGCGCCCATCGACGAAAATCGCGGCGCGATCGCGCAGCACGATGGCGACGCCGGCCGAGCCGGTAAAGCCCGACAGCCAGGCCAGACGCTCCTCCGACGAGGGGACATATTCATTCTGATGGCGGTCGGCGCGCGGAACGATGAATCCGTCGAGGCCGAGACGCCGCATCTCCGTGCGCAGACCCGCCACGCGGGCGGCGCCCTTTGAGGCGTCGGCCTGATCCTCAAAGGACTGAAAAACGCTTTCGAACATAAAATCTAGAGTAGGCGCTGGCGGCGGCCGCCGCAACCCGGCGGCATCCAAGAGATGGGGGTTCGCGGCGCAATCATTCGTCGCCGCAAGGATGGCCCG
>Ga0181532_10000302_pt1 | contig 52550 bp, 33 predicted proteins | sample PEATcosm2014_Bin_33_FD_119768 | JGI IMG/M metagenome (GOLD analysis project Ga0181532, IMG submission 119768) | Peatland microbial communities from MTU Mesocosm Facility, Houghton, MI, USA - PEATcosm2014_Bin11_30_metaG | ecosystem: Environmental > Terrestrial > Soil > Wetlands > Peat | place... | reverse complement strand
TCTCCGGAAGCCGAATCTCAATATCTTGTACGAAATCGGTCATCGAATCACGAAGCTCGACTCGCAGCTCGGCGCGGCTGGTCGTGCCGAAAATTAGCTACTTCCACCCCGGGCTGTTAGGGACCACGGTCTCGGGTGTACCTTCCTTGCCAAAATGAGCAAGCAGCAAAAGGATCCGTGCCAGCCTCTTTTCGCTGGAATTGAAAAGCTGATCAACCAGGTCCTCTTCGTAACGGATGGTTCCAAGGGCCTAAGCCGGCTCATTGGGTTCGCAACCTCTTGACCGTTCATCTCGGGCATGAGGTAGTCAACGATTACGACATCAATCGGGGAGACGACGGCCCGTTCTAGTCCCTTGCCGCCGCTGGCAGCGGTCAGAACGGTATACCTGAAGCTCTCAAGGAACACTTTCTCGCATTCCAGCAGTTCGTCGCTATCGTCGTTATCGTCGATGCAAAGCACTACTTGCGCGTGAGACTTCCGTATAAGCCGACCGCGGCATGGTTGGCACCGAGAACCAATTCTTAGCTCTTGAGCTCATAAAACTGTCCAGAATTGCATCACAAGCGCTCAGCACGAGTCACCATGACGACCGAGTGTGAAGAATCGGACGATGACAGCGGGTGCATCGGACCTCTAAATCGGCGGAGACATCTCGATCGCCGTGCGTCCACCCGAAAACAAATGGCGCAAGCCCAAGAGTGGACTTACTCCAAATTGTTTTTAGCTTGTCTTACACCTGGAGCGGCCAAGTCGTCGAATCGACGTTTTCGAGATGAGGTTGCACGTCCCAGGCACTAAAGCGGCACGAGCCCAAGAGACGGTCCCGTGCCGATCAGAGCTGGTTGCTCACTGTTCTCCGGAAACCTTTGCCGGAGGAACCGTTATTGTGTCACGCTGAGGACGATATTGACACCGGGATAGTTCGCATTGCACAGGTAATACACGCCGTCGATTTCCATCACATAAACGTCTTGCGTGTAGAGCCAGTTGCTTGGCCACGCGCCCTCAAATCCGAACCAATAGCCACCGTATTGGAAGCGGCGACTGTTGTAATCGCTTTGGGTCACATGAAACCGGTGTCCCTGCCCAAAGTTGGCCTTGTAACGGTCTTCGGGGATTAGGCCACCACCGTTGCCACTGGCATGCTGCTCCTGTTGGACAGGCTTCGCCTGTTGTGAGTGCTCCTGCTGCGGCACGCCTTTCTCGTTTTGCTTGGCATTCTCTTGTTGCTTGGTGTTCTTCTCTTGCTGCGAGGCGTTTTTCTCTTCCTGCTGATTATTCTTGTTCTCCTGCTGCGCGTTTTTCTCTTCTTGCTGGTTGTTCTTGTTCTCCTGCGTCGCGCTCTTTTCTTCCTGTTTTGCGGGTTTCTCTGGCTGTGCTTTCTTCTCGTCCTCGGCAGGCTTGGCTTTCTGTTCCTCCTGCTTGTCTTGTTGGTCCTGCGCGTACATGGGAACGGATGCTCCGATAGCCAAAGACAGAACTGCGGTGCTGATGATTCCAACTAGCTTCATGGGTCTTGCCTCCATTGTCGATCGTTAGATACGGGTGCGCTTTAGCGCAAGCTTCCCGTTGTTGCGTTGACGGGGTTGCCGATGGCATCGCCGGAGACGAGGAGTTCCACTCTCCGGTTCTGCTGTCGGCCCGCGGAGTTATCGTTGGAGGCTACCGGCAGACTGTTGCCGAAACCTCTAGACGAAACCGAATTGGTCGATACTCCCTCTTGCACAAGGTAGTTGCGCACAGAACTGGCACGATTCTCAGAGAGGGTTTGATTCATGGCATCGCCGCCGACATTATCCGTGTAGCCGCCGACTTCGACGTTGAGCCCAGGGTATGCGAGAAGAATGCCGGCGACTTTTGCCAGTTTCTCTCGTGCTCCCGGCTTTAAGGAATACTGCCCCGTGTCAAACAAGACATCAGACATGCTGACGATAAGGCCGCGTGCAGTATCGCGAGTCTGAAGAATAGAATTCAGTTGCTCGGATAGCTTCGCGCGCATGGCCGCCTTGTCGGTGTCCGCCTGTTGCGCAGCTTGCTGCGCCTTCAGCGAGTCCGCGCGAGACTGGTCGGCATCCGCCTGCGCAGCCGAGAGTGCCGTCGCTGAGGAGGCCTGGCTGACCGCCATGTCTGATTGGGCCTTGGCGGTTGCGGCTTGGGCAGCAGCAGCGTCATTCCGGGCATTAGCCGAATCAGCTTCAGCCTGAGCCTTGGCTGCTTGAGCTTTTGCTGTATCGGATTCCGCTTGCTCTTTCCGACGCGTCGCCTCCTCGGCCTGTCCTTGCGTTCTCGCCAGCGAGTCAGCTGAATCCTGACGTTCATTTGCCAGGCGCACGTCGTCCATTTTCTTGACTGCGATCGCCCGGGCATCTTCCGCAGTCTGCACCGCCTCGCGGGAGATTGCGATCAGAGGCTTTCGGTCAATATGTTTGCTCGTGGCTTCACTATCGGCGTTGTTCATCAGTTGGACGGCGTGCTGGTAGCTGTCGCTGGCATACTGCTCGGCTCCCTCGGATTGAGCTATGCGCAACGCATTGCGCGCCTCAAAGAATTCCAACGGCAACTTCGCATTCAAGACCACCGGATCGAACTTGTAACCGGTGGGGATATAGCCGCCACGTTCCATCAGTTCGTATTTTGCATTCACCGCTTCGGTGGTTCCCTTGGTTTCTTCGCGAACCACGTTCTCGAGAATCACAGCATTGCTGGGCTGCCGAACGGCGTAGTAAGGTTCCGCGGTGACGATCAGGGCAAATGCCTGAAGGTCGGTGGTCACGTTCAGCTTGCTGCGATGATTGCCGCCGAGCAGGACTTCCCCCAGGTTCACGGCGCGGCCCTCGGGCGAAATCGCCCACAGGACATAAGTCAGATACTCATTACCGAACGTTGTGGGCTTCTGGAGATTGCCGAATTCCGCTTCGATCGCAATGGATCCGCGCTTGCTGTTGATTTCGGCGACGCCACTGGCTGAGGGCATCAGGTCCGTACCCGCGAAGTCCAATTTCGAAGATCCGCTGCGATGCTGATAGTTGACAGCTTGTACGCTCCGGCTGATCACGGTTACACGGAACGTAGGCGTCGTATTCATGCGTTCGACGTCCGCAGTGGTCTGCGAATTGGTTTGAGCGAACGCGCTCAAGCCGAGCGTAATTCCGACTGCTAACCAGAGTGTCTTCAAAGTGTCTCCTTGAGGGCAGACGTATGCCCAATCGAACTCGATGGTCATCTCGAGAGTGAGTGTTGCGAGGTATTCTTCTCAGTCCTTGGTCAGGATTCAACTTTTTCCGACGTGAATACCGGAAAGGGAGTGAAACAGACCAAAAACGTTCAGTAACCACAGAACCACGGCAATGACTACCACGCCGTTCAGAATTGACTTGATGGTTCCTTGCATGGGGATGAAGCGATTCACCAACCAGAGTAGGACACCCACCACAATCAGAACTTCCAGGAGTTGAATTAGAGGCATGATCTTTTCTACCTTCCTTGTTTCGGGGGCTAACTCCTCTCATCCGCCTGGAGGTGTTGCCCGATTTCGATCTCCGAAGTCTTTAGGGTCCAATCGTGTTCGTCCGCAAGGTTTGGCGGCACGCACACACGGATGAAGAGTGCTGATTTGCTGGATGTGGCCGCTTTGCGTGCCAACACGACCCCGGCGACCTAAACACAGGAGCTGCGAACTCAGCGGTCGCCGCTCCGTCTACACACTCAGAAGATAATTAAGAATGACAGGTGTAGGATTCCGCGTCTGAGCAAGATAGCTCACATGGGAAAATCGAGGTTGCAAGCAGCGGGAAGATCAACGCGCGAAAGCTTCAGCGCACCTGAGGAAGATTTGTCCCCATGGGCAGTCGGAGAAGCATGGGACTGTTTTGGCGCGTGCGCATCCGGCAATTCGAATTCCAGTCCACAGTCGAAGCAGACGCGGTATGTGCGGTTTTTGATGGTGAACACGCGGCTCTGGTGACGATGCCGGCAACCGAAGACGAACTGGAGAATCCAAAGTAGTGGTTGCATCAATCCTGCGCTCGCTGGCGGCGTTCGCAAGTTCCGTTCGCATCCAGCCAATTCAGCAAAGAGCGGACGCTGGCCCGAGCCAGGGCGATCGCGCAATCCGCGGCTCCGTAATAGATGTTGAGCGTGTCGCCATCGGCGTCCATGGTGTATCCACAGGGGAACACGACATCATCCACGTCGCCGTGGCGTTCGTACTCCGCCTCCGGTCCGAAGATCCACGAATCTCCGCGCAGCAAGCACTTCGCAGGGTTCTCAAGGTCGAAGAGCGCCAAGCCTAATCGGTACAAACAGCCCGACGGTGTGTGCCTCACTCCGTGGTAGAACACGAGCCAACCTCGGGAAGTCTCGATGGGTGGCGGCGACAACCCAATTTTGTTCGCATCCCACCAGGCACCGCGGCGCGCTTCCAACATGAGCCTGTGCCGGCCCCAATAGCGCAGGTCGGGAGAGTAGGAAATCCACATATGGGACCCGAGGTTTGACATGGGACGATGAATCAGAGCCCAGCACCCGTCGATTCTCCGCGGGAGAAGCGCCGAGTCCTTGTCATCCGGTGACATAATTACGCCGTATCGTTCGAAAGTGCGGAAGTCTTTCGTTAGAGCCAGCGACACGCCGGGACCGCCCCGCGAATAGGAAGTGTAGGTCACGACGTATTGCTGCAGTTCGGGGACGAACGTGATGCGAGGATCTTCAATGCCCCAGATCTCCTCCGGATAGTCCTTCGGGTTGGGCATTAGGGTTGGTTCGCTATCGATTTGCCATCCATCGACACCATTGCGAGAGCGAGCGGCGGAAAGATGCGACAGGCCGCGTCGATCTTCCACGCGGCACAGCAGTAGGGTCGTGCCATCCGCGAGTAGCGTAGCACCCGCGTTAAACACACTATTGATCGGGTATGGCCAATCTTTACTGGTCAGGATCGGGTTCGTGGGATGGCGCAGTAGGAGTGGCTCGAAGCGAGTACTCAGCAGGCTCATAGACTTTTCTGCGGGCATGGTCATGATGGGACTTTCACTGATTCAGAATCTTGGAGAGATCGCATTTCGAGGAGCGCCATCAAGAACGATAGCGTTGATTCTGCTCCTTGGTTTTCATTGGCGCGGTCCGGATGCAAGCCGTCCCGGCAGCCGCCAGTCGCGGAATCATAGAGAGGAAGTTGCAGATCGTTGTCGCCGAGGAACCAGTTGAAAGCCGACCACGCGTCGTTGCGCCAGCGATGGTCACCGGTTACGCGGTACGCTTGCAGGCAAGCAGAAACCGCCCCCGCGGCTTCGAGCGGTTGCTGATCGAAACGCGCTTTCTCACTACCCTGTCGATAGAAGCCTTGCGAACCGATCGGAACAAAGTGACGGTTCATTTCGCAATGTTGCGTTTGGGTCAGCCAATCCAGCGATTCGAGGCCAGCGGAAACCATGTGGTCATCCGAGCATGCTGAACCTACGATCAGCAGGGCTTGGGGCAGTCTCGCGTTTCCGTAGGCCACAACGTTCTCGAACCATTTCCAATCTGGGCTTCGGATGGACTCATACATTTCGAGCAGTCGCCGACTGAGGGCGGATCGCACTTTCTGCGCGTCGCGATCTCCGGGATACGAGGTAAGGTACTCCTGAATGCCGAGCAGGGCGTAGGCCCAGGCACGCGGACTGCTGAATTCCAACACTGCGGGGAGTGCGAACTCGAACAAGCGACCGGCGGCGCCTCTCAACCCCTTATCTTGCGATCGGCCTAGCACCGTTCCAAGAGCCCATAGTGCCCGCCCGTGACAGTCTTCTGAACCCACAGGTTCGTTCCACCGGCGATCGTAGCGCAGAAAGTTCTTGAATCTGCTTTTTGCGGGATTGAAGGCATGCTCCAGGAATGACAGATACAAACCAGTTGAGTTCGCGGACCGCAAATCTGCCTTTCCACCCCGAACGTCGCCTAATTGCTCCAGCAGCACGGCGAGCATGAGGGCGCGAGCGTTGTCGTCTGTGGTATATCCCTCTCTGCGGTTCGGGATCGTGAAGATCGAGTGCTGCAGCATTCCCGTGTCGTCGGTCATCTGAGTCAAATGATTCAGCTTCAGTTCAGGCAACTGATCCAGCACCTTGGGAGTCATCCGGGCCGAAAACTGGACTTTGGGACTCTCCATACGGTCGCTGCGGACCCGCGCGAAACTCTCCATGTAGCCTTGTGCCACTCGTTTCCAGACCATTTCTCGCGCAAAAAGATAAGCGCGTTTGCGCATGGCGTGGCGTATTGCGGGAGTAGCCAAGAGCTCAATCGTCTTCTGCGCAATAGCATCGGGGTTTTGGAAGGGCACCAGCGCGCCACGATGGTCGTCTAACAACTCAATCGCGTGCCAATACGGAGTTGAAATGATGGCCTTGCCTGCGCCTAAAGCATAGGCAAGCGTTCCGGAAACCACTTGGGCCTCGTGGCGATACGGTGTGATGTAAATGTCGGCGGCGCCAATGAATTCAACCATTTCCTCCGGGCTGACGAAGCGGTTGTGGAACATCACTTGCGATCCCACCCCCAATTCCTTCGCCAAAGCCTGCAAACTGGCTCGGTACTTATCTCCCTCGCGACGGAGGATGTGAGGATGAGTCGCGCCGGCCACGAGGTAGACCACATTCTTGTGTTTTGACAGGATCTGCGGCAGCGCTTGAATTACGTTTTCGATCCCCTTATTTGGCGAGAGCAAGCCGAACGTGAGCAAGACCGCCTTCCCTTCCACGCCAAAGCGGTCTTTATAGAAATTGGGATCCAGGAATGGCAGATCTGGAACGCCGTGCGGCACCATATCGACTTTACTGCCCGGCACCTTGAAGATTTCCTGCAAGAACTGGGATGAGAGTTGGCTCATGACAATGAGCCGGTCCGACAACTCCGCGATCTCTTCCATAACCAGCAGTTGGTTCGGATCTGGTTCGCGCAATACCGTGTGCAGCGTCGTCACCACGGGCATCTTCAAGCCGCGTAGCAGATGCAAGATATGGCTTCCGGCCGAACCGCCGAAGATTCCATATTCGTGCTGCAGGCATACCATGTCGATGTTGTTGAAGTTCAGGAATTCAGCGGCTTCCTGATACGACGTCACGTCGTCCTGGGCGAGCGACCATCGCACACGGGCGGGATAGTCGTAGCCCTCTTCGGTATCGTTCACCGGGAGCGCCAATAGTCGAGCCGTCCCGTACTCTGCCGAGATGGCGCTGCACAGGTCGGTGGTGAAGGTAGCGATTCCACAATGTCGCGGAAGATAATTCCCGATCACCGCGATTCGAGTCGGCAGGGATGGCTTCGGTTGCAATCGCGAGCGAAGCGCTGCAGCCCCTGCTTGTATCGGAGAGCGCGGACCGACGACTTCGAGGAGCGCCTTGGGCGGTAGCACTGCGTTAGGTAGCGACATTAAGTCCCTTACTGCGATGAAAACGGGTGCCGCAGGGGCCAATTGCCAAATGGACCCGAGAGCATCACCAGCGCTGGGTTTGGAATTTGTCTCTATAGCAGTATTCACCGAAGATGCACTCGCGAACTGATCACTATTGACCATCTTATTTGTCGAACTACGGTGCATTGTGTAGCGATGAAGGCGAAAAAGAAGCTCGCCCTGGCGGTTCGTTGTCCTACTTGTGGGGCAAAACCGGGAGAACAATGCGAACTTAGTACTGGTCTGCCCCGCACGGACCCGCATCGGGACCGGCGTTTAGCGGGTTCGGAAAAGTGAAGGGGCCCGAAGGCTCAGGCCACTGCGGGTTCGGCGAGAGCTGCGCCCAGTCGCTCGAAGGCGTGGTTCACCGACGCGGCGGCCGCCGTGCGTTCTTCTGGCGTGGGTGTTGGTATTTGAAGCAATCCCTGGCGGCCGAGGTTCGGGGGCAGTACAAATGCGTCCTGGTGTTGCATGACAAAGCCCAGAATGTGCGCCAAGCCCTCCGATTGGTATCCATTGTCAAAGCGGATGCCGGTATCGTGGAATGTAGAAGACGACATCCAGTACTCACAAGCCAGAAGCCAATGGCCCAGGGTTATAGAGGACCAGACCTTGAGATAGTCCAAAGTACCGCCCGGAGCGAAACCGTACTCAATATGAATCAAGCCAGCCTCGGTTCCGTGCATCAAGTCTGCCCACGACATAACAATGGCAGACTCGAGAATTTGGTCGAGACTCTGATTTCCGTTATGGTCCATAACTTGGCCTCCCCTTTCTCTTAGGAAATGCGCTCAGCCTCGAGCCGTTCCGTGTTGTTCTGAAACGTCTGTCGGGCCTCGGTCCTATCCAACTGGCTGCTCTGTTGTGCGTGGCGCGAGTGCGCGGATACCGTCACGTAGGGCACGCCTAGAAAATGCTTGGCCACGATTCCCGTGATCTCAAGGCCATTGAAGTGTTGCGGCTTCACCTTCTCTAAGATCCGCTTCACCGCGTTCTGGATCTTCGCCGCGCCAACAGATCCAAAGAACATCACCTTGACTTCTGCCGCCATGAAAAAGAAATTCCATCCGGCAGCATGGATCTTGCGATCGAGAGCGAAGCCATCCAAAACCGTCAGCCGTCTCCATTGACCCGAACAAGGCTCACTTTCCAGTTCTAGACGCTGCGTCATCTCTGGCCATTCCTTCATCAGAATCGTGCCGACTTGAACGGTTGGTGGCATAACCCCTCCCTCAAAAAGCCCCACCTGCAGCGGACCCCTTAGCTGCGCAACGGCCGCAGTTTGCGCCGGACGATACCAGCAACACCGATCAACCCTGTGCCCAGAAGGCCCAGAGAGCCGGGCTCTGGAACTGTCGTGAAGTTGGTATCACCGCTCGAAATGGTGGTCTGGCCGTTGAAGAAGCCACGGCCTGTGTTGATGGTTAACTGGACGGTGGCACCACTGATGGTGCCGCCGGTATACCAGGTTCCGGACAAAGAACCAGTCAGCGTGTAGTTGTGGGTTCCGTTGGCAAGAGTTACCAGAGTCCAGGTCACCGGCCCGCTGAAAGAGCCGTTGAAGATTGAGCCGGTCGGAATACCGCCGGCACCGTTTCCGGCAATGCTAAACGAGCCGCCGGCGGCAAACGTGCCACCCATCTGCAAGCTGCCGGAGCTGAGGATGCCGGTGCTAAAGCTCAGAGTTCCAAGGTCATTTCCCGTGATCAGCCCGCCGCCAAGACCATTTACGGCAATGAGCGTCGATCCTGTCAGGGTCAAACCGCTATTGGTGCCTGAGAGATTGCCACCGCTGTTGGTGAAGTCGACGCTGCTGCCGGCAAAGGCTGCGAACGGAAGAGCCAACCCCAGAACAGCGAGGAAAGCCATTTTCTTAATCATTCGTAAGTTTCTCCTGAGGAATCACGAGACCTTGGCAGACCGGTTCCGTGACAAGCAACGAATCAGCTAGTGAGTTTTCTGTCCGGCTGCAATATGTATATTGGACGGGTAGTCGGAAGAAGGCTGTTCAATTGTGACCACTATTGCTCGGAATCTGCGGCAACGGCTATGCAAAGAGTCCAGTGGACAACAATTGCGGGCAATGCAAAATCGCTGAGGAAACGAGCAAACTGTTAGTTTCGCTGATTTCTTCCTGGAGGACTGTTCAGAATTGCTCACTCCGCAAAATATCTAAATGCTCGTGTTTCATGCGGTCTTGGGCTATGTCTGACTATAATGATCGCAGATGAAACCCACAGCAGCGGCCCAGAAGAATGGCGGATTTGATCCCGACACCTTCCTCGCGACCATTGGCGACGGCAGGAAGATCCTCGCAGTTCCGAAAAAGCAAACGATATTCGCCCAAGGCGACCACGCGGACGCTGTCTTCTATGTGCAGAAAGGCAAAGTAAGGCTCACCGTCGTATCCAAGATCGGCAAGGAAGCGACAATCGCAATCGTCAATGAGGGAAACTTCTTTGGGGAGGGTTCGCTGGCGGGTCAGCTGTTACGGATGGGCTCCGCGGCGGCGATGACTGATTGCGAGATTCTACGGGTGGAGAAAAAGACGATGATAGATGCACTTCATCGTGAACCCGCGCTCTCTGAAATGTTCGTTGCTTATTTACTGGCGCGAAATATTCGTTACGAAGAGGATCTCGTCGACCAGTTGTTCAACTCCAGTGAGAAACGCCTGGCTCGCGTCCTGCTTTTGCTCGCTCATTTTGGCAAGGAAGGCATCCCAGAAACTGTGGTCCCTAAGATCAGTCAGGAGACGTTGGCTGAGATGGTTGGAACCACCCGTTCGCGAGTCAGCTTCTTCATGAACCGATTCAGGAAGCTGGGCTTTATTCACTACGCTGGCGGATCGGAAGGCGCGCTGCAGGTCCACAGTTCACTGCTCAATGTCGTTCTCCACGATTAGCATCAGCTGGCAAGAAAAAATGGCTTTCCTGAAAATTCCCGATGGCCCTTCAATGCAGTTCTGCACGATTGAGTGCTTCGACGAAAGCGGGGGTCAGGTGAGAAGCCTTGATGCCATCTGCCGGCGCCCATTCGATCGGCAGCAAGTGACGAACGCGCGCTGGCGCGGTCGCCGTGCTTTGCCGGTTGCCGCACGACAGGCAAATCGCTCCCACCTGCCGGATGCCTGTCTCTTTCGATATTTCATTCTCGCGAACCGCAAGCGAGCCAGAGATGACCGGGCCGGCGCACTCGTCACAAGGGTAGGCAGAAAGGTGAAGGTACTGTTTTTTCATTGAGGTTCCCTCCCACAGAAGAGCTGCAGGACCGATGCTACGGCTTCGAGTTTGCGGTGTCTGGTCACAATTGCTCGTGTATGCGCGATCTCGGAAACCAGCCCGATGTGAGCAATTCTGGACAGAATCGTAGTAATTCCGCGGATATACCTGACTGGTATGGCGACCAATAGCACACTGCTCTGTATCCACCGGGACCCGGCTCAACTGACTTTGTTGCGGGAAAACGGATACCAACTGGTCACTGCGACCAATGGTTCCGATGGTCTGCGACTCTTGATGTCACGGCCCGTGGATGCAATTGTTCTCGAATACCATCTGGGTCTGCTGGATGGCGCAGTCGTTGCGGCTGAGATCAAGAAGGCCAAGCCACACCTCCCAATCATCATGCTGGCCAACGATCTGGAATTGCCGGAGGGGGCTCTGAACTCCGTCGATGCGCTCGTCACCAAGTCTGATGGGGCCCACTTCCTGTGGGCCACCGTTCACTTTGTATTGCACCTGAAGTCGACGCAACACCGGGCAGGAACACTGCGGGCGCAAAAGGCGGCGCATCTCCGACACACTCGACAATCTTGCGAAGGCACAAGCGAGCAGCAATCCGATGCTCACTCACACAGCAGCGCGAGGGATGTCCCTTTTTCGTCGGGAGTTTGGCGACGAATACGAAGTGGGATGGTCAAATTCTGACCGGACCACGCTGCGTCGCAACGAAAATCTGGGTTGCTCTTTTCCGGCGAGCTTAGGCCGTACCGCGGCGACCGCTAACCAAATTGATGACTATGATCACCAGCGCTACCACTAGGAGCAGGTGAATCAGACCACCGGCCACGTGCAAGCTAAAGCCCAACAGCCACAGAATCAGCAATACAGCGACAATCGTCCAAAGCATAACAATCTCCTTCGCTTATCCTTCTTGTTTTGCATCTTTGGGCTTAAGTGGAACGGCTCTGAGCGACTTCCCGCACTCCAGACAAAATCGCTTAGCTCGCGGGGTGATCAGCCCGCAGAACGGGCACATCCTTTGTGATTGGAATTGCTCGACCTGCGGTCTGCGGATTGTCAGGAGCTCTGCGAAGAACGCAAAAACAGGTTTCATCGATTCACCTTCGCTGTTTCCCGATGGGGTTGCGAACTTTCAAGTCCCGCTGTAAACAATCGGAGTGAGTGTGGAGCCTCTCGCTCGCTATGCCGTACAACCTACGATGACAGAACGCAGCTGATGATTCTGTGCAGGATTGCTCATATTCACTCCCGCACCTTACGGTTCAAGGGAAAGCACCGCGCCCTCTGGTTTGACGACCAGACTTGAAGTGAGCAATTCAGACCAGCTATTTGCGAAAGGCCTGAGCGATCATGGTGCTTGAGACGAGCACTTCCTTCTCTCTTTCAGGTCCTCTGAGCTAAGTCAGCTATCTGAAGTTTTCTCCTCTTAGCTCCGCAGCACCTAAAGGAAAACTTTCATGAAAAAAACAATGTCACTGCTGTTGATGAGCGCCCTGGGGATGTTTGGAACTTATGCTTGGGCAGGTTCAGCTCGCGAAGATTCGGTAGCACGCCTGCAATCGTCCGTCGATGTGATTCACGCCATTATGGCGACGCCAGACAAAGGTATCCCCGAAGAAGTGCTGAACGATGCCAAGTGCATTGTGGTCGTCCCCAATATGATCAAAGGGGGATTCGTCTTCGGTGGCAAACACGGACGTGGCGTGGCCTCTTGCCGTACGGCGGAAGGCTGGAGTGCGCCAGCGTTTGTCTCAGTTGGCGGGGGAAGTGCCGGATTTCAGATCGGCCTCGAAGGCGTGGACCTGGTTATGTTGGTCATGAACGATCAGGGCTTCCAGCATCTGCTCTCCAGCAAGTTTGAACTCACTGGCGAGGGATCGGTAGCCGCAGGCCCGGTTGGCCGTCATGCTTCCGCGGGAACAGACTGGAAAATGAACACCGAGATGCTCACGTACTCGCGCTCTAAGGGTGTGTTCGCAGGTCTGACGCTCGAGGGTGCGGTTGTGGAGCAGGATAACGACTCCACGCGCGCCATTTACGGCGAGAAAATTGAATTCCGCAACATCCTCTCGGGCAAAGTAGCCACTCCAACGAGTGCGGAACCATTCATGAAGGCCGTGGCTGAAGCGCGCGAGCAAGCGCGCATTGCGGAAGCGAAAGAAAACACGAAGTAAGTGCATCAGAAGTCTGTCGACGAACCGATTTGTGGCTGACCGGAACCGCGTCGGATTCCGGTCAGCACCACAGGACTATGGATGACGGCTTCGGATTCGACGTAATTGATCGTCCGAAGGGCGGAGCAATATGAAATTAACTCTACGGCAGTGTCTTTGGGCAGCCAGTCTCAGTCTTTGGCCGATTCTGGCATTCTCTCAGTCGACAAATGTCGCGCAGAACCTGGCCGACTGCAAGGCCGGACGCGAAAGCTGCGATCGTTCAAGATTAAGCCAAACCGAAGTGGCGGACGTCGCCCTGGCCGCTCACACGCGCAACGTTTCGAACTGCAGAAATGGATATCGTTCCTGTGATCCCTCGAAACTATCCGAACCTGAAGCTCTGGCTCTAGCGGTGGCCGACCACAATCGAAATGTGTCCGACTGCAACGACGGCATCAGCTCCTGCGACCAGTCGAAACTGACGCCAGCCGAGGCGCGGGATTTTTCTGCGGCGGAGCACGCGCGTAACGTCGCCGACTGCAAAGACGGAGCGAGTTCCTGTGACCACTCGAAACTAAGCGCATCGGAAGCAGGTGCAGTCGAAACCGCCAGACAGCAACTCAACACATCGGACTGCAAGACGGGCAGCGGGCTCTGCGATCATTCCCAACTGACTGCGGCGGAGACAGAGGCGGTTGCCGGCGCAGCAGGCCAGCGCAACGCGCAGAATTGTGAGAACGGCTGGGACGAGTGTGATCGTTCCAAACTCACGGCAGCGCAAGCCAAACAAACAGCCTACTCGGAACAGCAGCGCAATTACGCGTCCTGCAAGAGGGGACAGGAAATTTGTGACTATTCGAAGCTGACTCCCGCCGAAGCCAAGGCGCTGGCCGACGCCGAACACAAGCGGAATTACACGGCTTGCCTGAAAGGGTATGGCTATTGCGATCCTTCCCGACTCACGGTTGAGGAGACCCGTACAATCCACCCTGGCAGCTAACGCTCGAAGAGAGTGACAAGAAGTTTTTCGCTGTATGAGAGCTTATGATTCAACGACAGTGTCCGCAGTGCGGCAGCGAACTGGTGCGAGCCCGGCGCACCGATCAGCAACCGGTGCCTGGAATCGCCCAAGCCGCGTCTCCTGGCTGGCGGTGCAGCGTTTGCGGAGGCGGGTTCACTACCGAGCAAATCCGCGACAGCAAACGGGCAAAATCCACGGCCCTCGGGCATGTGTAGGCCAGCCTGTTCATGCGCACAGCGGCGAACGATCGCAAACAAACCGGATGAATTTCAATATTTGCTCTGCATTTCTGGGAAGAGGGCGTCTGCTGACTGCAAGCGGCCGGGTCGCGAAAGACATTTTCGTAAGACTCGATGCCGATCCTAGGCTGTAAGGTGCAAGCCTGCGCAACGCCAGGAATCAAAGGGCGACGCCGGGGTCTGCGGCACAACGGGGATAGCGTGTGACGACAGTCACATTGCGGCGTGACACCAGTTGCTGACCACCCCCACGTCTGGAGTTCTACTTTGGGCACGAGGTCCCGCAGCGTGCCCATCGCAGCTCAGTCCACCAATACTCTAGACGTTCTTCTGACCCGCCTGCACGAATCCCACGAAGTGTCGGTTTACCAAGCCATCGAGCGACTGGTGCAGGCTGGAGAAGCGGTCGGGCTCGATGCGCATCACCTCGTCCGGATGCTCGATCAGGGCATCACCTTCGCAGAGTTGCTTGGACATATCGAATCGCAGATGGAAGGTTCGCAGAGAGCAGCGAGCTCGGCGGCAGAGGGTGAAAGAGCTGCGTGAGGACTGCATCGTGAGGCAAATATGAACTTCTTGGAATGGTCCAGATCCAGCGTTACCTACGGCCAAAAGCTTGTGAATTCCGCAATCGAGGGAGCGCAAAAGGGAGAAGACGAATTTCTCAAGGATGAATCGCTGGCTCCTTATCTTGGCGGATCAGCCCGGCAAGCGTTGGCTCCCGCCATGATGGGAGCGTTTCTGGGGGCATTGGGCGGAAGCTTGAAACGCGGGCACCGATCTCCGACGCGCGCAGTCGCCTACGGCCTGCTCGGTGGAGCAATCGGATTTAGCGCAGGCCTTATTTGGGAAAGCCGAGAGTTCGGTGCGAGCGTCGCTTCCAGCGCCTGGAAAAACATTAATCAGACTCGCGATGAGCAGTGGTTTCAGAAGAATCCGATCGATTACGCGTAGAAGAGAGGCATACAAGTACCTCGAAGTTCGTAACCCGCGCCCGCGGCTGACAAAAGCAAAAACTGACTCAGTCCTCGCACAGGAAATTGCAGGAAATCAGGGCGTAGACCGTGGTAGGTATCTATTCACCCTCGTACGTTGCAGATTGGCTGGTTCCCGGCCGGAACTTGTTTGCGGCCATCCATGTCCTCGGAATTGCCTGTTTCATTTACATCGTGTCGAAGAGGATGGTGCCGTTAGTCCGCGCCCAACGCGATCCACGTTTTGATCATCCCTTCATTCGCCTCGGAAGAGTCTCGAAGTTCTGGCTCGGACAGTGGAAGCATCCGCGCTACCGGTTCGCGGGAACCCTCCACATTCTCATCTTCGCCGGATTTATTCTTCTGGCAGCCCGTGCCTTCGCGGTGTTGATCGTCGGAGTGTCTCCAGGTTTTGTGATGCCAGGTCTCTCGGGAAGAACCGGGCACATCTATGAGACGCTCACCGACTATGCTGCAACTGTCGTCTTCCTGTGTATGGTGGTCGCCGCGATCCGCCGGTTGGTGTTCAAGCCTGCTCGCTACGCGGTGCCCTCGAAGTATGGGAAAGGGCATACTGCCGACGCAGTCTTTCTGCTAGGGCTCATCGCCCTCCTGATGGTTGCCGACAGTCTCTTCTCCGCCAGTCGTTTCGCAGGCCACGCGCAGCAAGGTCAACCGGTCGAGGCTCTCGCCTTCCTATCGCTGCCGTGGATGCTCCAGACGGCGATTGGGTCGGTATCCTTGGCAACGCTTTGGGGCCTGAACGTGGGCGCCTATCTTGTCCACGAGATCACTTTTTATTTCCTCTTGTGCTACCGGCCTTTTGGAATCCAGTTTCACGTGGAAACGTCGTTGTTTAGCGTTTACTTCTCCAAGCTGGAGCGGGGGACTCTAAAGCCGGTGCGGTGGGGCGTTTCCGATGAGCATCTGGATCAGGTGAAATCCTTCGGCGTGAAGACGTTCGAAGACTTTACCTGGAAACACATGCTCGATTTCTATTCCTGCGCCGACTGCGGGCGCTGCGCCGACAACTGCCCGGCCCATGCGGTCGGTCGGCCGCTGGCACCGCGCTTCCTCACGATCAAGGCTAGGGACTACGTATTCCAGCACTACCCTGTGCTGGGCAAAGCCGACAACGGCAAATCGCTGATCGGCAACCTCTATTCCGAGGAGGAAATCTGGTCGTGCACGACCTGTGGCGCGTGTGAGGAGGAATGTCCCCTGCTGCTGGAGTACATCGACAAGATCGTCGACCTGCGGCGCGGAATGATCGAGGACGGCAAGGTTCCGCAGTCGCTGCAAAAACCTCTGAAAGCCCTGGAGAGTCGCGGCAATCCCTACGGCAAGATGGAAAAGAAAAGGGCCGATTGGGCAAAGTCTCCTGATTTACAACTGATCGGCCCGGTCAAGGTGCTCGACGGCAAGAACGGCGCTGACACTCTCTATTTCGTTGACAGTATCACTTCCTACGACGACCGCATGCAGTCGATAGGCCGAGCCACCTCCCGCATCCTCGCGGGTCTCGGAAAGAACTTCGGCATTCTGGGCGCCGCGGAAAAAGATAGCGGCCACGAAGTCCGGCGGTTCGGTGAAGAGACGCTCTTCCTAGCCTTGCGCGATCACAACACCGAGGCCATCAAGCAGTCAGGAGTCCAATGCATCGTTACTGCAGACCCACATGCGTACAATGCCCTCAAGCGCGACTACAAGGATGTTCCCGCTGTCGAGCACATCAGTCAGTTACTCGCTCGCGAGGCAAGAGCCGGCACCCTTCATTTCAACGCGGTTGACAATAAGGACCGCGTCTTCACCTACCACGACCCGTGTTATTTAGGCCGCCACAACCAGGTCTATGACGACCCGCGCCACGTGCTCGACTCAATCCCAGGATTGAATCGAGTCGAGATGAAGCGTTCGCGCGACCGATCGTTCTGCTGTGGCGGGGGCGGACTCATGTTGTTCTACGAACCCAAAGAAGAACAGAGGATGGGCGTGGTCCGGGTGCGAATGGCCGCCGAGGCCGGGGCGAACGTGATCGTGACTGCCTGCCCCTTCTGCATGGTGAACATCGAAGACGCGATTAAGGGAGCGGGAATGGAAGGCAAGATGTCGGTGATGGACCTCACCGAACTGGTCGACCAGCACATGGTTCGCGAAACCGGCCCCGAGAAAGCAGAGAAATTGGAAACCGTAACTTACGGAGGTTGAGCATGGAAATCCTGGTGTGCGCACGAAGGGTGCCCGATACTTCGGAGAATGAGATCGAGTTCAATGCTGCCGGAAACGACATTGAGCGCGACGAACTCGTGTACTCCGTGAATGAGGCAGACAACTACGCGGTCGAGGAAGCCCTGCAGATTCGCGACCGTGTGGGCGGTAGCGTCACCGTCGTTACTGTCGACGGCGAAGAGGGCGAAGAGATTCTGCGCCGGGAATTGGCCATGGGCGTGAACCACGCGGCGCTCGTTTCGGACGACGCCTTCAATGGATCCGACGGCAAGGGCATCGCAACCATTCTCAAAGCCTTCGTGGAGAAAGGTCATTACGACCTGATCCTGACCGGTGTTCAGGCCGATGACGGCGCCGCCCAAGTGGGTGGAATGGTGGCCGCGATGCTCGACTATCCCTTTGCCTCGCTGGTCAATTCGATCGCGCTGGAAGACGGGAAGCTCAGAGTCAGCCGCGAGATCGAAGGCGGCAATCGCGAGATCAATGAAATCGATCTTCCCTGCGTTCTGTCCATTCAGACTGGCATCAACGAGCCGCGCTATGTCGGGATGCGCGGCATCCGGCAGGTAGCATCGGTTCCCATCCCCACTTTGGCGATATCCGACCTCGCTATTGATCCGGACGCAGTTGGGGAAGGTGCCGCGAAGGTGAAGCGTGTGGATTATTTCGTTCCCGCCTCGAGCAAGGAAGCCGAACTGCTCCACGGCAGCCGTGCCGAAAATGCCAACAGAGTTCTTGAGTTGCTAGCTGCGAAGGGAGGGCTGAAATAATGCCTCGCATTTTTGCTTACGTCGTGCACAGAGGCGGAATCGCCGATGATTCCGCGGCTGAACTAGCGGCGGCCGCCAGAAAGATCGATCCCACAGCGGCTCCCACAGCGATTCTCACCGGCTGGGGGCCAGACCTTGATGCCGCGGGCAGTTCTCTGGCTTCCTCTTTCGCCGAGATTTGGAAGGTGGCTAACGAAGCTCTTGGTTATCCGAATTCCGAATTGGTGCGCCAGGCCTTGGTACAGGTGCTGCCGCCCGGCAGCATCGTGCTCGTCCCTCACGATCATTTCGGAATCGATCTGTCGCCGGGCTTGTCCCTCAAACTGAATTCCGCTTTTGTCTCTGATGTCCTGGCAATCGATGGGTTGGAGGGCAACTCCCTAAAGCTCGTTCGTCAGGAGTTTGGCGGACAAGTGAACACCCACGTGCGCTGTGACATTTCGTCGGGTGCAGTCATCAACGTCCGTCCCGGTGCGTTTAAAGCGCAGCCGAACGATGCACCCTCGGGTGTAGTCATTGACAAATCATCCGAGGCCGGCACTCTGGTGGCGCGACGCCGCTATCTCGAGACCATTGTCGCCGAAGCGGGCGATATCGATATCACCAAGCAAAGCGTGCTGGTCTCCATCGGGCGGGGCATCCAGGAAAAAGATAACGTCGGGCTTGCCGAGGAACTGGCTGAGGTGCTCGGCGCGGCCGTGAGTTGCTCGCGCCCTGTGGTCGACGCCAAGTGGATGGAGAAGTCCCGCCAGGTTGGTTCTTCGGGAAAAACCGTAAAACCCAAGGTTTACCTGGCGTGCGGCATCAGCGGCGCATTCCAGCACCTTGCCGGAATTAAAGGAAGCCCGTTCCTAATCGCCATCAACAAGAATCCCAAGGCTCCCATCTTCCAGGTGGCCGACGTCGGAATCGTGGACGACCTCCTCGAGTTCCTGCCCGAACTGACCAACAAAGCCCGTGAATTGCGCGGCGTTGCCGCCAAGTGAGGATGAGACGATGCTTTCCCAAAAGACACTGAAGCTGAGCGTGAAGTCGCTCAAAGAGTTCGCCAAGAAACGCCTGCCCGACGAAGTTCTGATCGATCTCGATGAACGCGACGAATGCCCGATCGCGATTGTGCGCGACATGTGCAGTCCCGACAAGCTGGGGATCCAACTGCTGTTCATTCCCGAAGAGTTCGGAGGCATGGGCGGCGGGACGTTTGACGTCTACTGCATCTGCGAGGAGATGGCACGCATCGATCTCGGGATCGCGACTTCTGTGCTCGCAACTTTTCTGGGCAGCGATCCCATTACGGTAGGCGCGACTCCCGAACAAAAGAAGACTTGGCTGAGCCGCATCGCCGATGAGGGCCTGCTCTTTGCCTATGGTGCTACTGAGCCGGAAGCAGGAAGCGATCTGGGCGCCCTCCGCACCACCGCCGACCGGGTGATGCAAGACGACCGCATTGTCGGATACAAGATCAACGGCAACAAGCAATGGATCAGCAACGGAGGAATAGCCGGTGCGTACACGGTCTTGGCGAACACGCCCAGCGGTCCGAGTTGGTTCATTGTAGAGACAGGCGCGAAAGGCTTTAGCCACGACGAACCGGAGGACAAGCACGGCATCCGCCTCAGCAACACCGCGGCGCTCGCCTTCAATGATGTCTATGTCGACGCCGACCGGCTCATCGGAGGCGTGGAGGGTCAGGGACTGAACCAGGCGCAAGCCGTGTTCGGCTACACACGCCTGATGGTCGCTGCGTTTGGTCTGGGTGCCGGCTGGGCTGCGCTCGATCGCGCAGTTCCCTACTCAACCAAGCGCATTCAGGCCGGAGCTCCGCTCTCGGAAAAGCAAGGTTACACGCACAAGCTGATCGTGCCGCACGTCGCTCGTCTGGAAGCGGCCCGCGCCTACATCGAACAGACTGCCGAGCGCATCGACGCCGGTGAAGGAAGCCTCAACACCGAAGGCGCCATCGCAAAGTACATGGCGACCGAAGCCGGGAACCAGGCTGCCGACGCCAGCATTCAGGCCCTTGGCGGCTACGGTTACACCCATGAGTATCTGGTGGAAAAAATCAGCCGCGACGTTCGCATCACCACGATTTATGAAGGCACTTCCGAGATCATGGAGATGACCATCAGCCGTGACCGCTGGCAACTCCATCTGAAAACGCGTGGCCAGCATTATCACGACAAGGCGCGCGAACTGGAAACTCTCCATGCGCGCCATCCGAACGTCGGAGCCGATATCGCCGCGCTGGCGCATCACGCCCTAGCAGAGCTACTGGAGAAGGCGCGCATCGCCCGCCTCACCCGCTACCAGCACATTCTGCTGCGTCTGGGAGAGTGGATCGCCTATGCGGAATGTGCGGGCACCCTCGCGCGACGCGCCGCACTTCTCGCCGAGAACAAATTGAACGAAAAGGCGAACCGTCGCTTCGACGCCCCGGCGCTCGCCGCCGTGAGCCGGATCTTTGCCCGCGAAGCTGCGCTCAAAGTCGCAGAAGAAGGTTTGCGTTGGGTGTGCGGCGCCGGGGGCGTCAGCGACGCCGAGATGCCCGCCTTCGAAGCAAGTTTGCTGTTGCCCGCTGTGCACCGTGCCCAGGCGGGTCTGATTTCTGACATGGATTTTGTAGCCGACGTCCTCTACGCCCGTGCGGTGAAGCCTGCAATCGCCGCCTGACCTATCTCGACGCCTGACTATCGTCCACGCGCAACCGGCCCAGTCCGGTTGCCTAGGAGCGTCTACATGCACACGCAAGACACAGCCTATCGAGCGATTGCGATCGTCGGTGCGGGAGCCGTTCTGCCCGATGCCGCCAACGTCAACATCTTCTGGGAAAACGTGAAGCGCGGCCGCTACAGCATCACCGAAGTTACGCCGGACCGCTGGGACCCAGCGTTTTACTACGATGCCGATCACGCTGCTCCGGACAAGACCTACTCGAAGATTGGCGGCTGGGTCCGCGATCAAGTGTGGGATCCCGTGAAATGGCATCTGCCGATTCCTCCCCGCGTCACCGACGCCATGGACCAAGCGCAGAAGTGGGCGATCGCCGCCTCACGCGAAGCGTTGGATGACTACGGCTATCCCAAGCGCCCGTTGGACCCCGATCGCGTCGCGGTGATTCTTGGCAACGCCATGGCTGGTGAAAAACACTATCTGACGGCTTTGCGCGTGTTCTTTCCAGAGTACGCGCACGAACTCTGCGAAATTGCCAGCTTTGCCGCGCTGCCTGAAAAAGTTCGCACCGGAATCTCGCGCGAACTGCATGACCGGATGGGCAAGCACTTGCCCGAAATTACAGAAGACAGCATGCCCGGCGAATTGGCCAACTGCATTGCCGGCCGCATCGCCAATATCTACAACTTCCATGGCCCAAACTTTATTTGCGACGCCGCCTGCGCCTCCGCCATGGCCGCGATGAGCGCTGCCGTGGAGGGATTGGTCGCAAACAACTTTGACGCTGTCATCACCGGCGGCATTGACCGCAACATGGGCGTCCAGACCTTCGTGAAGTTCTGCAAAATCGGCGCGCTCTCTGCCACCGGCACGCGTCCCTATGCAGAAGGCGCCGACGGCTTTGTCATGGGAGAGGGCTCTGCCATCTTTGTGATGAAGCGTCTGGCCGACGCCGAGCGCGATGGCGACAAGATTTACGCCGTGCTGCGTGGGATCGGCGGGTCGAGCGACGGAAAAGGGAAGGGGATCACCGCTCCCAACCCGGTCGGCCAGAAATTCTGCCTCGAGCGCGCCTGGGAGAATGCTGGCCTTTCGCCAGCGACCGCGACTCTGATTGAGGGACACGGCACCTCCACCCGCGTGGGCGACGTCGTGGAAGCCCAGTGCATCACCGACCTGCTCAGCAGCCAGCATCTTCCGACCCACTCGGTGGCGCTGGGTTCGGTCAAGTCGAACATCGGCCACCTGAAAGGAGCGGCGGGCGCAGCCGGGCTGCTGAAGACCGCGTTGGCGCTTCGCGACAAAGTCCTGCCGCCCAGCGTGCATTGCGAGCATCCCAGTCCCGACATCGACTTCGCCCACTCTCCTCTGTACGTCAATACCGAGCTGAAACCGTGGAACGTCCCGGCCGATACTCCGCGTCGCGCGGGCGTGAGCGCCTTCGGTTTCGGCGGCACCAACTTCCATCTCGTGCTCGAAGAGCACATTCCCCACCGGCTGAACGGAAATGGAAAACGATCGGTTGCGGTCGGCACCTTTCCACAAACTGCGAGCAATGAGGTTGTTATGAATGTGAAGGAAGTTTCGTCTCCCGCTGTGTCCTCCGCTTCTCCCTCCGTCTGCAAGACGCCGTTGCGAGGCGCCATCTTGATTGGGGCTGCGTCAGAGGCCGCTCTCGGCGACCGCCTGCGCGCCATTCTGCAGGATGCGCAGGCGGGTCGCGCACCTGCGCCCTCAGCGCCCGCCGAAGCCGACCTGCGCGCTCCTCAGCGCTTGGCCATTGACTACGCCGATGCCGCCGAGTTGGCCGACAAGTCCGCCAAAGCTCTCAAAGCCCTCGCTGCCAGTCAGCCGGCAGTGTGGAAGGCTCTGCGCTCGCAAGGCATCTTCCGCGGTCAAGGTCCTGCCGCCAAAGTGGCGTTCCTTTACACCGGCCAAGGTTCGCAATACGTGAACATGTTGCGGCCCCTCTACAACGCGGAGCCGATCGTCGCCGAGACATTTGCCGAAGCGAACCGTGTAATGACGCCGTTGCTGGGCAAGCCGCTCACTGATTTCGTTTTCGTGGACCAATCCGACCCCGCTGCGGTCGCAAAGGCCGATGAAGACTTGCGTCAGACCGCGATTACGCAGCCGGCGGTGCTGGCCATCGATCTCGCATTGACTCGCCTGCTGGCCGCTTACGGGATCCAGCCCGACATGACGATGGGCCACAGCCTCGGCGAGTATGGAGCTCTGGTCGCCTCCGGCGCTCTGCCCTTCGAAGATGCGCTGGTAGCCGTCAGCGCGCGCGGTCGAGGCATGACCCGCCTGGCCGTGGCCGACACCGGCAGGATGGCCGCCGTGTTTGCGCCGCTGCCGGAAGTCGAACGAATTCTGAAGACGATTAGCGGCTACGTCGTCATCGCCAATATCAACAGCGACCACCAGGCGGTGATCGGAGGTGCGAGCGACGCGGTCACAAAAGCCATGCAGGTTCTCCAAACCGCGGGATTTGAAGTCTCTCCGCTGCCCGTCAGTCACGCCTTCCACACCTCAATTGTCGCCCCGGCCAGCGAGCCCTTGCGGCAGGAACTCGCACGCCTGCGCATGGCATCGCCGCGCCTGCCCATCGTTGCCAACGTGAATGGCGAGTTCTATCCCACCGGGCCTGGTGTCGTTCCTCAGATGTTGGATCTGCTTGCCAAGCAAGTTGCCTCCCCGGTGCAGTTCGTAAAAGGTCTGCAGACGCTTTACGAAGCGGGCGCGCGCATCTTTGTAGAAGTGGGGCCAAAGAAGGCTCTGCAGGGGTTTGCCGAAGATGTCCTCGCCGACCGCGGCGATGTGGTTTCGTTCTTCACGAATCATCCTAAGTTCGGTGACATTGCCTCGTTCAACCAGGCACTGTGCGGCCTCTATGCAGCTGGACTCGGCCGCGGGACCGCTGCAGTCTCGATCGAGAAGCCGGCAGCCCTTTCGCTGGCTCCCGCGCCCGTCGAAGCACCGCGGCCGGTCGCGGCGGTCGCTTCCGCGCCCAGTGTCCCCGCTCCTATCGCGCCCACCCTGAGTTCCGATCACTACGCCGAACTCGGCCACTTCTTCGCTGAGGTTCTTGAGCGTGGCTGGCAGATTCATCGCGGGCAGGATCGTGCCCCGGCAAACCTTCCGGTGGTCATCACCGGAGCTGCCCTGGGCCTGCCCGGAACCGAGCATATCTTCGATGACGCCAATCTCGCCCGCATCCTGCGCGGCGATCAGTTCATCGATCTCATCCCCACGCGCTTGCGGAAGGCCATGCTCGACAAGCACATCACGCGCCTGGTCAAGAGCGACAACGGCGGACCGACATTCGAAACCATCAACAACATGGCCGATGTGATCAAGCTGGCTGGTCGCGGAGGCGCGTTTGATCTGGAAAACGAATTCGGCATTTCCGCCGACCGCCGCGCCGCCCTGGATAGCGTCACCCAACTGGCGATCGCCGTGGGCATCGATGCCTTGCGGGATGCCGGCATCCCGCTAGTCATGCGCTACAAGACGACGACGAAAGGGACGCAGTTGCAAGAGCGGTGGGCGCTCCCTGACGGGTTGCGCGACGACACTGGTGTGATCTTCGCCTCGGCTTTCCCCGGCTGCGATTCGTTCGCCGACGAAATGTCGCGCTTTTACACAGATCACTCCCGCCGCGAGCAACTCGGCCTGCTGGAAAGTCTGCTGGCGCGTACGGCGAAGGGGAACGGCGATTCCGTCATCGAACAGGAAATCGAGCGCCGCGCAGAAGATTTACGGGACGCCATCGAGAAAGAGCCTTATGTATTCGATCGTCGCTTCCTGCTCAGAACGCTGTCGATGGGGCACTCGCAATTCGCCGAGTTCATCGGCGCTCGCGGTCCCAACACGCAGATCAATTCAGCCTGCGCCAGCACCACGCAAGCTGTGGCACTCGCGGAAGATTGGATCCACGCCGGACGGTGTCGCCGCGTAATCGTGATCTCGGCTGACGATGTCACCTCCGACCATTCCATCGAATGGTTCGGCGCCGGTTTTCTGGCCAGCGGTGCGGCCGCTACCGACGAAGTGGTGGAAGAAGCCGCCACACCCTTTGACCGTCGCCGCCACGGCTTGATCGTCGGAATGGGCGCCGCAGGCCTCGTGGTCGAGAGCGCAGACGCCGCACGGGAACGGGGACTTCAGCCCATCTGCGAAGTGCTGAGCACGGTCACAGCCAACAGCGCCTTCCACGGTACTCGCCTCGATGTCCAACACATCGGCCAGATGATGGAGAACCTGGTCTCCCAGGCCGAAGCTCACCATGGCATTTCCCGCCATCAGATCGCTCCCCACACGGTCTTCGTCTCCCACGAGACCTACACGCCCGCACGCGGTGGCAGTGCGTCGGCTGAAATCCACGCTTTACGTCAGGTGTTTGGCGACGCTGCCGATCAGATCGTCATCGCCAACACAAAGGGTCAGACCGGGCATGCCATGGGCACCGGGATCGAAGATGTCGTGGCCGTGAAAGTGCTGGAGACTGGCGTGGTTCCACCCGTCGTCAATTTCAAAGAGGTGGATCCCGAGTTGGGCACTCTGAACTTGTCCAAGGGTGGCGGGTACCCAATCGAATATGCTGTGCGCCTTGGCGCAGGATTCGGTTCGCAAATCAGCCTGTCGCTTTTGCATTGGATTGTGCCGAAGAACGGCATACATCGCCGGCCGAGTGAATTGGGATATGCCTATCGCATCGTCGATGAAGATCGCTGGAAGGGCTGGCTAAGCCAAGTCGCAGGATATCCAACCACTGATCTGGAAGTTGTCCACCGCACGTTGCGGGTGCGCGATCAGCGATCGGCGACCCGCTCGGCAGAAGCCTCGCAGCAGTCTTTAAAAGCCGCCGCTCCTTCGCCCTCGACCTCGCCTGTGGCCGATGCGACACCCGAGCCACCAAGGATCAGCATCGTTAACGCAAAGCCGCAAGCGAAGACGCCTGCGACCGCGGCTCCAACCCCACCCAAATCCGGGGTGACAGGCAATCCGGTAAAGGACCGGGTCCTGGCTCTGGTCGCCGAGAAGACGGGCTATCCGGTGGACATGCTCGACCTGGATCTCGATCTCGAAGCAGATCTGGGGATTGATACCGTGAAGCAGGCCGAGGTGATGGCCACAATCCGTGAAGCGTACGGCATTGCACGCGACGACACCATTAAGTTGCGAGACTTCCCTACGCTCGCCCGCGTAATTCAGTTCGTACACGACCGGAGGCCCGGCCTCGAAGTTGCGCAACACGATCAAAAGATTGCGGCAGCACCAGTTTCGGAGAAAGCGGAACCGAAAATCAAAACCGCTCCTCAGGTGACGGCAACAACCTCCGTCACTCATAAAGATAACGATCCCGTGAAGGAACGTGTCCTCGCGCTGATGGTCGAGAAGACCGGTTATCCGCAAGACATGCTGGACCTGGATCTCGATCTGGAAGCAGACTTGGGCGTCGACACCGTCAAGCAAGCAGAGATGTTCGCGGCGATCCGCGAGATCTATAACATCCCCCGCGATGAGAATCGCAAGCTCCGCGACTACCCGACCTTGGCCCATGTGATTCGATTTGTATACGAGAAGCGGCCCGACTTGGCGGCGACGGCCGCATCGTCAGCGCCGGTTGCATCTTTGCCGACAGCGACCGAAGAACTGGCGCCGTCTCCCACACCAGTTGTGACGCCAACAAGTTCCGATGACCCCATCAAGAAGAAGGTGCTGCAGATCGTGGCCGAGAAGACCGGCTATCCAGAAGATATGTTGGACTTGGACCTTGATCTGGAAGCCGACCTTGGCGTCGACACCGTCAAGCAGGCGGAAATGTTTTCCGCAGTGCGCGCTGCCTACAACATTCCGCGTGACGAAAACATGAAGCTGCGTGATTTTCCAACTCTGGCTCATGTGATCAAGTTTGCGCACGACCGGTCAGCACTTGTGGCGGCCGCTCCAGTATTGTCCGCAAAACTAGAAACGGCGAAACCGAACCTGGCTACGCCTTCATCTGCCGTTACGGTCCAGCCTCCGCGTCCCGTACTCGCCAGCCTCGATGCCGCGAATCGTATTCCACGGCGCGTGCCGGTACCGATCCTGCGTCCTTCGCTCACCTTCTGTAAGGCGACCGGCGTGAGCCTGGACCGCAACAGCCGCGTCGTACTCATGCCGGATAGCGCCGGAGTGGCACAGGAATTGACGACCCGTCTTCGTGTGCTGGGCGTCGAAGTGCTGTGCATCGAAGGCTCTCCCGACGCGGACGTCCTGTCCAGCCTTCTCAAGACTTGGACTGCAGCCGGTCCGGTTCAAGGAGTGTTCTGGCTGCCCGCGCTCGACCACGAAGGCGACCTTCGCAAACTCGACATTTCCACCTGGCATGACGCCCTGCACGTGCGAGCGAAGTCCTTGTATGTCACGATGCGTACCTTATATGAGCACGTAAGCCGCCCGGGGACGTTCCTCGTATCGGCGACGCGGCTCGGTGGCCATCATGGCTACGACGACGCTGGAGCTGTGGCTCCGCTTGGCGGTGCTGTGACGGGCTTTACCAAGACGTACAAACGGGAACGCCCGGAGTCCCTGGTAAAAGTCGTCGACTTTGAATCGAATCGCAGCGCAAGCGACGTGGCCGGCCTCCTGATCGACGAAACGTTGCGGGACCCCGGAGCAATTGAGATCGGATACACCGGTAGCCGGCGCTGGACCGTCGGCCTCGAGGAACAACCTGCCGTCGACGAACAACCCGGCATGGTGCTCGACAAGAACAGCGTTTTCGTCATCACTGGCGCGGCGGGAAGCATCGTCTCGGCGATCACGGCCGATCTAGCCGCCGCCTCGGGCGGTACTTTCTACTTGCTGGATCTAGTCCCGAAGCCCGATCCCGCGAATCCCGACCTCGGGCGTTTCGTAACTGACAGAGAAAACCTGAAACGCGATTTGTTCGCGCGGATCCAGACTCGCGGTGAGCGGGCCACCCCCGCACTGGTTGAAAAGGAACTTGCCAGTCTCGAGAGGGCGCAGGCAGCCCAAACCGCCATCGACGCTGTGCTCGCCGCGGGCGGCACGCCTCACTATTTCAGCGTCAACCTCGTGGACGCAACGGCAGTGTCCAAGGTGATCGACGAAGTGCGCCGGAGCAGTGGCCACATCGATGTTCTGCTGCATGCGGCCGGTATAGAGCGAAGTCACTCCCTGCCGGATAAAGATCGAGGTGAATTTGACCTGGTATTCGACGTCAAGAGTGACGGGTTCTTCAACCTGCTGCATGCCATCGGCGACATGCCGCTCGGTGCAACCGTGGCATTCAGTTCGATCGCAGGCCGTTTCGGCAACGTCGGCCAGACGGATTACTCAGCCGCTAACGATCTGCTCTGCAAGATCACGTCGAGTTTTCGCACGACCCGTCCTGCCTGGCGTGGAATCGTAATCGATTGGACGGCCTGGGGCGGAATCGGCATGGCGACTCGCGGCTCCATCCCGAAGGTGATGGAACTTGCCGGGATCGACATGCTGCCCCCGGAGGCAGGCATCCCGCTCATCCGCCGGGAACTCACGGCTGGGGCGACGCGCGGCGAGATTGTGATCGGCCAGCGCCTCGGCGTTCTGATGCAGGAATGGGACGCGACTGGCGGACTGGATGTGTCGGCCGCTGAGGCTAAGAGGACCTCTTCCCCCCAACTCGGACCTATCAGTGGCAAGATCGTTTCGGCCAGCATGTTGGATGGTTACACCGTCGAGACAACTCTGGATCCGCACGATCAACCATTTCTTCACGACCATCAGATTGACGGCACTCCCGTGCTGCCCGGCGTGATGGGAATCGAGGCATTTGCGGAAGCCGCTCTGTGCCTGCTTCCCGGATGGCACGTCAAGTCCATCGAAGATGTGAACTTCCTGGCGCCGTTCAAGTTCTATCGCGGCGAACCGCGTGACGTGCGACTAGAGACTCGTATTTATCCATATCGGGAGCAGTTGGTGGCAGACTGTCGGCTGATCGGTCACCGCTTTCTTGCCAACCAAACCGAGCCGCAGCCGACCACCCACTTCACCGCGCGCGTGCGGCTTGCGAATCAAAGTTCGCAACCGGCCCTGGCTCGTCCATTCGGTGTACCGAAGGGCCACGTCATTGAAGCCTCGGACATCTATCGACTCTACTTCCACGGACCTGCATATCAAGTTGTGGAGAAGGCATGGTGGGATGGAAAGCGCGTCATTGGGCTAATGGCGAAGGATCTGCCGTCCGATCACTATCCGTCCGAACTACCCACCCTCATGGCGCCACGGTTGATTGAGCTCTGCTTCCAAACCGCGGGGATCTGGGAATTAGGCGTGCAGGGCCGAATGGGCCTGCCACGCCACGTTCATGAGGTTTCTATCTTCCGGGCGCCGAATCTGGCAGATGGCCGTTTGTACGCCGTAGTTACTCCTGATCCGAGTCAGGGAACCTTCGATGCTGACGTACTGGACACGAACGGGAATCTCTACCTTCGTCTCACTGGCTATCAGACCGTGGCCCTTCCGAACAGCGTTGATGCAGAACGTTTGAAAATCCTGCAGGAGGTCATGTCAGGCGACGCCATCTTGGTGGCTTGACGAATGCGATTCGACGAACCCACAGCCGTTTCATCGGGGCACTTATGCACAGTGAATTTCGACGCGTTGCGATTGTGAATCGCGGAGAACCCGCGATGCGCTTCATCCATGCGGCCCGCGAGTTCAGTTACGAGCACGGCGTACCGTTGCGTACCATAGCGCTGTTCACCGAGCCGGATGGTCGGGCCATGTTCGTTCGTGAAGCAGACGAAGCCGTTGCTCTCGGTGCCGCCCAATTCCTGGATCGAGATACGCATCGAACCCAAAGCAGCTACCTCGACTACAAGCGCCTCGAGCAGGCGCTGGCGGCAGCGCGGGCGGATGCGGTCTGGGTGGGGTGGGGCTTCGTTGCGGAACACGCGGCATTCGCTGATCTCTGCCATGAGATGGGGATCGTTTTCATTGGGCCCACCGGCGATGTGATGCGACAACTGGGTGACAAGATCGCGGCCAAGCGTCTAGCGGAACAGTCCCAGATCCCTGTCGCTCCGTGGAGTGGCGGCCCGGTAGAAACTCTCGCCGATGCTTCCTCCCATGCGGAGCGTATGGGTTTTCCTCTACTCATCAAAGCCACTGCGGGTGGAGGCGGTCACGGGATTCGCCGGGTGCATTCGCCGAGCCAACTGCCGCACGCTTTTGAGCGCGCTCGCGCGGAAGCATTCAAGGCCTTTGGCGACCCGACCGTTTTTCTGGAGAAACTGGTCGAAGGCGCACGCCACGTCGAAGTTCAGATCATCGCCGACAATTACGGAACGACGTGGGCTGTCGGCGTGCGCGATTGCACGATCCAGCGCCGTCACCAGAAGGTGCTCGAGGAGGCGCCTTCCCCCGCACTTTCTCCCCAACAGGATTTGAACCTGCGCGAAGCCGCGGTTCGCCTGAGTAAGGCCGCAGGATACTGCAATGCCGGCACGGTGGAATTTCTCTACGAACCGGAGGCCCGACAGTTCTTTTTCATGGAAATGAATACCCGCTTGCAGGTCGAGCATCCGGTCACCGAATGTACGACGGGAATCGACCTCGTGAAGCTGCAGATCCTGGTTGCACAAGGCGGACATTTAGCAGGCGATCCTCCCCGTTGCACCGGTCACGCGGTCGAAGTGCGGCTCAACGCGGAAGATCCCGACAACAATTTTGCGGCTGCCCCGGGCGTCCTCGAGCGTTTCCGCATGGTGACGGGCCCCGGCGTGCGTGTAGACACCGGCGTCGCCGAAGGCGACAGCATCTCCGCTGAATTTGATTCCATGGTTGCCAAAGTGATTGGCTACGGTCAGACCCGCATCGAGGCCCTATCCCGGCTTCAACGGGCGCTGGGGGAAAGCGTCATCGTGGTCAAGGGCGGCGCCAGCAACAAAGCGTTTTTGCTGGAAATGCTGGGCCGCGAGGAAGTGCAAGCTGGGAATGTAAATGTCGGTTGGCTCGATCGCTTAACCGCGGAAGAGGGCCATCTCTTCCGCAGGTATGCTGATGTGGCATTGGTGCAGGCGGCGATCGACGCGTACGAGGCCGAGTTGGCGGTGGAGCAGGCTCAATTCTATGCATCCGCCGCGCGCGGCCGGCCGCAGGTGCGGAGTGAAATCGGTCGCGTTCTTGCGCTGCGCTGTCGCGGCCACCTCTACACGATGAAGACCCATCGCCTCGGTCCACAAGATTACCGCATTGAGGTCGACGGACTCAGGATCGATGCCCGCATCGATCGTCTGGACCAGTGTGAATGCTGGCTCAGTGTCTTCGGACGTCGCTTCCATATTGTCTCGGTCAGCCAGGGCGTAAGTTCGCGTTTTGAGGTGGACGGTGTATCGCACCAGGTAGATCGCGACGACGGAGGCGTGGTACATGCGCCAGCGCCGTCGGTGGTCGTCTCGATTGCGGTAAAAGCGGGCGACACTGTCGCAGCCGGCGACTGTCTGGCTGTGCTCGAAGCCATGAAGATGGAGACTCAGATCGTCGCACCCTTCTCCGGCAGGATCCGAAAAGTGATGACCATGCCGAATGTGCAGGTCGACGTCGGCGCACCTCTCCTCCAAATCGACGCCAGCAGTGGCAAAGATGCCATCGAGCCGCAGAAGCGCGTGATCTTTGGCAAATCCCAAACTTGGCAAGAAAATCGAGAGGCCACCTGCATCGACACCCTCAAGCAACTCCGGCAAGTCATGCTGGGCTTTGATCTGGACCCGGCAGTGAGCGCACGCCATCTCGCAGCGTGGAGCCAGACCTGTCCTGCGCACGGTGACGGCATCAGCCAGCACGAAGATGAGATTCTCAGCATCTTTGTGGATATATGTGCTCTGTTCCATCGCGAGCCGGAAGTAAATCACCGTGCTTCCGCGGAAGAGCCGAGCGCAGAGTGCTACCTCTTTTCTTACTTACGCATGGTAGAGACCAACGGAGAGGGACTCCCGCCTGCTTTCATCGATGCCCTGCGGAGAACCTTGGCTCATTACGGCGTGGGTTCGCTGGATAGCTCAGCCCAACTGAAACAAAGCCTGCTCTGGATTTGCAAGTCGCACCAGCGCATGGAGCGGCAGACAGCGTCCATTCTCGACATCCTCGAACGGCGTCTGCACCGCGCAAAAACCTCCGGAGCGCCTCTCGCCAGCTTTCGAACCCTCATGGATCGCATGATTGCGATTACTCATGAACTCTATCCTTCGGTCAGCGATCTTGCCCGCGAAGTGCGCTATCGTTGTTTCGATCAGCCGTTATTTGAACGCGCGCGGGATCAGGCTTACGAAGAAGCAGAAAACCACCTCAACTATCTCGCGGCACATCCCGACGCGGCCGACCGCCGTGCCCGGCTTCATGGTCTGATCGAATGTCCACAGTTGTTGGCAGGCCTGTTTGCTGGCCGCTTCCCCGCAGCCGATCCTGCGTTGCGGCGCGCCATGCTGGAAGCGCTCACCCGGAGGTACTACCGCATTTGCACGCTGCTGAATCCAGGTTCGTCATCGGTGGACGAATATCCTTACTTCTCGGCTGAATATGACTATGAAGGCAAGTGGGTTCATGTCTTCGCGGTGTATGCCCCCTATCACGCCCTGTCCGCAGCCGCGCACGCAATGTTTCCCGTGATCGCGCAAGTCCCTGCGGATCACGACATCGTCATGGATTTTCACGTCTGCCAATCCGGTAAACTGGCGGATCCCGACGTCACGCAGCGCGAAGTTCAGTCCATGCTCAACCAGGTGGGCTTTCCTCGCTCTATCCGGCGCATCGTGGTAGCCGTCGCAGGTGCGAGCCAGGGCCCACGCGTGAGCGGCATGCAACACTTCACCTACCAGCCCGGCGGAAGTGGCTACGAGGAAGATCAGTTCTACCGTGGATTGCACCCCATGATGGGGAAGCGCCTGCATCTCTGGCGCCTCAGCAATTTCAAGATCGAGCGCCTGCCTTCGGTCGAAGATGTCTATCTTCTCCACGCCGTTGCCCGCGATAATCCCAAAGACGAACGTTTGTTTGCGGCTGCTGAGGTCCGCGACGTGACGCCCGTACGCGACGAGGCTGGGCGCATCGTGCAACTGCCGCATCTGGAACGCATGCTGATGGAAGCGCTGGCTGCGATTCGGCTATTTCAGTCGCGCCGACGTCCCCAGGAGCGCCTCTATTGGAACCGCGTGTTTCTGTATGTCTGGCCGCCCTTCAATCTCGAGCCCAACGAGTTGCGCGACCTGGTGCGCCGGCTCTTGCCAGCGACGGAAGGCCTTGGGTTGGAACAGGTGGTGGTGCGTGCCCGCATTCCCAATCCCTCGACGGGAGAATTACGCGATCTGGTCGTGCGCATCTCCAGCCCGGTCGGCAGCGGTTTGCTCATCACATTTCGTCCCGCCGACAAACTGCTCGCGCTCAAACCGCTGTCCGAATACGATCAAAAGGTCGTGCGTGTCCGTAGGCGCGGACTGGTTTATCCCTACGAGATCATCAAGATGCTCACTTCCGCACAGGAAGACGCCCGAACCGAGTTTCCACCAGGCGACTTCGTGGAGCACGATCTCGACGCCGAGGGACGGTTGGTTCCGGTTGATCGCCTCTACGGCAAGAATCGCGCCAATATCATCGTCGGCGTCATTCGGAACTTCACCCCTCGCTATCCTGAAGGCATGACCCGCGTTCTGCTTCTGGGAGACCCCAGCAAAGACTTGGGAGCGCTCGCCGAAACCGAGTGCCGGCTCATCATTGCTGCTCTGGACCTGGCGGAAGAGAAGGGCGTTCCAGTGGAGTGGTTCCCCATCTCTGCCGGCGCCAAGATCTCGATGGACAGTGGCGTGGAAAACATGGACTGGATCGCGCGCGTCCTGCGCCGCCTCGTGCAGTTTACGCAAGCCGGCGGCGAGGTGAATCTCCTGATCAATGGAATTAACGTGGGCGCACAGCCTTACTGGAATGCCGAAGCCACCATGCTCATGCATACTCGGGGCATTCTGGTGATGACACCGAAGGCTGCGATGGTGCTCACCGGCAAGCGCGCCCTGGATTACTCGGGCGGCATTTCTGCCGAAGATAATCAGGGAATTGGTGGGTACGACCGCATCATGGGAGTCAACGGCCAGGCACAGTACTGGGCGCGCGACATCAATGAAGCCTGCCATATCTTGTTCCGCCATTACGAGCACACGTACGCACTGCCGGGCGAGCGCTTTCCTCGGCGGGCCACGACCACCGATCCGATCAAGCGCGATGTTCAGAGCTATCCGCACAGTGAAAATGGCGAGAACAGTTTCGCGCTCGTGGGAGGGATTTTGTCGGACGAGACCAACCCCGGGCGCAAAAAACCGTTCGACATTCGCAAGGTAATGATGGCAGCCATCGATCAGGACCTGCCCCCATTGGAGCGCTGGGCCGGAATGCGCGCGGCGGAAACCGCCGTTGTGTGGGACGCCCACCTGGGCGGCTATCCCGTTTGCCTGATTGGCATCGAATCTCGCTCCGTACCACGACTTGGTTTTGTCCCCGCCGACGGACCGGACCAATGGTCGGCGGGAACGCTCTTTCCGCAGTCTTCCAAGAAAGTGGCGCGCGCCATTAACGCTGCTAGCGCCAATCGCCCGGTGGTGGTCCTTGCCAATCTGTCAGGGTTTGATGGTTCGCCGGAGTCCATGCGCCGGTTGCAACTCGAGTACGGCGCGGAGATCGGCAGGGCCGTCGTCAACTTCAAAGGCCCCATCGTGTTTTGTGTAATCTCGCGGTATCACGGCGGTGCTTACGTGGTTTTCTCGCGGGCGCTGAACGAGCAACTTGAAGTCGCCGCGTTGGAAGGCACCTATGCCTCCGTCATTGGCGGTGCCCCGGCCGCGGCTGTGGTCTTCGCCGGTGAGGTTGAGGCTCGAACTCGCAAAGACGAACGCCTCCAGGCTTTGAGCCAGGCAATGTTGCAAGCCGACGCAGCGGAAAAAGGGCGGCTAAGCACCCAGTGGAACGAGCTTTACAACGTTATCTATTCCGAAAAACTAGGGGAGATGGCCAGCGAGTTCGACCATGTGCACACCGTGTTCCGTGCACTCCGCGTTGGTGCACTCAATCATATTGTTCCGCCCGCAAATCTTCGTCCATATCTCATCAACGCGGTAGAGCGTGGTATCAGGCGGGAAGAGGACGCCGCACAAAACACCAGGGTCGATATCGAAGTAGCCGCCTAGTTGTGGGCTGGGATCGCCGGATGCACCTCGGCACAAAATTCTCATGAACATCTACTGGCTGGAGCAGACCGAAGCGCAAGTTCCTGCCGAGAATCAATGGCTGAGTGCGAGGGAGACGGTTTGTCTTAGCAGCATGCGTATTGCGAAACGACGCGCTGACTGGCGGCTTGGTCGCTGGACCGCAAAGCATGCCTTGGCTGCCTGCCTCAACCTTCCGACTAACTTTCCCGATCTCGCGAACATCGAAATACGCGCCGTAGCGTCTGGCGCGCCAGAAGTGTTTCTCCGCGATCAACCGGCGGACCTCGCAATTTCACTCAGTCACCGCGCCGGCACGGCCTTGTGCACAGTCGCTTCGCCTGGAACCAGTTTCGGCTGTGATCTGGAAGCGATTGAGCCCCGTAGCGATGCCTTCGTGGCCGACTACTTCACGGTTAACGAGAGAGCGCTCATTGAGCAAGCTGTTGTGCAAGAGCGGCCATTATTTCTGGCTCTGCTCTGGAGCGGAAAGGAAAGTGCTCTCAAAGCACTACGCTTGGGCCTTCGACTTGACACCAGGTGCATGTGCGTTAGCCCTGTCGATGCCTGGCCGCAGGGGTCAGGAGAGAGCGCGCGGTTCCTACGCCCGTTTTCAATGGCTACTGATCCTGAGGAATGGCGTCCCCTACGTGTTCGCTATTCCGGCAACCAAATCTTCGGGGGTTGGTGGCGACTTCAGGGTCTCTTAGTGCGAACAGTCGTCTCCGATCTTCCCTTGCGCACTCCCGTGCATCTTGAGTAGATTTTCAAGTTAGAACCCTTTCCGATCCGAAATCCGGCTCTCTCACTCCATCGCGGTTTGTTCAATCTAGTTCAATCTGACCAAATGCAAGAATCGCATTTCTTGCTCCTCGCTTTGGTGGTCAAATGACCATCACATTCGAAAACTTAGAAAGAGCGCATAAACGTTTTCAAAACAAGCCGGCTTTTTCCGCAAGCAGGCGCTCCTATCTCGTTTCGTCCGTGGGTGAAGGGAGCCGTTCCCAACGACCACCGCAGTCGAGGGCCGCACAACACGGATTAGTAAGATGTCTGCACAGACGCTCTCACATCCAACGCCTAAAGACGCCCCAAATGTGGTAAGAAGGGTAGACGGTTAGGCATGAAGAAGCCGTGAAGATTGCAAGTAATAATTCAATTAACTTGGATAAAATTCCTGGATCAGAAAAATGAACGGAGGGTTTGTGTGTGTTGCCTGAACTCGATCGGCGGGGAGCCGTTAGAGGGCCGCGTTTTGTGACTGGGTGGAATACGCGTCGGGAAGATTACAGAACCGGTATCGCCGACCAACGGCGAAAAATACCTCTTGACAACACCGGGCTGCGGTCCCTAACCTCCCACGATCATAGGCAGGTTCCACATTCGTTTTGTTCTTGCTGGACTCCGCTGAGAGGAGCCGACGCAGGGGGACGTCCCCGAGCCTTGATGCTTTCGCAGTCGTGTATTTGCCTGACTCTGTTGACACCTCTCTGTTCAATTTTTGTCGGCAGTTGCGTTTCTCCGTGATCCGGAAGGCGTCGAAACTATCCGTTCCCAGGAGGCCCGGAAAGCCATGCTACTCACCAATGTTCGTAGGTCCCGTTCTACCTGTTTCCTGCGCTCTTTCCGTGCCTTGATTCTCGCCTGTTCCTTTCTCTTCCTTGCGGTTGCGGCTGGTGCGCAAAACACGAATGGCCGCGTCATTGGAACCGTCACCGATGCGCAGGGTGCGGCGGTCGTCGGCGCAAAAGTAGTGGTAACCAATATCGGCACCAATGGTCACTGGAATACCGTGACCGACAGCGCCGGATCGTATCAGGTACTGGATGTTCCGATTGGCATGTACTCGGTCGCGGTCGAAGTTGCCGGCTTCCACAAAGCGGTCACCGGGGCGGAAGAACTGAGCATCAACCAATCGTTGCGCATCGACGTGCACCTGAAAGTTGGCGCGACGACCGAGACCGTCCAAGTACAGGCGGAAGCAGCGCAGGTAGAAACCGTGAACCCCACCGTAGGTGGTACCGTCGCGGGCGCTCCCATCCAGGCGCTGCCGCTGAACGGACGCGAAGTGCTGGACCTGGCGTTTACCCAGCCGGGAGTGCTTCCGGCCCCTTCGACCGGTTATGGTTCGGAGAAGTCTGGCGAGTTCCCTGAGGGTTTTACGGTTGCGGGCGGACGGCCGGACGCGGTGACGTACCTGCTCGATGGCGGCCTCAACAACTCTGTCACCAGCAACAACGTCGTTTTTGATCCTAATCCTGATATGGTCGCCGAGTTCCGCATCCTGACCAATAATTACACTGCGGAATACGGGCGCAACGGCGGCGGCACTGTCACGGTGGTAATGAAATCCGGCAACAACGATCTGCATGGCAGCCTGTTTGACTACGTGCGAAACGATGCTTTCAACGCCAATACTTACATCAATAACGAGTTGGGCCTACCGCGCCCCGTGCTGAAGCGCAACCAGTTCGGAGCCACCTTCGGCGGTCCCATTTTGAAGGATCGCCTGTTCTACTTTCTGGGCTATCAGGGTCAACGGCAGACCTCGATCACGTTCGGATCGGCGATCACGACCTACACCCCCCTTGAACTAACCGGAAATTTCTCGCAGTCGGTAAATGGGGGCCCGGATCCGAATGTGGCATGCTTCCTCGCCGGGTATCAACCGACTCCTCTTCTTAGTTCTTGCGTCGACGCTAATAGCAATCCGCTGCCTGCGCATCCGTATTTCCAGCCGAATCTGGCTTCCGCAGAACAAGCGATCATCGATCCCACAACGATCGATCCTGTCGCCCAAGCGTTCATCAAAGCGAATCTGATTCCCACTTCCCCGACCGGGCAATTATTTCCGCAAGGAACGGCCAGTGACAATGTCGACCAGTATTCCGGCAAGCTGGATTTCTACGCTAGCGATAAGGACCGGTTCTCGCTCACCATCGGCTCTAACAAGGAACCGACCGTGAACCCGCTCGTAGGCGCGACCGTCCCCGGCTTTCCCGCCGATACTTCGACGACCAATCAATTCGTGAATGTCGGTTACACCAGGACGTTTTCGCCATCTCTGCTCAATGAAGCCCATCTGACCGCGCAACGCTTTTACCAAACCTCCCAGCCGGGATCGCATCCTCCCACGCCGTCAGCGCTGGGAATCAGCATTAACTCCGACCTCCCGTTTGCCCCTCCCATCATTCAACTGGGCAGCAGCAATCTGGTTCTTGGCTTCGATCCGAACTTGCCGCGCACGAAGGCAGACACCACTTACGCCGTATCGGACGCACTGAGCTGGACCCGTGGGCGGCACACGATCAAGACCGGAGGCCGCTTCGCCATCATGCAGGAAAATTCGATTTATGCCTACGCGACCAACGGATGGTTCTTTTTCTACGGGTCCGGCACTTCGGTCGGTTCTGGAAACGATAGGGCCGACTTCCTGTTTGGAGCTCCCGACGAATACCAGCAATACCCGCGAGCGAATAATAATGAGCATCAAAAGCAATATGCGTTGTTTGCGCAGGATGAGTGGAAGGTCACGCCGCGCTTGGTTCTAACGCTCGGGCTTCGCTGGGAATACACCAGCCCGGAGACCGACATTCACGGGCACACCTTCGACATTATTCCGGGACTACAGTCGACCAGGTTCCAGAACGCACCGCCGGGACTGGTGGTCCCGGGAGATCCTGGCGCGCCCACCGGCTGGTATTTTCCCGACCATCGGGATTTTGCTCCACGCATCGGTTTTGCCTGGGATCCCTTCGGCGATGGGAAGACCAGCGTCCGCGGCGGCGGAGGCATGTTCTATGACACGTTGAATGGATGGATGTCCGACTGGAACAACGGCGTCCTTCCCTGGTGGCCTTCAACCGATCTGTTCTTTCCTGCCGCTCCCACTAATGCGCAGAACACAAGCTTGTCGATGCCGTACCAGACAGCGGGAGCGCCCGATCCATTCCCTTCGACACCGCCTCCCTCCAATCTCGACTTCGGTGCCGCCGGCTATTTGCCTTTCGGCTATGGCGATCTGTTCGTCGATCCACACCTGAAGACCCCTTATATCTACCAATACAACCTGAGCGTGCAACGGCAATTGCGAAACGGCTTGATGGCGGAATTGAGCTACGTCGGGAGTTCCTCGCACAAGCTGCTCACTTGGATTGATATCAATCCGGTTGTGCCGTCCACTTGCGCTCAGGCGCTTGGCTGTAATCGACTCTTGAATGTAGATCTGGGATTGACGCCTGCCAACGGATACGCACCGTTGCAGGACACTTTTGAAGGGCGCAACAACGCCAACTACAACGGCCTGCTGGCCAGCCTTACGAAGCGTACCGGGAACTGGCACAACACCGGCGACCTGTATTTCACTCTGTCCTATACCTGGTCTCACAATCTCGACAACGGATCGGGATTCAACCAGCGCAGCGCGCAGATTCCGTACTTTAGCCCGCATCAGTTCTATGGCAACTCCGATTTTGATATGCGGAACAGAATCGAGCTGAGCGGAGGTTGGGACTTGCCCTTCGACCATCTTTGGGAGAATGGTCCGAAACGACTGACCAGCGGATGGAGTCTCTATCCGATTATTTACTATCAAGCGGGCATTCCCCTGGATTTCTACGCCGAAGCCGTGAATCCCAGCGAAAGCGATCCCGGTCCTTCCGGCTATGGAGATCCGCAATTGATACGTCCGGACCAACTTACGTCTTCGATACAGACGTTCAATCCGCGCACAATACAATCTTTCACGAACCCGCAGACTGGGATAACGACGACAGGAAACTTCTATTTCAATCCCAATGACGTGGCTGCAAACCCATGCATTAACCTTGGCACTTGTCCCACGGGATTTTACGGAACATTCCGGCGCAACTCCCTAATTGGACCGAGCCGGGTCAATTTTGATCTGGCTCTGGAGAAGAGCACCAATCTGGTTGGAGACCGGGTGAAGATGATGTTTCGCGCGGAGGCCTTCAATATCTTCAACCACACGCAGTTCCAGAATCCAGGCAGCACGCAAGTGAGTGATCCAAACCTGGGCTTGGTTTCGACCACCTTCGATCCCAGGATTTTGCAGCTTGCGCTACGAATCACTTTCTGAGATCCGGTTGACGGCAGCGAGTTGCGGCTCCGTTTAGTTTGCGGTGCCGATGGTGTTCGGGAGATTCATGTTCAATACCTCCAGACGCGAATTTGTGATGACGCTGGGTGCCTTTGCGCTGTTTCCGTTCGAACGCACTGAACCCGACCTGATCCTCTTCAATGGGAATTTCTGGACCGTGGATTCCCGCAATCCCCGCGCCCAGGCCGTGGCCATCAGTGGAGAACGCTTTACCGCGGTCGGCTCCAACGACGAGGTTCTGCACCTCGCCTCTGGCCGCACTCGCAAAGTCGATTTGGGACAGAAAACAGTGTTGCCTGGCTTCATTGACGCGCACACTCACCCGGCGGAGTCGGGACGCTTGCATCTACGCCAGGTTGATTGTGATCTTCGCTCCATCGCAGCCATCCAGGCGGCTCTGCGCGAGCGTGCGCAGAAAACTCCTCCCGGCCAGTGGGTGCTAGGGTTCAAGTATGACGACACCAAGACCTCTGACGGACGCAGGCTCACGCTCCAGGATCTGGATGCCGCCGTTCCCAACCATCCAGTGCTGGTCACCCACCGTGGTGGCCACGAGGCGTTCGCAAATTCGGCGGCATTGAAACTAGCGAAGGTTGATGAGACTACGCCCAATCCAACGGGAGGACAATTTGAGCACGATTCGTCCGGTCACCTCAACGGCCGCATCAATGAACGCGCCATCGAGACTCTCGACAAAGTAATCCCCTCCACCTACACCCGGGATGATTATCGTGAAGGCGTAAAGCTCATCGCCAAGATGATGACCAAGACCGGGATCACTTCGGTCGGCGATGCACTCGGCAACCCGGAGACCTTGCAGGCGTACCAGGATGCTCGCGACAGCGGCGACTTGCTGTTCCGCGTGTATTGCTTCATCTATTCTGCTTCGATTGATCGCATGATCGCCGCGGGAGTGCGAACAGGTTTCGGGGATGAGTGGGTACGAGTAGGCGGAATGAAACAAGTGGCAGACGGCGCCATCTCAGGACGCACCGCTCGGCTCTCCCAACCGTATATCGGTCATCCCAATGACTACGGAACTTTCTCCGCGACTGAGGACGAACTTTACGACTACGGGCGCAAAGCATACGCTGCCGGCTGGCAATTAGGCACGCACGCGAACGGCGATGTAGCGATCGAACGGGTATTGAACGTCTACGAACGTATCAATCGCGAGATACCGCGAAAAGATCCGCGCTTCCGGATCGAACACTGCACCGTGATCAACGACTCGATTGTTCAACGCATGCGCGCGTTGAGCGTGATCCCGACTCCATTCTCCACGTATGTCTACTATCATGGCGAAAAGATGCAGTACTACGGGGAGGAACGCCTGAAGCACATGTTCGCCTTGCGAACATTTATCGACGCCGGCCTGCGGCCCACGCAAGCCTCCGACTACCCGCCGGGAGAATTTCCTCCCATGATGGCGTTGCAATCGGAAGTTACGCGCACAGACATGAACGGCCACGTTTGGGGCGCCAACCAGCGCATCAGCGTGGAAGAAGCAATCTATGTCGGCACCATGAACGGCGCTTACGCTTCGTACGAAGAGAATCTAAAAGGGTCAATCGAGCCAGGTAAGCTGGCGGATCTGGTTGTGCTCGGGCGTGATCCCTTCAAAGAAGATCCTTCCACGCTCGTAACGATTCCAGTTGAGCGCACCATGGTGGGCGGCAAGTGGGTTTACGAATCCTGATCCCCGGATTGGCATGAGGACGCAATGAGCCAGGAAAAGCAAGATCTCGAACTGGGCATGCAACAGAAAATCACGCGGCGCGATTTTCTGAATGGCGTGAGTATCGCCGTCGGAACGTCGCTGCTGGCCGCAAATCCTCTGTGGCTGGAGGCGTTCGGCATTCCGCAGTCTCCCTTCGCTCCTGAGAAAGACCCCACTTACTATCCTCCGGCCAAGACTGGAATGCGCGGGAGTCACGACGGATCATGGGAGGTTGCCCACGCCCTGCGCGACGGAAAGGAATGGCCCGACTCCATCGCCGACGAAGAGTCTTACGACCTGATCGTCGTCGGCGCCGGCATCAGCGGCCTGGCGGCAGCGTACTTTTACCGTAAGTCCGCCGGAGCCAACGCTCGCATCCTGCTCCTCGACAACCACGACGATTTCGGGGGGCACGCCAAACGCAACGAGTTCCAGGCCGGCAAGCGCCTGCTTCTCGGCTACGGAGGAACGCAGTCCATCGAAGCGCCCGCTCATTACAGCAAAGAGGCGATCGGTCTTCTCAAGGAATTGGGAATCGACGTACAGCGCTTCTACAAGTACTACGATCAGAAATTGTACGAGTCGATGAAGCTGGGAGAATCCACGTTCTTCGACAAAGAGACGTTTGGCGTGGACCGACTCGTGCCCGAAGCCGGCCTGCACTACTTCGGTCCGACGTTCACGCCGGAGACCGCAGCTCAGCTACCCATCGCGGAAGCCGCACAGCACGACATCCTCCGCCTCCAGGAAACCAAGATCGACTACCTTCCCGGCCTGACTCTGGAGCAGAAGCGCTCCAAGCTGATCAAGACTAGCTACAAAGATTTTCTTCTGAACTACGTCAAAGTACATCCCGACGTAGTAAAGGTCTTCCAGACCGCGCCCCACGATTTGTACGGTGTCGGCGTCGACGCCGTCTCAGCCTACGACTGCGCCCGATACGGCTATCCCGGCTTCAAAGGCATCACTCTTCCCAAGCGTCATCGCGAAGACGACCAAGAAGAGGAAGAACCTTATATCTTCCATTTTCCCGACGGCAACGCCTCCATCGCAAGAATGTTGGTGCGCTCGCTGGTGCCCGGCGTTCTTCCCGGCAGCACGATGGAAGACATCGTGACTGCGAGGGCAAACTATGCTCGCCTCGACGATCCTGCTTCGCGAGTTCGTGTGCGCCTGAACAGCACAGCCGTCCACGCAAAACATGTCGGCGATCCTGCGACTGCCAAAGAAGTAGAAGTCACATATGTTCGCGGCGGACAAGCCCACCGGGTCCGTGCCAACCAGTGCGTGCTTGCTTGCTACAACATGATCATCCCCTATCTCTGCCCGGAGATGTCCGACAAACAAAAGGAAGCTCTGGCCTATTGCGTGAAGATTCCCCTGGTTTACACGAACGTGCAAATCAGCGACTGGAAATCGTTCCAGAAGCTCGGGATCAACGGCGTTTACGCGCCGGGAGCATACTTCAGCAATGTGACACTGGATTTCCCGGTCTCCATGGGCGACTATCAGTTTCCCAGTTCGCCCGATGATGCTTGCCTTCTGCATCTGCTTCGGACCCCATGCCAGCCGGGATTGCCCTGCAAAGATCAATATCGAGCCGGACGCTACGAGTTGTTGAGCACGCAGTTCGAAACTTTCGAACGCAATGTCCGCGATCAGCTTGGCCGGATGCTTTCTGCCGGAGGCTTCGATCCTGCGCGCGACATACAAGCCATCACGGTCAACCGCTGGCCTCACGGATATGCTTATGAGTACAACTCGCTGTTCGAACCGATCGACCGGCCGGCTTCCGAGCGCCCGTGCGTAATTGGACGTCAGCCGTTCGGCCGCATCCACATTGCCAATTCCGACGCCGATGGCCACGCCTACACTAACATCGCCATTGACCAGGGTTATCGGGCTGTTTCAGAAATCGTAGGCAGCGCGAAGAAGGCAACTCCAAAGACCTAGAACTCCCATGGACCAGGAAAAATCCAACCGCGCCCGCGATCGCGAACTCGGCATGCACCACGCCATCACCCGCCGGGACTTTCTGAATGGAATTGCCGTTGGAGCGGGCGCCACTCTTGCCGGCGCATGGCTGCCGGGTCTGAGTCTCGCAGCCGATACGGCCCACTTCGCGCAAGACACACCCGGATACAATCCTCCCACGTTCACTGGCATGCGCGGCAGTCATCCGGGATCGTTTGAGGTTGCGCACGCAGTGCGTGACGGCAATTTCTGGCAGACCGCGGGCAGACCGGTCGATACTCACGAAACCTATGATCTGATCGTCGTCGGCGCTGGCATGAGCGGACTCGCCGCCGCTTCCTTCTACCGCAAGCAAGCTGGGGCGTCGGCCCGCATTCTGATTCTCGATAATCACGACGACTTCGGCGGGCATGCCAAGCGCAACGAGTTTCGCCCCGGCGGCCGTCTGCTGCTCGCCAACGGGGGAACGGTCGCGATCGAGTCTCCTTTCCCTTACAGCCCGGAAGCGCGTGGTCTGCTCACCGAACTTGGCATCGATCCCCCCGCGCTGGAAAAGAAGTGCGTGGACCGCGACGTCTACCGCGGTCTCGGGTCCAGCTGTTTTTTCGATAAGGAAAACTTCGGCGTCGACCGTCTCGTCACCGGCGTTCCCGGTGGTTCGTACGGCTCCCCGGCTGCGCCCGGCAGCAAGGCTTGGTCCGAATTCCTTGCCAAGACCCCGTTCTCGGCCGACGCTCAGCGCGACATCGCCAGGCTCCAGGAAGAGAAAGTCGATTACCTGCCGGGCGTCCCACAAGCCGAGAAGAAAGCTCGCCTGGCGCGCATGAGCTACAAGGACTTTCTCCTGAACGTTGTCAAGGTCGATCCCGATGCTATCCCGTTCTACCAAACGCGCACGCATGGGCTCTACGGAATCGGGATTGACGCCGTACCCGCACTCGATTGCTGGGCCATCAACTTCCCCGGATTCCAGGGGCTCGATCTCGATCGTGTCCCGTCGAAGGGCCTGACGTTCACCGCCATGGGAGAAGTTACGCCGCAGGAGCGTTATCACTTCCACTTTCCTGATGGCAACGCTTCGATCGCGCGCATGCTGGTGCGTTCGTTAATCCCGGGCTCGATTCCCGGCAACACCGCCGAAGACATTGTTACGGCTAACGGGGATTACTCTCGTCTCGACAGCGGTCGTTCGAACGTCCGGATGCGTCTCAGCAGCACGGTCGTCGGAGTAAGGCATGTCGGCGATCCTGCTTCGGCCAAAGAAGTGGAAGTCACTTACGGACGCGAGAAGAAGGCTTACACGGTGCGCGGCAAAGATGTCGTCCTGGCGTGCTGGAATATGGTCATCCCCTACCTGTGCGAGGAACTGCCGGCAAAGCAGAAAGAAGCTCTGCATTATGGAGTGAAGGTCCCTCTGGTGTACACCGTCGTGGCCATTAAGAACTGGACCTCGTTCCACAAGTTGGGCATTCGCGGCGCTTCCTGCCCCGGCATGTACCACTCCGCGGTGAATCTCGATCAGCCCGTGAATATTGGCGACTACAAGTGTTCGCATTCGCCAGAAGAGCCGATCCTGGTGCGCATGTTGCGGACGCCCTGCGTGCCGGGCCTACCCGCTCGTGACCAGCAGCGTGCTGGACACTACGAGTTGCTGGCGACTCCCTTCGAAACCTTTGAGCGGAACATCCGCGATCAACTGGAACGCGTGCTCGGTGGAGGTGGATTTGATCCTGCACGGGACATCGACGCGATTACCGTGAACCGCTGGCCTCACGGCTACGCCTACGAGTACAACCCGCTGTGGGACCCCGATTGGCCCGCAGGCCAGCGCCCCTGCGACATCGCACGCCAGCGTCACGGAAGAATTACCATCGCCAATTCCGACGCGGCTGCAGCCGCCTATACCGACCAGGCCATCGATCAGGGCTACCGGGCAGTGCAGGAACTGTTATCGAGATGACGAGCCTGGCAGGAAATGGGACCTTCTCTTGGCCGATAGCGGTCCATCCGACGCATCTGCGGAAAAAACCTCTCATGAGACCGCGGGCGTAGGACGAGACATCTCATGCTTGCGTGGCCCGTCGACATTGTCTATCCTATTCTCGGCCTTGTGGGAGGCCATCGGTCCGCGTAGAGGGCGCAGCCCACTCACTCGTGGTTTCAACCGAACCTGACTTCCAGCCCGAAAACTGCCGCGGACAACGGGCGATCAAGGAAGGAAGGTCTCATGAGCGACACTCCCAATCGTCCTGCCTACTCCGCAAGCAAACTCCCTGCCCGCGCAAATCTCGAACACCTGAAAAATGAAGCGAAACAACGCCTCAACACGATGCGTTCGCAGCGTCCTGCAGCGCGGCTTTCTGAGGCGCAACTCCTGGTCGCGCGCAGCTACGGTTTTCCCAGCTGGCGCAAGCTCAAGTCTCATGTCGATGCGCTGCACGACCTTGGCCAGCAACTCATCAACGCCGTACACGCCGGTGATCTGGAAACGATTCGAAAAATCCTGGATCGCCATCCAGAGCTCGTGAATGCGGACACGGACCTGCCGCGGATCGAACGGCCCAGCGACACGGTCGCCATGCGATTGATCCACGTGGCCATCGCAGAAGCCAAGGCCGAGGTGCTACGTCTCCTGATCGAACGCGGCGCCGACCTCAATGCGCGCAACGCCGATGGTCGATTGCCGTTGCACGATTGCTTCGAACTGAATCACGACGATTTCGCAAGAATCCTGCTGGACGCCGGAGCAGTACCCGACGCATGCACGGCAGCAGCCTATGGGATGCATGACCAGCTTCAACAAATTCTGAAAAGCGATCCAAGCAATGCGAACGATCTGACCACCGGTAATTCTCCTCTGAGTTGGGCGGCGTTTGGCCATCAACCAAAGTCGGCGACGATCCTTTTTCAGCATGGCGCCATTGCCGATCGCCCGCCCTACGACTCTTATGCATGGGGACCAGCGGCTTTTGTAGCTTCAACCGATGTCGCACGTGTCCTGCTGGAACACGGAGCGAACCCGAACTGGCGGGATGAGGAGGGCAACACTCCGATTCATTGTGTCATTCGGAGCCGCCTCGTCCTGGACCCAGCAAAGTTCATACAACTTCTGCTCGATTTCGGCGCGGACGCGACGATTCGAAACCGAGAAGGACGAACGCCGCTCGATGAGGCCGAGGCCCTTCTTCAGTCGGGGAAGAACGCGGAAACCTACTTTCCGGTTCGCCCCATAGCTCCAAAGAAACTTGAGCAAACCATAGAGATTCTTCGCTCACGGCTCGCACAAACATCCTAAACGCCTTGGGGCGATCGCTCCAAAGTTTGGTGGCAGAACCGAATCTGGAGATCGAACGGTTCGTTTTGACCGGAGGTCATGCGATTCTTAATCGTTGTTCAGCTGCAAGTTTTTTCAACAGTAAAACTCAAAGACTCTAGTTCCCCCGACGGATGTGGTTTTCCCTTGACTCTTCCGAGGCTGGGGCGGAGAATTGCCGACAGTTTGCCGGCTGCTTTCCCTTAGAGCCGGTCTCGAATCTGGCCCAATCCTCTATCAGCTTGCGGTTGAGCTTTAGCGATGTCCCGGAGTGTGCCTAGGTTCGCCATCCGTTCTAAGTGCGGGTTCAAGATAAATGGAGAGAACAATGAAGACCACGATGCGCAGTGGCTTTTTGGCCGTAGGAGTGCTCGTTGGTGTGATCTTTGGGGCGCAATTGGTTTCCGCCCAGACTTTCGGGTTCCCGGTTGCCGGGTTCACCACAAGCAACGTGTGCAGCAACAGCGCCACGCCCCCGCCAGCCTGCCAGGTTCTGACCAACGGTTTTCCGTTTCAGCCCACGGTCGTGACCGGCGGAGTTTTGCGGCTGACAACCGCCAACATCAATCAGCACGGCGCCGCCTGGTACTACCTCCCGCAACCACTCTCCACGGGATTCACCACAGCCTTCCAGTTTCAGATTTCGAGCACGAATTCCTGCTTCTTCTGCACCTTTCCCGCCGACGGCCTCGCGCTGGTCATCCAGAATGATCCGGCTGGCACGGGCGCGATTGGCTATACGGGGAACGGGCAGAACATGTCGTACGGCAACAACGATATTTCCACGGCCAGCGGCCCCGGGAATGCCATCCTGAACAGCCTGGCGGTCGAACTCGATACCCATCAGAACACCAACTACGACGATCCCGACGGCAACCATATCGCGGTGCAGAGTTGCGGACCTAACAACTCCAGCACGCTCACGCCTAACAGTGCGGACCACAACTACACCTGCCCGAATGGAAGCTTGGCGAAAATTGCGCTGGAAAGCCTGCCTTCCGGGCTGTCGCTGACCGACGGGAAAACGCACACGATCACTGTGAACTATCTGCCCCCGGGAACGTGTACCAGCGGGTGCAACAATTTCTCTGTATACATGGACAGCACGCTGATCCTGCAGACGACGGTAAACCTTGCTACGCAACTAAATTTGACGAGCGATGGAAGTGCCTACATTGGCTTTACGGCCGCGACCGGTTCCCTGGTCGAAAATAACGACATTATTAGCTGGTCGTTCAGTTCCCTGCCGCTGGCACCGATCACCATTAATCAGCCGCTGCAGCCCACTCAAACCATTTTCAATTACACGCCGACGTTGAGCGCGGTATCCGATTACTCCCAAAGCGGACTCGGCGGGGGGTCGTTCACGGGTGTGTTTATGCAGGGCACGGTGCAGACGATTACGGACAATGGACCGGGGTCACAATTCTATAACCTGGTCGAGAACACTCCGTTCCAGGGAAGTACCTGCCAACATCAGGACACAGGCTCGGGCAACTATGGTTGCGTGATCACCACGGATCTGTGCACGACCTCCACCAGCGGCACTGCCAGCGGAGCCAACTGCCCGAACACCGGTACGAACGCTGCCATCAACGTCTCGAATACTTACAACATCGATCCCAGTCAGAAGCCGATCATCAATCCGGGCTACATCATGGGCAAGGACAACGCGCTTAGCTGCGGAGCCAGCGGGGACAATACTTGCAAAGGACTGGTCAACATCTTCACTGGGATCAGCGGCGACATTGTTACCAGTAACGGGCACACCGACAACTTCAACTCCACTCTGATTCCCATCCTCGGCGTGGTCCAACCGAGCACCGCTGCGACCACGAGTCCGCAACTGAACCAAGGCTGGACGAATGCCAGCGTCACGCTGACTCTTAACAGCACCGACATCGTGCCCAGCAACAATACCAATCCGCCGGCGACATTGCCGACCGTGACCAGCATTACGTACTCCACCACGGGAGCGAACCTGCCGAGCCCCGCGTCCGGAACGATCACGGGACAAACCGGATCGATCGTCATTCCAAACACAGCTCAAGGAGCGACGGTCGTGACCTTCTACGGCACCGACAGTGCGGGTACGATCGAGAGCACCACCACCAATACTGGCAATCAGGTGAGCAGTGTCAGCCCCACTTTCACCATTCAAGTCGACACGATTCCACCCACGGTGAGTTGCACCTCGCCTGCCCCCATGTGGCAGTTTGCCGATGTCATCGTTCCGTGTACCGCGAGCGACAATGCAGGCGGCTCAGGTTTGGCTGGCCCGGCTTCGTTCAACGTTGCCACGAGTGTGCCCGCTGGAACAGAAACAACCAGCGCCACTATTTCGGCCGTCACGGTCCAGGACATCGCAGGAAACACTTCCACTCCCCAAGGACCTTTCGGCCCGTTCGAAGTGGACAAGAAGCCCCCCGTGATCAACGGCCCGACGATTTCGCCTTCGTCGCCAACGTACGGGCAAACGATCACCGCTAGCTACAGCTGCACAGACGGCGGATCAGGAGTCGTGCTCTGCGGGCCACCGGGCTCAGCGAACATACCTACGACTGGAAACACGGGTACGCTCACCCTTACGGCTTCCGGAGCTGTAGGAATGCACACCGTCACCATCAACGCCCAGGATGCCGTGGGCAACCCGAGCACGCCAAGTTCGTTGACCTACACGGTTGCGCAAGCCACGCCGACGGTTACTTTCACCGGCGCGCCCGCCAGCGCTGCCTTTGGGTCGACTTTCACCGTCTCGGCGACTACCAATGCCAGCACGACGGCGGTAATTAGCGCCTCGGGCGCATGCTCCATTGCGGGCAATCTTGTGACGATGAACAGCGGCACTGGGACCTGTTCGCTCACTGCAACTTGGGCGGCGGACAGCAACTACCTCGGGGTCACCAAAAGCCAGTCCACCACTGCCACCAAGGCCACGACAATTCTCTCGTGGCCGAACCCGGCGCCCATCCCGTATGGCACGGCGCTGAGTTCGACCCAACTCGACGCCGCCGCCAATGTGCCGGGAACATTTGTGTATTCGCCATCGGCGGGCACGGTACTGGCGGCTGGAACTCAAACGTTGTCGGTGACCTTCACACCGACGGCTTCCTTGAACTACACGTCGGCGACGGCGCAAGTCACACTGCTCGTAACGCAGCCGGCAATCAGCATCTCGCCGAGCAGCATCAACTTCGGGACCGTGAAATCGGGAAGAACGGCAACGCAAAACGTGACTGTTTCCAGTGTCGGCAACGCCCCGTTGAACATAACCGGCGTCTCCATCAAGTGCGGGTCGTCGTGTGACAGCGATGACTTTACGTTCAAGAGCTCTTGTGGTGCGTCCCTGGCCACGGGCTCAAGCTGCAACATCGCTGTAACTTTCAATGCCGACGATTCCGGCACGCGCTCGGCAACTCTGAACATCACGGACAACGCTCCGGGCAGCCCCCAAGGAGTGGCTCTGACCGGGACGAGCAGCAAGAAGGGGCACTAGGGCCTATCGGTTAACGAATCGGCATAGGGGGGAGAGTCACCTCTCCTCCCCTGCCACACCACCGGACATGCGGGTCCGCATCCGGGGGTTCGGCGGGTTAAGCTAAGACCGAACGACCATGGCCGGGAGTCCAAGCGAGTCGAAGTAGGCATCGGGCAATGCAAGGCTCCGGGCCGGCGATTGCGCGATGCGCCACGGACCGTGCGTACGGCCAGCGGTTGGCGCCGCCCAGTCTGGGCTCACGCCCGGTTGGCGAAGTGCTTGGAATCGCTCCGTCCCCGTTGCCCTTGTTTCCCCACCCCCGACCGGAGTCTGCGGCGGAACCACGATGCCAGACTTTTCCGCCCCGTCGGCGTTTGGCATTCCCCGAAGTAGCCGAGCCCGCCGCGCCAGTAGGTGGCGGTTTCAGCCACCCTCTTGGCGAGACTGAGGCCTCGGGTTCGGCGCGTCCGTTCCCGAATCCGCTCCTGGCAGCGGGCGCTGGCCTTGGGGGCGATGCGCCGCCTGGGTGCTCGCTCCCCCGTAAACCTAAATCCGAGAAACTTCCTCTGCCCCGGTCGGGCCACGGCGCTCTTCGCCGGGTTTACCTGGAGCTTGCGGCGGGGCGTGATCAAGCACGTAACCCTCTCCCTCCCTCGCGGTCCCGCTCGTTCGCGGCCGACATAGAGGTTGCCATCCTCGGCAGAGCGGACGAAGTGCTGACCGCGCCGCTCTCACTCCCGGTCCAGTTCGTCCCGCACCCAGTTGGAAAGTAGTGGGGAAAGCGGACCGCCCGGCGGCGTTCCCTCCTCCCCCAGATTCATCCACCCGTCCTCCCTCCCTCCGGCCTCCAGAAATGCTCGCATCCACTTGCGCCTTTGCTGGTCGGCCACGCGCTCGGCGACGGCCGCTAACCGACGGTCGTGATTCCCTCGAGCGAAAAATCTCTCCCCATCGAGATCTCCCACCCCGCGATCCCCTGCGGCGATATACGGCGGGGCCTCGCGCCCCGCTGGCCGCGCCCTGCGCCCCGCTGGCCGCGCCCTGCGCCCCGGTCGAAAACCGTGGCGGTGCTCGGAGAACGTCGCATCCCAGCACTTTTGCAGAACCGGCAGCACCGCCGGTTGGACCAAAGCGGTCGCGCCCCGCAGAATGCCTAACTTCCGCACTCCCCCGCCGTCCGGCTTGGGGATTTCCACCCGCCTCCCCGCTTTCGCTTCCTAGGTCCCGGTCCGCCACTGTTCCCGCATTTCTGGCCCCTGCTGCTTCCGGTATTCCGGTAACTGGTCCACGGTCATCCCGTCGACTCCTGGACTCCCCTGGTTGGCCTTGCCTCGTTGTCATGCCGGCTGGCAGTTTTCCCCTTCGCAGACCTCTTCCCTCCGTCGTTCCATTTTCGGCCAGGCTTTCAGGCCTGCGCTTCCCCACCCGCGTTTCGGTCCCTTTCGCGACGGTCTTCGGAGCTGCCCTCTTACTCTCCGTCGCAAAGCCCAGCACCCCTGGTGCGGGCCGGTTTTCCTGCCGCGGTCCGCTCCTGAGTCGCGCTGCTTACTGGCCTTTTCCCTTGATTCCCTTGGCCGGGTACCGTTCCGGCCTTCCTCCGCTTTTCTGGAGCACTACCCCCTCGGCTGCCTTCTGCGCCACGGTCAGAATGAAGCGCTTCACCCTCAGTCACGTTTTGTGACCTGCCGCAGATCTCCCGCGGTAAGTTCGACCGCCTTCCACGCGCAGCCGCCGGATTTACCCCTCGCCGCACTTGCTGGATATGGGCTTCGCCCTCGTTTGCCCGCTCGCCCCTCACCCCGGGCCTCCTATCCGGTTCTGGTTCATCGGCTCGCGTCTTTGCTTCCACGCTTCTTTCAGGCCCCGCCTCGCGGCGAGTGTTATTTCACCCTTGCGCTTCACTAACCCTTCGTCTCCATCAGACTGGGTAGAGGGCTCTCACCTCCTAGCTGTTGAACATGCTTGGC
>Ga0181532_10000300_pt1 | contig 52674 bp, 56 predicted proteins | sample PEATcosm2014_Bin_33_FD_119768 | JGI IMG/M metagenome (GOLD analysis project Ga0181532, IMG submission 119768) | Peatland microbial communities from MTU Mesocosm Facility, Houghton, MI, USA - PEATcosm2014_Bin11_30_metaG | ecosystem: Environmental > Terrestrial > Soil > Wetlands > Peat | place... | reverse complement strand
CTCCCGTTGGTCGGGAGCGAACAGTACAGGTTATCGAGGTGCTTAATAAGCGCTCGGGTTACATTTTCATTTGGCCCAACCGAGATCGGTTTGGGTTACATCCTTAAATGGCTTGACAGGGCGCCAGTTGAGCCGGCGGACTGGCCGCGTTCCGATTGAATGGTCGCGTCAGAATGCGTACATTCTGGGAGAACCTTGCGATCCCGAAGAAAGCTGTATCCTCGCGGCGTTGGGCGCCGGTTCCCTCCTTGGTCTGCATGCCGGCGGCCATCTCGACGGTTTTCTTTGTATCGGCCAGCACGCCGCGGAACGGCGCGATTGGGAGATGGAGGTTGCGCGCGAGGTGCAGAACCGCATATTCCCCGCCGCGCGCCCGCGCATCGCCGGCTTGGATTACTACAGTGACTGGCGTCCCGCGCAGGGTCTCAGCGGAGACTATCTCGATTACTTTGAAATGGCGGATGGGAACCTGGGCTTGGTGATCGGCGAAGTGGCCACCAAGGGATGGCCCGCCGCGCTACTCACATCCTGTCTTCACTCCATGGCGCGCGCGCTTCGGTATTCCGAGTGCCGCAGTCTCTCCGATTGGGTGGCGGCCATGGATGAGCTGTTCTATGAGGTCTCTCCCGACCACACCTACGCGACCCTCTTTGTGGCCCAATACAATCCCGCCTGCGGCTTGCTCCACTATGTCAACGCCGGGCATGAAGCGCCGCTGTTGCTGCGCAAGGCCGGCGGCGGATACCGTACGCTGCTGCTGGAATCCAACAACCCGGTGGTCGGCATGCTGCGTAAGTCGCCGTTTCGCGAAAACGTCGTGCCGCTCGGTCCTGGCGATCTGCTGGTGGCCTCCACGGACGGCCTGTGCGGCGCCACCAATCCCCGCGGAGAGGAATGGGGATTTCGCCGCCTGCTCGAAACCGTCCAGGCATCCAGCTATCGCAAGGCGCGGGATATTGTGGACCGCGTCCTGGGAGCCGCCGAAGCGTTCACCGCGGGATGTCCACAATATGACGACATGACATTGTGGCTGTGCCGTGTCGAACAGGCCCACCGCGAGAAGCGCCCTCAGCGCGCCGGCCGCGCAATCGCCATGGCCGCCTGAGGCCCGCTCCACAACACGACAGCACGCCGCGGAGGTCGCACTGCGCATTTGACCATCGCGTGAACACGTTCACCGTCGGCGACGCCACGACAGATTATGGCGCGACCCATATTAACGTGACGCTCTTCCGCGATGGGTCCGGCAATCTCTACGGCACCACGCACAACGGTGGCGGCGACAACTACGGCGTGGTGTTCAAGCTGCTTACCAATGGCAAAGAAAAGGTGCTGCACAGTTTCACCGGCTTCTCCGACGGCGGCAACCTCTTCGCCAGGCGAATCGCCGTGTGATCCCAGACCCGTACCGTAGCCCGCGAGTCGCCGCGCCTCGCCGCGCCAGTTGGTGTAGACTCGATAGAAGCCGTAGGGTTGGCGTGGAGGTTCTATGCGCCCAGCGTTGTTGGGAGTTCTCTCCGGATTATTAGCGTCGTCCGCGCTGGCCCAGGTGCGCGCCGTGCTGCCGAATTGCTGCACCACGCGGGACGTTTGGTTGAGCGCGGTCAACCCGGCTACGGGCGAATTCGAGCGCAGTTGGAATGTGGCATCGGCTCCACCCTCCTTTTCCGGCGGCACAAACCACTTCGCTTTGCTAAAAGGAGGCGCCGGCGCGGCGGTGCTAAACCAAGTTCGTCTCTCCGATTACGATTTCGCCGACGTGCTCACGATATCCAACCTGGAGACGGGCAAGATCACCGCATCGCTCACTCTTCAGAAGTATATGTTGCCCGGGTACGCTTCGACTCCCCTCGCTGTGAATCCAGGCTCCGGCTGGATCTACTACGGCTACGCGATCGGGACCGGGTCAACCACCCTGACGATCGAAGCAATCGACCCCTCCACGTTGACCGTAGTGGCCAGCTCTATGGTGACGGCATACGCGTCCCTAATGACGGTTTCCCAGGACGGCACAAGGCTTTATCTGTCTGCCCCTACCGGGATCATCGTCCTCAATGCGGCTACCTTCCAGCTCATTGGCACGATTAGTCTGTCTGATTTCCTTGCGTTTGTGCCCTCCCCTGACGGCTCGACCCTGTACGTCCTGGGTGTTGGCTCCATGTATTTCGTGGACACCGAAACTTTTCAGGTCACACAGACGATTGCGCTCCCCTCCACTTATGTTTCCGGCCCCCTCGTTGTTTCGTCCGACGGATCGCAGCTATATTTTCCAAGTAGTGGCGGCGCAGCCAGCCTTGCCCTTTACGTCTTGGATGTGAGTACTCAGCTCTCGACGACCGTGCCCGTCTCACTTCAGATCAGTGCGGCCGCCGCTGCACCAAGCGGGTCAGTATACTTACTGGGGCTAACAACTGGGCTAACGGGCCCAACCCAGGTCGCTGTGTACGATCCTACGTCGCAGAGCATTACCCGATCCTTCAGTGTTGTGGGCTCCGTAGGTGCGCTGGCGCTCAGCGCAGACGGAAACAAACTCTACTATCTTGGCGGTGAGTCGCCCGTACTCGTCACCGGACCGGTGCCCTCGCCAACAGTCGAGGCTGCCGGGCCAGCTGGCGGCCTGTTCAGCCTATTCAGCGGCGTTGGCGGCGCTTATGACGCCAGGGACAATCTCGTGCTGCTGGCCACCACAAACGGGGTAAACATCCTGGACGGCGATACCCTGCGGTTCAAGGCCAGTCTAAATATACCCGGGGAGAGTGGCGTGCTTTTCGGAAACACAGGCTATGCCGTCATTGGCAGCGAATGCGACTTGGGCATCGTTCAATTCGATCCAGTGACTCTTGCTACCTCCGGAAGCGTGCAGTGCGGCAACCTCCTGTGGCCTTACAACCTTTCCCAGCCTGTGTTGCATGGACAGTTTATCTACGCACCTTTCTACGTTACCAACGGCGATTACGTGACCCCCGGTACTGCGGTTTTCGATACGGAGCAAATGAAGCTAGTGGCAACGTGGTCCACTGAGTACACCGGCCTCGCGGTGTCCCCTAAGGGCAAGGTCGGCTACTCGGTCGTCTACAGCCTGCTCGACGTTGCATCCTTGGTGAGCGTTGATCTAGCCAACGGCCAAACGGTGCAGAGTCTGGTGCTGGGCAACGGCTACACGAGCAACCCGGTTCTCTCGCCGGATGGTAGCACGATCTACGTAGACTTCAACGGCACCCTCGACGTGGTCAGCTCACAGACGCTGACGATCACCAACTCCGTGCCAGGCTTGAATCTGTCCAACATCGGCATCACGGCGGACGGTGCATTCGTTTACGGCTCGCGCTACTGCTCGCGATGCACACCGCCCAACTCGATTGCGATCTTTTCCACCTCTACCCTGCAAGTGGTGGGGTCGATTCCGATGGACTCGAACGTCTTGCCCACCAGGCCGATCTTTATCGGCAAGTAACGCGCTAACACTTCGCCGGCCGACTGCGGTGTGTACTACACCGTGGGAACGGCGGTTGCAATAGATCTGGCGGGCAACGTGTATATCGCGGGGAATGCGGGCGGTGCAGGACTGCCGACCACCGCCGGCGCGCTCCTGAAAGATGGGTATTGGCGCTTTCGTCGCCAAGCTGAACCCCGCCGGGACCGGGTTGGCTTAAGGAGTTTGCTACATACAACAGCACGTCTCCCATCGCCAACGTTGCGATTACCGCCGAATTCGATGCCTACCACGTCGTGACCGCAGTTCGCACCAGTGCCTATGATCTGAAAGTAACAGTGTGGCTCTGGACACCGCCTCCGGCGGTCCCGCTGGCTCCCTAGTCTCTGGCCTCAAGCGCAACCGAACCCTAATCAGTTCGTGAACTCCTCAAACGAGCAAGGCCGCTGGCATTGTCGGCCCGATTCGAGAGCGTTGTGTCGCATTGTCGCTAGTGTTCTCGGGCCCACTGGGCACCCCAACTTCGCCGAGGCTTGACGCGCTGCGATGAACCCCTCGCCCCGTTGACACCCTGGCAATCAGATACCATCCTCACATCCACCTTGAGAACTGTGGAAAAACGTATTTACAAAGATTTACGGATCGGAGGCGGAGAGCAGGCTTATACTGGTGTAACTCCTGTACGGGAGCGAGGAGGCCGAATGAACATGTCGCGACTTTTCGCCTACGGCGCGGTCGGCGCGACACTGATCCTGCCCGTCTGCTTCGCCCAAACTGGTTTCAGCACGCTGTACAACTTCACGGGTCAAAACGGCGATGGGGGCCAGCCCGTTGGAACTCTAGCCATTGACAAGAGCGGAGCGCTGTACGGCACGACCGCCTCAGGAGGATCCGGTCCTTGTAACGTTACCGCCGTGCCTGCGGGCTGCGGCACGGTGTTCGAACTGAGGCCGCTGGCGACCGCCGGAGGAGCCTGGACGGAAACCGTCCTTTACCGCTTCATGGGGCAAAACGGCGATGGATGGTCTCCCTATGGCGGGGTGGTCATTGGCAAGAACGGAAGGCTGTATGGCACAACTCTTTATGGCGGCACCGGCTGTTCCACCTGGGGCTGCGGCACGGTGTTCGAATTGAGGCCGCCAGTGGTAGCCGGGGGAGCGTGGACCGAGAATGTCATTTGTAGCTTCACGGGCCAAAATGGCGACGGGGCTACACCAGTGGGGAGCTTAGCTATTGGAAAGTACGGAGACCTTTATGGCCTGACCACCGCGGGTGGGACTTCGAATTATGGCGCCGTGTACCGGTTGACTCCTCCAGTGGCAGCCGCGGGAGCGTGGACCGAGACTGTGCTGCACAGTTTTGCCGTCCGCAGTTTCAATCTTCCGCAGGGTTACCCATCTGACATGAGCCTGAAGATCGGCGATGGCGGAGCGCTCTACGGGGCAACGGCCGTCGGTGGGCAGGAGGGATATGGGATGGTATTCAGGCTGTCGCCGCCAGAGGCTCCCAGTGGAATCTGGACGGAAACTGAACTGTTCAGCTTCAACTACGGCGACGGCTCAGGCCCCAGCGGCGGCGTGACAGTTGGCAGCAACGGTACGCTTTACGGCAGCACTTTCTCTGGCGGAACGGGTGATTGCGCCGGCGATAACGGTTGCGGCGCCGTGTTCGAGTTGACGCCGCCGGCGGCGCCGGGCGACGCCTGGCAGGAAGCCGTGATCTGCGATTTCGGGACTTCGTGCGTTTTCGCTCAAGGTGCGTACCCTGAGACCAACGTTGTTCTGGGCAAGGACGGCGTGGTTTACGGCACAGCCTTCTACGTTCTGTTCGCATTGCAACCACCGGTCATTCCAGGGGGAAATTGGACAGGGATCGCGATCGAACAGTTCGATGGCGGGAGCGGCGGGGTCCAGCCGAGCGGACTGGCGATCAGTGATGGCGGGGTGATCTTCGGAACGACGCTTCAGGGCGGCTTGTGCAATTATTGTGGCACAGTCTTCCGCTGGGCGCCGTTTCCGTAACGTTCAACGGTGCCCCGGCTGCCAATATCGTGGTCAAACTACCGGACCCGTGACCATCACCACGGCGAACGGCTCTTTCCCGACCACCCAGGATTTCACCGCAGAATAAGGCCAGTGGGTGACTACGGCCGCATTTGCAGGTCCGGCGCGGGCGCCGCGACCGTTCCGCGCTACATTACGGTAGTGAAGACCACCAAACTTTCGCTGGCCTGCCCGGTGTGCCAATCGCCAGAAGTGTTCTACAGTTGCACTCCCAATTGCTGCTTCAATCATGTGTGCGGCGATTGCGGCGCAACGTTCGAGCCAGTCACGAAACTGGCCGGGGGCGCGCAGGCCGGCGTCGAACCGCCCGACCCCCTGCCGGAGGCCTCCGACCCCACCGTGGCCTGCATCAAGTGCGATTCCACGGCGGTCTACGTGCTGCCGGACGGGCGCTTGGTGTGCGACAAGTGTGGGCTGCTGCTTGAGCTCGAGATCACCGAAGTCGCGCCCAGCCAGTGACCTTCACTCCGCTTTCTTGTGATGGATCCGGCTGCAAGCCGTCTCCGCGCCAGTCGGATCGATGGCGGTGTTGCCTTCCTCGATGTGTTGAATGCGCCCCTCCGTATCGATCACGAACGTCGCGCGATTGGAGAACCCGCGGTCCACAAAGAGCACGCCATATTCCGTGGCCACCTGCCGCTTGGAGAAATCGCTCAAAAGCGGGAACGTGAGCTTCAGCTTATCGGCGAACTCTTTCTGAGAGGGAACGTTGTCTGTACTGATTCCAAAAACCTTGGTTTCGACGCCTTCAAAATTGGCGATACCAGCCTGGTACGCCAGCATTTCCTTCGTTCAACCACCGGTAAACGCCGCCGGGAAAAAGGCCAGGACCACGGCCGACTTTCCCCGATAATCGGAGAGCGTCACCGGCTTTCCGGTAGTGGAAGGCAGGGTGAAATCGGGCGCCATATCCCCGACTTTCAAAGTCGTCTTGGGGGGCGCCGACTGCGCGGCAAGGCCGCCAGCCAAGGCCGCCGACACAAATACTACAGACAAGATCCGCATTCGATCCTCCAGTTCTGTGCCGAGAGTAGCACTGAATTGACACCAGGCACAACCGGCCAGTCTCATCTTTACAATCATTAAAGTTGTTGCGCTCATAGGCCCGAATACGGTAACCTGGAATTGAACGTGGATTGATTTAGAGTTCCTCTATTGGAGCTCAGCTAATTGCAACCACGAAAAAAAGTGCTAAAGGTGAGTCGGTCTGTTCGAAGTTCTTGACCCTGGGAGCCTTTGGCCCCAGGGTTTTTTCTTTGTTCGGGCCGGTCCCGCCGGATGCTGGAGGAAGGGATGAGCGTCTCTGCTGCTGTTCCCCCGAGTGTTCCGCTTTCGGGGGCCGAGGGGGCTTTGGTATCGGTATCGGTTTCCGTGGAACCGCCCCGTCTGGAGGAACTTCTGGATGCGCTGGCGCACCTGGAATTCCCCATCAACCCTCAGATCTATCATGATGCGGCTGTGATTTACCGGTACGCCGACGACCACGAAGAAACCGAGCCGGCCACTCTGGTCGAGTTCCCCGCCTACGAGAACCGGCTGCCCGAAATCCGCCGCTTGCTGGAGTCTTTGAGGTTTCCCTCCGATTCGCTACAGGCTACTGCGATGCTGGACTGCATGCACTCGGATGCGCATCTGGAAGCGGCGCCCGCGGGCAGTCCCTATCGCTTCCGTATCCGTCGTAAGCATGCCGCGGCCCTGGCGTAAGCGAAGCTAGCAGCCCGTGGTAGAGGTGGCGCAGGCGCTTTCGCCTGCCAACCGTGACTCAGGGTGACTTCTGCCACGGGCTGCCAGACCTGGAAGGCCGCTTATCGGAGTCTATCCGCGTCCATCGGCGGCCAAGTTGCCTGTTCCGCAACCTGCTTGGGTGCCGGATCCCGCGGGGCGCGCCCCTACAGATGGAACGGCACGTGCCGCTCGCGGTTCAGTTGAGTGCTGAGATCCTCGTCCACGGAAGAAAGCGGCACCCGCTGCTCCTTGTGGTCCGTACCGAGGTAATGCAGCGTATCGCCTTCCACCCAAAAAGTCGTCGCGGGGCGGATGATCTTGTCTTTGAAGGCGATCAAGTAAAGAACCGGACTACTCTGCTGTTCGTTGGGGAGTCCGTAGTCTTCAGCCTGATGATATTCGTGCATCACCGGGTGAGCCGTTTCCGTCACCACTGGCGGAGCCGGTGGGGGATAAACTACCGTCACGTTGGGCGCCACCGGATACGCATCCGCATACCCCGAGTACCCGGAGTCATAATAGTCCGGCCAATAGGCGTAGCCGCCGTAGATGCCCCGGTTCGAGCCGCGGAATCCGAGGTTCCCGAAGGATCCTCGCACGGATGCACGGTTCCCGCCACGGATGCCGCCCGCATGGCCGCCCCCGAATCCGCCGTGCCCGCCACCGCCGCCACTGTGCTGCGCGAAAGCGCCAGACGCCAGCAGGCAGCATAGGCCAAGCTGCTGCACGATCTTCATAAGCGCCTCCTACCTGGAGCTTAGCGCCAAAAGGGCGGGCGTGCAAGCTGCGGTCCGGTACCGGCCGGCCTACTGGCAATCACCCTGCTGGTACAATCTTCTCAGGAGCCATTATGAAACTACACCTTGCGGTCCTCGGCGGCTTGTTGCTGCTGTCGCCTGCTGCACTGCCGGCCGCCGTGAACCCCGCTGGAGTCTGGGAAGGAACCATCACCACGCCCAATGGAGATCTGGGCGTGGTCTTGAACCTCCATCGGGACGGCGATAAATGGGTCGGGGAAGTCGACATCCCCATGCAAAACGTGTCGGAACTGCCGGTCAGCAACGTCAAGGTAGAAGGTTCCGCGATCGGCTTCGCGCTGCCGGGCGACGCAAACTACGATGGCAAACTCTCCGACGACGGCAAGACGATTTCCGGCAACCTCAACCAGGGTGGCGCCGCGTTGCCCCTCAATCTGAAATGGAAATCCGAGCCGCGAGCGGTCGCCAAAGCGCCGGCCAACTCCGGCGAAGTACAAGTGCTGGAAGGCTCCTGGGAGGGCGCGCTGGATGTTAATGGCTCGCCTCTGCGCCTGCGCTTCAACTTCACCAAGAACGCGGACGGCAGCATCACGGGTACGGTGGATAGCATCGATCAAGGCGCCAACGGCATACCCATTACCACGATTGCCCGTACCGGAGACTCCCTGAAGATCGATGTGAAAGCGGTGGGCGGCTCTTACGAGGCTACATTGAACAAGGAAGCTTCCACAATGACGGGTACGTGGAGCCAGGGGGGAGGCAGCCTTCCGCTGACCATGCAGCGCAAGAGCGGCGGGAAGAAAAGCTGAGCGGGGAAGTCGCCGAAAGACTGGGCCTATGCTTCCCGGCACAGGCCCACATCGGTGATCACGGAATTGCCTGATTGCCGGGCACTAGCACCTGTTGAAAGCCCAGCAACGCCAGCAATGGAAATAAACCCATCCGAACGGGACGAAATTGCTGGCGCCGCAGTGCCAGCACAGGTAGTAGGCCCCTGGCGACATGTGACCTGCCACTTCGCCTTTAACGGCCGGCGCCTTCTTCAGCCCCTTGGAAACATTCACTCCCTCGACACTCTTTGTTACTTTCTTGCCTTTCTTTGGTTTCGGTTCTTTCGTTGCCATTGCACGTCTCCTTTTGTTTGATGAACTAGACTCCGACTCGATGAGTCCGTACTTATAACGTCACTGCGAAATCGTTTGGGCCCGTGCCGGCTTGCGGCACAGGCCCAAGTGAGCACCCGCGGCGCCCGATAGGCTACGATCTTGCCGGGCTGCCGGACCTTAGCACCTGTTGAAAGTCCAGCAACGCCAGCAGTAGAAGTAAACCCATCCGAATGGGACCCAGTTGCTGGCGCCGCAATTCCAGCACAGGTAATAGGCCCCAGGGGACATGTGACCTGTCACTTCACCCTTGGCGGCCGGCGCCTTTTTCAGCCCTTTGGAAACATTCACGCCCTCGAGGCTTTTTGTTACTTTCTTGCCCTTCTTTGGTTTTGGTTCTTTCGCTGCCATAGCACGTCTCCTTTTTTGATGAACTAAACTGCGACTCGATGAGTCCTTATGAATCTGCTTTCAACACAAGTTCAGCGCGCCGTCATTCCAGCAGATAAAATACGCCCAACCGCCCGGGACCCAGTTGGTGCTGGCGCAACTCCAGCAGATGTACCACGCCCCAGGTTGAGGCGAAATGTGACCGGTCACCTCGCCCTTCGCCGCTGGCGCCCTCTTCAAACCCACGGCTACGTTCACGCCTTCGAGGTTCTTCGATGGCCTCTTGGCTTTCTTGGTATGTGACTTCCCTGCATCCATATGAATTCTCCATTTCAAACCGCGGCTCACAAACCACACCGCGCGCCATTAGCCGAAACGAGAGCCTGTTTGCCCGGGCGGCGGACCCTGACCGGCCATCATCTGCGGCTGCCGCTTCTCGCTAGGCTCCTCGGGGTTGTTCAACGTGAGCGTGTAGAGTTCCGTGAGAATTCCCGGTTGCGCCAACAACTGTTCTGCAGGACCTTGTTGGGCGATTCGCCCGTTATCCAACACCACAAAATGGTCGGCAAATTTGATCAACCACGGGATGTCGTGATCGACGACAATGACGGTCCTCCCGGCGCAGGCCTTACGCATCACCGGAATCAACGCATACTTTTCATCGTTGCTCATATTGGTGGTGGGCTCGTCCAGGAACAGAAACGCGGGGTCTCGCAGAAGACACCTGGTCAGCGCAAACAATCTCTTCTGCCCGCCGGACAGCCCCATTCCGCCCGCGAACTGCTGGTCCAGAGGATTTGGTCCGATGGCCTTTTCGAGAATCGACCACAGCCCGGTGGTCACACAGAGATCGTGTATCTGCTGATCTGTGGCGTCCGGTTGCGCAACCCGGAAATTCTCTCTGACCGAGTCGTGGAAAAAAGCCGGAAACTGGGACATGACCACCACTTGCCGCCTCAAGCTATGCATGGTTAATGCGCTGGCGGGCAATCCACCGAGCAGGATCTCTCCCGATTCCGGTTCGTAGAACCGCAGCACCAACCGGAAAAATGTAGTTTTCCCCTGTCCCATGCGAGCCACCAGGCTCGTGATGCTGCCGGGCGGCACACTGAACGTGAGGTCGTCAAAGACTTTTGGCAGCGTCGGTTCATACCGGAAAGTGACGTTGCGGACTTCCAAGGTCGGCGCCAGTTTGTCGACGTCTTTCGAGCCGGGCCGATCCTTGATCCGGTTCTCCGCCTCCAGCAGGCCGCTGACCAGCTCGACTGCCGGCCACGAGGCGCTGGCCATAATTCCCAGCACCGCAAAAGTCTTGAAAGGGAGCATTAATTGGGGTGTCAGCAACGCCAGGGAGATGAAGACGCCCGGCTGAATGCCGCTCGATCCCCGGACAGCCACGTAGACGATATAGCCATACAGCGCAGCCAGAATGAGATTCTGCGGAAATCCGATCGCCGAATTCACCAGTTCCATGGTGAGCACCTGCCGCCGCTTCAAGCTCATGAACTGGTCCAGACCGCGCGAATATCGGCCACTGAAAAGCGGCACGGCATCCATGGCCTGAATCTCCTCGGGAGCCTTCACCGCCGAATCGGTCAGACCAGCTAGCGCAAACCTTTGCTGCTGGACTTCCATTTGAGACGTGTAGACCGGCTTTTGACCCTTCAGTTGCACCACTGTCACTGAAACCATTCCGAACACCACCATGAGCACCACTACGGGCCAGGCGTGCTCCACGTGCGCCTGCTTGAGTTCGTAAATGATGAGGAACATGGCAATACAAAGGCTGACCAACTGCAAAATAGGATCGACGGTCAAGTTTCTGAGAGCCTGTTGCGCCTCCACGCTCGTCTGGGTCAGGACATTATTGAGCTCGCCTGGATTGTATTTATGGAAAAACTCGGGAGGCTGGCGCATGACTTTGTCGAAGAGGCGCTGCCGGATCTGTTTCTCCATGCGGTTATCCATGCCCGTCTGTGCCAGCCGGAAAAAAATGGCCAGGGGGACCAGGCTGAGCGTCAGCAGCAGCCACAGAAGGTAGGACGACTTAATATCCAGGCCCTCGGTACCGGGCTTGGCGGGTGCCTCGGCGGCGCGCCCCCCGGCAGGTTGGTTTTGAGCGGCTGGAGTGTTTGCGTTCGCCGGTTTCTCCGTGGAAGCCGGGGCCGGACTCACCGCCGGATTGGGAGCTTGCCCGGCATTCGTGACGGCGGCCAACAGGACTGGGAGCGCCAGCGGAATCGCGGTCTGGCTGATGAAGCTCAGCAACACATAGGCAGCCACGTGTCCGGGGCATAGTTTGATCAACGAGATGCCGAAGCTGCTTATCAAACGAACTTTGCCCATGTCAGACTCCCAGACTTCCGTCAGTTCGAGAGAACATTTGCCGCGGCCACGCGGTCGTCCCACGGATCCGCAGTCTCGTGCAAAATAGCTTTCGCCTCTAAAGGCGCCAGGTTCGGATAAATCGACAACAGCCGCGCCAGCAAAGCCGCCAGCCGGGGCGCGGCGAAACTGCTGCCGGTAACCACCTTGTCGCGGCCTCCCGACCAAGGGACCCGGACATCCACACCCCGGGCGGCGAATTCGACCAGGCTCCCGCGCCGGTAATAGAAGACGCTGTCGTTCTCCGTGCGCGCCATGTTCACCGCGATCACCGACGGGAAGCAGGCCGGCCACTCCGGCTTGCTGAAGTCTTCGTTATTGCAGGCCGCCACGACGTGCACCCCGCGCAGATAAGCTTCATCCACCCAAGCCTTGTACTGCAGGATCTGGTTTTGCAGCGCGCATCCAAAACTGCAGTTCAAAATCTGGTAACCGCGGTCCAGGGCTTCCTGGGCTGCGCGGTGAATGATGGTGGTACGCGACGTGTTGTCGTGGCCCAGCACCCTTATGCTCCCAATCTCGGCTTCCGGCGCCAATTTGCGAATCACTCCCGCTACCGCTGTTCCGTGGCCGAACGCGTCCCGGCCCTGGCCGGGAACCACGCGCAGCCGGGGCCCGTCCGCCACGACGGCCAAATCGTCCAAAAGGTTCAATCCACCAAGGCTCGGATGCGATGTCTCCACTCCGGAATCGAGGATAGCCACTTTAACGCCGCATCCCGTGCCGTTATGAATTGCCGTTCTAGCCTGGTGCAGATCGATCCACGTCGTCATAGCCTTTTGCCTTTATTCCAATCCCAGGGCAGATCGCAGGACGCGATAGTCGATCAAGCTTCCCAGGGTCGCGGCGCAATGGCGCACGGCGGCCTCATCGGTCTCATGGAAGCCTCGGGGTAGTGGAGCGGTGGAACCGGGCACAGCCAACTGCACGCAGGAGATCACTCCCCGGCATGCGTTCAGGAAGTAGAGCGGCGTCGCGATCATGGCATACGTCTGCAACTGCAGCATGGAGTCGAGCGATTTGTCCTGCTCGGGATTCTTGAAGATTTCATTTTCGATAAAAGGCTGCTCGCTCGCGAATACCATGCTGATAAGGCCCGCGCTCAAGGGCTGCTTGAACCGGCCGACCAACTTCTCGGCATTCGGTCCGGTGTTGTAGGCGGCGGCCAGGGTCTTGGTGGACTCCTCGACCAGCCAAACCGTTCCCTCGTCCGCCGCGGCTTGTTTGAAGGCCATATGCAGCACCCGGCGCATGGTTTCGTCGAGCAGCGAGGCGAAGTTGTCCGCCGTGATGCTGCGGCCCATGGACGCCAGGGATTCGTCAAGGGCCGGGAGAAGCTGGGTAAAACGTTCGTCCGGTAATAAGGTGAGGCGCGTTTCTCTCATTTTTGAAACCGAGCAGGGCAGCCGCCCGCGCAGCCGGACCGGACCGCTATTCCAGTAAGCCAACAGGACGGGGCTGGGCGTACTGGACTGTTCTCCGATGCCGTGGCGCCGGGAATCCTCTGCGGTATGGCTGCTTCTTTCATCGTTCTGAAACCCAGGAACCAAAATCTGTTCCTTCGCTATCATTGACCGGCGCCGGTTCCGTGTCAATCAATTTTTGGCTCCGCCGCAACAATTCTTTTTCGTATCGGGTTTCGCTCCGCTTGCATGCTGTGGCTATCCGCTTAACTCAGCAGATGGTATCTCCTTCACTCAGCCGCCTGCTATTGCTTGTGCGCGCCGCGGCCCGATTCGGAGCGTTCCACCAGGGCAACGTAGGTTGCCTGAGGGGTGTTGGCGGCCTGCTGCAGGAGGCGGTAAAAGAGTTTCCCGCGCCCCTTCGCGCGCCGGCGATTGAAGCGGAAGGTGAATTCGTCGAGGTAGTACGGCAGATGTTCGGGAGATACCGCGCCCTGGTGGATGCCGGCCAGCCAGCCCTTGAGCAATAAGGCGACCTTGTACACCCGCGGCATCAATTGCGAGGGCCCTTGGCTGGGCCCATAATGGACTTCCTGGTGGTAGCCCTTCTTGTCCAGCCCCACATAGCCCTGCCAGCGCTCCGTGTGCAGCGTACTTCCCGGCTCGATCGAATCCAGGACGAAGCTGTGCAAACTGGCGGCGGACGCATCCGGAATGGCGCGCATGCGGATACGCCCGATGCCGGCTCCGTCGGCTTGGGCCGCAATCACAATCATGGCTTTGTTCGCCTTCTTCGGCCCAGCCACGCTCACAAGCGCTTCGTCCACCTCGATCCAGCCGCTCAGCCGGTCGTGGTCCGGCTGCACCATCACCCGCCTTAACTTATGCAGCCAGGTCCAGGCGGTTTCATAACTGCCCAGGCCGAGAACCTGCTGGATTCTCAATGCGCTGGCCCCGTTGGTCTGGCTGGTGACGTACCACAAAGCCCGAAACCACAGGGCCAGCGGCTTGCGCGTATCCTGGAAGATGGTTCCCGCGGTGACCGACGTTTGCCGCCGGCAGCCGTAACATTGCATCAGGATCGCGCGGATGCGCACAGCGCGCCGGCCCTGGCAACGCGGGCAGCAGAATCCCGTGGGCCAGCGCAACTTCTCCAAATAGGACCGGCACGCCAGTTCGGTCGCAAACCGCTCCTCGAACTCTTTGAGCGTCCGCGGATAATCTCCCACTCCTGCAATCTACAGGTTGTGGTTTGGCTGAGTCAAGGGGACATCCCTGCCGTGATTCACTACTTTGTAACTTCGCCGACGGTCGTCAGCGACCCGCCTTGCGCTGTGAATTCGCCCAGCGCGCGCGCGCCGTCTTCCGGCTTCACTGCGGCGATGGCGTCCGTCACTACTGCAACGGCCTTGCCCGTGCCTAGCAATCCCAGGGCGGCGCAGCGCACGCAGTAATCCGTCGCTACCCCGTAGACCACGTAGCGGTCGGCTGACAGGCGATCCAGCAGCGCGCGGAAGTTGGGGTTCGTGAACACATCGAGCGACTGCTTCTCGACGACGATCTGAGCGGCAAGCTCAGTCGCGCAGCCGGCCCGCGTCCCCAGAGTGCTCCTGTTTTCCAGCAGCGTCGCGGCCGGTTTGAGTTGTCCCGCGGTCCCCGCCACGCAGTGCGGAGGCCACGACTCGAACTCGGGATCGTTCTCGCTGTGCGCATCGGTGGTGGAGATCAACGGAATTCCGTGGGCGGCGGCGAAATGGTTCAAGTGCGCGATCGCTGGCAGCAAACGCTCCGCGCCGGGCACATACAGGGCTCCCGCCGGAAACAAGAAATCGATCTGCGTGTCCACGTCCACAAACACGGTTTTCATGCCAGGTTCCTCCGGGTTTGTTCAATAAGGGCCGTCAAATCCCGGCTATGGCGGACCGGCCACGGTTCGCTGGGCTCCAGGCTACGCAGTTCCGCAGGCAGCTTGCGGAGCGACTCCGCGGCCCTCGCGCGCGCCGTGCTCAGATCCGGCAGCGGCTCCACCAAGTGCCCGCCCAACAGCACCGGACGCAGCAGCGCCCGGCCCCGGCTGCACTCGCCGGAGCGCGCTAACACATCGTGATCGTCGAACCGGAAGACCTGCTTGGCGCCGGGCAGAGTCGCCTTATCCTCGCTGAGTTTGGCAGTGAACCGCTGGATGCCGCAGATATCCAGTTCCACCAGTTTATAGATCGCGCCCATGTTGGGGGCATCGGCGGAAGTGGCCAATTGCGTCCCCACGCCGAACGCGTCCACGGGGGCGCCCGACGCGACCAGTTCCCGGATGCGATGCTCGTCCAGGTCGCCGCTCAACATGATTTTGGCTTCCTGCAGTCCGGCCTCGTCCAGGATGGCGCGTGCCGCGCGGGACTCCCGCAAAAAGTCGCCGCTGTCCAGCCGGATGCCCCAAAGCGGCTTGCCCAGCGCGGCGGCCTTCCGGGTTCCTTCGATGGCATCATAAGTATCCACCAATTGCACAGTGGACGGCCCCAGGACCCGTTGCAACTGCCGGAACGCTTCCGTCTCGCCGCAGAACGACATGATCCAGGAATGCGCCGCGGTGCCGTACACGGGGACCCCGTAGCGGAAGCCGGCCAGCGTGTTGCTGGTACCCTGGCAACCTCCCAGGTAAGCCGCACGGCCGGCCAGTACGCCAGCCTCTGGAGTGTGTGCGCGCCGCGTCCCGAACTCCACCACGGCGCGTCCCGCCGCGGCTTCCACCATGCGCGCCGCCTTGGTCGCGATCAGGGTCTGAAAAGTCAGTGCGGAGAGTAGGTAGGTTTCCGGAATTTGCGCTTCGATCAGGGGCGCCCGCACGCTCATCATGGGCTCCCCGGCGAATAGCGGAGTGCCCTCGGGCACTGCGAAAACGTCACCGGTAAACCGGAAGCCGCGCAGGTAGTCGAAAAATCGGGCGGAGACACGCGCGAACGCCGGCAGACCGCGCAGGTAATCGATCTCCTCGCCGCTGAAACTGAGGTTCAGCAGGTAATCGATGGCTTGCGGCAGCCCGGCCGCGAGGACGAAATTGCGGTGCGCGGGAAGACGCCGGATGGTGAGCTCGAAGGTGGCTTTCTGCTGGACCTTGCCGGCTTCGTAATAGCCGGCGGCCATGGTTAATTCGTAGAGGTCGGTTAGAAGCCCATTCACGCGGTAGCCTTGTGCCGCTCCCTTGGATAGGTTGCCAGGCGAAAGCGCCTGCCCCACCACTGCAAGACCTTCACTGATAGGGTGGGACAGGCGCTTTCGCCTGTCAATCTGCGGCTCCCCTATTTCTTCTTGGGCGGCTGGAACTCCTTTACATCGCTCGCGGCCTTCCGCAATTCCTCCACCGCCTTGCTGTCTAATTGATAGATGCTCGGCTCGTTCTCACGCTTCGCGAAATATGTGTCGCCCTGCTTGGTAATGGAGACGTTTTCGACGCGTTTGCCATTGTTGGAGCTCACCATGAGATCCAGGACCGGCGCGCCGCCGCCGCTGTCCAGGAACTTGGTGGATGCCAAGTCGCGCAGCTTGTCGACCACGGTTTGGACAGAGGACGAATCCATTTGCTTGCCCCCGGACATCCACTTGTCGCCCGCTTTTTCGAAAGTTGCCTTGCCGATCTGCACCTTGTTCGGATCGGTCCACCCGAAATCGAAGAGCTTCTTATTGCGGAAATCGTCCACCTTTTTGTCGAGCCCGTCGCCCAGGTCGGCGGTGACTTTGTAGATGCCGTCCACCGCGCTGCTCTTGGCGTAGTAGTTCTTATCTTTGTCCTTGCGGACTTCGAGTTGCATGGTGCCGCTGGCATCCGCTACGGTGGCCACGGCTACTTTGGTCCCCGCAGCGAATGCGGCCGCGGCTTTCTTGGCGTCCTCATCCGAGATGGTGGCGTCCATCTTGGCGTCTTTCAGCTTTCGGATCAACTCCTCTACCTGGGAGCCGTCGGCGCGCAGCGGCTTCGGTTTCAGGATCTGCCAGTCGTTCTGATTGTTCTTGCCGAATTCGACCGGTTCGCCCTTGGCCGGCTGCAAATCCACTCTGGTCAGCTTGTCTTGATCGAAGGTCAGCAGGCGCTTGTCGCGCAGGTCGTTGGGGCCTTTGTCCAGGCTGGTTTTGGTGAAACTGGCAATCGTGTAGACATGCGCATCGTTGGCCAGCTTGACGTACGATCCGCCGCCGGTGGGGGCTTCGTCGCCCACATACAGGTCCTGCGATTTCCCGTCCTTCTTCAGCACGGTAACGTCCAGAGTGGGAGAATTCAGACCGTAGGGCGACAGATCCGCGGCTTTGTCTTCCACCAGTTTGTCGGAATTCAGGCTGGAGAGCGTGCTGGCTAGCGAATTGGCCGCGTCCTGATCCGCGCGCGACGGCTTGGGCTCCGTAAGTTGCCATTTGCCGTCATCGCCCTTGCGCAACACAACGGTCTCCGCGCCGGTTTTCTTGAGCGTGATTTGCTTAATCTGATCCTCGGGAATGGTGAGGATTTTCGCCGCGGCGTCGGTCGCCGGCTTGGCGGCTTCCGCCTTCTGCTTCCGATTCGACCAGTAGAGCACACCACCCAATGCCGCCAGGACGACGACCGCCGCGAGCAGTCCGCGAAACTTCATCGCCTATCTCCTCCGCCACCAAACCCCGAGACCGGAGCCGACCACTATCAACGGCAGCAGCACCACGCTCCACCAGAACAGCATCGTCATCCGGTTGCCGCCGATCTCCAGCCGGCGGTCTTCCGGTTCCTTCGGCCGAATCGAGATCAGGTCTTCGTCGGATGTCAGCCAGTTGAACGAGTTCAGCGCCAGATCGCGGTTGGCGACCGACCGTGAGCCCAGGAAGTTATTGGCGGCCCACAGCGACGATCCGTACACCACGAAGCGGCCCGGATTACTGGGATTGCCGGTGTTGTAACTGCCGGCCGCCCCCAGCAGCAGCGGTCCCTTGGTTCCCTTCTTCGGATCGATCGGCGATGCCACGCTGGAGGTGGCGAAGCTGTTGTTGGAAGTGGAGATCACTTTGTCCAGCGTTACCTTCGCCGTGTTATTGGTCTTCATGGTGCGGGACAGCGGAATAGCGGTGACCACCTCCTTGAAGTCGCGCACGATCGGCTGCGATTCGTAATTGGTCACCATGGCGACTTCGGGACCCAGATTGAAGATGCCGCCCACTCCGCTGGTATCCAGAGCCAGGTCGCTGCTTAAAGTAACGCCCCAGTCCGCCAGCAGTTTCACCAACTCCGGATTCTCAGCCCCTTCTTCCCGCCCGATGCGCAGCGGAGTATCCAGCAGGAAAAGGGCGCGGCCGCCGTTCTCGATGTATGTCCCGATCGCGCCCACTACCGCCGCGGAGTATGCCAGCCGGGGACCTCCCACCACGATTACCGTGCAATCCTTGGGGATTTCCACTTTCGCCTGTTGCACCTGTCCGATCGCCGGCGACGCGCCTGGCATAGTTGGCGTAGCTGGTTGCACCAGATTGACGGAGCGAGTCTTGTAGTTATTGTGCTCGAGCGCCTCCTTCAAAGCGGAGAAGCCGCTTCCGGCGGTATCGTCCAAGCTGTGCTCGCCGCTGCCGGTGAGGAAGCAGGCATTGCGTTCGCCGCCCTTAAGCGACCGGATCAGGGCGCCGGTAATCTCCTCCTCGGTGAGGCTCTTGGCTTCCTCTCTGCGCGTCCCGGCTTCCACGACTATGGTGCCCTCCTGCCGGACACCCGCGGCGCGGGCCAACTGCGGCTTCTTCACCGGATCGACGTAGTTCGCGTGCAGCTTCGATGACAGGATCGAATAACGGCCCAGCAGGTCGCGCGCCTGGGGAAATTGAGCAGTCTCACCGAAATAGGTGACAGTCACGTCATTCTTCAGGCCCCTTACCGCCTTGATGGTCTGGTCGGAGAGGCTGAATTGCTTAGTGGCGGTGGCATCGTAGGATTTGTCGTAGCGGTTGGCCAGGAAATTAGCCACGCCCAGCACGGCAAGAATCACTAGAATGTAAACCGTGATATAGGCCGAGTACTTTGTCTGCCTTGTTTTAATCCAGTCAGTTCGCATTTATGCCCTCCAGCGCAGCGACTCCATGGAACGCGATGTGATGAACAGACCGAAGAAGATCATGGAGAGGTAGAAGACGATGTCTTTCGAGTCGAGCACTCCTTTGGCAAACCCTTCAAAGTGCGTCACGATCGATAAGTAGTTCACGACTTGCCCGTAGCCCGAGCTATCGAACGCCGTGAACCAGCTCAGCAGCCAGAGCAGCAGACACACGAAGAACGTGACACCGCCTGCAATGATCTGGTTCTTTGTTGTGGTGGAAATGAACGTGCCAATCGCCAGCAGCGTTCCGCCTTGCAGGATCAGGCCCAGATAACCGACCAGGATGGGCTTCCAATCCGGTTTGCCGAACGCAAACAAGACGGCGATGTTGACGGCCGACATCGCCAGCACGCACATGTAAAGAAGCAGCGCGCCGAACCACTTGCCCAGCACGATCTCCCAATCCCGGACCGGCGAGGTCATCAACAGTTCGATGGTGCCTGTCTTCTTCTCTTCGGCGAACAGGCGCATGGTGATCATGGGGATCAGGAATAGCGCCACCGTGCTGGCAAACCCCAACAAGGGCCGGATCACTTGCTCGTTCACGTTCATGGGCATGCTGCGGCCTTCCATCTGTGCCCTGAAACCGAAAAGTACGAAGTCGCGCGTGGCGGTGAAGAAGCCGAATCCGAAGATCAGCGCGAAAAACGCCATCAGCAGATAGGCGATCGGTGAGGCAAAGTAACTCTTGAGCTCTTTACGGCAGATAATCCAAATATTCTTCATGGCGAATTCCTTATGACCACTCCCTCGGAAGCTGTGAAAGAATCGGTTGGCAGGCGAAAGCGGCTGCCCCACGTTCCTGCAAAGCCTCCACCAGCGATGTGGGACAGACGCTTTCGTCTGTCAACCCGGAGGTAATCCCGATCTTGTTACAGCGCCTCACGGTCGTGGCTCCGACGCCTTTTCAGCCGGGGCCGGGGCGTCTTTCTTTTCGGCGGCGGTAAGTTGCAGGAAGATGTCCTCCAAGCTGAGTCCGACCGCGCGCAGTTCGTTGAGATTCCAGCCCGCCTCCACCACGGCGCGCGCCAAATCGGCGCGAATGTGACGGCCTTGCAGACTCTCGATCTCGAAGGCCAGGCGTCCGTCGCGGGCCTCCCGCGGCATTACCCGGCTGACTCCGCTTACCTGTTCCAGCCGCTGCTGGACATCACCGGCAGTGGGAGATCCGCCGGCCGACTCGACCTCCACCGCCACGGCTTCGGCCCCGCGTAGCCGGTTGGTCAGGTTCTCGACGGAATCCGTAGCCACCAGCTTGCCCTTATTGATGATGACAACGCGCTCACACGAGTGTTCGACTTCCGAGAGGATATGGGTGCTCAGGATGATGGTGTGATCGCCGGCCAGGTGCTTGATCAACTCGCGGGTTTCGATGATCTGCTTGGGATCGAGCCCGGCGGTAGGCTCATCGAGCACCAGCACGTCGGGGTTATGAATGATTGCCTGGGCCAGGCCCACGCGCTGCCGGTAGCCTTTGGAAAGCTTGCCGATCAGCTTGCTCCGCACATCGCCGACGGCGCAACGCTCGACGACCTCATTCACGCGGCGGTTCACATCGGCGCTGCCGATGCCTTTAAGCCTGCCAACGAACGTCAGGTATTCGGTGACTTCCATCTCGGGGTAAAGCGGAGGGGTTTCCGGCAGGTAGCCGATGCGTTTTTTCACCTCGAACGGGGAGTCGAGCACGTCGAAGCCGGCCACGGTTGCGGTCCCCGCCGTGGGCGGGAGGAAGCAGGTCAGAACCCGCATGGTGGTGGTTTTCCCGGCGCCGTTAGGCCCCAGGAAGCCCACAATCTGGCCCTTCTCCACTTCAAAGGAAATGTTGTCCACAGCGACGGTGCGGGCGTATCGCTTGGTCAGTCCCTGTACTTTGATCATAGTTCGATTCCAGACGAGACAAACAATGTTGTCATTGAAGGACGCGCAACAACCAGTTGGATGAGCGTGTGAAGTTTCATCATAAATACTTCGGGCAAGTGCTGTCAAATGGCGAACTTGCCTCTCGGCTGTGCTAGCGTGGAAGGTTGTCCTCCGCGCTCACCTTCCAGGGAATCGGGATGCCGTTGCTGGCCACCGTAATCGGAGTGGCCGGCGTTTTTCTGGGTTTGTGGCTCACCGACGCGCACCGCCGGTCTCGCGTCGTGGTCCCCCTCAGCGCGGGCGTCCTGGTGGGGGTGGTGTTCTTCGGCCTGTTGCCGGAACTGGTTGAGGAGATCCGCTGGCTGCCAACCGCGGCGCTTTTCGTCGGCGGGTATGGCCTGCTGCTGCTGATCAACCGCAGGGTCGCGCCGGTCTGCCCATCCTGTTCGCACGATCACGATCATCTGAAATGCGAGACGGTGCTGCACGGATTCGCGGCACCGCTGATCGCCGCCAGCATGCTGCACAGCTTCTTCGATGGCTGGAGCATCGCCACCACCCAAGTTGCGTCGACTCCCGGCATTCGCGTGGCCGTGGCTCTGGCGGTGGCCCTGCACAAGATTCCGGAAGGCATCGCGCTGGGCGCCATCGTGCGCGCCTCGATCGCGTCGCGCTCCGTCTCCCTACTGTGGTGCGTGCTGGTGGAGGGGATGACGCTCGTCGGCGGCATTCTCGGTCTGACCATAGCGCCCTATCTGGGCATGGCCTGGATCACCTACCCGCTGGGCTTGGCCGCCGGATGGCTTTTCTATCTCGGCGCGCACGCCATCCATGAAGAGTGGAAACGCCGCGGTCCGATGCCGGCATTCGGGACCGCGCTGATCGGGGTCGCGGGCGCGGCGGCGCTGCAGCAAGGCGTGCAGGCCTGGTTCCGGTGACGTGGCGCACGCTTTAACGTGCTGGAGTGGGCTTCAGCCCACGGTTCAGCGAACTAAAGTTCGCTGTTGGCAGGCGAAAGCGCCTGCCCCACCTTCTTGTACAACAGTGCCACCGAGGCACTTTTTGGGAGGATGTAGAAGCTCGAGGCCGTGGGTTTCAGCCCGCGGTAGGCGAGCAAAGCTCGCCCGCACCGGCACGAATGCCTGCGCCACGGTCTCTGCTACGATAAAAATTCCCCAGTTATGTCCCTGCGTTTCTACAACACGCTCTCGCAGCAGGTAGCGGAGTTCGCCCCGCAGCGGGACAACACGGTGCGTATGTACACCTGCGGCCCCACGGTTTACGACTACGCCCACATCGGCAACTTCCGCACGTTCACGTTCGTGGATATCCTGCGGCGGTGGCTGCGCGCCAGCGGCTTCCAGCTCGACCATGTCATGAACATTACCGACGTGGACGACAAGATCATCCGCAACGCCGTGGCGCAGAAGAAATCGCTCGAAGAGTACACCGCGCATTACAAGCAGGCCTTTCGCGACGATTGCGCGCTGCTGCGTCTGGAAACGCCCGAGCGCCTGGTCCCGGCCACCGAACACATTCACGAGATGGCGGATGCCATCGCGCGCCTGTCGGCCGGCGGCCATACCTACGAAAGCGATGGCTCGATCTATTTCCGCATCTCCACTTTTCCCGAATACGGCAAGTTGTCGCACAACGATTTCAGCGGCATTCGCGCGGGTGCGCGGGTGGATCTGGACGAATACGAAAAAGCGGACGCCCGCGATTTCGCGCTCTGGAAAGCCCCCAAAGAAGGCGAATTCTTCTGGGACGAGAAGATCGGCCGCGGACGGCCGGGCTGGCACATCGAATGCTCCGTGATGGCCCTGGAGTATCTCGGCGAGACCCTGGATATTCACGCCGGCGGCGTGGATCTGATCTTCCCGCACCACGAGAACGAGATCGCGCAATCGGAGTCGCTTACCGGAAAGCCCTTCTCGCGCTTCTGGCTGCATGCCGAGTTCCTGATGGTGGAAGGCCAGAAGATGTCCAAATCGCTCGGGAATTACTTTACCCTGCGCGACATTCTGGGCCGCGGCTACGCACCAGAAGCCGTGCGCTACCTGCTAGCGTCGGTGCCCTATCGCAAGACTCTCAACTTCACCTTCGACGGCTTGCAGTCCGCCAAGACCGCCATCGAGCGGCTGCGGAATTTCAAGCTGCGGCTGGAAACCGGGGCGTTCGCCGATGGCCTGAGTGATGCGCTCGCCGATCGCACCGCGGCAGCTCAAGCCCAATTCAGCGCCGCCATGGACGACGATCTGAACACGGCCGAAGCGCTGGCGTCCATCTTCGAATACGTGCGCGACGTCAACACCGCGATGGATGCCGGCGAGTTCCGCTCCGGCAACGGCGGCCTCGCGCTCGCCTTCCTAGCGCGATGCGATTCCGTGTTCGACGTTTTGACGCCCACCACGGAGAGCGGCCAGATTACCGATGCGGACGTGGAGTCGCTGATTCGCGCGCGCGACGAAGCCAAGAAGGCGCGCAACTTTGCGCTCGCCGACCAGATCCGCGAGCAGTTGCAGGACAAGGGCATCATCCTGGAAGATACCAAGTCCGGAACGCGCTGGAAAAGGAAGTCGTCGTGAAGATTCAAACCAAGGCCGTACACGCGGGCGACCGGAAAAAGACCGGCCGGCACGTGCCCGTCACCACTCCGATTTACACCGCCTCCAGCTATTTCTACGAGAGCATGGAGGAGTTGGACCGCGTCTTCGGGCGCGAAGAGCCGGGCTACTGCTACGCGCGTTACGACAGCCCCACTAACGCGGCGCTGGAAGAACTGGCGGCGTCGCTCGAAAGCGGCCACGGCGCGCTAGCCTGCGGTTCCGGCATGGCCGCGATCCACATGGCATTGCTTTCCGCGCTGGCCGACCGGCGCAAATCGATCGTCGCAGCCAACGCGTTGTACGGCGCCACTGTCAGCCTGCTTCTCAACGTGATGGAGGCGTCGGGCGTGGCCGTGCACTTCACGGATGTGTGGAATCTGGATGCGTTCCGCGCGGCCGTAGAGGCGCAGAAGCCGGGCTGTGTCCTGATTGAGACGATTTCGAACCCGCTGCTGCGCGTCGCTCCGCTGGACCGCATCGCCGAAATCGCGCGCGAAGCCGGCGCCGCGCTGGTGGTGGATAACACCTTTGCCACGCCGCTGCTGGTGCGGCCTCTGGAGCTGGGCGCCAACTTCGCCGTGCATAGCGCCACCAAGTACTTGGCCGGCCACGGTGATGTGATGGGCGGCATCGTGGTCAGCGACGCGGAACATTACGAGGGGTTGCGGGCGCTGGCGCGCGCGGTCGGCCCGGTGCTGGGTCCTTTCGAAAGCTACCTCACCATGCGCGGCATCAAGACCATGCCCCTGCGCATGGAGCGGCAGTGCGCCAATGCCTGCCGGGTAGCCTCATGGCTGGCGTCCCACGCCGCCGTCGAGCGCGTGTATTTTCCGGCCGATCCGGCGCACCCCGATGCCGCCGCCATCCGCCGCCTGCTGCCGCCGGGGCTTTTTGGCGCCATTGTCAGCTTTGAGCTGAAGGGCGCCGGCCGTGAAGAAGTTTTCCGCTTCATGAACGCGCTACAGCTCATCGTGCGCGCTACCTCGCTGGGCGACGTGCACAGCATGATGCTGTATCCGGTCATGAGCTCGCATCGCGAAGTCTCGCCGCGCCACCGGGAGCGTATGGGTATCCGCGACAACCTCGTGCGTTTGTCAGTAGGCATCGAGGCGGTGGAAGATATTGTCGAAGACCTGGAGCAGGCCCTGCGCGATTGAGCAGCCAAGAGGGCGGGGCGCGTCCCCTGGCTCGCCGCCATACAGATTCTTAGGCGCCGCCTGAATCCACAGGCTGCACTTGGCCGTTCGAGACCCGCACTGGAATCTGGCCCTGTCCGTCCTTCCGGGAATAGTACAACGTCTCCTCACCGCTGCCGCTGGAGACCTTCATCGCCGGCTCGCCGAACCTGCGCAGCAATTCATCGTATGACATGCCTGCCTTGATTCCCGCTGGGTCTTCGTATTCAATCTTGGGAAGACCGGCCGACTGCTGCTTGGCGGGCGAGGCGGCAGGCGCCAGGGGCCGCCGTGCGGAGCTGGATTCGGCAGGCGCAATTGCAGGGTGCGCTTTCTTCGTCGCGGTATCCAATGTGCTGTTGAGGTTCTTCAGCGTCCCGTTGATTACCCTTGCCGCGCTCTTCGCGGACGCGCCAACCGCGGCAACGCCGCCAGAAATTGTAGCGTGCTCCACAATAGCCTGACCGACCAGGCAACCCGGCAGGCCCGCCAGCGACAGAAGTACCAACACCGAATTCTTCCTCAGTCTCATACTGCAACCGCTCAGGCGTGCACGTCTCGGAAATCGCCCGCTGAAATCGGGCTCACCCGGGCGGCACTCCTCCACGCCAATCGTAACACTCGACGCCGGCTGGAGGAGTGATTTACCAAAGCTAACGGGCACTTTAGGAGCTTGTTAATAACGTTTGATTAGTCTGCAAACGCAGGCGGAACCGCCTGCGCCACCACGGCCGATCAGCAACTTGCGGTGGGGCAGGCGGTTTCGCCTGCCAGACATTTTTTCAACACGTTCCTAGCCTAGGCTAGAGCTCCCGGCCCGAGCGTGCTGTACGGCAACCGCAAATTGGCGGGGAACAGGACTGCAAGGACGACGGCTGCGGAACGATATTCCAGGTGGCCCCGGCTGGTCAAACCCCGGACAGATGAACCAGTTACTTCGCGGCGCTAACTGACACCGTGGCGCCCACGCGCGGAAGGTATTCTTGCTCGTAATACTCGCGCACCCATTCGCGGTTCAACTCTTCCCCGGAGCGTAGCGTAATCTCCTCGCCGCAGCGCGCGCACTTCATGCGAAAGCCCATCGAGGCGGCCATGGGTCCGCCGCACGCCGCGCACTCGGCCGGGGTGTACCGCACCAGGCCCTGGATCATGCGCACCCAGGTGTTGACCTTCAGAAAGTATTGCTGCAGATCCTTGACGGACACCGCGCCTTCGAAGGCCTGCGCATCCGCATCCGGCATCCGCCGTAACAAAAGCCGCTTCCCCTCTTCGGTTAGGTAACCATCCTTCTCCAAGATGTCGGAACCGAAGACTTCCACAGCGGTTTCCAGAATGGACTTGTCGGGCAGGAAGATGTGGAACTGAGACTCTGTCTCCATCGAGATTTCGATCAGATCGAGCGACTCCGCGCCGACGTCGCTCAAGTGCACGTCGGGCGCGACCTGCGACGCATCGATGCGCAGGCTGTGCGCGACGATCTGCGCGAACTTATCGAAAATCTCCGATTCGGTCATCTCTGGCATTCACTCTCTCCTCGAAAAAAGCTTGCAGAGCGCGATACTTTAGCACGATTTATGCCGGCGCTTCGATTAGCGGCGGTGCATGTCGCACTGAGCGCCGATCCATCGCGGGCAAGACGTAGCCCTTAGCGACAGCTTGCAAGGCGCAAATCAGGTTGCAGTTGCCGGTCGCGGCCAAACGATTCGCTCCGCACTCCCTGCTTAGAAGGAGTCTAAATCGCGGGATCGCACAACGCAAGCTAAAATGCCGGTTTCCAGAATTGCCGGTACCAGTACTGTTGTTCGAGCCGGCCATGCGGCGCCGCGAACGAGGCGCGCGCCCTCTCTCCGTAGTATCCTGTTAAAGGGATGCCCGCGTCGATGCCGGTCACATAGACGAAGGCGCAGACGGAGGACCACGCCTCGCGGTCGGCATCGGTATCGCTGGAATTGTATGATTCTGGTTGTTTCCCGGATCGCTATTCTCGCCGTATCCTGCATCGTACCACGCGAGGTCCGCTCCGGCTGGCGCCGTGTCTGGACCGCCGAGATCCGGCACTACGCCACCCTCCTGCGGGCGCGTGGTTTGAGGAAGCGCTACGTCCGCGCCCGCATCTGGCATCACTTCATCGGCGCCACGCGGGATGCCTGGCACCTCCGTTGCAACACCCCGGCCTTTCGCCATCTCCGCATGGCCATGCGCAAGCCGGAGTTTTGCCTGGGAATGATCGCCTTGGGCTTGGTTGCCATCGTCGTAGCCAGCCGCGGCCTGGCCCGAACGCGTGCCATGCTGGTCCCACCCTATCCGGACGCGGGGCGGCTGGTGCTGATCTCCGAAGGCGGCGACGTGCCGAACGGGCGGCATCCCATCCAGGTGTCGCTACTCGACTTCTGGAAGACGCACAGCACGGCGTTCGCCGGGCTGGCCGGATATCAGTGGAATCTCCGCGGCACTGCCTGGGTCACGCCGGAGTTCTTCGACGTGCTCGGCGTGCGGCCCCGCCGTTTCCTGTTGCGCCGCATCGACGACTGGAGACCGGTGGCAGGCCAGCAGGATCTCGGTGTAGTGGGACGCCTTCAACCCGGCGTCACCGCGGCCGCCGCTCAGAGTGAGCTGCGCTATCTGGCGGCCCGCTACCGGCGCTATCAACGATCCTCCGCGTCGCAACAAGTGCAGGTCATGCCCCTGGTGGCTCGTACCCGCCAGCCGCTTTATGCGTACGCCATCCTGTGTGCCCTTACCGGTGGGCTGTTACTGATGGGCGCCGGGATTGGAATGCGCGCCGACCGCCTGCGCATCGGCCGTATCCGCCGGCGTTACTGGGCCTACTTTTGCGCCAAGTCGGTGACTCTCCCGCTGGCCCTGGCTCTGGTGATTTGGGAGTTTAGCCGCGCCACTTCGTTTACCCTGACCGGCGGCACTACGTTCGTTGCCGAACCCTTCTTTATTTGGCTCGTCATCCTGGCTTGTGGCGGCATCGTCTGGTGGTGTCTGGCGGATCAGCGGGCGCGCTGCCGCGCATGCCTCGAGACCTTGCAGTATCCCGTCCGCATCGGCTCGCTGGGAGCGGTGTTGTTCGATCACGCCGGTATGGAGCTGGTGTGCTGCGAAGGGCACGGCGTTTTGTACGTGCCGGCCGTCAGTTCCGACTATGTGCAGCGCGGCGGTTGGACGGCGCTGGATATCGCCGACATCCCCTCCAATCTCGCCGACATCCCCTCTAAGCGGTGAGCCGCTCTGTGCGCGTCGGCGCGCATTCAGCGCGGCCTGTGCGCCTGTTCGCCACGTCCCTCGCAACACCAGGGCTGCCGGCGGCTAGTCTAACAGCAAGCTGCACAAGTCCGACGACGTTGGTGGGGCAGGCATTCAGCCTGCCCACCCTTCCACCAAGGCGGCGAGGCTAGTCGAATCAGAACCTGGAACCGGCATGGACTTGCTCGCGCCCGCGTTCAACCGGGATCTTGTAATTCCGGTCCAGTCCCTCGATCGATTCCGCCGCGCGCGACGGACCTCCCATACGTGTGAAGGCAGCTCTGATGCGGCCCGCGTTTCGCTCGAACGACGAATCGCTCAACACCCGTTCGGCAGTATGGCGCAGCCTCTCGGGTGTGCAGCCACGCATTGGGAGGCGTATGCCCGCGCCGGTCGCGGCGAGGCGCCAGGCGATCTGCGGCTGCTCCAGCATGCGCGGCACAACCACCATCGGAATCCCTCGGCCAAGGGTTGCCAGAACCGTTTCGGAGCAGCCATGGGCAATCACCAAATCGGCCGAGCTAATGGCGTGACTTAACGGCGCCCAAGGCTCCAGTCGAATGTTCGCGGCGGAAGCGCCTAGGTCAAATGCCGACAGATCGCGCCCTTGCCCCGCCATCAGGATGACGCCCGCGGATTGACCCGCGAACGCTCTTGCCGCAATCTTGAGCAGAAACCCATCTTCGGGATAGTGCTGTTCTTCCAACACTACAATTCGGCGGCGTCCACGCATGCTTGTGACCCACTCCGGCGCCGGCTGCGGGTCGCCCTCCCACATGCAAGGACCCACATATCGAACCGAGGACGGCAGATCGCGGCGCTCGTAGTCGAACTCCGGCGCGCTGGGCACAAGATGCAGCGGCAGCCGTCCCGTGAACTCCATGACGGTCGAATCGAGGGATGGCAGGCCGTGCGCGCGCCGAATGCGGCTGGCTTCGCGCGGAATGGAGGCAGTCGCCGTGTTAATTCCCGCGGTAAGCAGGCGGGCTACCAGCCGTGCCGCCGGCGTGCGCGGACGGGGCAAGGAAATGCCCGGCGCAGGATGCTCGCGTCCCTCCAGCAGGCAGTACGCGGTATGCGCGAGGACCGCTAGCGGTACTTGTTTTGTCTCGTGCACGACCAGGATGGGTCCCCACATGGTGATGTCGCACACCACCACATCCGGTTGCCAAGCGGTCCAGATCCGCTCCAGGTCTTGTAACTGGCCAGGCACGCTGCCGAGCAAAAAGTCGTGCCACATCTGCCTGCGCGCGCGCACACCCATTTTGCTGGTAATCACCGCGCCCGGATTACACTCGGCATGATGGCTGGTGACCCTCTCGAAAGGAAAACACCGAAACCCTTCACGCTCGAGCTGGTTCCGCAGTTGGCCGCTCGTGTAAAACGCTACCTCGTGGCCCCGTGCGGTCAAGCATTGAGCGACCGCCATAAAAGGTGATAAGTGCGTTTCGATGGGCCAAACCGTCATGAGAATCTTCGACATTTGTTACTTCCCCGTTCCGCCAACGCGGCGTACCTACTTGATGATATTGGAGGGAGGCTAAGGAGTGAATAGAAAATCGGGTACGAGGTACTGTGGTGTTGACAAATACTGTACTGCAACCGTACTGCCGGAAATCAGTACCAAAACCACTTTCTGCGCTACCTTTGCAACAGACGTAACCTTCACCAGATACCGAGCACACGTGATCAGTTCATCCACAGAATACGTCTTAGCCGGCAATAGCCCAAGCTAACCGCGGAATCGAGTGAGCCTACGCGCATTTCTCCTCTTGCAGCAACGATTGGTGAAGACCGGTGGCCGGTTCGTGAACACATGCGGTACTTTTGGCTGCTGCTGGCGGAGGGCCATCTGACGCGGCGGCTGTTTGGGGCGATGGTACGCCGGATTGCCGCCCTACCGGTGGCGATGGGGTAGGTGGGATTGGCCGGCAATAAGCGGACCGAAGAGGAAGGAGAGGCAGAGGGGTACGCATGGAAGTCATAGAAACGATGAGACTTGCCGACCCTGAAGTGTTGAAGACGGCCAAAACTCACGTTTGGAGGAGCAAAGCCACAGCGGGCGAGGAAAATTCAAAGATTTCAGGATCTGAAAGTTCTTAATGGATGTATACTCAACTGTGCCGGGAGCTCAAAAATGGAAATCCCGGATATTGCATCACCAGATTTCGAACTTACGGAAAGGAGCGCTCCTATGCGTAACACCGTTCTCGTTGGCGTCGCAGCGTTTTGCCCCAGGGGAGCTTGCAGGTCACTCGCAAGCCTTCTGCTCGCATTCAGTGCGATGGCGTTTCCCTTCACCGGGCCCGTCTCCGTCGACCAGGATTCCAGGGCTCCCGCCGTACTGCCCGCGCCATCCAGCGGCAAAGCCATCGTCTGTATCTACCGCGTGTACAGATTTACCGGCTCGGCCTCACACGACGAGCTCTATGTCAACGGCACTCATCTCGCCAAACTCCTCAACAGCGAGTACGCGTTCATGGAAGTGCCGCCGGGGACTGTTGTAATCTCCGGATTGCCCAAGATGTACTACGGAAGCGTCATCATGTCCGCCGGGGCGGCCCTCAATCAAGCCAGGCAGAAAGAAAACGAGCGGGCCCGGTTTCAGGCGGAGGCGGGCAAAACCTATTACTTCAAATGGACCGCCGGAACCATGGCAACGATGATTAAGGTCACGCCTGTGGATCCCGAGGTCGGAGCCAAATCAATCCGCAAACTCCATCCCTCCAAGCCCGTTGACGACAAGGAAGAAGCAAAACCAGCAACGAAAGACGCTGACAAACCGACGCCGTAGCGTTCGCCGCCCCAACGGCTCAGTTGTGTGCTGGGCATGTTCAGCAGCTTGGAGGTGCAAGTCCTCCTTTACCGCGCTCCGATTGCCACTCGACCGTGTTCCAATGCCGCCGCTCGCTGCCGGCTTTGCATGGCATGGAGCATAGTTCGGACGTGCGGAATAGCTCGTTAGCAGCCTGCCGAAAACCTCTACGGCTGAGATGTCTTTTTCCGCAACCTGTCGCTAGAACCCGCCATCAAGGCGCCGCCTGTGTCCTGTCATGCGGCCACCTTGCCGCGGATATAAGCGCTGTATTGCAGGTCGGAACCGAGGATGTGACGCTCCAGCCAGTTTTTTAGAAACACCATCAGGTTGATGGTTAAACTGGCCTGTCCGCCGCGGAGTTTCTTCTGAAAATCGAGCACCTGCGCGGTGAGTTGGTCGTGCTGCACCTTGTGGGCGCCGGCCTCCGGATACTGGTACTCGCGCATGAGCTGTTCTTCGTTGGCGAAATGCGTCTTGGTGTAGTCCACCAGGCGGGCCAGCGACTGTTCGAGGACGGTCTTGGCCTTGCCTAGAGCCATGGCTGTGTGCAGCTCCGCGGCCAGCGCGAAAAGGCGCTGATGCTGGGCATCAATTTCTGGGATGTGCACGCTGTATTCGGGTTTCCATTCAAACATACACTGAAGCTATCGGCAGGTTCAGAGGGAATCTGCACGGGCCGACGGAACCCGTTCAACCCGGCAGCGCACCGGCGCGTTCCAGCGCGCGCGTTAGATCCTCTTTCGAAAGCGCGGTGCTGATGAACAGTTCCTGCCGCGCGCCAGCGCTGCGCGCGATGGCCTTCCAACCGTTTTGGACCGGCACGGTGAGGTGCACCTTCACGGGGCCGCGCGCGTCGCGCACCCTGCGGATCACTCCGGGGATCACGGAGCGTATGTCCGGGTTGTCGGCCAGCAAGCGCTCCAGGATTTCACGCACTCCATCGATGATGCTGTGCTCGACTTTCAAGCGGTCGTGGGCCGTGCGCAGGCGCATACGGCTAGTCTAGCGCGGCTCTCGCGCTGCGGCGGTGGCGGGTCAGAGAACGATTATCCGCGCCGTCCCCTGCACGGTCTCGCCGTTGAGCGTGGTCGTGAACGTGATGTCCACCGGGCCAGTCACATTCGGGATCTGCCCCTGCAACACCACCAGATTGACGAAGTCCGCTGTAAATCCGACCGTACCGCTAAGCGTCTGAATTACCGTGCTGCCCTGAAGGAGCTTAATGACCACATCCCCCGTGCCCGCTTCGTTTACCATCTCAACCGTGAAGAAATAGGTAACAGGGTTCCCCGCGGCGTATACCTGGTTCGGCATAGGAATCACGGTCGTGCGCGTTGGTACGCAGAAGCAAGCGACGCAGGGAACCCCGGCGATAGCGTGCCCCACGCCGGCGATCCCTTGGATCATCACAGACGGCACGCCGGCAGCAGGTTCGTATGCAATGGGTTGAACTTGGAAGTTGGCATGTTCGATCCGGTCGGCCGCAAACGCCGGAACGAGTAGAAGTGTCAGGCTACAAATAACCGCTCTCATTGGTATGTCCCCCCTCGTCGGAACATATGGCAAGTATACCTAACGCGCTGCGGCTAACCTGAGAATGATTTTGCGGTGCCGGCACCAGCAGCTAATGCGCGCGCTCCGCCGGCATGAATCGCTTGATGAAGTTGGTATCGAAGTGTCCCGCCTGAAAATCGGGGTCCGCCAGTATCCGCTGGTGCAGCGGAATCGAAGTGTGAATCCCTTCGACCACGAACATATCGAGCGCCCGCTGCATGCGGTGGATGGCTTCTGCCCGGTCGCGCCCGTGCACAATCAACTTGGCCACCAGCGAATCGTAGTAGGGCGTGATCACGCAATCGGTGTGCGCCATGGTATCCACGCGCACCCCGATGCCGCCGGGAACGTGGAAGCCGGTGATGCGGCCGGGCGAGGGCGTGAACGTCTGCGGATTCTCCGCGTTGATGCGGCACTCGATAGCGTGGCCGTGCAGCGTCACTGGCAAGTCGATGACGTCTTCAATGGGCTCTCCCATGGCGATGCGGATCTGGCTCTTCACCAGATCGGCGCCGGTCACAAACTCGGTCACCGGGTGCTCCACCTGTATGCGGGCGTTGACTTCCATGAAGTACAACTTGCCGGATTCGTCCATCAGGAACTCGACAGTGCCGGCGTTGGTGTAACCCGCGGCCGACAAAGCGTCTTTCAGTTTCGCGCCGATGGACCGGCGCAATTCGGGCCGCATCACCGGCGACGGCGACTCCTCCAGCAGCTTCTGATGCCGCCGCTGGATGCTGCATTCGCGCTCGCCCAGGATCTCCACGTGGCCGCGCTCGTCGCCCAGCACCTGAAATTCGATGTGGCGGGGTGCGCCGACGTACTTCTCCAGGTACATGTCCGGACAACCGAAGGCCGCCCCGGCTTCCTGTTGCGCGGCGTTGAAGTTCGGCGCGAGTTCGGAAGGCTCCGTCACCACGCGCATGCCGCGGCCGCCGCCGCCCGCGGAAGCCTTGAGGATCACCGGATAGCCGATTTCGCCCGCCAGATCGAGGGCCTCGTCCGAGGTCTGCAGGATGCCCGGCGATCCTGGCAAAATGGGCACGCCGGCGTCGCGCATGAAGGCGCGGGCGCGTTCCTTCACCCCCATCAGCCGGATCACATCCGGGCGCGGACCGATGAACTTTAGCCCGGAGACTTCGCACACTTCCGCGAAACCGGCATTCTCGCTCAGGAAGCCGTAGCCGGGGTGGATGGCGTCCGCGCCGGTGATCTCGGCGGCGCTGATGATCGAGGGGATGTCCAGATAGCTGCGGGCGCTTTTAGCCGGACCGATGCAGACAGCTTCGTCGGCGAAGCGCACGTGCAGGCTGTAACGGTCGGGCTCCGAGTAGACCGCCACCGTGTGTATGCCCAGCTCTTTGCATGCGCAGATGACACGCAGGGCGATCTCGCCGCGATTGGCGACGAGGATCTTCTTAATTGGCGCGGATGGCAAACAGGGCCTCCCCGTACTCCACGGGCTGTCCGTTCATCACCAGCTTGCTTTCCACGATCCCGGAGACCTCGGCCTCAATCTCGTTCATGAGCTTCATGGATTCGATGATGCAAAGGACCTTGCCGGGCTGCACGCGCTCGCCCACGCGCACAAACGGGGGAGCGCCGGGGGCGGAGCCTTCATAGAAAGTGCCGACGATGGGGGAACGCACCAGGAGGAGGTTCGGATCGGCGCGGGGTTCCTTGGGTTCCTCTTTGGCGGGGGCCGGCGGCGGGCTGGCCGACGCGGCCGCGGCGACTGCGGTGGGCTCGGCGCGCGGCACGGCCGCCTGCGGCGCAAACACCAATTCCTGATTGGCGCCAATCGAGCGGCGTATGCGCACACGGTTATCTCCCCGCTGCACTTCCAGCTCGGCGATGCCGGTGTCGGTGGCTAGTTTAATCAACTCGCGGATCTCGTCTACGGTCATGGCAACTGCCTAGCTTAGCAAAGACGCGTGGCCCAGGCACTCCTGCCGGCATAGGCGAGCGTCGCTCGCCCGTGGAGTTTGGCCATTTGCGCACTCCCGAGGGGTTTAAGCAAACTTGGATCCGTCGCTGTTGAAATCGCACATGCCGGCGCCATAGCCCGCGTACTGGCGGCTCTTGCGCCGAGGGGCAATCCCGAAGGGCAATCCCCTTTGCGCCCCGCCGCGGACTTTGATAAGCTCACCCGAAGAACTCGGAGGACAACTGTATGAACTTCACGAACGTTTTCGGTTTCCGCGCCGCGGTATCCACGCTGGCGCTAGCTTTGATGTTGACACTGGGGCAAGCCGCCACCGCGCCGCACGTTACCACGAGTCCGTTCACCGCCCCGCCCACCGGCACGTTTTCCGTGAGCGGGTCAGGCTTCGCGGCGAACACCGCCGTGGATATCTACTTTGACACTACGGACATCGCCCTGCTCGCCACGAACGCATCTGGCGATTTTAAAGACAGCGTCATCACTGTGCCGGCATCCGCGGTGCCGGGGGGGCACTACATTACGGCGGTTTCCCGGAACGGCGATGCTGCCGCACAGACGGTAGTCGACGTGCAGACGAGCTGGAGCCAGTTCAACTGGGGAACGCCCGCCAAAAGGTACAACCCGGTGGAGAACGTGCTCAGCACGGCCAATGTAGGGGGAATGGACGTGCTTTGGAGCTACACCACCGGCAACCAGGTCCAATCTTCGCCGGCGGTAGCGAACCCCAATTCGACGCCGGGGGGGCTCGACTATGTGTACGTCGGATCGAGCGACGACAAACTCTACGCGTTCTTCGCCGACACCGGCAACCTGGCTTGGAGCGCGACGACCGGCAACGAGATACAGTCTTCGCCAGCGGTGGCGAACGGCGTCGTGTATGTCGGCTCGCTAGACCATAACTTGTACGCGTACAGCGCTCAAACTGGCGGGCTCCTCTGGAAGTACACCACCGGCGATCAGATCACTTCTTCGCCGACGGTGGCGAACGGTGTGGTGTACGTCGGCTCGCATGACGACACGCTTTACGCACTCAACGCCGCGACCGGCAGCCTGCTCTGGAGCTATGTCACCTTCACCGCCCCAATCTATTCCTCGCCGGCAGTGGCGAACGGCGTCGTCTATGTCGGCACGGAATATCCGGCAGTCGAGGCTTACAACGCCACGACCGGTGCCTTCGTCTGGGCCTACCAAACCTTCGGCTACGTCCAGTCTTCGCCGGCGGTGGCGAACGGCGTTGTATACGTCGGCTCGGAAGACACCAACCTGTACGCCCTCAACGCCCGCACCGGCACCCTCCTCTGGAGCTACGCCACAGGCAATCAAGTGAATTCTTCGCCGGCAGTGGCGAACGGCGTGGTATACGTCGGCTCGAATGACAAAAACCTTTACGCCCTCAACGCCCGCACCGGCGCCCTCCTCTGGAAGTACACCACCGGCGGCGAAGTCTCTTCCTCGCCGGCGGTGGCGAACGGCGTGGTATACGTCGGCTCGGACGACAACAACTTGTACGCCCTCGACGCCGCGACCGGCATCCTCCTCTGGAGCGCCAGCACCGGCAATCAGATCAATTCTTCGCCGACGGTGGCGAACGGTGTGGTGTACGTCGGCTCGAATGACAACAACCTGTACGCTTTCGGGATCCCGCCAGTCGAAGGCTCCCCATTCGCCCCGCCGCCACGCCCCGACCCAGCCACGCTGCGGCCGGACCTCACTCTGAAGCTGCATCCGTGAGACCTCGGCCTGCATCGCCCTGACCCGTTGGCCGCGGGCGGTATAAGAGACGATGCCAGTCACCATCTCAGACGAGGTGCTCACCGCGGCTCACATCAGCGAGCTGGAGCTAAAGCGGGAGCTTGCCCTGGCGTTGTTCCGACAAGAGCGGCTAACCCTCGCGCAAGCCAGCCGCCTCGCGGAGGTCAGCCAACTCTTCTTTCAGGCACTGCAGGCGGAACGCCAGATTCCGATTCATTACGGAGTAGAAGAGTTCCGCGAGGATCTTCGGACTTTGCACCGGACGGCACGTCTTTGATCGTTGCCCCCGAAGCATCTCCGATTCTCGCGGAACCGGGCGAGGACTGACACGAGGAGCCAGCAGTCCACTATCGTCCCGGACCGTCACGTATCGGTCTGCCGCCTTGAGAGGAGCGCAACCCCCTTTGGAATGCCTTCTCTCCGGGAAGAATTTGGAATCAAGGGGCAGGTCGATGCAATCGAAAGATCCCTTGACGAAGGCGCTGAGTGCGCGCATATTCTGCACACTGTCGCCGCTTGCCGGGGCGCGATGGACGGGTTGATGGCCGAGGTGGTTAAGGGCCGCGCCCCCGCGTGCCCGTGTCTCCGCGTCGCCGTGTCGCCGCGTCGCCTCTGAGCGCCTAGACTACCCGCAGTTCCTTGCTCGTAGGCGTCAAGACCTCGCACCCGTTTTGGGTGACGACCACGGTATCCTCGATCCGGATTCCGCCGAAATCTTCCAGGTAAACGCCGGGCTCGATGGTGATCGCCATACCGGTGGCGAGCCGCGTCTTGTCTTTCTTCCCGATGCGCGGCAATTCGTGGATTTCCAAGCCAAGGCCGTGACCGGTCGAATGCACGAACGCGCGGTCCAATTGAAAGGTCTTCAAGACGCTACGCGCCACGCGGTCGACCTGCGCGGCCGTTACCCCCGGCCGTACCGCGTCGATGGCGGCCAGTTGAGCTTCGCGCACCGCCCGGTACATTCGCTTCACGCGCGCGCTGGGCGTACCCAGGAAGAGCATGCGGGTCATGTCGCTGGCGTAACCGTCCTGGAACGCGCCCATATCGATCAGCACCAGTCGATGAGCCTCAAAGACAGCGCTGGTAGGATGCGCATGCGGCAGCGCCGAACGCCGGCCTGCGGCGACGATGGTTTCAAACGAAGGCTTCTCTGCGCCCAGACGGCGCATGTGGTAATCGATTTCGGCCGCCAGATCCGACTCGCGCATGCCGGGACGGGCCCGCCCCACGGCCTGCTCAAAGGCCATGGAATTGGTGGCCACGGAACGGCGGATCAGATCGATTTCCGCTTCCGACTTCAACATGCGATGGGCTTCCAGCCAGCCGGCCACTGGCTCAAGCGACGTGCGCGCGGGCAGGGAGTCGCCGAGCGTATGGAAACCGTCGTAGCTCAGGTGCGCGCGCTCGAAGCCCAGCTTGCGTATGCGCCGGCGCGCGACGGTCGCCGCCACGGCCGGCAGAATCGGACCCTTGCAAACTTTGGTCTTGCAGGAAACTTCGCGGCGTGACTGTATGGCATAGCGCGGGTCGGTGAAGAACAGCGCTTCGCCGGGCAGCACCAGCAGGGCGCCATTGCTCCCCGTGAATGCGGTGAGATAGCGGACGTTCGCCGCCGACGAAATCAGCATGGCGTCGAGCTCGCGGGTGGCGAGTCCGGCGCCGATGAGATCGCGTCGCTGAGCGAATTCGTTATTCAACCTGGAGTTCCCTTGCCAGAATCAACGCGCGCTCAGACAAGGCATCCGCCTGGGTAAAATCGCCGCGCTGGGCGGCTTGTGCGGCGAGAGTGAGGAATGAGTTGATGCGCTCCACCAGGCTCTTATCGTGATCGGTCAGGTGTCCTTTGGCGCGGGTGAGGCGCTCGTCGATTTCGTGACGGCGCGCCCCGATGGCATCCTGGATGCGCTTCTTTTCCTCGCCGCTCAATATAGGCTGGAAAGGCGCCGGCTCCTCGGCGGTCGGGGCAGGTGAGGCGGCTGGCGGGGTCTCTTCTTCAGTCTCCGCCGGCTTCGGCGGGTTGGCGCGGCGCACGGGCCGCGGAGAAGTGGCGGTCTCAGATTTCTCGGGAACAGGCGGCGGTCCGGCAGGCGGCGCGGGGATGGCATCCGGGTTTACCGGCTGCGCGCTGGGAAGCTGCACGACGGTTTGTGGAATCGAAAGCGGCGGTTCCGGCGCGGGCTGCTGGACCGCGGCGGGCTTGGGCGGAGGTGGCGCAGCGGCTTGCGGATGGCCGCCCAGATTACAACCTGCGAGGACCACCAGGAAGAAGGAGATTAGGGCGCCTGTGGGGCAGGATGGCATCCTGCGCGCCGAATGGCAATCGGCGCGAACCGAGCGACCACCGCCGGACCCAAAGGGCACTCGTTGTACGGACTGCAAGCATTCAAACAGCGACACCGGAAACGAAAATTGTAGCATCCTGCGTTTCCCGTGGTGGCGCACGCTTTAGCGTGCTGCGGCGAGCTTCAACTCGCCGCTGGATTTTCTACTTTTCCGCGAAGGCCTGGTGGCGCAATTTGAACAGTGCGGTGGGGCAGGCGGTTTCGCCTGCCAAGGCGAGCTTCAGCTCGCCGAACTTCGACCCTGGACCCAAGCCCACGGAGCACGCTAAAGTGCGCCACGCGGTTCGGGCCCCAAACTAAGTCGCTGGCATTCGCCCTGCCAACAACTTTTCCGCAACCTGTCAAACCGACACGGGCAGACACAATACGAATGTGGCGCCTTTCCCCGGCTCGCTGGAGAAGTCGATGGCGCCATCATGCAACTGTACGATGCGGAAGGTCATCGCGAGGCCAATTCCGGAGCCTTCCGGCTTGGTGGTGAAGTACAGCCGGAAGATCTTTTCGCGCAGCTCGGGTGGGATGCCCGGACCGGTGTCGCTGATGCGAATCTCGGCCTGCTCCTCGCGCACGGCGCACTCGATGCTCAATTCGCCGCCCTGGGGCATGGCCTGAATGGCGTTGACCACGACGTTAAGAATGGCCTGTTTCATGAGGTCCATGTCCACGCGAATGTGGGCCGCATCGGTTTCCTGCTTGACCGACACGCGGATGCCGGCCGCGGCGGCTTGCGGCGACGCCAGGTCCACGATTTCGCGGACAAAGGAATCCAGCGATACCTCCGTCAGGTTCAACTCCACCGGCCGCGTGAAATCCAGAAATGTCTTCACCACACGATCGAGGCGCAGGATCTCCCGCGAGATGATTTCCATTTGGGGACCGATGTCGGTGTCCGACTGGGCGAGTTTCATGCGCGCCAGCTCGACGTGCATCAGGATGGCATTGAGGGGGTTCTTGACCTCGTGCGCCACGCCGCTGGTAATCCGGCTGATGGCGGAGAGCCGGTCGGCCATCTGCAATTGCCGGCCGATCTGGCGGGTGGCTTCCGGATCGCGCAGCCGGACCAGCAGCCCGGTGCCGCGGCCCGGATTGGTACCCCCGCCGAGGGACTCCAGGATATCCACCGAAAGCAGCGCTACGAACGGGCCGCCACCGTCGTTGCGTGTAATGGGTACGCGCCGGCTGCTGATGGGCCGGCCGGTTTGGGCGGCCTGCGCCAGCAACAGCCCCAGCGTGGTGTTCGGCGGAAAAACCTCCGGCAGAGCGCTACCCGCGAGGTCCGAACGCATTCTGCCCAGAAATTTCTCCACCGCGCCGGAAGCCACGATCAAGCGGCGGTCGCGGCCGAAGATCAACACGGCGTCCTCCAGTTGGTCGAGGAGCCGTTCGAAGTTGCCGCGCAGATCGGAGAAATCGAACTTCGCGCCGCGGAGTTGCTGGCCCAGCAGATTGACCTTGGTGGCAATCACGCCAAACTCGTCGGCGGCGGTGCGCGAGACCGGCATCGGCTCCTGGGGGTCGTATTCGCCCTTGGCCACCAAATCGACCATGAGGCCCAGGCGCCCGAGCGGCCGGAAGGCAATGGCTGAGAACAGCAGCGTAATGGCGATGGCTCCCGCGATGGATGCCAGCGCCACGCTCGCGCTCTTGTTCAGCGTGGGCATAATGTCGGCTTTGATGAACGGCGGGTAGATCACCACGCGCACGTAGATCTCGGCTTTTCCTTGCTGGCCAAGCGGTTGCTCGAGTTGGTAGTATCGCTTCTCTTGCAGTATCCTGAGCTTGTCCAGCCAGTTGGTGGTCCGGACGATAGGCTCGAAGTCCCGATACAACGGAAACGTCTTTCCCTGGCGGCTCGGGTCGCTGTCCAAAAGGATCTCGTTCTTTGTATCGCAGACGGCGATCTCCAGCAGGGTGTGCGAGGAGGTCGCGATATCGATGAGGCTCCGCTGCAGATTCGGCGCGCGCAGGGCCTCCCGCCAGGGGAGTTGGCGGTCGCGATTGAGAGTCTCGCGCACCATGTTGGACGCCATTCGGCGTAGCATCTCGGCGCGTTCCAAAGTAGCCGCGTACTGCGCCTCCATCTGATACCCGAGGTCCAGCACCGAAATGACCACGATGATAGCCGCCATGACCAGGACGGACGAGAATGTTAACCGGGTCTGTATGGTCATGCGCGGGAGTTATCCGGTGAGCAGAAGGAGTTTGCCAGCGGTTTTGCGGGCTTCCAGATCGCGATGCGCTTGTGGCGCATCCGCGAGCGGATAGGCGCGGTCCACGCGAACTTTCAAATCGCCGGAGGCCACCCAGCCCAGCACGTCGCCGGCGCGCCAGAGGAACTCCTCCCGCGTCAGGCAATGATGCGCCAGGCTCGGCCGTGTGAGGAAAAGCGATCCCTTGGCGTTCAGAATGTTCGGATCGAACGCCGGAACCGGGCCGCTGGACTGGCCGAACAGCGCCATCATGCCGCGCGGCCGCAGCGAGTTCAGGCTCTTCATAAAGGTAGTGGCGCCCACGGAATCGTAGACCACGTCCACGCCGCGCCCGCCGGTGAGGCGTTTCGTTTCGGCCTCGAAATCCTGGCTTTCGTAAAAGACGACTTCATGGGCGCCGGCCTCGATGGCCAGCCGGGCTTTGGCTTCGGTGGAGACGGTGCCGAAGACCCGCGCTCCGATGCGCCGGGCCATCTGCACCAGCAGCAGCCCGACTCCGCCCGCCGCGGCGTGCACCAGGCAGACGTCGCCCGCCTTCAGCGGAAAAGTCGAATGCGTAAGATAGTGCGCCGTCATGCCCTGCAACATGGTTGCGGCGGCGTGCTGGAAGTCGAGCCCCTCGGGAATCTTCACCAGTTGCCCCACAGGGACCGCGGCGTACTCGGCGTATGAACCGCGCACCATGGCATAGGTCACCCGATCGCCCGGCGCGAATTCGCTCACGCCGGGGCCCACTGACTCGACGGTGCCCGCCGCTTCCGATCCCAGGATAACCGGCAGGTCTGCTTTGTACAATCCTGTACGAAAGTAAACATCGATGAAGTTGACGCCCGAGGCGGCGATCTTCACCAGCGCCTGTTGCGGTCCCGGGACGGGCTTCGGCAGATCCACCAACTGCATCTTTTCAGGGCCGCCGGTTTCCTGGACCTGTATGGCTTTCATCGATAACCTCCGCGCCACGCGCCATGGATGCGCAACGCGCGCTTCAAATGCACGGTCGATGCATAGAGTAACAGATACGACAAAGTGAACGGAAACAGCAGCAGGCGTCCCAGTGTGCGAATCGCCCCAGAACCGGTGAGGCCGGCGCGAAAAAGGACGAAATGGCGAATGGCGCGCCAATGGCCGCGGTCCAGCCAGAAGTAGTCGCCATTTTCGTTTATAACGAAGACTTTCGCCGGCAGGCGCGCGGCGAGCGACCATTTCCACTTGGTCATGATGGGTTCGGCGGAGCAGATCATTCCCAGGATGTCGTAGTGGCTCGCCGCGAGCGCCCGATAGAGGTTGCGGCGCGCCGCCGCGCCGCGATAATCGGTGACGCGATAGACCAGCTCGACGCCCTCCGGCGTTCCGGCATAACAAGTGACCAGGTCCACCGGCACGGAGTCGCCGCAGGTTTTGCTGAGCGCCGGCAATACGCGCTCAATCAGGTGGCGACCGCCGCTCTCCACCAGGAGAATCCGCGAAGCCGGCGGTATCCGGCGACGGAGAAAGTACCGCACATCATTGAATATAGCGGAGCGCGGGGCGTGGAGGGGGCGCGAGAGGTGACGTGTTAAGTGTTAAAGCAGTTTCCGCAGCTCTTGCGTGCGCAGTTGACAGTCGCGAAGAATGTTGTGCGGGATGCCGGTCCAATCGTCTCCCCGGAATGCGCAGGTACGACCGGTCGGAGTCCGTAACACGTGTACTCCGGCTCATGCTGTGAGGACGGTTCGTTAAATTCCGGCGAATTCAAGAATCTGTTCAGGCGCGCCTTCCACCTCAGGCCGCAATTCGACCGCTTCGCGAATGCGATTCGCGAGCTCATCCAAAGATCGCGCTTGAGTGTGACATGCAGGCAATTGCGGGACAGAGGCCACGTAATCCCCTCTCTTCGTCGCGCTCAATCACAGCATCGACGTTGTGCATGCATTATCCTCGCCTTCTACTTTAGACCGATTTGCGCCGAAAAGTGGCGAATGGCTGTTGTTTGAACACCTTGGACAGACTTCGGCCGTGCCCGAACATGCAGGGAACATGCCCAAACCATGGCATTTGACAAGGGCCGCAGAATGTTATTAGGGGGACGGATGAGCAAGTTCGATGAATCGAGCCAGAAGTGGGAGCAGGAACGCGAAGAGCATGCGATCTTTGGGGCGTTTATTAAGATTTTTCCGGCTTTCGCGGACGAGAAAATTACTGAATGGTCGCTTTCGAAATGCGACCCACCCGACGTCATCTGCACTACTACGTCCGGCCGGCGCGTCGGCGTCGAAATCTCCCAATGGGCGCGTGAAGGGGAGATGAAAGCGGGAAAGTTGCGGGAAGAGAAAGAGCGGAAGCTGCTGGATGCTGTCGGGGTTCCACAGCCAGTCAACATGTCAAAGAACTTCTGGCTCGCAGTTTTCTTCCCAAGGGCCAAGGTGAACATCAGGCCGTCCGATCACCCTATGTTCCGGCAATCCCTGGTCCGGTTATTCGAGCACGTCGACGCCACGTGGCCTACGGAGCATCGAGGCCGATACAATTCCGCTGACCTGAATCGCTTCCCACCGCTGGACAAGTATCTCGAGCAGGTCCAATTTGTTGCGGGAACGCCTTTGTCGTCTGATGTTGATCGGATCGTACCGGTAGTGCCCACCGACTCCTTCGACGATCGCACGATGGCGGATCCATTGTTGGAGCAACTCTCAAAGAAAAAGATGCAGTGCCGCGCGCTCAAGGCGGATTGCGACGAACTGCATCTTTTAATAGCATATGACCAAGCTCTTCCTTATTGTTCGCCGATCGAAACGCCGCGACGCAGCGTCGGTGAGACCGCAAAGGAAGCAGCAGCCGCGCTCGCGGCTGATCGTGGTCCGTTCAGTCGTGCATTCCTGTTCATTGGCGTCCAACCCGGTCTCAAAGTTCACCGACTTCTGTGACAACCGCCGGGCCGAGTATCCAGCGTCACTTCGGCTCTGCAAGTTCGATCCGCTCTTTCACCTTCAGCCAGGACGACCAGCCTCTCGACTTGCTCTTAATAGAGATAACTTTTCTTGCCGTCTCCACAGCGAGGTTCATCCCCTGTCGGCCTTCTGGAACCTTGTCGACTGAAGGTAGGTACGTCACGTATATGAGGATTGCATCCTCCTTACCGAACGGAAGGAATTCGATCGCGTACTCGCTCTCGGCTGTCATGTCCTTGCGCGTTTGGGCGTTGAGTTCGACCGCGAGCCACTCCAGGCGAGTCGGCGTGTAGGGTCTGGAGCCTTCGAGGTTGGTGGGCCGACCCTGGGCGAACGCTAAAATGCCAGTGCCAACGCAAGCTAGAAATGTGGACACCGCCAAAACAACCGATTTTCGCATCTTCATTCCTCGTAGTCGCAATACATCGTCCCTTGTTTATAGCAGAAGCGTCGTGCTGTTGATCTCTAAGGCAATTCGTCGGGCGCGCTGAGACGGTTTCAGAAGAGCGCGCAGTCGCCAAACCGCTCTGTGAGCTCCTGCGCGGGGTGGCGCTTTGCCTTGTCCGCTGATAAGATTGAAACATGTCAGCGCTATTGGACAGGGCTTTGGAAAAGGTCGTCGCTCTGCCTCCCGATGAGCAGGATGCGATTGCATCCCAGATTCTGGCGTCACTAGCTGACGAGGTCTCGTGGAAGGAGCGCTTTCGAGAGAAACGCGATGTGATCCGGCGCCTGGCGGAGGAGGCTCTGGAGGAAGACGAGAGGGGCGAGACGCTCCCACTTGACGATCTGCTTTGATGCAGTCCCGGACCACCCGGCAGTTCTGGCGCTTGTTCCGTGATCTGCCCTACGATGCCCAACAGGAAGCCAAGCGGGCCTATCGTCTGTTCCAGAGCAGTCCGGCGCACCCTGGCCTGCAATTCAAGAAACTGCAGGGCGAGGATGACATCTATTCAGTTCGCATCGGCCTCGCTTACCGCGCACTGGCGGTCATGAGAAGAGATCGAATAGTCTGGTACTGGATTGGCAGCCACTCCGACTACGACCGTCTGGTCTGACGGGTTATCGAAATGCGATGTACTTTGGCCCAGTAGCCGGCGTTATAGCTGAATACATTCGGTTCGCATCGTAGGCGACTCGGGAACAGCCCCAACCGTACAAGGACCAAAAATCGATAAACCCGACCCGAGTCCGCCGACGTAGCCACAGAGGCCGGCGCACTCTCCGGAAACCGCGCCTTCCGCCCTCAATCCACCCTAACCACAACCCCGCGCGCCGCTACCCGCACAGGCAGCACCGTGGCGCCCTCTCGTTGAATCGCCTCGCTGACCCGCTGCTTGGCCCCGCGCTCCACCAGAAAAAAGACGCAGCCGCCTCCGCCCGCGCCGCACACCTTGGCGCCCACTGCGCCGGCGCGCCGGGTGACTTCCACCAGCCGGTCGATCAGCGGCGTCGTAATCCCCGGCGCGTTCCTCTTGCGGTTGGCCCACTCCTGCCGCAGCAGCCACGCGACTTCGTTCCAATCGGGTTTCTCCAGCGCCTGGCGCACGCCGCGGGCGATTTCGGCGATGCGGTCGAAATTGCGATGCACGGCGCGGTCCCCATCGAGGTGCGCTTTCATGACTTCCCAATTGTTGATTCCGGAATTGCGCGGCACGCCGGTATAAGCCAGGACCACGCGCGCGTTGAGGTCCTCCAGATCCACCGCGACGGGCTTGCGCGCGATGCCGCACTCGGTCAACTCGATGGCGCTCACGCCGCCGTACATCGCGGGATAGTAATCCTGGCAGCCGGTGGGCACGCGAATGATCTGGGCTTCGATATTCTGGCCGATCTCCCGCAGCTTTTCGAGCTTATGGCCGGCGTGGGTGAGCTTGTTGAGCGCCGCGGCCAGCGCGATGATGAGGGTGGACGACCCGGAGATGCCGGCGCCTGCCGGAGCTTCCGAGTCCGTAACCAGATCCAAACCGGTCGAAGGCGCGAAGTAGCGCAACATGTAAGCGGCCAGCGGTAGCTTGTAGCGTTTGGCGGCGCGGAGCGCGGCGAGCGAGGCGAATTCCTCTGCGACCTTCAGGTCGCGCGACCGCAACGTGATGCGCGCGTCCGGGCGAGTCTCGATCACGCAGCTTGCGTAGCGATCCACGGCGAAGTTCACCGTAACCGGGCTCGCGTGGAACAGATACAGCGGCCATATGTCGATGGTGCCGCCGGCGATATCCACCCGGCAGGGTGCTTTTGCTGATATCTTCATGTGTAGTGCCTGCCCGCCGTATCCTGCAGCTCGGCGATCCCTTGTTGCGCACCGTTTCCGCGCCGGTAAGCGCGCCCTCCGCGGCGCTGCCGGTCTTCACGGATTTGCGCGCCACGCTTCACGAATTCCGCCGCACGCACGGATTCGGACGCGGGATCAGCGCGGTGCAGATCGGCGCGTTGCAACGTCTAATATATATCGAATTCGAAGGCGCCGCCTACGCCATTCGCAATCCCGAGTACGAGTTTCAGAGCGCCAACAAGTTCCGCCTCTGGGACGATTGCTTCTCGTTCCCCGATCTGCTGGTACATCTGGAACGCAGCGAGACCGTCACGGTGCGCTACGAGGACGAGAACAAGAACGTGCGCCGCATCGAAGCTACCGGCGCGTTGTCGGAGCTGTTGCAGCATGAAATCGACCATCTGGACGGAATCCTGGCGATCGACCGCGCGATCGACTGCCATAGCCTGTCGACGCGCGAAGAATGGATGCGGCGATACGCGCGCGAAGCCGGGCACCTAACCCCCGCGGCTCCATTACGTCTAACCTGCTAAAATCAAAAGAAAGTCATGGCAGCAAAACAAAAACAACCTAAGGAGCCCATGCCGCCTCTGCGCGTCTGGGCGGGACCGGTGGCCCTGGGCTGGTTGGTCCCCGGCGGCGGTCATTTCCTTCTGAAACGCAACGGCAGAGGCGTGCTGCTGCTGGTCTCCATCACATTGATGTATCTATGCGGGCTGATGATGCGGGGCGCCATGTTTCAACCGCAGACCGGCGACCTGCTGACCATCGTCATCAACGTCGGAGGGTTCATCGGGAACCTGGCATCCGGCATCCTGTACCTGCTGACAGTTTGGGTGGGCGCCTACAATCAGCCCGACGTAGCCGGGTTGGTGCATGACTACGGAACCAAGTTCCTGGTCACCGCCGGATTGCTGAACATCCTGGCCATGGTGGACGCATATGAAATCGCCGCCGGGAGGAAGAACTGATGCACATGACCCTGTCCCACTTTGAAGCGTCAGTGCTGTTTGCGCTGTTCACCTCCGTCGTGATGGGTGTGGTGACCAAGCGCGACGACCGCGAACGGCTGCGCTACGGGCTGTATGTGTTCGGCTGCTTCGTGGTGGCGCTGTTCGCGATTGGCTGGCTGATGCACTTCGGCCACGGCTAGCCGTGGCGCAGGCGCTTTCGCCTGCCAACCCGGAAGTTTGGAGCGTACCACTCGGCCGTGGCGACCCCCGTCATTGACCCCTTCTGTCAATGGGGTGGGCGTCCCCCGAGCGCCTTTAGGCTTCTCCCTGCCGAAAACGGAGGAGCTTGCACACCAGCGCGTTCTGTTCGAGTCGGACTCCCTATGTTTTGATTGTTGGATCAAAAATAGGAGACCGTCACCTGCTTCGCAGAAACGCTCCTGAAGCAGGATATCACAACCTGCGGTGTCCCGAGTATCTTGCCGAATCGGAGCCGCGACCGTGAGGGAGCGGTTGCCAGACGTTCGACAGCGCCAGCGCTTCGCAGTCCTGGCGGCCATGGTAGCCGCCAAGCTCGCAGCACGACAGATCTTCATCCCATCGAATTTGTCGCGCCCGGGTCTCCGATCTCGATGACCGACCCCAGTCCGGGAGGAATTGCCAGCAGAATTGCGATGCCACAAGCGCCGTCCTCGGTAGCGCAGTCGCCGGGGCTTTCGCCCACGATCGAAATTCGGCGAGCGGATGCTCGCCGCGTCACGCTGAAGCGTAGCGAACGCGTCTGCCCGCGCCGCCTATCCGCCGATCGAATACATCGGCCGCGGCGGCGCCACGAAACGCGCGGTGTTGATCTCGTGCCCTTCCCACTTCCCCGCCACGTTCCGGCGGATCAGGGCGGCGATCTCATCGTCTGGCGCGCCGTCGCGCAGCAATCCCTTGACATCGTCTTCCTCGATGGCAAAGAGGCAATAGCGCAACTTGCCGTCGGCCGTCAGCCGCAGACGATTGCAATTCAGGCAAAACGGCCGGCTCACCGAAGCGATAAAGCCGACACTGCCGATACCGTCCGCGAAGCGGTACTCGAGCGCCGGGGCACGCGGGTCCGCGTCGGGGATTGGAATGAGCGGCGCGATTTCCCGCGAGAGCATGCGGATGATATCGTCCGCCATCAGTACCTTGCCGCGATCCCAAAGCTGCTGCGCATCGAGCGGCATAAACTCGATGAAACGCACCTCGAAGCCGTTGTCGCGGGCGTAGCGCGCCAGCGGCACGATATCGGGCTCCACCAGGTTCTTCACCGCGACCGCATTCAGCTTGATGGGGCCGAACCCCAGCCGTTTCGCGACGGCGATGCCTTCCAGCACGCGGTCCAAATCATCCCGGCGGGAGATCTCGCGAAAACGCCCGCGATCCAGCGTGTCGAGATGCACGTTGATGCGCCGCAGGCCGGCCTCGTACAGCGGTTCGGCAAGCTCCGGCAGAAGCACGCCGTTGGTGGTCAGGGCCAGGTCGCGGATGCCGGGAATGGCGGCCAGGCGGCGAACAAGCACCGGCAGATCGCGGCGCACCAGGGGCTCGCCTCCGGTCACGCGCACCTTACCGATCCCCAATCCCACGGCGATGCGCACGAAGCGCTCGATCTCTTCGAAGCCCAGAATCTCACGGCGCGCAACGAACTTCACGCCCTCTTCCGGCATGCAATAGAAGCAACGGACATTGCACCGGTCTGTGACGCTGATCCGCAGACTGGTGTGTATGCGGCCGTAAGAGTCGATAAGAGGAGGCGTATTCACTGCTGCGGCCCAGTTGTTTTTATCTTATCAAAACGCGAGGAAGCGACCCGTCCGTCAGATGCTGGATGCCAGATGTTGGAACAGCGCGCGCAACGCGATGCCCCTGTGGCTGACCTGGAGTTTCTGCTCCTCCGGCGCCTCTCCGAAGGCGCAGCCGAAAGGCGGATAAAAGAACAGCGGATCGTAGCCGAAGCCGTTTGACCCGCGCGGTTCCTCGAGTATCCGGCCTTCCACCACGCCTCGAAATGTGCCCAGCAGGCGCGCGCCATCCACCAGCGCCATCACGCAAACGAACCGCGCGGAGCGGTCCGCCACGCCCAGCATTTTCTCCAGAAGCAGCCGGTTATTGGCTTCATCGACAGCATCTCGGGCGCCGGATGCCCCGGCAAAGCGCGCCGAATAGACCCCCGGCGCGCCGCCCAACGCGTCCACTTCCAGGCCGGAGTCGTCGGCAAACAGCGGCCCTGGAGCGTGCGCGCCGTAGTGCAGAGCCTTGAGGATGGCGTTCTCCTCGAATGTGGTTCCGTTTTCCTCGCAGGGCGGCATGCCGGTGATCCCCGGCGCCGGCTCAACGCGTATAGCTGTCTGCGCCGCCGCCAACTGGAATTCGCGCAGCTTTCCGGCATTCCCTGTGGCGCAGTACACCGTCACGCGAGGCGTACCGCTCGCTTCTGGATTTCGATCAGCTCCGCAATGCCGCCGCGCGCCAACGCAATCATGCGCGCCAACTGCGGATCGTCGAACGCGTGCCGCTCGGCAGTCGCCTGCAACTCCACGAAGCGGCCCGACCCGGTCATCACCACGTTCATATCGACGGCGGCCTGGGAGTCCTCCTCGTAACACAGGTCGATCATCGGCTCGCCGGAAATGATACCGGCGCTGGTCGCGGCGACGTAATCGAGCAGCGGCATGCGCCTCAACATCCCGTACTTGACGCACTGCTGGAAAGCCAGCGCCAGGGCCACGAACGCGCCCGTGATGGAAGCCGTGCGCGTACCGCCGTCGGCCTGCACCACGTCGCAATCCAGAGTAACGGTGCGCTCGCCCAGCAGAGTCATATCCACCACGGCGCGCAGCGAGCGGCCGATTAGCCGCTGGATCTCGTGAGTGCGTCCGGAAGGCCGGCCCTTGGCGACTTCGCGCGGGGTGCGCTTCTGCGTGGCGCGCGGCAGCATAGAGTACTCCGCGGTAACCCATCCCTTGCCCGATCCGCGCAGGAATTGCGGCACTGAGTCTTCCACCGACGCCGCGCACAGCACGCGCGTATTTCCCACCGTGATCAGCGCGGAGCCCTCCGCGGTGACCAGGTATCCGGTGGTGATTTCGACCGGCCGCATCTGGTCCGGCGCTCGATTATCCGTTCGCATATTTCATCACGAAGTAGAGGAACAACAGCACGAGGGCGATGCCCGAACACAGCAGGATCACGCAGGGGAGGCCACCGCGCGGCGGGGCGCTGCTCTTCGATTTCACTTTCGCCGGTTTGAACTTCGCCATCCTCAGCGATGGTAGCACCCGGCGGATTCACGCCGCGTAATAGTCTTGAGTTTCTACATTTTCCTAAAGAAGAAGACTTCCTTGGTGGCACTGTTGAACACTGGGTGGGGCAGGCGGTTTCGCCTGCCAACGGCACTTCAGTTCGCCTTCAAAGATTGGCCTATTTTTATCGCCCTGTCGCCCGCTCGCCCCCTCGCCCGCTCATAACATCGACGCCTTTTGTCGATGTTGGCGAGCCTCGCTCGCCTTAATAGTACATGCGGTACGCTGGTGACCGTACCACGATCTGGCAGAATCACATGACGCGCCGCTTTTGGATGCTTACCGTACTGGCCTCGATCGCTTGCAGCCATCCTCCGCGCAGCAGCGAGAGACTCCTCCCGCGGCAGGTGGCCGAGGTTTGGACGAGGACATCGCTGCACGATATACCGCCATCCCCAGCCCGCGCTCGGCGCGCGTTCGAAGCAACCTACGAAGGCGCGGGCAAACTGACCGCGGATGTCTACGAGCTGAATTCTTCGGCCGAGGGACTCGACATGGTGCAGCGCTGGAAGCCCGCCCCGGACACCGTGTTCTTCTACAAAGACAACTACTTCGCGGTGGTCAAGTGGAGCCAGGCGGACCGCCAAGCGCTCACTGCCTTCGTGCGGGCACTGGAGAAGGGACTGGGCGCTTAGCGGGCCAGGAGGTTCGGTTGAATAAGGAGTCGACCTACCGCCGGATCGTTGAGCCGCCGAGCTACCGCTCCCTCGCGGTCGCGGCTCTGTAGGTTGTTGCGAAATCGGGCTCCGTTTCAGAGCCGCGCGCGTCAGCGGCCCCACGCCTTTCTCAACAAGCTCCCAGTGAAAGTACTGGTACCCTATCGCGCCAACACTGGGGTTAGCAGTATTCGCATTCGAGCGGGTGACGTGTATACTTTTGAATGCCGCCTGTCTGGCGAGCATTGATATCCGTCTCCCGGTAACCGTTTTTTCGACGCCGCAGGGAGACGGCCGAGGGACCCATGAAAACGCAGACGAACTATTTGTTGTCTCTTGCAGGATTGCTGGCCGTGCTATGTGCCCCCGCATATGCCACGGTCCAGATTACGGCCATGACGCCGTCGGTTAAATCGCCGCAACTGCTCGGCACACCAGTTACCTGGACGGTAACCGCGACAGACTCGAACCCCAATCTTCTGACTTTTCAGTTCAACGTGGCGGTCCCCGGACAGGCGCTCGGCTTAGTCAAGGACTTCAACGCGGGCACCTCCGCAGCCGGCGTCTGGACTGCGCAGCCATTCGTGTGGGTACCGACCGGGGTCGAAGGCGCCTATAAGGTCGAAGTGGTCGTCAAGGATTTCACGTCCGGGGAGACGGCCACGAAGACCGTCGCGTTTGACATGACCCCCCGGGTGACCGGCACCACGCCCGTAATCACTGCGACCGCCAATCCAGTAGTCGCCTTGTTCAGCGCGCCCTCCTGCGCCTCGGGCAGCACCATGGCGGTCCGCTTTCAACCGCAAACCAAAAGCGTGGCGCCTGCCGTCACGACTCCCTTCCAAAAGTGCCATCCCCCCGCCACCATGAACTTTGAAATCGCCGGCATGTACCCCAGTACGGAGTACGAGATGGTTGCCGAGACCAACACGGCGGGTAAAATCACGACCAGTTCCGTCGTCGCCTTCAAGACCGGGGCTCTGCCCACAAGCATCACTTTCCCGAGCTTTACCGTGGACACCAGCACCACGCCTTACACCACCGACTGGGTAATCCTGCAAAATCTGCTCCAGTTCGGCGTAACGCCAATTTACCCCGCCGTGGCGACTGACTTGAAGGGCAACATTATCTGGTATTACAATCCGGGCCAGAGCATTTTTCTCACCCGTCCCTTGCAGAACGGCACGTTCCTGACTATGCAAAGCGGCCCCTCCTGGGACCCGGCTTCGACTCAACTGCAGTTGCTCGACCAGATCGACTTCGCAGGCAACATCGTCAAAGAGACCAACATAGGCGTGCTTTCCGAGCAACTGGTCGCCATGGGAGCGACCGATGCGGTCTTGTGCAACACAATCACCGCGGTTCCACCGCCAGTCGGGGCGGCCTGCATCGACTCTTTTCACCATGATGCCATCCAGACCTTGCCGAACGGCGATACCGCGGTGCTGGTTGCCATTGAAAAAATATTTCCGGCTGGGACACAAGGCGACACCACCGGTCTTCCCGTGGATATCATTGGCGACATGATCATCGTCATGAACAGCAGTTGGCAGGTGATTTGGTATTTTGACACGTTCCAACACGACAGCGGCGCACCCCAGCTCGATTACACCCGGCCACCCGTCTTAGGGGAAACCTGCTCCGCCGGACTATCTGGCGGCT
>Ga0181532_10000298_pt1 | contig 52803 bp, 57 predicted proteins | sample PEATcosm2014_Bin_33_FD_119768 | JGI IMG/M metagenome (GOLD analysis project Ga0181532, IMG submission 119768) | Peatland microbial communities from MTU Mesocosm Facility, Houghton, MI, USA - PEATcosm2014_Bin11_30_metaG | ecosystem: Environmental > Terrestrial > Soil > Wetlands > Peat | place... | reverse complement strand
TCGGATATCGCCCTGGGGCTTGGGCGCGCCCGGCTCGCCTCGTCGACGTCGTGGGGTCTTTTTGTGTCGAAGCCGGCATACCCTCGATCGGACTGACGGCGCTCGTCCCCCACTACGTCGCGACGATTGCTTTTCCCGCCGCATCACTTGCCCTTCTCGACGCGTTCCAGTCGGTAACGGGTCTCACCATTGACACCGAAACTCTTCGTAGCAGTGCTCAAGAGACAAAGAAGCAAGTCGACGAGCTCATTGCGCAATCACAAGAGCACGTGAAGATGCTAAGTCAGCTCGAAAAGCAATATGAGGACGAGAACTCCGTGCTCGGCGGCGAAAGTGGGATTCCATCTGGGGACGAAATCGCGGAAGAGCTCGAGCGGTACCTGCGAGGAGAAATGCAATGAACAGGGCCTCTTTCTCCCGCGAGTCCACGAAAACCGTCGCGTGCAGTCGAAGACGCGTCGAAGGCTGTAAGACGCCTGCGAGTAGCCTCTGGCCGTGACACCGCCGCGTCCTTCTTCTCCACGATCGCCGAGGCGAGGCGCCGCGAGCAGCACGGGGAGGCCCAGGACCGGGAATTTCGTCCGCCCTGGGGGGCGTGGCGCGGACTCAAGCACGAGGCGCTCTGGTACCGAGGGCCAAAAGGGGCGACACGTCGCGCACGAACAGGGGCCGACGAGACGCGCACCACAGAACCCCTCTTTCCCGGCGCGACGCGACCGACGCGTACCGGAGAAAAGAGCGCGAGAACAGGAGCCTTCGGCACCTTCGGGCGCGCGCCCCGGTGGAAGAAGAACGAGCGCACCAGCTGATGGTGCGCGACAAAGGCCCCCCTTTGCTCCGAGGCCAAAAGGGCGCGCGGAAAAGGGAGTCCCACGGTCCAAAGATGCCCGGTACCTCGGCACAAAAGGGCCTAAGAGGACAGCCGCGACTCACGCGCAAGGAAGCGCTCCGAGGTCGCGAGCAGGCGAACCCATGCGCGTCGCAGGACCGAGTCGTGTCCGTTCCCAAGACGCGCTGCGCGCCCAAAAGGCGCGATGGGGAAGTGTCGCGCGCCGCGGTGCCTTGGCGGTCCGCAGGCCCGACGACGCCCGAGCGCGCCCCACGCGCAAATTGCACGAGGTGAAGACCTCTACGGATTCGACGAACAGACCAAGGACCTCCCGAGCTGCAAGCGTTGGAGCTCGTTACGCGGTGAAGTCCGGGCGCCCAAGAATCCGTGAAGAGCGTGCGGAGGCGATGCATGGAACAGGGCGAAGCGAGAGCGTTCCGTTGGGTTCAAAAAGGCAAGGTGGGAGCGGACGTGCGACGAAGAACTCCGTCACGACCGGCCAGGCGTTGAGCCCGCGGTCTCGTGACAGCGAGGTGCTCGCGGCGCGTCTCGCCGACGCCACGCGCGCCTATGACCGCGATCGATATGAACAGGCTCTTTCGATGCTGCGCTCCCTTGCGCGTAGCGCGCCACGTTCTCCTGAGGTGCGCGAGCTGTTCGGCCTGACGTTGTATCGACTCGGGCGTTGGGAGGACGCGTTACACGAGCTTCGGCTGTTCAGCGAACTCAGCGGATCTGTCGACCAATTGCCCGTGCTCGCGGACTGCGAACGCGCGCTTGGGCACTACGACGCGGTCGCTGCGCTTTGGGCTGAGCTACGGAAGGCGGGGGCCGGAAGTGACGTCCTCACCGAAGGCCGCCTCGTCATGGCGGGCGCTCTCGCGGATCGAGGGCGCCTTGGTGAGGCCATCGCGTTGTTGGAACCCGCGGCCCTGCGCGAGGTGCGAAAGCCGCTCGATCGCCACATTCGCCAGTGGTATGCACTCGCGGATCTCTACGAGCGCAGCGGGGACCTTCCGAGAGCACGCGAGATGTTCCGACGCGTCGTCGATTCTGACCCGGAGCTTTCCGACGCAACCGAGCGCCTCGCGGGCTTGCGTTGAAGGCCTGCTCGATGTGGTCTTTGACTTCCAGGGGTAGGGTTTGAGGGGGCCGTGCGCATACGCGCGCCCCATGACCAAGGAGGATGACTATGGGCGTCGACGTCCGTGAGTTGTTGGGATCAGAGGCGGACACGCTGCTCAAGCACGAGTCGCACACGATTGGGCGCGACAAGCTGGTTCTGCCGGGACCCGATTACGTCGATAGGGTCTTGGTCGCAAGTGACCGCCCGGTCGCCGTGTTGCGCAAGTTGGAGACGGTGTTTCGACAGGGCCGTCTCGGGGGGACGGGATATCTCTCGATCCTGCCGGTCGATCAGGGGATCGAGCATTCTGGCGCAGCGAGCTTTTCGAAGAATCCCGCGTACTTCGATCCAGCGGCAATCGTCGAACTTGCGATGGAAGCCGAATGCAGCGCCGTCGCGTCAACACTCGGTGGGCTAGGCATCGTTGCGCGACGCTACGCGCACAAAATCCCCTTCATCGTGAAGCTCAATCACAACGAACTGCTCACCTACCCATCCACCTACGATCAGGTTTTCTTCGGATCGGTTCGCCAGGCAATCGACCTCGGTGCAATGGGCATAGGTGCCACGATCTATTTCGGATCAGCAGAATCAACGCGCCAGCTCCAGGAGGTGAGTGCCGCCTTCGCCGAGGCACACCGTCACGGTCTGTTCACGGTGCTGTGGTGTTACTTGCGGAACCCCGCATTCAAGACATCCCAAGCCGACTATTCCGTCTCCGCGGACCTCACCGGCCAGGCAAACCACCTCGGCGTCACGATCGAGGCGGACATCGTCAAGCAAAAGCAGCCCGTGAACAATGGCGGCTACACCGCCTTGAAATTCGGCATGACCGACTCTTTGGTCTACGACAAATACACGACAGACAATCCGATCGACCTCACTCGCTGGCAGGTCGTCAACTGCTATATGGGCCGCGTCGGCTTGATCAATTCCGGGGGAGAATCCTCCGGCAAGGGCGATCTCTCTGCTGCTGTTCGGACCGCGGTCATCAACAAGCGCGCGGGCGGCATGGGCCTCATCGTTGGACGAAAGGCGTTTCAGCGCCCCATGGAAGATGGGGTCGCGCTCATCCACGCCGTACAGGACGTCTTTCTCGACCCGAGCATCACCGTCGCGTAGGCACGACGCGCGGACTTCGCGCTGGCTAGTTGCATCTGGGGGCATCTTTCCCCGTCACGAGCTCTCGAACGCGATCCTCGGGATGTGCGCTTGGCCTCTTGGGCTTAAGAGCGAACGGATCGATAAACCATGCCCGTGCGCGGCTTTGGCTGAAAGAACGTCGTCTTTGGCGGCATGAGTCTCCCGCTATGAGCGGTTTCGGCGATTTGTCGAACCGTCGCGGGACGCAACAAGAAGGCGACCTGCGCTGTTCCGTTCGCTATCGCGTCATGGACGTTCTTGAGCCCGTGTTGATAGGAGAGCTCACACGGCGTCATGGAGGCGAGGAAGACATCAAGTCGGCTCGAGTCAAGATCCGCGTCGGCTGCGGCGTCGAGAGACGGACGCGGGATCAATAAGAGGTTCGCGTGCGCCCGGACGCATCCGAGCGCGCCATGTTCGACCATCGCGCGCGCAAGATCATCAAGATCCAGCGGTCCGGGCAGTACCTCGAAAGACCCACCGAGGTCTCCTTCAAGGTCGATTTCTGCTGCCCAGCCGCTGACGAGACGGTGAATGGCCTGGACAAAGAGTTCTTCCTCAGACAACTCGACGACGAACGCCATGACGTAGTCGTGCTCGCCGGGTTTGTCACCAAGCTCCGAGCGGCGCTCGTTTCGGTAGTACCTCGCGGTTTCATAGCGATGGTGACCATCTGCGAGGACCACCGGCGTGGAACAAACCAAATCCGCGATCCCACGGAGCGCGCCTTGGTCGCTTATCGGCCACAGCTCATGGACCGTACCCTCGTCGTCGGTCGCGCTCATCGTTGGCATTGCTTTCTTGGTGGAGCGCTCACAGGCCTGGGCAAGACCGGGGGAAAGCGAGAGCCCCCAAATGGGTGAAAGATTGGCGCGACAAGCCCTCATCAACTCGAGGCGGTCGCCTTTGGGCTTGGGCATCGTCTGTTCATGGGGAAGCACCTCATGACCGTTCGCTTCGTCGATCCGGAGTGCCCCAAGGACGCCCGTCGTGCTTCGGGGCGTGGCCGTCCCATCAAGAAAGCGCATCCGGTAGACGTAAAACGAAGGGGCGTCGTCGCGTAGGACCCCACCGTTGCTCTGCCAGGCAGCAAAGATTCGGGCCGCGTGAGCGTAGCGGTCGAGCCGGGCGATCTCATCGGGGACGGGCAGTTCCACGTGGATCGCGTTGTATGGGCTGCGTTGCGCGAGGAGAACGCGCTCGTTCTCCTCGACGACGTCATAGGGCGGAGCGATGACGTCGTCGGGCGAGCACTTCTCGAGGTTGTAGCGCAGCCCGGCAAATGGGACGAATTCAGGCATGGCTCTTGGATAGCACATAGTGGGCCACACACAGATTTCAGAAGCGCGAAATCGATGCGAGGATGGCGCAATGTCGTTTGGACCGACTTGGCTCATTGACCTTGACGGGGTCATCTGGCTCGGAGACACGGTCATCCCCGGCGCGAGAGACGCGGTCGGCGCGCTGCGCGCGAGAAACCAGCGTGTCGCGTTCTTCACGAACAATTCCTCTGTCACAAGAGCCGAGCTCCTCGCGAAGCTTGAGAGCTTCGGCATTGCCGTCGCCAAAGAGGAGCTCCTGACATCGAGCGAAGCGGCGGCGGCGATGTGTTCGCGCGGTGAACGCGCTTTCGTGTTGGGCGGAGCGGGTATTCGCGAAGCACTCCAAGAGCGCGGCGTCATCATCGTTGAGGCCGAGGGGATGGGCACGGCAGTGCCCGTAGACGTCGTTGTCATCGGGCTCGATCGCGAGCTCAACTTTGCGCGCCTCACGATTGCGATGCGGGCGATCCGCGGTGGAGCGCGCTTTTTGGCTACCAATGAAGATGCGACGTTTCCGGTCGGCGATGGCCTCTTGCCGGGTGCGGGCGCACTCGTCACCGCTCTCACCTACGCGACGGGGGTGCGCCCCGTCGTCGCCGGAAAGCCGAACGCCGGTGCCGTTGAACTCGTGAGAGCCCGACTCGGCGAGGTGAACGTCGTGGTCGGGGATCGCCCCTCTACCGACGGAGAGCTCGCCCGGCGTCTTGGCGCTTGCTTTGGCCTCGTGTACTCCGGCGTGACGAGACCCGGCGAGATCCCGCCGGATATCCCCCCCGACCTGGAAGCCTCCGACATCGCAGTTCTCCTCGCGAAAGCCTTCGAGCGAACCTAGGAGTCGAAGGTTTTCCGAAGGACCTGCGCACTAGCGTGGTGGCATGACATCAGGAGACGGATACGACCGCATTCGAGAGAACCTGCGGCGGATCCTCGACACAGGGGCTTCTCTTTCGAAGTTGAGTCGCGAAGAGCTCGAGGACATCGTGCGAGAAATGCTGCGTGGCGGTGGATCGGGAGCCGAAGTCGTCGAGGACTTCGTCGACGAGGTGCGGGCACGCTCTCGGCGGGGAATGGACCTGCTCGCAGGACTGCTTCGTGCCGAGGTCCAGCGGGAACACAAGACCGTCACCGAAGGCGGCGAAAGGGTAATCGGCGAGCTTTGCGATCGCCTCGTTGGCCTCTTTGGTGAGTTCCTCGGCATGACCGGCACGAAGACTTCAGCAGGACGCGCTGGCGAACACGCCTGGGAGCATCGTGACGTGAGAGCGACGCGCGTGGATTCAGCACAAGGTCCGACGGCACCACACAGAGCCGAGACGCGAGGGAAGAAGCGGCCGGTCCCAAAGAAAGCGGCGGCAAAGAAAGCAGGTGCGAAGAAGACAGCCGCGTCAACTTCGAGACCGCGGAAGTCTCCTGCGGGAGCGAAACCTTCGAAGAGCAGGGCCGCAAAGAAAGCAACCCCGTCGAGGACGCCGTCCGGACGCAGTCCCCGATGAGAATCGCATCCACCGGTTTGACGGATCGAAGTGCAATGGATGTTGTGCGCTTGCAAGTGCAGATCCTTGCGAGCGCGTGAGTTCACCGCGAGGATCTCCTTGTGAGTGAACAGACGCGGGCCCATAGCTCGCATCGGGTTGCGCTCGTCGTGCATCCGAGTCGTCAGGAGGCAAAGGACCTCGCCGTGCAGGCTCGCCAGTGGTGGGAAGCGCGCTCTTATGAGGTCGTCGAGACGGACGCGTACGCAGACCACCCAGAACCTGAGGTTTCTGCCGGCGAACTCGACTTCGCGGTAAGCCTCGGTGGGGATGGGACGATGCTTCGTACCGTGCAGCTCGTCGTGAGCCGCGGTGTGCCCGTGCTCGGGGTGAATCTCGGAAGTCTCGGCTACCTCACCCAGATCGAACCCCGCGGCATCGAACAGGCTTTCAGCCGGCTCGTTGCGGGCGATTTCGCGATCGAAGAACGTATGACCCTTGACGTGACCGTGGACGCGCCCGGGAAAACGACTACCCCCTATGTCGTGCTAAACGAGGTGTCCGTCGAAAAGACCGGCCCCGGCCACACGATCCGCCTCGGGGTATCGATCGACGAACACCCATTTCTCGTTTTCGTCGCGGATGGAATCGTGTTGTCGACACCAACGGGATCGACGGCCTACAACTTGTCGCTGCGCGGTCCGATCGTTTCTCCTCAACTTCGTGCGATCGTCGTCACACCGGTCTCGCCTCATATGCTCTTTGATCGTTCGCTCGTTCTGTCGCCCGAGGAGATTGTCCGCCTCGAGGTATTGAACGAGCGACCCGCGGTGCTTGTCGTTGATGGGGCCACGGTGGACAACATCGAAGTTGACACGGCGGTCATCGTCAAAGCGGGCGCTCACGCTGCGCGCATTGTGCACCTGGCTGCGCTCGACTTCCACTCGATCTTGCGCCAAAAGTTCGGGCTTACGGGACGCTAGCTGCGATGCTCACCGAGCTTCGTGTCCGCGATCTCGGAGTCATTGCGGATGTCCATGTCGTTTTTGACGATGGATTGAGCGTGATAACGGGCGAAACGGGCGCGGGCAAGACCCTTTTTGTCGAGGCGCTCGAGCTCGTCCTTGGAGGGCGCGCCGATGCAACCATGGTGCGCCACGGTACTGACGAGGCGCTCGTTGAAGCTCGGTTCATTGCTGGCCAAGACGAATACGTGTTCTCGCGCACGATCGCGCGCGCTGGAAGATCACGTGCCGAGCTCAATGGGCGCATGGTAACGATCGGCGCGCTCGAAGACGCTGGGCGTTCGCTCGTCGATCTCTACGGCCAACACGACCATCAGTCGCTCTTGAATAAGCAGGCGCAACGCGATGCGCTCGACGTTTTCGCGAACGTTGATCTCGAGCCCCTGCGTGTCCTTCGAACGCGCCTGCGTGTACTCGACGATCGCATCGCCTCGCTCGGCGGGGACGAACACCGCCGAGCGCGCGAGATGGACCTCCTGCGCTTTGAGCTCGATGAGATCGAACATGCCCACATCACCTCAGAAGACGAGGAGAGGGAGCTCGCCGCCGAGGAAGACCTCCTTGCGAGCGCGCTAGCGCTCAAACAAGCCGCATACGACGCGCACGAGTTGCTCGTCGGCACGCTGAACCCAGGTGCAATAGAGCTCCTCGGTACGGCGATCGAGTCTCTCTCGCCTCATGGGGCGCTCAAAGATCACGAAGCACGCCTTCGAGGGCTCCTCGCAGAACTCGATGACGCGAGCAACGAACTGCGACTCGCGGGTGAGGGTTTTGAGGAGAACCCGCAGCGCCTTGAGGTCGTTCAACAAAGACGGGAATTCCTGCGCCGCCTCGTGCACAAACACGGAGAATCCCTGAGGGACGTCCTGGCCGCTGGGATCCAAGCCCGATCGCGACTTGACGAGCTCGAAGTGAACGATGAACTGCGCGCATCTCTGGAAAGCGAGCGCGAAGCCCTTTGTTCTGAAGTACATGCGCACGAGTGCGCGATCGGCGATGAACGCCGCAAGCATGCGCGTGCTCTCGGTGAGGCAGTTCAAGCTCACCTCTCGCGTCTCGCTCTTCCTTCCGCCCGCTTCGTCGTGTCCCTTCCTGACGAGGGATTCGCAGACGACGTCGAATTCCTCTTTGGGGCCAATGCCGGCGAACCGATCCTTCCGCTCGCAAAGATCGCCTCGGGTGGTGAACTGTCCCGGACGATGCTCGCGTTACGTCTCGTGTGCACCCGCGCGCCGGAAACGCTCATTTTTGACGAAGTCGACGCCGGGATCGGGGGAACCGTGGCGCTTGTGGTCGGAAAGGCCCTCGCTGAGCTCTCGACCGAACATCAAGTTCTCGTTGTGACGCACCTCGCCCAGGTGGCCGCCCAAGCCAATGAGCACCTCGTTGTGGAAAAGAGCGAAGTCGACGGAAGGACCGTCGCGAGCGTCGTCCGTGTCGATGGACAGGCTCGCGTCGTCGAACTCTCGCGTCTGTTGTCGGGCCATCCCGAGAGCTCAATCGCACGTGAGCACGCAAGCGAGCTCCTCGCGTCCGCTGGGAGAAACTCCAGCTCCTAACGCCTGTCCCTCAGGACAAAGCACGCGACTTCGAGAAGAAAAGGGCTGAGCAATCCGCCCGAGGCGGGCGCGCGCCTTGTAGATTGATGTAGGCCAGATAGCGGAGGATGACGTGGCGAAGTTCGTGTTCGTGACCGGGGGGGTCTCGAGCTCTCTCGGCAAAGGACTCGCGGCTTCATCACTGGGACGGCTCTTGAAGGCTCGTGGTCTTCGCGTCACGATGTGCAAGCTCGACCCCTACATCAACTTCGACCCGGGCACGATGAACCCCTTCGAGCACGGCGAGGTGTTCGTCACCGATGACGGGGGTGAGACCGACCTCGATCTTGGCCATTACGAGCGCTTCATCGACGAGAACCTCTACCGCACCTCGAACGCGACGACGGGACAGATCTATTCGACCGTTATCCAAAAAGAGCGCCGCGGGGACTATCTGGGCAAGACCGTCCAGGTCATCCCTCACATCACCGATGAGATCAAAGAACGGATCAAACGGCTCGCGACCGATGACATCGACGTCGTCATCACGGAGGTCGGTGGGACCGTCGGCGACATCGAAATCGTCCCATTCTTGGAGGCAATCAGGCAGTTTCGTCGCGACGTCGGTCGACAAAATGTCTGCTACGTGCACCTGACGCTCGTGCCCTACCTCGCGCCCTCCGGGGAGCAAAAGACCAAGCCGACGCAGCACTCCGTCACTGAACTTCGCGGCCGGGGCATCCAACCAGATGTCATCGTCTGTCGCAGCGATCACCCGATCTCCGAGACGCTCAAGCGCAAGATCTCGCTTTTGTGCGATGTGCCGATCGAGGCGGTCGTCTCCGCGGTCGATGCGCAGAGCATCTATGAGATCCCCATCTTGTTGAGAGAAGAGGGCTTTGACGACACGGTGTGCAAGATCCTCCAATTGGACGGTCCCGACCGAGCGATCGACATCTCGGGCTGGGAGGCGTTCTTGGAGAGGATCGCGACCGCGAAGGAGACGGTGCGCATCGGTATCGTCGGGAAGTACGTGAACCTGCCCGATGCCTACCTATCGGTCGTCGAGGCCCTCCACCACGCAGGCTTTCACCACGGCGCCCACGTCGAAATCGAATGGATCCAGGCCGAATTGGTCACCGACCTCAATGCCGCGGCCGATCTCGACGGACTCGATGGCATCGTGCTCCCCGGCGGCTTCGGCGAGCGGGGGATCGAGGGAAAGATTGCAGCGGCCGATTACGCGCGGCGATGCGGGATCCCTTGCCTTGGACTGTGCCTCGGATTACAGGTCATGGTCGTTTCTTACGCGCGTTCCGTCGCCGGACTCTTGGGTGCGAACTCGCGGGAATTTGATCCCGAAACGCCCTATCCGGTCATCGATTTGATGGACGATCAGGCGAACGTCGTCGACTATGGGGGCACGATGCGCCTCGGTGCCTACGTCGCCTGCCTCCTTCCCGGGTCCCAGGTGGCGAAGATGTACGGAGAAGAACACGTCACCGAACGCCACCGACACCGTTATGAGGTCAATGCGCGTTATCGCGCGCGCCTCGAAGAAGCGGGCCTCGTGTGTTCGGGAACGTCTCCCGACGATCGTCTCGTTGAGTTCATTGAGCTGCCGACCCACCGATTCTGGGTCGGCACCCAGGCGCACCCCGAGTTCAAGAGCAGACCGGATCGCCCACATCCGCTCTTTCGAGAGCTCGTGGGAGCTGCGCTCGAACGGGCACGGGCTCGGACCCCACACCTGTTCGAGATCGGGCTCGATGCCGCCTCCTGAACAAGGTGACTTTCGTTTCATCGGCGAACGGGACCGCTTCCGCAGTTCCTTCATCAGGCTCGTCACGGCCACACTCGTCGATCCCAAGGGTTTCACCTTCGAGCGAGACATCGTGCGCCACCCGGGCGCAGTTTGCGTGGTTCCCCTCGAAAACGACGGCCGCCATGTGATGATGGTGCGCCAATATCGCGCGCCCCTGGATCGCTACGTGCTCGAAGTGCCCGCTGGCAAGAGGGACGTCTTTGGCGAGGCGCCCGAGCAGACGGCGAGGCGCGAGCTCGCCGAGGAGGTGGGGCGCAAGGCGAGCACCTGGAGCGAGCTCGGACGCTTCTCCAACTCGCCGGGCTTCACCGACGAGGAGACGGTGTGTTATCTCGCCGAGGATCTCGCGGTGGTCGAGCGCGTGACCCAAGGCGTCGAGGAAGACCACATGACCATTGAGCGCGTCGCGCTCGGCGAAATATGGGATCTTCTTTCCCTCGGCGTGCTCGTCGATGCGAAGTCCATCATCGCTCTCGCGCTCGCGGAGCGAGTGCTATCGCATCGAGGCTTCGCCTCTTGAGAGCATCGGGGGATGATGAGCGGTCGCCCTGATGTCGTCCTAAGCACTGACGCCGAAGAGTATCTCTCTTACCTTGCGATCGAGCGCGGCCGGGCGCGCAATTCCATCGCGTCGTATCGGCGCGACCTCCTTGGTTACGAGGAGTTCCTGGCCGTCAATAACCTCACCTTGGACGACGTTGATGCTCAAGTCATCGAGCGCTACCTCGGTTTTTTGCGAGCGTGCGGGCTCAAGTCCTCCTCGCGCGCTCGCGCGCTCGTCGCAATTCGTGGCCTTCACGGTTTTTGCAAAGACGAGCGCGCGGCAACCAATGATCCCACCCGAGATGTCGAGGCTCCGCGGGTTCCCGCGGGGCTTCCAAAGGCACTGAGCGAAGCCGAGATCACGAGGCTCTTGGATGCCGTCGACGCAGTCGATGCCCGAGGCTTGCGCGACCGCGCGATCCTCGAATTGCTCTATGCGAGCGGTCTTCGAATCTCTGAGCTCGTCGGCCTGTCGATGAGCGACGTGCGCCTCGAGGATTCCATGTTGCGCTGCTTTGGTAAGGGAGCGAAAGAGCGCGTTGTGCCGATTGGCCGTTTCGCCATTGCCGCACTTCGCGACTATCTCGGGGAAAGTGGCCGTCCCAAGCTCGCGAAACCACAGCCGAGCAATCGATCCGATGCTGAAGCGCTCTTTTTGTCGACACGGGGGAGACGCCTCAATCGACAAGCGGCGTTCCTCGTCGTTCGCCACTACGCGCAGCGTGCAGGACTCGGGGACAAGGTGAGCCCGCACGTCTTGCGCCACAGCTTCGCGACCCACCTGCTCGACCACGGCGCCGATGTGCGCGTCGTCCAAGAGCTCTTGGGCCACGCGTCGATCACGACGACACAGCTGTACACGAAGGTCTCAACAGAGCGCCTTCGTCGCGCGTATCTCGAAGCCCATCCCCGGGCAAAGGGCCGCGGCTCGCCGAAAGGGGCCAAGGGAGGGCCTGCGCACGCCTAGGGGCACCAAAGCCTTGAAAGACGCGCGGGCGCCGGGGTGCTCACGGGGCAAAGTGAGAAGAGGAGGAACTCAGCACCGCTTTGAGCAGGCCTTGGACGCGGAAGGAGGAGGAAGGATGCGAGGAGGCGCGCCCGCATTCCCACTAGGATTGCGCCCGTGGCGAACGAAGCTCAACTTATCGATTACCGCGCTCTCCTCCAAGACGAGCGGGCGTCCCTCTTGCGCCAGCTTTCTGAGCTGGGTTTTGGAGACGCCGGGGAGACGGGGCCGGCCTATGACTCGAACTTCGCGGATTCGAGCCAGGTCACCGCGGAACGCGGCGAGACCGAAACCCTGGTGAAAGAGCTGCGCGGTGCGCTCGGCGAAGTCGAGCGGGCGCTCGAGCGCGTCGATCGTGGGACCTACGGCACGTGTGAACGCTGCGGCAAGCCCATCGCCCCGGCCCGCCTTGAAGCCAAACCGGCGGTCACGACCTGCATCGAGTGCGCCTCGGCTCAGCGCTAAGAGCGCGTCATGTCGCTCTCACGTGAGGCGCGCGCCGCGCGCTTTCACCAAAGGGGTCCCTGGGTCCTTATCGGCGCCGCGGTCCTCGTCCTCATCGTCATCGAGGCGGTCCGCCACCACGTCTTGTCCCAAGAGGACCTCCTCTTCCTCGTCATCTTGTTTCCGACGATCATCTTGCACGAGGTCTCCCACGGGGTCATGGCGTATTGGTGCGGAGATGACACCGCGAAGAAGGCCGGGCGACTCTCTCTCAATCCCTTGCGCCACATCGACCCCTTGGGCACGATTCTCCTGCCGATCCTGCTCATCGTGACGACCGGACGCGCCTTTGGTTGGGCAAAACCCGTGCCCATTTCGATCAACAAGCTGCGCCACCCTCGTAACCAGGCGGTCTTGGTCGGGCTCGTGGGACCTGCGACGAACATCGTCCTCGCGTTCGTCTCCGGATTGCTCCTTCAGTTCGTTACCCACGGGTTCGTGCCGAGCCAGAATCCCGAGCAGTGGCCGCTTGTCGATGAGCTCTTGTACCTGTTCAGCCTCACGAACATCTTCATTGCGGTCTTCAACTTGATCCCCATTCCGCCCCTCGACGGATCCGCGGTCTTGGAGCGTCTCCTTCCGCATTCGGCGCTTCCCTCGTACTACCGACTGCGCTCGTATTCGATCATCATCGTGCTCTTCTTCGTTTTGCTCGCTCCAGGAGCACTCGACGCGCTGTTCGTCCACGCGAACAACTACTGGGACAACTTCTTGAACTTGCACGTCCTTGTGTCCGTGCCCGTGGGATCGAACGGCGTCGCGCTCGGGTTCTAGGCGGAGACCGCCATAACGGCCTAGTGCTCTTTCGCGATGAGACCGACGGCCGCACGCGCTCTTAGGTAGGTGAGGTGCGCGACTTCTCTTGCCTTGGATGCACCCTTGGCCAAGACCTCGGTGATGGCCCCGGGATCCGCGGACAGCTCAAGGACGCGCTCGCGAAGCGGGCGGAGCATTTCGATGAGCGCTTGTGCGGTGTCTTTCTTGAGCTCGCCGTAGTTCGCGTACCTAGGGGCAAGCGCTGATGGCGAGGTCCTTAGTGCGGCACCCAAGAGCTCGAGGAGATTGGAGACCCCGGGCTTTTTCTCGGGGTCGTAGCGGACCTCGTCGTCGGTGTCGGTCACCGCTCTTTTGATCTTCTTCTCAATGACTTCAGGCGCATCGGTCATCTCGATGAGGCCCGCGGCCGTGCTCGTCGATTTCGACATCTTGTTCTCGGGGTGTTGGAGATCCATGACGCGTGCCGCAACCCTCGGGATCGCGGCCTCGGGCACGACGAAGGTTTGCCCGTAACGGGCGTTGAAGCGCACGGCGATATCCCTCGTGAGCTCGAGATGCTGGCGCTGGTCGTCGCCGACCGGCACGCGATCGGCCTGATAAAGGAGGACGTCCGCGGCCATCAAGACGGGATAGGTGAAAAGGCCTACCCTCACGGACTCTTGGCCGCCGCTCTTCTCCTTGAACTGCGTCATGCGCCGAAGCTCGCCCATCGTCGCGACGCACTCCAAGATCCACGACAGCTCAGCGTGCTCGCTGACTGCGCTCTGGAAGAACACCGTGCAGCGGTTCGGGTCAAGACCCGCGGCAAGGAGGCCTATTGCGGTGTCGAGGCTCCGCTGGCGCAGTTCCTCCGGCGAGATGTCCAAGGTGAGTGCGTGCAAATCGACGATGCAATAGAACGCGTCGTGCTCATCTTGGTCAACAACCCACTGCCGGAGCGCCCCGAGATAGTTCCCGACGTGCAAGCCGCCAGACGGCTGGATACCGGAAAGGACGCGAGCCATCAAGAAAGGTTAGCGGTCCAGGCAAGCACCCAATGGTAAGAACGGCCAGGCGCGAGCACAACGCCGAGCGCCTTTCCCCTCGGGCATCAACCAATCGGCCGAGCTTTCCCGCTACCGTTAAAAGGTGGCCTACGACGTTCACCTCGATGTCTACGACGGGCCATTTGACCTGCTCTTACAGCTGATTTCCGCACAAGAAGTCGACGTGTACGAGGTACGGCTCTCTGACATCGTCGACGCGTTCTGCGCCGAGATCGCCCGATTTGAAACCTTCAACCTCGAGATCGCGACGGAGTTCTTGCTCATCGCGGCGACGCTCGTCGAACTCAAGTGCCGGCGCTTGCTTCCGGGCGCAGACGACCCGGACATGGACGAGGAGCTCTCGTTGTTCGAAGCGAGGGACTACCTCCTTGCGCGTCTCGTGGAGTGCAAGACGTTCTCGGGAACGGCGTCGGTCTTCGCGTCGATGGAGCAAGTGGCTTCGCGATCCGTCGCGCGCCGGGCCGGACCAGATGAGCGTTTTGAACAAGTCGCGCCGGACCTCTTGGCGGGGGTCACGCCAGAGGACCTCGCGCGCTTGGTACTCGGCGTCTTTGCGGAGCACCCCGTGCTCAGCGTCTCCAACGCACACATCCACACCGACGAGGTCACCGTGGTCGAACTCTTGGCCGAGCTCATGGAGAGCTTGCCCACGCGTCCGCGGGTGTCGTTTCGCGAGCTCACGGCCGATGCGCCGTCAACCGCGCACGTCGTCGCGTGTTTCCTCGCGCTCCTCGAACTCTACAAACGCGAGCTCATCGCCTTGGATCAGCTGAACAGCTTCGGGGAAATTCGCGTCCGCTGGACCGGTAATGGGGCAAAAGAGGCTCCATCATTTTCCATTGACGACTACGACGAGCTTGAGAGCGAAGCGAGTCGATGAGCGACGCGTCTGCGCAGTGGCGGAATGAACGGGCCGCACTCGAGGCTGTGCTCATCGTTGCGACCGAGCCCGTCGCCCCGCAACTCCTCGCGGAGCTCTTGGAAGTGTCGAGCGATCGCGCAGAAGAGCTCTGCTCGACATTGGCGCGCTCCTATGCACAAGAAGAGCGAGGGTTCGAGCTCGTCCGCGTCGCTGGTGGCTACCGCCTACAGAGCCACCCGGCATACCGCGGCTACGTCGAGCGCTTCATTCTCGATGACGCGCCACATCGACTTTCCCCCGCGGCACTCGAGACGCTCGCTATCGTCGCGTACAAACAGCCCATCTCGCGCGTGCAACTCGCATCGATTCGCGGCGTCAACGTCGACAGCGTCATGCGAGCGCTCGCGCAGCGGGGCTATGTCGAGGCCATCGGGAGAGACGAGGGTCCGGGACAGGCGATCTTGTTCGGTACGACGCCACTTTTCTTGGAGCGTCTCGGCATCGACAACCTCGGAGATCTTCCACCCCTCGAGTCCTTCGTCCCGGACGCCGCGACCGTCGAAGCGCTCGAGCAGGTGCTCCGCTTCGGCGCTGAGGAGTGAGCGACCCGACGTCTGACGGCGAGCGATTGCAAAAAGTGCTTGCGCGCGCCGGATTCGGCTCGAGACGCGCATGTGACGAGCTCGTCGAGGCCGGGAGGGTAACCGTCAATGGCGAAAAGGCTGTTCCCGGGCGAAGGATCGACGTTGCGCATGACATCGTCGCGGTAGACGGAAACCCGGTCGGCGTCCTACCGGAGCTCGTCTATTACCTTTGCAACAAACCCGTTGGTGTCGTGACCACGGCACATGATCCAGAGGGACGACGAAACGTCGTCGACCTCGTCCCCGACATCCCGCGTGTGTTCCCTGTTGGACGCCTGGATCTTCAGACAGAGGGTCTCATCGTGCTCACAAACGACGGGGGCCTCGCTCAGCTGTTGAGCCACCCGAGCCACGGAGTTGAAAAGGAGTATCTCGCCGCGCTCTCGAGCGACCCGACGCCCGTGATGATCCGCAGCCTTCGTTCCGGTGTCGAGATCGAACCCGGTGTGACGACCGCTCCGGCCAAGGTTGCTCGCGTGTCACCGAGGCTCTTGCGCATCACTATCCACGAGGGCAGGTACCGTCAGGTTCGGCGCATGTGCGCGGCCGTTGGCCTTGAGGTGTCGCGTCTCGTCCGGGTCCGCATTGGACCGCTCGTCGACACCCACCTCGCGCCGGGTGAGTTTCGCGAGCTACGCATTGATGAAGTCCGGGCGCTCGCGTTGGCTGCTGCGGCTCCATCGCAAGCCCCAGCGAGGTCCAGGTAGGCTCGCTTTTATGCCAGAGGTCTTACGCGCGATAAGGGGCGCGACAACCGTCGAAGAGGACGCACCAGAGCAGATTCGCGCACGCACGCAAGATCTCGTGAAAGAGATGCTCAAGAGAAACCACGTCTCTACCGATGACATTGTGAGCATCATCTTCACGGTGACCGACGATCTCGTGTCCGCCTTTCCTGCGACCGCGGCGCGAGAGCTCGGCTTGCACGATATACCTCTCCTCGGTGCTCGAGAGGTGGCAGTGGTTGGTTCGACGCCACGCTGCATTCGCGTGATGATGCACTGCTACAGCGATCGCGCCCGGAAGGATATCCGACACGTATTCCTTGAAGGAGCGAAATCGTTGCGGGCCGACCTTGCCGAATGACCTGGGAAGGATCGTGAGAGCCTCGCGATGAACAGCCCATCGGGCGGAGTGAGTCCCAATCACGCCTTTGTTGTCGGCCTCGGTCTTATCGGATCGTCGGTCGGCTTTTCGCTTCGCGCGCAGGGCTGGCACGTAAGCGGCATCGATATTGACTGCTCCCGGGCGGAGCGAGCACTCGAGCTAGGGGCGATCGACCGCATCGGCGAGGATGTGTATGCCGACGTCGCATTCATCGCAACACCCGTCGCGTCGATCGCCGAGGTCGCGAAGTCCTTCTTGGCGTCTGCGCAAAACGACGATGTCACCGTTACCGACGTCGGAAGCGTGAAGGCCGCGATCGCGAAGTCCGTGGACGATCCGCGTTTCGTAGGGGGCCACCCACTTGCTGGTTCCGAACAAGAGGGCCCCGACGGGGCGGGGGCGGATATCTTCGTCGGATCAACGTGGGTCCTCACACCGACGGCTTGCACCGACCCGGCAGCATTTGCTCGCATCAGTGCACTTGTGTCGAGTTTCGGGTCCGAAGTCGTCGCTCTCGATCCAGCTCGCCATGACGCCCTCGTCGCGGTCATCTCACACCTGCCGCACTTGACCGCGGCCAACCTCATGGTCTTGGCTTCAGACGCCCTCGTCGATCGGGCCGTCTTGTTGCGCTTGGCCGCGGGAGGCTTCAGGGACATGACGCGAATCGCAGCGGGCGACCCCACAATCTGGCCGGACATCTTTCGGGACAACAAGGCCGCCGTGCTCGAGGTCCTCGATGATTTGCTCGCGCGCCTCACCGAGGCGCGCCGCATGGTCGACTCCGATGATCGCGACGCGCTCGTCGAGGTGTTGGACCGCGCGAAATCCGCGCGGCGTAACTTGCCACCGCGCGTCGCACGCCCAGAAGAGCTCGTGGAGCTGCGCGTGCCCGTGCTCGACCGACCGGGAACACTCGCCGAGGTCACGACGGTGCTTGGCGAGCTCGGCGTGAACATCTTCGACCTGGAAATCGCGCACTCAGCAGAAGGACCCCGGGGGGTTCTCGTGCTTTCCATCGACGCCGCAAGCTCCGATGAGGCACGCGGCGCGCTCACGAAGCTTGGCTATCGACCCGCAACGAGGCGCCTCGGATGACCGAAGGAGAAGACCTCACCGTCTTTCACAGAACGGGCCCCCTAAGGGGGACGGCGCGCGTCCCGGGGGACAAGTCCCTCTCGCACCGAGCGCTCATCCTTGCTGGGCTCGCCGAGGGGACCTCGAAGGTGATGGGCCTTTCTGATGGCGAGGACGTCGTGTCGACCCGCAGGGCTCTTGAGGCCTTCGGGGTGGGCTTTTCCGGCGAGGAGATCGCTGGGGGACGGGACCGCTTTCACGAGCCCGAACGTCCCCTTGACGTCGGGAACTCCGGAACGGCTCTTCGGCTCTTGTCGGGCGTTGCGGCGAGCTTTCCCTTCCTAAGCGTTCTCGTCGGCGACGAATCCATCCATCGTCGACCGATGGATCGCATCGTCGCACCGTTGCGCGAGATGGGCGCAGAAATCGACGGACGCGACTTTGGGAACCTCGCACCGCTTTGTATACGGGGCGGGCACCTGCGCGGGATCGACTTCACACCGAGCGTCCCGAGTGCGCAGGTGAAGGGATGCATCTTGCTTGCTGGCCTTAGCGCACAAGGGGAAACGGTCGTGCGGGAGGCCGTCGCGACGCGTCGGCACACAGAAGAGCTCCTCGGCCTCGCCGGCGTTCCTACGACGACGTCGATCGAGCGCAACGTTTCCGTCGTGCGCATGCAACCGGGACCGCTCCGCACTTTTCACTTCGATGTGCCTGGTGATCCCTCACAAGCCGCGTTCTTGGTCGTCGCCGCGAGCATCATCGCCGGAAGTGACATCACCATCGAGCACGTCTATGTGGGCCCGGGCCGTGTCGCGTTCATCGACGTCCTTCGACGCATGGGTGCGTCGATCGAGCTCACGATGAAGGGGAAAGACGTCGCTGACCTAAGCGTGAGATCCGCGCCACTCCACGCGACAGCGATCGCCGGATCCGAGGTGCCCTCGCTCATCGACGAGATCCCCGCGCTCGCGGTGGCCGCTTCGTTCGCGAAGGGAACGACGACGTTCCGCGACGCTTCAGAGCTTCGGGTCAAAGAGAGCGACCGCATCGATGCGCTTGCGGCTGGGTTGCGCGCCATCGGGTGTGACGTCGAGAGCTATCCCGATGGACTAGATGTTCGCGGAGGCGCTCACGATTCCCCGGCGCACGTCGACGCGAAAGGGGACCATCGCGTGGCCATGGCCTTCGGCGTTGCGGGGCTCGCAGGCGCCGGGGACCTCGAGATAGAAGGCTTTGGTTCCGTCGCGACGAGCTGGCCCGGATTTCGCGCGGTGTTCGAGGCACTGACATGACGGTGATCGCGATCGACGGGCCGAGTGGCTCTGGAAAGTCCACCCTCGCTCGAGCGCTAGCCGAGCGACTCGGCATTGCCCGGCTCGATACGGGGGCGATGTATCGAGCCATAGCGCTCCTTGCTTTGGAACAAGGCGTCGAGCCGAGCGATGGAGGAAGCCTCGCACGCCTCGCAAAGGAGGCGAACTTGCGCGTGGATGATGCCGTTTTCTTGAACGGCGCGGATGTCACCGAGGCGATCCGAAGTGCTCGCGTCACCTCGGTGGTCTCACAGATTTCCTCGCATCAAAGCGTGCGTGACGCGCTCGTGGCTCGCCAACGCACCTGGGTCGCAGAGCACGTCTCGGGGGTGATCGAAGGTCGCGACATCGGCAGCGTCGTCGTCCCCGACGCCGACGTGAAGGTCTACCTCACCGCGGATCCAACGGAGCGCGCCCGCCGCCGGAGCGCAGAGCTCGATCACCTGCGACACGACGGAAAAGCCGTGGACATCGGAGAAGTCGAACACGAGATGGCAGGACGCGACGCAAGCGATGAGAGCCGCGCGATATCCCCGCTCCTCGTCGCACCAGGCGCCGTCGTCATCGATTCAACCCATCGCGACGTCGAAGACGTCGTCGAAGAGGTGCTCTCCTTGCTATGAGCGTTCACTCCAAGCCCGAGGACACACCTTCTGAGCCCAAAGGAAAGATCTCACGCTTTGAGCTCGCGCTCTATGGGCTGTGTCGATTCCTTGCTGTCGGGGTGTCGCGCCTTTACTACCCCGGGCCCGTCATCGGGAAGAGCCATCTCCCGAAGCAAGGTCCCTACATCCTTGCTCCGGTTCACCGCTCTTACATCGACTGGCTCATCGCCGCTCGCGTCACGAAGAGAAGATTGCGATACATCGCGAAGGGCGAGATCTGGAAGTATCACTCCATTGGCCGCTTCCTCGAGCTGCTGGGCGGGTTCCCCGTTCAGCGCGGAACTCCGGATCGCGTCGCAATGCAGCGCGCCCTTAAGGTCTTGGCATCAGGTGAGCCCCTCGTCATCTTCCCCGAAGGTACGCGCAGAGCGGGCGCGGTCGTAGAGAACATTCACGATGGCGCGGCCTACCTCGCGTTGCGCGCGCGTGTGCCGCTCGTTCCCTTGGGCATTGCAGGAGCTGAGGACGCGATGCCGCGCGGTGCGCGCTTTCCGCGCCCCGCGCGCGTACGCGTCGTCGTCGGAGAGCCCCTAGGTCTCACCTCGGAGGATCCGCTTCCCGAGATAGACCGCCCGCGCATCTCGCGATCACGGGCCCAGATGCTTTCTCGCGAGCTCAGCGCTTCGATGCAGGCCGCCTTCGCCGAAGCACAGGCGGCCAGGGCCACCGTCGGACTAGGGTCTCACGGCGCAGGAAGAAGACGCGCCGAAGTGGTCGACGACTCGACCGACGACTGAGAGGATTGTCCCTTGCGGGTGTGTGTGACAGGAGGATCGGGTTTCATCGGTCGCCACGTCGTCCGGCACCTGACAGAACACGGCCATGACGTGTTCGTGCTGGACCTCGTTGCGTTTCCAACGCCCGACACCCCGTGCCTCCTCGGTGACATCCGAGACCGTGAGACCGTTGCCGAGGCGATCGACGACAGCGTCGATGCCGTCGTGCATCTCGCCGCGATCACCTCGGTGCTTCAGTCGGTGAAAGACCCCGACGGGGTCTATGCGACGAATGTCTTGGGCACAGAACTCCTCTTGGAACGCTGTCGCGTCGTCGGAGTGCCGCGCTTTGTCTTCGCATCGACGAACGCCGTCGTCGGAGACGTGGGATCGACACCGATCGACGAGGCCACCCCCTTGCACCCGCTCACGCCCTACGGAGCGACGAAGGCGTCCGCCGAGATGCTCTTTTGGGCCTATGCCGCGAGCTACGGGATTATCACCGCCGCGATGCGCTTTACGAACGTCTATGGCGCGGGCATGCAGACGAAAGACAGCGTCGTCGCGCGCCTCATGAAAGCCGCGCTCACCGGCGGGCACATCGAGGTCTACGGGGACGGAGAACAGCGCCGGGACTACCTGTACGTGAGCGACGCGGCCGCGGCCATCGAGTTCGGGCTCGAGGTCCTTGGCGCAGAGGTGTACACCATCGGCTCGGGTGCATCGGTGTCGATGAACGCGCTGCACGCGTTGTGCTGCGAGGTGACCGGAGTTGCCATACCCAAACGGCACGTCGGGCCGAAGCCGGGAGAGATGCCGGCGGTCATCGTCGACACGAAAAAGGCCGCCCTCGCGGGCTTCCGCGTCGCTTATGACCTACGCAAAGGTCTCGAGACCACCTGGGGAGACTTCAAGGGTTCGGCTGCGATCTGAGTCGCGCTTTGCTTCGTCGTCGCCGCTCGCGCACATAGGTGCGGAAGACGACTCGTCCGTAGCGAACACCGTAGAGGAGGTTCCCGCCCTTCTTTGATTTTCCCGTTGCGCGCACCCGCATGGTGATCGGGGCCTCCATGAAACGGGCACCGCCCATGATGGCGCCGATAAGGACCTCAGAGGCTTGGTACTGCGGTTCATCGAGGATGAGACGTGCAGTCAGTTCCGCGCGCATAGCGCGCACCGGATTCGCGGTATCGGTCACCTTCGTGTGCGTGAGGAAGGAGATGATCGCGGCATAGACGAACACGCCGGTGTTTCGGACGGTGTCCTTTGAGTGCGTGGTGCCAAGACGACGAGACCCGTTCACAAAGTCGGCTCTGTTGTGCAGCACGGGTTCCAACACAGCGCTCAGCTCGTTCGGGTCCGTCTGGCCGTCGCCGTCCGCGGTGATGATGTATTGCGCCCCGAAGGTGCGAGCGACACGATACCCGAGGCGTAGCGCAGCCCCTTGTCCGCGATTGACCGGTGCGATGACGGCGAAGTATCCGGTTCGTCGGACGATTTCAGCTGTTCCGTCCTCTTCGCCGTCGATGACGACGATGACCGACACCGCGAGCTCACAGATCTTCTCGGGTATCCCCTCAAGGACCTGACCGATGTTGTCGCGCTCTTTGTACGCGGCGATGACAATGGCAACCGGCGAGAGCACGGGGCTTCCATGTGCTTGTTGAAACTCCCCGAGCGCGACGTTGTCGATGTGCTCATCTACCTCGCGTCGTCGACGAATGGCGCGCTCGCTCACAAGAGACCGGTTTTCATGACCATAGGAATGGGCTCTTCTTGAGTTGCGGACGGGCGATTTGCTAGGACGCGAGCGACTCAGGTCTGTCGCTTAGCATCGCGGTCGCAGAGATGTGACGGTCGTCAAGAGCGGGACTCGACGCGCGCGGCGCCACACCGAGGCTTACCGACACAGCGACGGAGACGGCACGCAGCAGGTCTCGAAGCTCCGGTGGTGGAGGGAAGTACTCCTCTTCGTCGACGGTGCGGACGACTTCCACGCCATTTCTTGGCGCGAGAACTTCGAGGACGTCTTCGATCAACCATTCGGGCGCCGAGGCGCCGGCAGTGACCCCGATCGTGCCACTTAGGTCATCGGGAAGCTCCCTCGCGGCATTGATGCGAAGGACTCGAGGACAGCCTGCGGCTCTCGCGACTTTTGTGAGCGAGACGGTATTCGATGAGTTCGCCGAGCCGATGACGACGACCGCATCGCAAGATCCAGCGATCTCCCGCAGTGCTGCCTGGCGATTCGTCGTCGCGTAGCAAAGGTCAGAGCGTCCGGGCATCCACAGCCCAGGGAAGCGCTCCTTTGCCTTTTGTGCAACGCCGTACCATTCGTCGTGGGGGAGGGTGGTCTGGGCTAAGAGCGCGACCGGCGTGTGAAGATCCTCGAGGGCCTCGACGTCCTCCTCGCTTTCGACAAGTCGCACTGCGCTCGGCGCGACGGCCATGGTTCCGATCGCCTCTTCGTGTCCAACGTGTCCGACATAGACAACGGTGAAGCCCTTCTGCGCCCGAACCTTGAGCTCGTGATGGACCTTCGTCACGAGGGGACACACGGCGTTCACGACGATCCTGCCCTTCTCGGACGCTTCGAGTTCCACTTCTGGGGCCGATCCGTGCGCGGACAACATGAGGGGTGCACCAGGGGGCACCAAGGCGACATCGTCGATGAAGATGACGCCTTGGTGCTCGAACTCCTCGACGACGAGCTGGTTGTGGACGATCTCGTGATAGCAGTACACCGGGGCCTCGAAGACGCGCACCATCCACGCGAGCGCCTTGATGGCCATCTCGACGCCGGCGCAAAAGCCGCGCGGCTCAGCGAGGACGACCCGGTTGACTGGCACGCGTTCCAGGCTAGCCAGATGAGCCACTAGGGTTAGCCCATGTCGTTTCCGCAGGTCGTTGCGGTCGCGACCTCCTCACCCGCGGCCGATGCGGGCATTGTTGTGGGCGACGAGATTCGCTCCATGAATGGGATCGCGCCGCGCGATGTCATCGAGTACCAACTCCTTGCCGATGAGGCCGAGATCTCCTTGGAGATCGTCCGCGGCGGGATCGCGCTTGACGTCTTCGTCAAGAAGCACGCCGGTGAGCTGCTCGGTGTCAAGGTGTCCTCGCCGGTGTTCGACCGCGTCAAAACCTGCGATAACCACTGTGAGTTCTGTTTCATCTACCAGCTTCCGAAGAACATGCGAAAGAGCCTCTACGTCAAGGACGACGACTACCGGCTTTCCTTTTTGTACGGGAACTTCACGACGCTCACACGATTCACCGAACTCGACTTGGAACGTGTCGTGGCCCAACGCCTCTCGCCTCTTTATGTGTCGATACATGCAACCGATCCCGAACTGCGCGCCCGTATGTTGAAGAACCGCCGCGGCGCGACGAGCCTGCGTTGGCTACGCGCCCTTCTCGACCACGGCATTGACGTGCACGGACAGATTGTGTGCTGCCCGGGAGTGAACGACGCCGAGGTCTTGGACGACACCCTCGCTGGGGTTCTCGAGCGCTTCAGCGACCTTTCCTCTGTCGCGGTCGTGCCGCTCGGCGTCAGCAAGTACTCGAAGGAGCCCGCGATGCGAGCCCATCGCGTCGACGAAGCATGCCGCGTCCTTGATCTCGTCGAAGCCTGGCAAGGTCGGTTCTCACGCGATCTCGGACGCCGTCTCGTCTTTGCGGCAGATGAGTACTACCTCCTCGCAGGACGCGAGTTTCCAGAACTCGGCGCCTATGAGGGTCTCCCACAGCTCGAGAACGGCGTCGGAATGGCGCGGGACTTCGAGGAGAGCTTTCAGCGAAACGCTCGAGATGAACGCACGGACAATGCCCGCGGGGGGTTCTTCCAATCCGTCGACGGTGCTCCGGCGGTTGGCTATCGCGCCGAACGAGTCACGAACACGATGTCACCAATGCCTCCGCGCGCGGCACCGATCAGCATCCTTTCCGGGCGCTATGGCGCGGCGGTGCTGCGAGGGGTCCTTGATCGCAACGGTTTTCGCGACGTCGAGGTGATCGCCGTCGACAACGCGTTCTTTGGCGGCAATATCGCCGTCGCGGGCCTTTTGACCGGAAGCGATGTCGAGCTTGCTCTTCGCGGTCTTCCCGAACGCCGTCGTTTTCTCCTTCCCGATGTCTGTCTCTCCGAAGGCCGCTTCCTCGACGGGAGCGCACCGCCAGAGCTGTCGCGAGCTGTCGAGATCGTGGAGACGACCGGTTCCGGGCTTCGACGGGCCCTCGAGGTGCTTCCGCGACGCGACGATGGGAGCTATGAACCGAGCGCCGTCGGTGCGAATGTCGATTGACGATGCCTGAGACGAAAGAGAGCCGAAAACCAACGGTGCGCGACAAGACAAGTGACGCGCGAAGGATCTATCCCGTCGTCGTTGTCGCAGGACGACCAAACGTCGGGAAATCGACGCTTGTCAATCGCATCGTCGGCAAGCGCGTCGCGATCGTCGAAGAACATCCCGGGGTCACTCGCGACCGCAAGGAGCTCGAAGCCGAATGGCGCGGCCGCACCTTCACCGTCGTTGATACCGGGGGCCTGACCGAGCGTGGAAGCTCCCTCGAGGTCTTGATCACAGGTCAAGCGCTGCGCGCCGTCGGCGATGCAGACGTCATCTTGTTCGTCCTCGATGCCGCGACAGGACTGACGGCTGAAGACGAGGCCGTCGCCTCGTTGTTACGCAAGAACGCGGCCAAAGTGGTGCTCGTCGCGAACAAGGTGGACTCCAACGTTGCCGAGCCGGCGATCTGGGAGCTGTTGGCGCTCGGGTTCGGCGATCCCGTGCCGATCTCTGCGCTTCACGGTCGCGGCGTCGGCGACCTGCTCGATGCGATCGTCGAGCGTTTCGTGCCTCTTTCGGAGGGCGGCGACAGAGATGCCGTCGATGTCGAACCGGTCCCGGCGATCGCGATCATCGGGCGACCAAACGTCGGTAAGTCGACCCTTTTCAACCGCGTCGTTGGCGATGAGCGCAGCGTGGTCCATGACGTTCCCGGCACGACCCGAGACGCGATCGACACGCTCGTTGAGACGAAAGACGGCCTGTTGCGCTTCATCGATACAGCCGGCCTTCGCCGCGCTGCACGCATCGGAGAGGGGAGTGAGTACTACTCACTCGTGCGCTCTCTTTCGACGATCGACCGCGCTGACATCTCCTTGTTGGTCATTGACGCGACCGAGGGCGTAACTCGACAAGATCAACGGCTCGCGGAGCGCATCGACGCATCGGGAAGCCCGGTTCTCGTCGTGTTGAACAAATGGGAGCTCCTTGACACAGAGGGGCGGGCGCGCGTCACGGCCGACATCGAGGACCGCCTCGCCTTCTTGGGCTATGCACCGGTGATGCGCATCTCCGCAAAGACCGGGCTCGGGGTGGACAAGATCCTGCCCGCGATCACCTCAGCACTCGACGCGTACCACCGTCGTATCCCGACAGCTCAACTCAACGAAGCGATGCAGGAAATCCAGCAAGCACACCCACCGGCGCGCGGACGGATCCTCTACGCGGTCCAAGGGGCAACGGACCCACCAACGCTCACTCTTTTCGCTTCGCAGAAGCTCACCCAGAGCTATCTTCGCTACGTGGAGCGATCCTTGCGCGGACGCTTTTCGCTCGGACCAACTGCGCTCAAGCTTCGCGTTCGACTACGCAGCGAGCGCTAAGGCGACTCGAGTCTTACGAGGCGACCCCCTTGACACACAGAAGGTATCGATAGCTGCCGTGGCCTTCTGCGAGCAGTGCGATCGCGAGATTCCAGACGAGGATGCGCGTGAAGTTGGCGACGTTCGTGTCTGCCCTCGATGTCGGACCCCACTTTCGGGAGTGTCCGACGCCAGTCGCTCCAAGGATGGAAGCGACGAGGAGGAGGGCCCACCCAAAGCACCTTGGCACTTCAAAGTGCTCCTCGTCGGGACGATCGGCTATCTCATCTATCGCCTGATCTGGTTCATCAACTGGCTGAACCACCACTGAGAGACGACCGGTTCTGTCGCCGAGGTTTCCCAGACGGTCTCGTGAGTAGAGTTCTCCTCGGCGGCACCTGAGCGGCTCGCTTGCATTGTCGGTCACAAAAGCAGGAAACGGCTTTTCGGCCACGCAGGAGGATCGCTCGATCAAGAGGTTTGACAGACGGGCTGTGGCGCAGCTTGGTTAGCGCGCTTGACTGGGGGTCAAGAGGTCGGGAGTTCAAGTCTCCCCAGCCCGACCAGAAGATTCAGCTCGAGGCATCGCGTGCTTGGTGATGAGCCAAACACATACAAGCACGCCCTATCTGGGCGCCAAGCGGTCGGTCAGGAACACCTAAGTCGGGAACACCCCGATATTCAATGGATACGGAAGTGTTTATGCGGTCGTCATTGGCGCATTAGGCGGAATGACCCTGTCAGGACACCGGCAAACCTGAAGGATTCATATCCTGGCAAAGCGAGATTTGCGGTCATCGATCCGGTCATGATGTCCGTCGTGTAACTACCGGACATCGTGAAGGTAATACCCGAGGCATGAATCGTCGGAAAGACCAAACGGCTCCCGCTAACCGCGATTCTGATAGGCATCGCTCCCGTATTGCCCTCCGGGGTTCGCGAAATGGGGACGCTCATTGACGGCGAGCCGTCTACGGACGGAATCATTATCGATCCGCTGACCACGAGTCCCGTGTACTGGATGGTACCGATGAGGGCGCCGCCGCTAACGGCGTTCACCTTCAGCGTGATGTCGCCAGTTTCGGTGAACTGTCCTACCGCCGGACCGACGCTAAATCGTCCAGAAACTTCGAGCCCCCTTCCACGGAGCGCCGAAAACCAGACGCCTTGAAGATCGCGCACCGGAGCGAGGTGGGTTCTCACAATGTTTGGCGTCGTAGCGGCTAGTGCGTACGAACCTCCGGCCGCAACGACGAGCGAAGCTGATAGTCCTACAGCAGCGAGAAGCATGCGAGAACCTGCGGACAAGCGTCCATTGCTTTTCATATATCGCTCTAGTTTCCCCTTAGAAGCGGTTCGTTCGAGCGCGCGTAAACGAGGGTGACTTTACCCCTGAACATGATGTGACCCACTGCTCGCGATTGACGTTCTTTCGACGTCGGACACCGAAGGCAAGATGCATGCGTCGAATCCGATGCGACCAGTGGCCCAGACCGCCTTTGTTTCCAGGCGGTATCTTCAGTCGCGCAAGGGAGGACGATGACGTTACGGGATGTGGTGGTTGTCGGAGCAGGGATCTCCGGCTTGACCGCGGCGCATTACTTACATCGCGCTGGGGTGTCCGTCCGAGTTCTCGAAGCGTCATCGCATGCCGGCGGAAGGATGAGCAGCCAACGAAGCGCCGAAGGCATCTTCGAGCATGGCGCGCAATTCATGGCCAGTGCTTATTCCGTCCTCCCGGAGCTTCTGTCTGAGCTCGGAATGTCCAAGGACGTTGTACCGACGAGCAGACGCAGCGCAGCCGTGATCGACGGACGCCTTTTCACATTCGATGTTCGGCGACCGCTCAGCATGCTTACGAGCGGGCTGTTACCGATCCGGTGCGTCCCTCGTTTGGTGCGCGGGCTTGCCCATCTTCGGCACACAGCTGCATTCGGCGGAGTTTCACCCGATATCGCGAGCTGGCTCGCCTACGACAGCTATCCCGGTGACAAATGGGCCGAAGAAGCACTCGGGGCTTCTTCGGCAACGCGACTGCTGAGCACGACGATCTTCGGTTTGTACTTTCAACAGCTGTCAGAGAACTCCGCCGCACTGGCAGCTGCCGTGGCCGCCTTCGGAGCAGCTCGGTCCACCACGATGACCATACGTGGCGGGCTCGGGACGATCACCGCAGCGCTCGCCGAGCGGGTTCCGGTCATCTATAACGAAACCGTGCGGGAGGTGACCCTTTGTCCGACGAGCGTACGTGTCACAACCGAGCACAGCACCTACGACACCGGTGCCGTTGTGCTCTCGGTTCCGAGCGCTCCAGCTCGACGGTTGCTCGGAGATCTTGACTCGAAAACAGCCGCGCTCCTCGCAACCCCTTATAGCCCAGGTCTCCTCATGGGTCTGTCGCTTCGCCGTCCCTTGCGTCGCGAGGAACTGGGTGGCGCCTATGGGGTGCTCTTTCGTCCGGCGGATCACCCCAAGATCGCAGCCGTCGCGGTCTCCTCGCGGGCGGATCCGACACAGCACGCCGACGGCGACGTGCTCACCGTGATGTTCAGTCCCGATGCCACAGGGGAGCTCTCTGACGCGGCGGAACCCGAGGTGCGAGCAGCTGCCATCAAAGCACTCGCACCCCATTTGCCGCTCATCGCCGAACTCATCACCCACACAGATCTCATCCGTTGGGAACAAGCCATGCCGTGCACTCTTGTCGGTCACGCGGCACGTGTCTGTGACTACCGTGACCATCTCCCCGTCGACAGCCGGCTCGTGCTCGCTGGTGACTACCTCGGTTTCCCCTGGATCGATGCTGCCGCGTTCAACGGGCGATGGGCCGCAAGACACCTTCTCCAACAAAGCAAGCCCGACCGTTCTGTTCTTGATCTCCCTCGGTAGTCTTCGCTGGCGTTCTTCCTCGATGTTTGGCGATGCTCACTCATGTTCTCGTTGCACGCAGAGGGTCTCGGGTTGCGCTGGCTACAGAGCAGTTCCGATCACGATCACGGGATGGGCGTTGGGCCTCAACCACCGCAACGTCGTGAGCAGTGCTGAGCGCGGGAGAGCAATGCAACCCGCAGTGGGCTCTCCGATCGAGAGGTGAAGAAAGATCGCGGAACCACGGCCGGCAATGACAGGTGTCGTGTTGTAGTCGATCACTGCGAAGTAGTCATACTGAGGTACAACTCGCCACAATGCCTCGCTGTCGCCACCGAAGGGAGGAGGTGCGCCGCAGCCCACGTGGACAAAGCGGTTGTACATGGGCGAAGAGGAGGCCTCGTCCCACCAGTCACCACACACGATGTCGTGATAGGGGTACGCGACGCCCGGGTTCGCCAGTATGCCGTACATGACTGCACCGATCCCAAAGGTGCCCGACGGTGTCGTCCCGTCACCTTCGGACTTATGCGCCGACAGACCCTTTCGACCAAGTTCTGCACTCCAGGGTCCGCCGACGAGTGAGTAACACACGCCAGCTCTTGTCCAAAGCTCTAGCGACGCGGTCGTCGCGCTCTTCGCCCGAGCCTCGACGGTGATGATCTCATGAGCATTGTCGGCTGCGATGAGCGAATTCGCGACGAGCGAAGGTGGGGGACTTGCAACACAGCGCGACGTTCGAACAATCGTTGCCAACGATGCGACGTTGACAGGTGATAGATGAAGCGAGCCAACAAAGGGCATGCACATGAGGCTCGCGAGCATCGATCGAGACGCGACGCGAAACCATCTCTTCAATATGTGTGACACTCACCCGCCGGTCGAAGAAAAGTGCTGGTAGTCCGGGGAGGCCGCCCATCGTCCACCCCAGTACCAACCGACGGACGCGAACGCCTCATTGAGCACGCCACCAATTTCGGCCATGCCAGGTCGCACGACGCCCCGGTCGAGGTATGCGGCACCGGCAGCCGGTTGTACCTTTCCTCCTTCGAGGTAGGGGTTCTGCACGGGGTTGACGTCGATCGCCTCGCCGTAGGCATGGACCGACCACTGCGGAGGTCCGGGCGCAACCGCATAGCGGCAATTGAAGCCAGAGGTGTTGTCGGCGGCCATCGATGCAGGATCACTTCCGTGGAAAACATCTTCGGGCTCCATCGAATGAATGGGGAACCGATTCGCGTAGAGGATCGAGAAGACCTTGATGACGTCGGCGACGACGGTCTCATTGACGACCATTGTTCCGACGTATGCATGACCGTCGAAGCCGACGTAACTGAGATGAAGGAGTCGAAGCAACGATGGTCCAACCGGACACCCGGGGTGCCACGTATATGGAACGGTCGCTGCCGTCACCCGCGTTGCCGTCCCAATGAACGGCGGGAAGGACTGCGCTTTCAAAGCGGCCATCGGATGAACAGCCATCACTGCAGCGACGACAGCGGCGCACGCCATCGACTGGACCTTTGATAGACGTGCGTTTAGCGATCTCATCGCGCGTCCCATGACACCATCTTGGCGCTGGGCCATCGCAGCGGCAATGCGCTCGCCAGATCCCACCGCGATCTCATGAACAGGCGGTGACCCCACAAGACGGCTTCGCGTCACTCCTCCCGAGATGGCTCCCCGTTTTCAGCGTTCGCAAGATCATGTCGCCAGTACGCCTTTGCGGCGACCTGCTCTGGAGGGATGCCGCGCTCACCCAAAGCGCTTTGGATGGCTCGCACGACGTGAGTTTCCGCCGCCACGTACACCTGTCCGCGCCCTACGGGCAGATCGACACCGGAGAGGGCCGCGAGTAACAGGGCGGGATCGCCTGGTCGGGAGCGCCCGAGTCGGTGCGAGAAACGGACATCCAACTGCCGGAGTTCGTTATTCGCGGGTCGCAGTTCGTCAGCGGGGGAGTCGATCTCGAACAGTCCGATTGCAACAGACCCCGGCCCTAAGGATTCGATCATCGCGAGAGCGCCAGGAAGGCCCGTGTCGTCGTCCACAAACAGGTGCCAATCCACGTCGTCGTGCACGGCGATCTTGCCTCTGGGCCCGATGGCGTCGATGCGGCTGCCCGCCTCGGCACTACGTATCCATGATGTTCCGGGCCCCGCGCCGTGCAAGGACACATTGAGGGTGACCGAAGGAATCTCCCGATCGAGCTTGCGGATTGTGTAGCGACGGTTCACGACGCGCCCTTTGGGCAGCGGAATCCGGAACATCAGGTCCTGTCCGGCCTTGTAGCGAAGATTGCGCAGTGAAGGGCCGCTCAGGACCAGGCGATGCACATTCGGTGTGAGAGGACCGGCATCGATGACCTCGAGGTGCAACAGCGAGGCATCGGCGAGCGGGCCGTCGGGGCGGCCCACTAGGTCGAGCATGCGATCCTCGGTCATCCCAGCAGCGCACCCTAGTGGTTAGGACACATGGAGAACAGCGTGTGCGATCTCGCGCGACCGTCATGGTGCTTTTGGCCAGAGGGTAACGCGGGCATGTGTTTGCTCTCAGCACCTATCGGTAGTGCGCCGTCCAGAGGATCATGGAGGTACTTCATTGGGACGAGTCCTTCGCTCGGGTGTTGTGTCCGAGCGCGACAAGCTCATCGCGTGGCTCGAGTTCGTTCGACACATGGCCGAAGTCGAGCGCATCTTTCTCCGAGGAATCCTTCGCGGCGAGGACGCCTCCGCCGATTCGGTGCTCGGCCGCGAGCACTTGTCGATGAGGTCGCGTCGCTCGATCTCATCACAGCAAGACAAGGCCCCGGAATGCCTGTCGGCCTTCGTTGGATCATGCGGGACGCGATTGAGGAGTATGCACGACACAACAGACATGCTGAATTACCGCGCGAACGGACCGACCCACGGGACCCTGAGCGCTCTCAGCTAAACGCGTCGATACCTAGCTTGTGAGGCTTGAGAAGGCGATCGTGTCGCTCGCACTCGGCGAGGGAATGTTCAGACTCTCGTTCCACTTTCCAAGGGAGATCGTCTGGAGGACCCCTCCGGATGTTGCCAAAGACGTCCCCACTGCCGAGATGGGTAGAGGCGCCCCCGACGATGCGATTTCGAGAAGGCGGTCCGTCGTCGTCCCGCTCGCTTTCACCGTCCATTCGAGTTCGTAAATCTCGACGCCGCTCTGTTTCGCCTTGATGACTTTGACGGATTTCGTCGCGGGGAAGAGTGACGTTGAGAGCGTAGAGAGCGCCACAGAGCTTTGGAGGCTTGAATACTGGCTCGATCCCGCCTTCACGGTGATCCACTTCGAGCCGACCTTGCCCGCATCGGCCTTGGGCATGCCGAAGAACTCCTCCAGACCGGCGCTGTTCCCCTCGATGTACGCGCCCACGGAGTTGACTCGAAGGCTCGCGGTATCCTTGCCCGCAGAGAAGCTCTCCGTTCCCGTCTTCTTGCCAACGTCGCCAACGACGGACTCGGTCTGTTTTGTCGTCTCGTCATTGACGGTGATGACGAAGTGAACGGAGTTCTGCGCGAGTATCGCTCTTTTCGCGTTGGCGATGAGCGTCTTAGCCGACGGGGTCCCTCCCTTTGAGGACGATGCGCGCACGGAGGCTCCTGCTTGCGCGACGCTCAAGGAGACGATCGCGACCGGAAGGACGGTCGCGAGGAACAACACTCGGATTGTGCGAGGCATTGCTGGTCTTCTCACCGGGCAACCTTACCGCCCGGCGGGCCCGCTCTCTTTTTTCGGGCCCTTCCGGGGCCGACAAGCAAAACCCTTGTCGAGCATTGGGGGATTCGTGAAGAATGCGCGTTGTCCCTCCTCACGCGAGCCAGATCTGCGAGAGGCACAGGACGATGGCATGAACCCCTGACAAGGACCGAGACGAGATGCCATTTCGAGTCGGCGAGACCGTGCTCTTCGCAGGAATCGAGAGCGTTGTCGGAGAGCCCAGTGAACGCGAGGGGCGCGTCGGTTACCTCATTGAGAACGGATCCGAACGGATCCCGATGTGGGTACCCGAGGACATTTTGGAGGCTCACCAGCGGCGAGGATACCCAGCCGTTCCCTTCGAGCCGCAGACGCCCTCGTTGGTCGTCGTTGATGACTTCTTCAACGAGCCCTACGAAATCCGCGACATCGCGCTCCACCAGGACTATGTGGCGGACCTTCGCCATTACAAAGGGCTTCGTAGCACGCAGCGGTTCCTCTGGCCGTACTTGCGCGAGGAGTTCGGCCGCCTTCTCGGAAGGCCGGTGAGCGAGTGGTTCGCCCACCTCGCGAACGGGGTCTTCCAACAGACCAAGGCGAGCGACCCGCTCGTGTGGCACGCCGATACGCAGGATTTCGCGGGCGCGGTGTACCTCACACCGGATGCCCCGCTCGACAGCGGTACGAGCTTTTGGAGGGATCGCAAGTACGGTTGTCGGCGCGACCCCACACACCCGCGTGAGCAGAAGCGCCTCGGGAGCCCTGAGTCGGCGACGAAAGCCGAGGCCCAAATGTTCAAGAAGGCGAACATGCAGAACCCCGACAGCTGGGAGTTCGTCGAGTCCGTCTCCGGGGTTTTCAACCGCCTCGTTCTCTGGGACGCAAAGCTCATCCACTCTGCCAGTTCTTATGAGCCCTTCGAGGGGCAAGACAAAGAATCCACGCGCCTCGCTCAGCTCTTCTTCTTCGACATCGGCTGAGCTCGAGTGCTCGTGGCCTCCTCGGGCAGAGCAGACCGTGAGGGCTCTCATGCCAGGCGAATGGGCCGATCCTCGACGGAGCACCTAGAATCGTTCTTCATGAGGAATCCCTCGACACGCTTTGCGCGTTACCTCCAGCGTTGGTGGGACGAACAGCTGCAGGGCGCGAGCTACCCGAGCGAATGGCTCGAGGGAAGGGACGGCTCGGCAATTGCGAGTGAGTTCCGCCGAGACGCGCAATTTGAGATAGCCCAGGCCGCATTCCTTCATCGGCGCCCCAATGAAGACGACGCACGCGAGGTGATTGAGCACCTCGTTCCGATGCCCACCGAATCAGATTCCGACCTCCTCGCACAGGCCATTGTCCTTGCCGGTGCGACGGCGCAAAAAGTCCGTGCAACGACGGTCGCAGGCGCGCTTGTGACCGTCTTCGCGCTCGTACTTCGCAACATCTTGCGGGGCCGTTAGACACGCCTTGCGTCGCGGGCAAACGTTGAAGTCGCACTCCTAGACTGCACCAGTGGTCAAGCGCTCTGGTCTCGATCGCATCTGGACGGTACCGAACGCGATTTCCATCGGCCGCCTTGGGCTTTTGGGCGCTTTCGCCGGAGTGCTCTTTTCGACCGACGACCACCTCGGAGCCTTCATCGTTCTTGCCGTCGCCGGAACCACGGACTTTCTTGACGGCTATATCGCACGCCGATTCCACCAGGTGAGCAAGATCGGCCAGCTCCTCGATCCGACCGTTGATCGCGTCGTCGTGACGACCGCCGTTATCGCCCTAACCGTCTATGGCGCTATCCCGGTTTGGCTTGGCGTACTCATTTTGTCTCGCGAAGTGACGATCATTGTGTTCGCAGCGGTTCTCGCCTCCCTTCATGCAGAGCCCATTCCCGTGAAGTGGGTCGGAAAGGCAGGCACGTTCGGATTGATGTGCGCCCTGCCGTTGTTCATCTTGGGAGATGGGACGAGCAGCGCTGCGCGCGCCGTGCACGACATCGCCTGGGTCCTCACCGTCCCGGCAATCACCTTCGCCTATAGCGCCCTGTTTGCCTACGTCTCTCCGGCGCTTCGCTCGCTTTCGAACGCACGCTCTGCATCTTTGGACACAAAAGCGTGAGACGACAGGATCGCGCGTCGGAAGTCAAGACGCGGAGAGCTTTCGCGTGAAAGCGGTCATCATGGCGGGCGGTGAGGGAACCCGTCTTCGTCCCTTGACGATGACCGAGCCAAAGCCGATGTTGCCCATGGCGAACAAACCGATGGCGGAGCACATCGTCTCGTTGCTCCGACGTCACGGCATCGATGAGATCGTCATTACCGTCGCGTTCTTGGCGAATACGATTCGTTCGTACTTCGGTGACGGATCGGATTTCGGAGTACGGCTCATCTATGCCACCGAACAGAATCGGCTCGGCACCGCAGGTTCGGTTCTCAACGCGCGAGAAGAACTCAACGAGAGGTTCCTCGTCATCTCTGGAGACGTTCTCACCGACATCGACTTGTCGGCGCTCATCGCGTTCCACGAAGAAAAAGGAGCGATGACGACGCTCGCCCTAAAGGCGATCGAGAACCCGCGGGAGTTCGGGATTGTCATCACCGATGAGAACGGGAGGATCGAGCGATTCTTGGAGAAGCCGGGATGGGGACAGGTGTTCTCCGACACCATCAACACCGGTATCTATGTCCTTGAACCCGAAGTGCTGGACAAGATCCCGACGGATAGCCCTTCGGATTTCTCTGAAGACGTCTTTCCTGTGCTCTTGGAAGAAGGCGTCCCCCTCTATGGCTTCGTCGCCGATCGCTATTGGGAGGACGTGGGAAACCTCGAGGCGTTCCTTCGCGCGCAGGCAGACATCCTCGACCACAAGGTCGATGTCTCCATCGACGCGTTTCCCGTGCGCCCGGGCGTCTACATCGGTGAGGGTGCCGAGGTCGATTCTTCGGCGATCATCGATGCTCCTTCGCTCGTTGGCGACAACTGCCGCATCGGAGCGGGTGCTCGAATCGGGGCCTACACCGTCTTGGGCAAGAACGTCCGCGTCGGCGCGAACTCCTCTCTCGAGCGCTCGATTGTCTTTGACAACTGCTATCTCGGAAGGGGAGTCCACGCGAGGGGAGCCGTGATCGGCCGCTCTAGTGAGATCCACGAGGGAGCGCGACTCGAAGACGGGGTCGTCATCGCCGGAAGCTGCCAAATCGGTCGTCGCGCGGTGATCTCTTCTGGCGTGAAGATCTACCCGAACAAAGTGGTCGAAGCCGACGCCACGGTCACAACGTCGATCATCTGGGAGTCGCGCGGGACGCGTTCGCTCTTCGGCAGGGCCGGAGTATCTGGGCTCCCGAACGTCGATCTCTCCCCAGAACTCGCTGTACGCGTCGCGATGGCCTATGGAACGTTGCTCCCGAAGGGCGCGACCGTGACGACGTCGCGCGATTCTTCGCGTGCGGCTCGCATGTTGAAGCGTGCTGCGATGGCCGGGCTCACCTCTACTGGTCTCAACGTCGAAGACCTCGAGGCCGCCACGTTGCCTGTCACGCGCCTTCACGTTCGCAAAGGACAGAGCCAGGGCGGGCTGACCGTTCGTTTGTCTCGCGACACCGAAACAGTGGCTATTCGCTTTCTCGATGCGAACGGAATGGATCTCGACGACGGTGTGGAGCGAAGGATCGAACGCCTCTTTTATCGCGAGGACGCGCGACGCGTGCTCGCTGGCGAAATCGGCGACATCGAATTCCCTCCGCGAACCTCCGAGCTCTACACGGCAGCCGTGGCTGACTGCGTCGACGTCGATCCGATCCGGCGCGCTCATTTCAAGCTCGTCATCGACTACGCGTTTGGGACGGCGAGCTACCTCATGCCCAATGTGTTGGCACGTCTCGGTGCAGAAGTCCTCGCGGTCAACCCATCGGTCTCGACGGCGGGCGTGTTGGGGTTCAATCGTGCGGTCCATGCGGTGCGTCTTGGCGAGCTCGTACGGTCTTCCGGCGCGCACCTCGGCGTTCTCATCTCCCCTGACGCTGAGCAGTTGACGATCGTCGATGACACTGGCAAGGTCCTCACCGACGGCCAGGCGCTGCTCATCATGGCGCTTCTCGTCGCAGAGGTGTACCAAGGCGCACGCATCGCGATCCCCGTCAATGCGACATGGCGCGTCAATGAGATCTGCACCGAACGCGGCGCAGAGGTGGTCTGGTCAAAGATCGGCAACGCCCGTCTCATGGAGGTCGCGACTGCCACCGATGTGCATTTCGCCGGCGACAGCGAGGGGGGATTCGCCTTTCCTGCGTTCTTGCCCGCGTTCGACGCGGTCGCGAGCTTCGTCCACCTTCTTGGCCTCTTGACCGCCGTTGACCGGCATCTTTCGGACCTCGTCGCATCGCTCCCAGCGGTCTGTGTCGTTCACGAAGAGGTACCGACTCGCTTTGCACACAAGGGTGCTCTGATGCGAGGAATCGCTGATCGAGCTCGGGGAGACGAGCTCGTGCTCATCGACGGAGTGAAATCCATCGACGCCGAAGGCTGGACGCTCGTCGTGCCGGACCAAGACGAGCCGATCACACACGTCTTTGCAGAAGCAGACACCATGGCTCGATCGCAAAAGCGAGCCGCGATCGCTGTCAAGGAGATCCACGCCGTCCTCAAGGAGACGTAGCCTCGCTGTCCTCGCTACCATGTCGCCGTGGAGATTCCCGAAGCGCTGCGCTACACCTCCGATCACGAGTGGGTGCGAACAGAGGGAGCCAGGTTTCGCGTCGGGATCACCGATTTCGCCCAAGAGGCCCTCGGTGACATCGTGTTCGTCGAACTCCCCACGCTGGGCACCGAAGTGGCGAGGGGCGCCGTGCTCGGCGAGGTCGAGTCCACAAAGTCCGTTTCTGAGGTCTATGCGCCCTTAGCGGGGCGCGTCGCCGAGGTAAACAGCGAGCTGGTGGGCTCACCCGAGCAGATGAACGCCGACCCTTACGGCAAGGGGTGGATCTGCGTCATCGAGGCGAGCGAGACTCCTGGCGACGACGGGCTCCTCGATTCCGATGAGTACCGAAGGCTCTTAGCAACATAACCAAAGGGGAGATTTCTCCCCGGACGCGACGAGGTCTGAACGACTACCGTGGGCAACGTGTTCTGCCATAACTGTGGCCATCGCAATCCGCCGGGCGTCAACTTCTGTTCGTCGTGCGGGACGGCATTTTCTTCGATCACCGACACGACGGTTGCGTTCATCCCTGACGATCCCTCCGGAGAGATTGGCGACGAAGAACTCGGTGCTGTTCTCGGGGAATTGGCCGAGGGCACCGGGGTGCTCGTCGTTAAGCGCGGACCAGATACCGGAGCGAAATACCTCTTGGACCAAGATGTCACACGGGTCGGTCGTCATCCCGAAAGCGATATCTTCTTGGACGACATCACCGTGTCACGTCGGCACGCAGAATTCTTTCGCGAGGATGGTGTGTACCGAGTGCGCGACGTCGGCTCACTGAATGGGACCTACGTGAATAGGGATCGCATCGAAGACACTGCGCTCGCGAGCGGGGACGAAGTGCAGATCGGCAAGTTCAAGCTCGTCTTCTTGGCGGCGCACCCACGATGAGCTCGACTTTGGGGAGAAGTACGGAAGACCGGAGCTACCTCTCAATTCGTGAGGTCCTCCAGCTGCTTATCGAGGAGTTCCCGGACGTGACGATCTCAAAGATCCGTTTCCTTGAGTCTCGCGGCCTCATCCACCCCGAGCGGACTCCGTCTGGCTATCGCAAGTTCTATGCAACAGATGTCGAGCGACTGCGATGGATCCTTCGCCAACAGCGAGAGCTATACCTGCCGCTCAATGTCATCAAGGTTCGACTCGACGGGGGAACGACCTCCGACGCACGAGAAGCCGAGATACCCTCGCTGTTCGACACCAAGGTCGATGCCGTGCGCGTTGAGATGTCGAGAGGTTCGGACGGTGCGCACGGCAATGCACGACACGCTACAGAAGTACATGGAGCGAGTGAGGCTTTGGCGACGAACGCTGCGGACGGCGACGTGGCACCATTTCTTGATGTCAATGCCGATCTTGAAGTGACAGACGACGAGGTCGAAGAGCCGAGCCCGCTCACCGTTGATCTCCCCAAAGGAAGCGTAAGCACTGCGGGGCTAGCGGCCAAAGCCGATGTGGACGTGGTCTTCGTCGACGAGTGCGAGGAATACGGACTCATCGCGGGAACAGACATCCAAGGCATCCGTTGCTATGGCGAGGACGCAGTGGTCATCTGCCGCCTCGCTGGAAAGTTTCGTCAATTCGGGATCGAGCCGCGCCACTTGAAGATGTTCCAGCACGCGGCCGCACGAGAAGCAAGCCTGTTCGCGCAGGCCGTGACGCCGCTCTTGCGCCAGCGCAACCCCGAGGCGCGCGAGCGCGCCCTCGCCGATCTTGCACAGCTGAGGAAGCTCGCCATCGCGCTAAAGGGGGCATTCGTCCAAACGGAACTCAACGACATCACCGGGGGATGACGCGCGCGCTGCGCACGGTCGTTTCACGCGAGGATCTCATGGGCGCGGTCGAGCGTCTCGGGGGAGAAATACAACGTGATCACCCCGAAGGCCTCGTGCTCGTAGGAGTCCTCAAGGGTGGCGTCTGTTTCATGGCGGATCTCTTGCGCTCGATCACCGTCGCGTGCTCGGTCGATTTTCTCGCTTTGTCGCCCTTCGCGAACGGCGAGGCAAAAGCACGCATCTTGAAGGATCTCGACGATGACCTCGAAGGGCGTGATGTCGTGCTCGTCGAAGACATCATCGACACGGGATTGTCTTCGCGCTTTGCCGTCGAACGCCTTGAAAGCGCCGGTGCACATCGTGTGTCGATCTGCACGCTCTTGAACCGGCCCGCGCGCCGGATCATTCCCTTGCCCCTTCGCTACATCGGCTTTGAGATCAAAGACGACTTCGTCGTCGGCTACGGGCTCGACTACGCCGAGCGATATCGGAACCTCGCCGAGATCTATGCCGTCGACCCGGCTGAGCTCGGGGCGGACCCACGGGAATTCACCGACCTCGCCTACGGGTCCAAAAGCGCGACCCACGCAGTTCGCAACGAAGAGTAAGTTTCGGTCATGCTCGAGGTACGCCTCACCGCTGTGCGAGTTGACCTGCAGTCAAACACGCCCGTCGTGCTCCTCAAAGAGGCCGCGGGGGAGCGCTCCCTGCCCATCTTCATCGGCGCCCCGGAGGCGACGGCGATCGCCTTTGCCATCCAGGGAATAGACGTGCCACGTCCGATGACCCATGACCTCATGGCCGACCTCATCCGCGCCCTTGGAGCGCGCGTCGCACGAGTCGTCGTCACCGAAGTCCAGGACACGACGTATCTCGCGGAGATCCACCTGCAGGTGAACGATCAGGTCCTCGAGATCTCGGCACGCCCGTCGGACGCGATCGCCCTTGCTGCAAGGACCGACGCCCCGATCTTCGTCGACGAGGAGCTCATGGGAATGGCCGGGCTCGTCATCGTCGAGACCGACGAGGACGAAGAGGCACAAGAACACTCCGAAGAGATCGTCGGTGAGTTCCGTGAATTCCTCGACAACGTGCGGCCGGAGGACTTTTCTTCCTAGACCGCCGCTTTTTCGCGCTTCGACAACGCACGCGCGTGCTCTTTTGAAGGGTCGCGTGGCTCACGCCGTTTCCCTCCTTGATCGTTGACGCACCCCTGGCGTTGCCGTAGCCTCATCACACGGGCGTAACTACGCCGGTGTCATCGCAGAATGCGATGCGCTAGCAGCGAATGGAGTCGTGTCGTGGGCACCGAAGAGGGCTTTCGCGGACCGCAGGTTTGCAAGATCGTTGGCATCACCTACCGCCAGCTCGATTACTGGGCGCGAACGAAGCTCCTCCGTCCTTCGCTCGTAGACGCGAGCGGCAGCGGTTCCCAGCGTGTCTACTCCTACGCGGATGTCGTCGAGCTCAAGGTCATCAAGCAGCTCTTGGACGCGGGGGTCAATCTACAAAAGGCCCGACGCGCTATCACCTGCCTTCGCGAAGCGGGCGAGGATCTCGCGAGCTCGAGTCTCGTCCTCGCGGGCGACCGATCCGTTCTCGCGCAAAGTGGCGAGGCGATCGTTGATCTCCTAAAGGGCGGCCAGGGAGTGTTCAACATCGTCCCCCTCGCAGGACTAGTCGGTGAGGTCGACGCCGCGATCCGCACGATCGGAGATGCCCACGTCACGCACGAGGCACCTCCGGCAGATGCACCGCCCGCGCGAGGAGATGCACTCCTGGCCGAAGGGAGCTAGGCAGCCCTGGCAACGAAACACTCGCACAGAGCAGCTGATCGGAAGGTGTGCTTCGCACACGAGTCCGAACGTCGCCTTGCAGAGCTCCTCGACTTCTACGCCATCGCATGGGAGTACGAACCCGTCGAGTTCACCTTGGACTGGGATGCGAACGGCAGGCCGAGCGCAGCGTTCCGTCCGGATTTCTACCTACCCGATCACGACCTGTACCTCGAGCTCACGACGCTGCGCCAGGAACTCGTCACGCGAAAGAACCGCAAGGTTCGCCGCTTGGGCGAGCTCTACCCTGACATCCAAGTGAAGATCCTCTACCGGCGCGACTATGCGAACCTCGTGTTGAAGGCCCGACTTGGAGCCCAGCTTTCGGAGTCCTTTGGCGCGCGAGGGACGTCTAGGCTCGGCGCATCGACAAAGTCAGCTTGAGCCTTCGACACAGTTCGCTATACGACGAACACGTCGCGCTCGGCGCAAAGCTTGTGGAATTCGGCGGGTGGGAGATGCCGCTCGCGTACTCCAAGGGAACGATCGCCGAACACCTCGCGTGTCGAAGTGCCGCCGTTGTCTTTGATGTCAGCCACCTCGGCACCGTTCGACTCGTCGGCCCGGACGCCTACGCGCTCTTGCAAGAGAGCTTCACGAACGATCTCGCGCGCATCGCCCCCACTCGAGCGCAGTACACCCACCTGCTCGACAGCGCCGATGCTTCCGTCCTCGATGACTGCATCATCTGGTGGGTGGACGCGCATCGATTCGATGTCATGCCGAACGCGTCCAACACCGCGGGCGTGCGATCGGTCATCGGCGGCGACGACGTAACAGATGAACGCGCGATCCTTGCAATCCAAGGACCTAAGGCTCGGAGCCTTCTCGCAACAGTCGCGCCCGACGCGGCCGCGGTTGGCCATTTCCGAGTCGCACCGTTTCGTTTCGACGGCGTGTCATGCCTCGCGGCCGGCACCGGCTACACCGGGGAAGACGGCGTCGAATGCGCGCTGCCGAGCGACGTCGCGCCATCTTTTTGGCGCGCCGTCACTCGCGAAGGTATCGAGCCGGCCGGGCTTGGGGCGAGGGACACCTTGCGCCTCGAAGCGGGATTGCCCCTTCACTCCCATGAGCTCGGCCCGGGCATTACACCCCTGCAAGCTGGCCTCGGCTGGGTCGTTTCTTGGGACAAAGGACCGTTTCGCGGCCGCGAGCCGCTTGCGCATGAACGCGAAGAAGGAATCAAGCGGCGCTTGCGCGGTCTAGTCGCCTCTGACCGCCGCCCCGCGCGCGCGGGCGACGCCTGTCTCGTGGGCGACGAGCGCGTCGGCTACGTGACGAGCGGGAACTTCTCTCCGGTGCTCGAACGCGGGATCGCGCTCGCCTTCCTTCCGCCGGAGACGAAAGACGGCGCGTCGGTGAGCCTCGCCGGCAGGGGACGCACGATCGAAGCCGTCGTCACCAAGCCGCCGTTCCACCGCGGAGGGGCTTTGGCGGACCGCACCGCGACGACGGCGCCCTGAGGATGCCGAGTTTCGTTCCCCATACGCCCGCGGACATCGAAGCGATGCTTTCGTTCCTCGGCCTTGGGAGCACCGATGAACTGTTTCGCGTCGTTCCCGAGGCGATTCGCCTTGCCGGAGGGCTCGCGCTCGACGATGGGATCTCAGAGGCAGACCTTCGCTCCCGCCTTGACGAGCTCTCTGCAAAGAACCGCTTCGGCGCGAGCTTCGTGTGCTTCGCTGGAGGCGGCGCGTACGACCACGAGATTCCGGCCGTCACGCGCGCCCTCGCCGGTCGCTCGGAGTTCGTGACCGCCTATACGCCCTACCAACCAGAAGTCGCCCAAGGCGTCCTGCAAGCGATCTTCGAGTACCAAACGATGGTCGCTCGTCTCGCGGGTCTCGCCGTCGCGAATGCGTCGCTCTACGACGGATCCGCGGCACTCGTCGAAGCGACGAACCTCGCCGTCGCGACCTCTGGATGTGAGCGGGTGCTCTGCTCACAAGGCGTGCACCCGCACTGGCGCGCGGTGCTTTCGACCTTTGCTCGGGGATCGGGACACGACGTCGAGACGGTTCCTCTCATCGCTGGGAAGACGGACTGGTCGGCGGTTCACGACGCTCCCGTCGGAGCGGTCATCGTTTCCTATCCGAACTACCTCGGCGCGCTCGAAGAGCTCAGCGGGGCCAAGGCCGTCGCGAGCGCTACGGGCGCGCCGCTCATCGTCTGTCAAGACCCGATCTGCGCCGGCCTCTTGCGCACTCCGGGCGAGCTCGGTGCCGACGTCGTCGTAGGCGAGGGCCAAGCACTCGGAACCTCGCTCGGCTTCGGGGGACCGTACCTCGGATTGTTCTCCTGTCGCCTCGAGCTCGTCCGCAGGCTCCCGGGTCGTCTCGTCGGCGAGACGGTCGACGTCGACGGAAGGAAGGCGTACGTGACGACCCTGCGGGCGCGCGAACAAGACATCCGCCGCGAGAAGGCTTCGTCGAACGTCTGCACGAACCAGACCCTCATGGCGGTGACGACCGCGATCCAGCTCGGTTGGCTCGGGACCTCAGGACTTCGCGAGCTCGCGCTGCGTTGTTTTCGCGCGACGCGCTATTGCCGAGAGGCGGCACTCCGACTCGGCGGAGTCTCCTTGGCAACATCTGCGCCGGCGCTTCGTGAATTCGCCCTGCGGACGCCCCTCGATGCCGAGACCGTCATAGCGCGCATGGCAGAAGAGGGTTACCTCGCGGGGGTTGCCGTCCGCGACGGTTTTGAGAAGACCGAAGTCGAGGGCGCGCTCTTGGTCGCGGTGACCGAGCGACGAACCCGAGGAGAGATCGATGGTTTCGTCTCCGCGCTTGGAAAGGTTCTCGGCGCGTGACGGAGCCGACCTCAAGACGAGCTCCCGGGGGAAAGGCCATGAGCGCACCGCTCCTTGGTCACGAGGGCGAGCCGACGTTGTTCGAGCTTTCCTCGCCAGGCAGGTCGGCGTGGTCGTTTCGCACGACGGACCTTCCTCAGTGGTCAGAAGAAGAGCTCGTACCCTCCGAGCACCTTCGCGCTGATCCCGTTGCGCTCCCCGAGGTGTCAGAGCGCGACCTCGTCGCGCACTTCACGCGCCTTTCGCATCGCCAGTACTCCGTCGACTTAGGCGCGTACCCCCTCGGATCGTGCACGATGAAGTACAACCCAAAGGTCTGCGACGAAGCCGCGAGCATGCCGGGATTCGCGAGCGTCCATCCCTGCGCTCCGCCGATCGCGACGCAGGGTTGGTTGCAGGTACTCGTCGAACTCGAAGAAGCGCTGTGCGCCATCACGGGAATGAAAGCCGCGACCCTACAGCCCGCGGCAGGTGCGGCCGGGGAGCTGACGGGACTGCTGTTGATGCGGGCTTTCCACGAGCACAACGGACAGGTGCGGACACGCGTCATCATTCCCGATTCCGCACACGGCACGAACCCGGCCTCGGTCACTCTTGGGGGATATGAGGTGAGGACGGTCGGGACGAACGAACACGGATGCGTCGATCTCGAATCGCTTCGAGCATCCCTCGGCGAGGATGTCGCAGGCATCATGCTCACGAACCCCAACACCCTCGGGCTTTTCGAGGAGAACATCGAGGAGATCGCGCGCATGGTCCATGACGTGGGTGGACTGCTGTACTACGACGGCGCGAACCTGAACCCGATCCTCGGTGTCGTGCGACCCGGCGACATGGGATTTGACATTGTTCACCTGAACTTGCACAAGACCTTCGCGACTCCACACGGTGGGGGAGGTCCGGGCGCAGGGCCAGTCGCAGTGAACGAGCGACTCGTCGATTTCCTGCCCGGTCCGCGGCCCATTCGCCTCGCGGGCCAAGGCGGAGCCTTCGGTTGGGCGATGCCGGCGTCTTCGATTGGAAGAGTGCACTCTTTCCACGGCAACGCCTTGGTCTTGTTGCGTGCGTGGAGTTACATCTTGCTCAACGGCTCGGACGGCTTGCGCAAAGTCGCCGAGACCGCGACGCTGAACGCAAACTGGATCCGTGAGCGTTTGCGCGGCTCGTTCGATCTTCCCTTTGACCGTCCCGTCATGCACGAGTGCGTCGTTTCTGCCGCGAGCCTCAAGCACGAAACCGGTGTGCGCGCGCTCGATGTCGCGAAGCGGCTCTTGGAGCTCGGATTCCACGCACCTACCGTCTATTTTCCCCTCATCGTCGAAGAGGCGCTCATGATCGAGCCGACCGAGACCGAAAGCCCCGAGACCGTCGCTGCCCTCGCCGATGCACTTTGCGACATCGCGGCATCAGCGCGACGCGCCGTGGCTGCCGGGCTCACTCCTGACATCCACGAAGCACCACGCACAACACCGGTGCGCCGAGTGGACGAAGCTCGGGCCGCGCGCCACCTCATCCAGAGCGCAGACGCGCACGAAGACCAGCCTTAGGTGGCCTTTTGAGCTAGCACCGAGACCGGCGGTGTTGGATGACGCTTACGGAAGTCGTGCAGGTAACGTCGCGAGGGGACCTCTGGGAGGTGGAATGGACAAGGATCTGGTCGGCCAGGTGATTGACGTTGCTCAGCGAGTTGTCGCCAGTGGAGCAATCTCTGCGAATGGCCATGGAAACGTGAGCCTTCGGGTCCCCGATGAAGACGAGATGTACTTCACCGCAGGCCCGTCCCTCCGCAATCACGCACCGTCGGCTGTTGTCCGAGTCGGACTCGATGGCACGTTGCGGGAGGGCGAGCTGCCGCCCATTCAAGCGGCGGTCGTCGCCATGCACACCGCGATGTACGAGGACGGACCGGACGTCGCGTGTGTTCTACACACACATTCGCCGTTTGCGACTGCGTACGCCGTCGCTCATCGTCGCATCGATTGCTGGGTCGAAGCACTGGCGATGTTCGGATTGTCGACGGGAGTGCCCGTCGCCAAGTACGGACCCCGTGGCTCTGTTCAAGCGGTGGCGAACATCCGCGCCGCGATCGCACCAGGGGTCCCTGCTGTGCTCCTCGCGAATCACGGGGTGCTCGTGTTCCACCGCACACCGGACCTGGCGATCTTGGTCGGAGGCATCGTCGAGGAAGCCGCCCAGGCCGGGATCAACTCGAGTGGACTTGGGGGTCCCGTCGAAATACCCGCAGAACTTCGTGCAGCGGCACTTCAGCGCGCCATGATCTTCGAGACGAAGGGAACGTCGCGCGCATAGGCGAGTGCCTGAGACCCGTCAAGGGATTGGATGTCAACATGCAAAGGCTGAATCTGTGGCGTTTAGGACTTTGCGGTGCAGTTGTCCTCGAGGCCCTCGCCGTCGGAAGCACGATGGCCGGGCCGGTTGCTGCACAAGCGCGCTTGGCGAACGTACCTCGGTGCGCGCCTGGTGCGCTCGGGGTCTGGACGGGGATAACCACAGGAGCCGCGGGAAGCCGGGCCGCTGAATTCGGATTCACGAACCACTCTGCGAGCAGCTGTTTCCTCCACGGGTATCCACGTGTCCAGATGCTCATCAAATCCGGAAAGAACCTCTCGACAACTGACCAGAAGGCCCCAGGGGCCTTCGGCATTCAAGACAGGACGGTCGTCCTCGCCCCAGGCAAGACGGCGTATTTCGGCGTCCTGTACGCGAGTCAGACCGGCTATGCCAACCTGACCTGCCCGACGTCGGCTGCCTTGGAGTTCACTCCGCCGCAGAACACCGGAAGCATCACCTTGCGCGGGTCAGCCGCTCAGATCGCGCCCTACGGTGGCACGACCGTGCACTTGGAATGCGGGATCATCCGCGTCACGTCGGTTACGGCCAAGCCTTTCCAGTAGCGCTCGCCATTTTTCAAAGACGGCGCGAACCTCAGCCAGCGGTGTCGACGGTCTCGATACGGTGTCGGGCGCGTCGTTTGCTCCGCCGAGACTTCGGCGCGGCTGTGTCGATCCGTACGTCGCCTAGGTGCCCGTCGGGGACGCTCGGGTGACATGTCCGCCGTCGGCGCGCACGGGACAGGTCTTCTCGTGGTGGACTTGGCCGTTGCTTGTCAGTGCGCACACGGATGTGCTTTTTGTACGAACCCCGTCCGTCACTCATGATGATGATTACAAGTCGTAGCTACGCATCGGAGGATCGACATGACCGTCGCCTATTGGGTGCTCGCCGCATTGCTGGGCGTCTTCTACCTGTACGCAGGCGGGAAGAAGGTCACCCAGAGCAAGGAGCAGCTCGCGCCCACGATGGGCTGGGTCGACCGCACCCCGATGTGGCTGGTCCGCGTGATCGGTGTCGTGGAGGTCGCCGGTGTCGCCGGCCTCATCCTTCCACCCGCGACCAATATCGCTCCTGTCCTGGCATTGGTCGCAGCGATCGGGTTCGTCATCCTGCAGATCCTCGCCGGTGGCGTCCATCTCTCCCGAGGGGAGAAAAAAGAGGTCAGCCTCAACGTCGCGCTGATCGCCCTGGCCGGGGTGACGGTCTGGCTCGCGACCGTCTGGTGAAGCCGGCCACAATCGGAGCTTCGGGCCTAACGGGGAAGTTGAAGGGCCCCGGCCGCGAGAGCCAGGGCTTCCAGGTGGGCGTCAACGCCGGATAGGCCGGATCCCATCGTGTTGATGGCCACGTGAGTGGCCCCCGCTTCGCGCCACTGCTCGGCGTGCTCGACTAGTTCGTCGACGCCGCCGCTGCCCTGGGTGATCCGGCCCTCCATGCCGAGCACGGACGGGTCCCGGCCCGCCTCGGTGGCGGCCTCAACGATGACTGCCCGAGCGTTGTCCAGCCCGGGCCCCGGAGCTACCTGCGGGAACCAGCCGTCGGCGAGCCTACCGACGCGCCGGTAGGCAGGCGGAGATTGCGCGCCAAGCCAGATCGGGATGGGCCGCTGCACCGGCAGGGGTGCGAGCCCGGCGCCGGTGACCCGGTCGAAGCGGCCTTCGTGGGTTACGGTCCGCTCCGTCCACAGCCGGCGCAGGAGACCGATCTGCTCTTCTTCGCGCTTGCCCCGAGTAGTGAAGTCCTGACCCAGCGCGTCGTACTCCACCAAGTTCCACCCGACGCCGAGCCCCAGGCGAAAGCGCCCCCCGGTCAGGATGTCCACTTCGGCGGCTTGCTTGGCGAGCAGGGCGGTCTGGCGTTGCGGGGCGATGATTATGCCGGTGACCAATTCCAGCGTGGTAATCGCAGCGAGGTACCCATAGAGAACGAGCGGCTCATGAAACGTCGTGTCGATGTCGTAGGGCCCGAGCCAGTCCGTATGGACCGCGGGGTCGGCGCCGAGCACATGGTCGTAGGCCAAGATGTGCCGGTAGCCGAGTTCCTCGACTCCCTGGACGTAAGTGCGGACGGTGCCGGGATCGGTGGGCAGCTCCGTCTGAGGGTACACAACCCCGATCTGCATGAGTCCTTTTATACCCGCGCGGGTTCAACCGCGTGCTCGGAAGCCGATGAGACCTGGCGCGCGGGCAAACGTTGCCGGTCCTGGCACTAGCGAGGGGCGATGCGCTCCGCGAGATAACGAAGGCCAAGCGGGTAACGCTGTTCCATGCCCCCATGTCCTCCGTCAAAGAGCTCGAACGCGAGGTCTGAGACGCCGACTCTTCGCAGCTCCTCGACGAGGATCTCCGCACCGACATCAAAGCAGTACTCATCGGATTTCCCGGCATCGATCCAGATGGCACGCAGGGATCGCAACGCGTCTGTGTAGCGACTGACCATGCGAATGGGATCCCATGCCAGCCAGCGCTCCCAAATGTCTTCGTTGATCCGACCGCTTGCCGGGTCAAAGGGGAGGCGGACCGAGCCGTCTTCCTCGGCAGAAAAACATGCCGCTACCGCGTACACCATGGCCAAGGAGAAGTCATCTTGGCAAGAGAGCGAACCGCGTCGCGCTAGATCTTCGAAGAACCTCGCGTACGATCGCTCGTAGCGATCTCGAAGCGCGCGATAAGACGTCGCTATTTCTGGAAGATAGCAATGCTCATAGCACACGTCTCCGGCATGAGAGGCAAAAGCACCGAAGACATCTGGGCGCATCATGCAGCCGACGATGGCACCAAAGCCACCGCTTGAATGTCCCTGCAGCGCTCGATTCTTGGGTGAAGAAAGCGTGCGGTAGTTCGCATCGACAAAGCCGACGACGTCTTCGCATAGATACGTTTGATAGCGACCCGTACCCGGCGAATCCACGAATTGGCTGCCACCAAGTGATGTCCATGCGTCGACGTACACGACGATGCAACGCGCCACGGTGTCATCGGCAAAGACCGCGTCGACGAGCTCAGGCGTCGTGCGCCCAAAGAGCGGACGTCTTGACCAGCGGGGGAGTGCGTCTCCGTAACCTTGCAGGAAATAGACCGTGGGGTAACGGAGATCTCGCATGTCGTCGTATCCGGGAGGAAGATAAACCCAAAGAGGCCGGGACGCGTCGTCACCAAGCGCGTTCCCGCGCAGCGCAACGCTGTCGATCACGCGCTCGTCGATTCGGCCCGCGTACTCAGGCGTCCATGGCCTCATCTGCCTACGCCCTCACCTCAGGGTCGCGCCCAGCGATCAACCACGAGATCGCTCTTGTGCGACGTGGCGGTGTCCTCACCGTCGTGGCCTTCGCTCGTCAATGCGCACCCAGGTCAACTGCGGGAAACGACCTTCCGTCGTCTCCGGAGTCTCCTGGCGGCTTAGACGTATCGAAGGTCGGTGCAGAACCCGTACGCGCGATCCACTCTGCTTCCCAGGCAGATCGCGGACCGGCATTTTGGCGATCCCATGCTTCGTCGCTTCGCTCAGCAATCGCGCGGTCCACATTGAGGTCATAGCGCGCCGCAACCCGATCTTCGGAGTGCATCCACTGCAAGTAGATGGGGAGGAACGCTGCGACCGTGGCGAGTTCGGTCGACGACCACAAGAGACCACCGCCTGCATGTGTGCTCGAAAGGGTGTACATCGTGGCCACTGGATGCGCGTCAAAGAGGATCGCCACCCCAAGGAATGCTTCGACACCTCCTCCGATGAGAATGTTGATCAGCCGTGCGCCATAACCCATCTTCCAATGAATGATCGGGTCGACCCCGACCATCGGCCACCAAAACAGTGTCCCTCCAAAGAGGAACAAGACGTTTATGGCGTCCATCAGATCCATGTGGTGCATCGCCAAGTTGATGAGAGAGGTCAGGAAGAACAAGAACATCACGCCGTAGTACAAGATGAACACCGTGATGGGGTGACTCACGACCGCAAAGGGAGTCGAGCGCAAAACCTGGAGCCAGCGCGCCTTGGCCTTCCTGCTCGCAGTCTGCAAGAAGAGCGTCGATGGAGCTCCGAGCGCGAGAAGCGGGGGAGCGGTAACCATCAAGAGGAGGTGCTGGACGATGTGGGCTTGGAAGTACGTGCCGGCAAAGACCGCGACGGGAGAAGCAAAGGCAAGGCCCGTCGCGACGAGACCTGCGAAAAATGACACCGTTCTCGCTTGATGCCAGCGTCGGCCCCTCGAGGCAAGCTTCCAGTCCGCGCGCAGGTACGCGACGCCACAGATCACGAGGGCGCCGAGAACGCACAGCGGAAAGACGCTCAGGTTCCACCGCGTCATTGCGTTGTGCAGGGTGAAGTTCACCATCGGCATACCAGACATGCTCGGCAACGCAGCCTCCTGATCGGGCTCCATCTTGACGCATCTCGAGAAACCTCACACCTCAGGAGAGGTGCCTAGACCGGGCGCTCCTCAGGATCACGCCGGGGCGAAGGGCCAATCGCCGGTTCTCCGCACAAGTCGACGACGGCGTCACGACTGCGTTCGCACATCTCGATTACCTCGAGTCGTCCTCGCCCCGTGACCGTTATGCGCGCGCCAAGGGTGACAACGATGTTTCCGGGGTGGAGGAGCTTCCCTCCGGGTTCGAGGACCGAGCGCGATCCCGCGATGCCGACGGGAACGACGGGCACACCAGCTCGCGTCGCGGTGAGGAACGCTCCGAGATGGAACGCGCGAACGCCTACCCGGGGGTCAAGAGTTCCTTCGGGGAAGAACACCACGCGCCGTCCTCGCTTGAGTTCCTCGATGATCCTTCGCGCGTCGGTCGCCGCTTGCATGGGATTTCCCCTGCGGACGAAAGCCGCTCCGATTCGACGCAACACGCGTCCGACGAAGAATCGGTGTTCGAACTCCCCGGCGACAATGAAGGTTACGGGACGTGCGAAGCTCGCCGTGAGGATGAGGCCGTCGAGAAAGCTTGCGTGATTCGCGACGAATACGAGGGACGGTACTTGAGCTCCCGGGTCTGATCCTCTTACGCGGAGCTTCATGCGCGCGCAGGCCATCGTCGTTCGAACGGCACCGTGTCCAACGGACCAGCGCCATCGAAGCCCGGGAAGTACGAACACGACGAGGCACGCGGGCACGAGGAAGAGAACCGCGAGGAACTTGACGTAGATCGAGTAGAGCTTCGTTCCGAGGGGCGCACTCATGTCGCTGCTTTCCCTCACCACGAGCGATTCCTCACGAAACCCTCAGCAGCATCGCACCTGTAGCGCAGGGAGAAGCGCCTGGCTGCTCGTCAGACCTGCGACGATTACGTAGACAAACGTCCATATGCTGCACATGCGCACCGCCGCGCCTAGCAGGCGCTGGGCGAGCACGGAGAGCACCTAGACGAGGTCGGGGGAGGAGAGTGCGAGCACTCCTTGCGGTCGTCACCCCTGGCCCCTACGCGGCGGCCGTTTGTCTGGCCGCGGTCACCATCACGGGCTTTTGTGTCGCCGCACGGCGCCATCCAGGACGCTGGGCATTCGTCGCCGCGCGTGTCCTTGGATTGCTTCTTCTCGCCGATGCGGTGAGCTGGATCACTGGGCTCGCGCTCGGACCGTCATTTTCGCCACGCACGGATTTACCCCTGGCCCTTTGCAATATGGCCATTCTCGTCGCCGCAGGCGCCTGCTGGTGGCGCATACCCCTTCTCGTCGAGCTGACGTACTTCTGGGGACTCGCCGGGACGCTCCAGGCCGTCATCACGCCCGACCTCAACGTCGGCTTTCCCCACGCGGTGTTCTTCGAGTATTTGGGGGGACACCTTGGCATCGTTGCCGCAGCGCTCTACCTCATTGTCGGACTTCGCCTTACCCCGCGCCACGGCGCGGTGCTGCGCATTTTCGCCGTCACCGTCGCCTACACAGGTCTCGTCGGGATTGTCGACTACGCGGCCAACGCGAACTACATGTTCTTGCGCCGACCACCGTCCAACTGGACCCTCCTCAAGCTTCTCGGGCCCTGGCCGTGGTACATCCTCAGCACCGCGGCGGTGGCCCTCGTGCTCTTCACGCTCTTGTACATGCCCTTCGTGCACCGTTCCCGAGGTCGCATACCGGCGCAAAGTTCAGCCTCCGGGGCACCCAGACCTTAAATCTCTACTCGAGCTTTAGATTTCATCTTCTTCCGGGTTTCCGCGCACCACGTCGGACCGCTCACCGTCCTCGCTCCCTTGTTCCCTTGTGCACGCTTTCATTCGCCGAACCTCATCGCCCTCATGTTTGAACCCGGCTCGCGCCGCTGCATGCTCTCCCGCAGGAGGCGGCTTTCAGGAAGGGGAGGCCTTTCCGAGTTTGTCCGCTTCACTTCGGTCTAACTATTACATAATGAATCTTATCGGCGTTCCCCGGAATTGTCCCGAGCCGCTCCGTTATCGGTGGCGGAAGGAGTCCTGCGTCTCTCCCATGTATTGCTTTGAGAATCACGTGAGACCAGCCAGCACCCGCGATCTGCCGTTCATGAGTTTCTGTTGTTCGGTCTCGAGTTCAGATTGCGCTTCGCCTTGCAAGACGCGAGAGCAGCCCGTAGGCGGCGCACAGTAC
>Ga0181532_10000297_pt1 | contig 52849 bp, 54 predicted proteins | sample PEATcosm2014_Bin_33_FD_119768 | JGI IMG/M metagenome (GOLD analysis project Ga0181532, IMG submission 119768) | Peatland microbial communities from MTU Mesocosm Facility, Houghton, MI, USA - PEATcosm2014_Bin11_30_metaG | ecosystem: Environmental > Terrestrial > Soil > Wetlands > Peat | place... | reverse complement strand
CAATGAGTCTGAGCGAAAGAGCCCTTCACGGTGAGCTCGCGACGGAATATTTCATAGGGACGGATAGAAACAGCCGCATTCTCGTCGGCCATTCCGTAGATGAGGACAGTGCCACCGTCGCGGACAAGCGGCAGACAAAGCTCGTTGACCGCAATGGCTCCAGTCGCCTCGATGACGACGTCGTAGCCGTCCGGCGCGCCATCTCGCAATGCAGCGAGCGAAGCTCGTGGATTCGCCCGATCGATCTGCACAGTCGTGTCCACCCCGTACTCGCGAGCGAGTGCCAGCTTGAACTCCGTCGGGGCTGCCACGGTCACCCGGGACGCCCCACCGTGCACAAGCAACTGTGCCAACACGAGTCCGGTCGGGCCTGCTCCGAACAGCAGCACGTCCGAGCCTGGTCGTAGATCGAGCACGTCCATACCGTGGATGGCACACGCCGTTGGCTCGGTCATCACCGCTGTGGTGAGACTTAGGTCGTCGGCCGGAAAGCACTTCTCGGCATGAACGACGACGTATTCGGCAAATGCTCCCGGCCCATTCACACCTAGTGAATAGAAATTGCGACAGAACAACGGCTCGTCGCGCTGGCAGGACGGGCAGTGACCGCAGAGCACGGTATTGTCTGCGGCAACCCGCTGGCCCACCGCGAGCCCGTCGACCGTTTCTCCGATCGAATCGACTCGACCGACGATCTCGTGGCCAGGGGTTAACGGGTACTTCGCGAAGAACCCTCCGTCATGGATATGGAGGTCGGTCCCGCACATGCCGGCCATCTCGACGACAAGACGGACCTCTCCCGGGCCAGCCTCCGGTGTCGGAATCGTCCGCACGTCGAACTGCCGCGGCGCATCGTAGACAACAGCCCTCATCTCGCGAACGCAGTCAACGCGTGTAGCAAGCGAACACGATCACCACCCGTGATGGTTTCTTCGGGGAAACCTAGCATGGGGCTCGTCGCACTCTCTTGAGATCGCACCGGTGACGCGAGGAAAAGGTGACGGCAATTGAGCAAGTCTTCAACTCGGTTCCAGCCCCTCGCGCCCATGCGTGAAATCGTCGCGAGCTTGACGCATGGAGCAAGCATCAGTCGAATGTGTTCGAGAACGGTTGCGATATCGGAGCCGAAGTTCGCCAGTCGCAGTGTGAAAGATCCGCGCCCAGCACAAGCCGACTCGTCGAGCGAGTTTCCGTGGTCGCCGTGCTAGCCAAATGGAGAACGGCCGCCGGGCGACCGAGTATTGACGGTATCAATCTCTTAGGAATTCCTTTGGGTCGCTCTTAGGAGCGCGGCCCATTATCCGTCCAGAGGGGATTCTTCCTCCTTCAACCGCGTGACGAGGTTTGAGCGGCATCGTGACGAGCCGATCAGGGGTCTGAATCCCCATTTCCTGCGCGCGGATGACGATTTTCAGCGCTTTTTGTCAACCCAAATTGGGTTAATCGTCAACAACCCTTCGCACCCCCAACGGGATTCGAACCCGTGTTTCCGCCTTGAAAGGGCGATGTCCTCGGCCGCTGGACGATGGGGGCATGAGCCGATGAGGGGTGTTCGGACAATACCAGCCGCACGCTTCGGCCTTTCTGGCCGAAGGGCGCGCTAGCTCGATTCGATTACCCATTCTGTTCCCATCTCGCTGTCGCGAAGCTCGATGCCACAATCGGCGAGGCGGTTTCGGATCGCGTCGGCTTGGTCGAATCGACTTTCGTTGCGCAATTGCGTGCGCAAGTCAATGAGAATCGCGACGAACGGATCAAGCAATGTTCGCGGGTCACGCATTCCACGTTCTGCGACGCGCCCGAGGGCGACGACCATCGATCGAAGACTTGCGCGTGAGCGTTCGAGCTCGTCTTCTCCGGGGATATCCGTCGACCACTCGAGGACCTGTTGGAGAAGAGAAAGGATCGTGGCGACCGCGTCATTCGCATTGGAGGAAGCGATTGCCTCGTCGAATGCTTCTTCTGCATCGTGGATGATGGTTTTGAGAGGCGAAGCGTCGGAATCCACCTTGGGAGAGGCGTGAGGTACATCAAGAGATGACGTCTTGGTCGCTGAGCGCATCGGCGCGAATGCGGCTTGTTTCAAGGCATCAAGGGGAATCGACGAGTCGTGCATGAAGGTTTCTGACCGTCCCGCTTTTCGAATCGTGAGCTCGCCGAGTCCCTCGACGCTGACGGTCTCCTGGTCCACGTCGATGATGCACGCGGTGTGTTCGTCGATTCCGAGCACGAACGCGTCTTCTGGGAGCATCTGTTCCATCAGCGCAAGTCGACGCTCTCCCAAATAGCAAAAGCGCGTGTCGTGTGTGCCACCCTCAGCGTTGTTGTAATGCGGAACGACCGCGACGCGAAGCCCTATCGCGGACAGAACATCGAGGCCGCTTTCCCAATGCGGCTCGGCACCGACTTTGTAGATCTCATAGACCGGAACGGTGAACGCGCCAAGCGTGAGCGCTGCTGCACTGGCAAAGGTGACGGCACCGCCGCGAGTGACCTTTTCGATGAGCATCTGAGGGACGATGCTCGGTCGCCAGATGCTCAATGCGTAGGTAGGACTGCCCGGGCCAGCAAAGACGTAGCGCGACTCGCGAAGAAGCGTCGTGAGCTCTTCTTGCGCGAAAAAGTCCTTGTCAATTCCGCTTGGTTCTGAGATAGCACCGCCCCGCATGTGCGCGATGGCAATCGGTGTTTGCAGGCTTTCGTGGAAGTACGCGACGACGCGCGACGAAAGCTCGTCCGCGTTTTCCTGGAATCCGAACGGCGTGTCCAAGAGGAGCGCGGGCACAGGGCGCGGCCCGAGTCGCTCGAGGATCGCTCGATGGACCTTGACCATCGTCGGAGCGAGCTCACCAGAGCCCATGAGTGCGACGACGCGCGGGAGCTTTGCAGCCGAGCCTTTCGTCACGGCTGTTCCGGTATGGGCGTGCCGTCCCAGCGCAGACCTCCGGGGGGCTCACCCCACGGATCGTCGGGTAGCTCAGGGTCGTCTTCTGATCGGGCTGGCGGGAGGGACTCACTGAGGGCGTCGACGACCTCGCCTTCAAGGAAGGATAGGTAGAGATAACAGACCCAATCGCTGTAGCGGGGATCGCTCTCGTCGAACTCGGCGGTCTCCTCGCTGATCCCGAGTGAGGATCCGAACACGAGTCGGAGGTCGTTCAACGCGTTCAGCCACGACTGGAGCTCTGCGTCACTGAGGCGCTTTGCACCTGCGGTACGCGCGAGGACACCGAGTGACTCGCGATGATGCGCGATGAGGTCCTCGCGCGCTTTTGACACGTAAGCGTCTTCTGCGCCCGCGTCGGTCGGGTACGCCGGGGGGAAGAGCCGCCGGAGCGGTTCAGAAACGCCGGTGGGCCCGTCATCCATCTGAGAAAGGGCGTGTTCGAGATGGCTCGGAAGCCCAGCCAACAACGAACGCTCCTCTGTCGGCAAGCGCAGGTCAAAGCCTCCGCGGCCGTTCGGTCTGACTCTCCAGTCCGCTTTTTTCGTCACGATTGTTGCTCCATCGTCGCCCAAAGTCCGTGGCGATGCAGGCGCGCGACGTCTCCTTCGGCGCGTTCGCGCGATCCTGTGGCAACCACGGCACGCCCTTTGTAGTGAACGTCCAACATGAGCTTCGTGGCCTTTTGAAGTGAGTACCCAAAGAGCTTCTGGAACACGTAGGTCACATAACTCATGAGGTTGATCGGGTCGTTCCAGACGATAACGAGCCATGGCCGATCGACGATCACGACCGGGGTGCTCGTGGCATCGGGGGACGTATCGATCTCCACTTCGCTCGGAGACGTCGTCTGAGCACAAACCGGCGAAACGCAGCGCAATTCAACGGTTATCACAGCGGTGGATCTTTCACGGACTCACACGTATCGAGTCGCCCAACATGGCCCGTGCGCGCGCTGATTGCGAAACTGCGCGCTCAGCCTCAGTTGCGGGGTGTCGAAACAAAGAGAGGTAGAAAGTCACCATCGCGCACCACGCCGATGTCGCTCCCGCGAGGTGGAACTCGACGACGAGCGCGTTGTCATGCAAGAAGTACTGCGTGAATCCGAGGGCTCCCTGGGCGACGAGGACTTCGAACACGAGTCTGGCGTGACGTTGGACGCGCGCCGGCGCGTTCGCGTAATGAAGCGCAAAGATCGTGGCGAGGGTCATTCCGATGAGGAATAAGGCGATGTCCGAATGAGCCTCGGCGATCGTAGAAAAGGCGATGGGAACCCTCTTCGCCCCGACGCCTCCGGCGTGCGGGCCCGATCCGGTGACCATCGTGCCAACGACGACGAGCACGCTGATGGTGATGAGGAGGAGACGCACCAACCAGGTGAGCTCCCGTCCGATGACGGACTCGCCCACCGTGTCGTCGTGGCTCGCCCGGTGAAACATGACGAGAGCGTCGGCGAGAATCGCCAAGGTAAGGACGAAATGGAGCGCCACAAGGTACGGGTTGAGCTTGGTGAGCACGACAATCCCACCGAGCACGACCTGGCTGGCTATCCCGAAAACAAGGCCGCTCGCGCACCAGATGAGGTCACGGCGCCTCGGGAGTCTTCGGATGGCGGCAAAGAGCGCGACGAAAGAGATGATCGTCACAGCTATGGTGACGAGCCTGTTCGAGAATTCGACGAGCGGATGGAAACTGTCCGAAGCGATGAGGTCGTGAGCCGAACACGTGGGCCAGTCGAGGCACCCGAGTCCAGAGCCAGTGAGGCGTACTGCGCCACCGGTGATGACCAAGAGTGCAAAGCACGCGACAGAAACAGCAGCGATGCGTTTGAACGCGATCGGAGTCGTTCTCATGTTGCCCTGCAGCGTCGCGGGTAGCCTCGATCCATCGCGCCGCCTAGGAGCGCGCCGACCGTCTCTCGAAGGAATCCGCCGCGGTACTCAGCTCGAAGGGGCATGACGTCTTCCGGCGCAGGTGCGAGCGACGCTTCACGCCACAAACAAAGACATTGACCTGCACGGATCACCGGACACGCGGTGCCTCCCATCGATAACCGAGGCCTCGGATGGTCGTGATGAGGGTCGGTTTCGATGGGTCGGCTTCGATGCGGGAGCGGAGTCGCTTGATGTGAACATCGAGCGTCTTGGTGTCGCCGACGTAATCGCTCCCCCAGACCCTGTCGATCAATCTGTCGCGAGTGACGACGCGGCCTGGGTTCATCAAGAGCTGTTCTAAGAGCTCGAACTCCTTCAAGGGCAAGGTGACCTCTTCCCCACGGACCGTGCACTCGTGGCGATCGAGATCGAGACGGACCTCGCCAACTTCCAAGACGTTCGTGGTGAACTCGCCGAGTTTCGACCCCTTCGTACCGATCGCGACGAGGTTTGCGAGCGGCTGTTGGGCGAGTTCGTCTGCACGAGGTGCCCGGCGCAGGACGGCCCGCATGCGCGACACGAGCTCGCGAAGGCGGTATGGCTTTGCGACATAGTCATCCGCGCCGACTTCGAGCCCGACAACGGTGTCGATTTCCGTAGATTTCGCGGTGACCATGATGATTGGCACCGAGGTGGACCGAGCCCTCATTGCCCTGCACACGTCGAGTCCCGACATCTTCGGGAGCATGACATCGAGCAGGACGAGGTCAGGGGGATGCGCGATGAATTGTGCGAGAGCATCTGCACCGTCGCGGGCAACGGCAACGGAAAATCCTTCGCGTTCCAGCCCTATGACCAGGGCGTCTATGAAGGATTCCTCGTCTTCTGCGAGGAGGACTTTGATCGGGGAATCGACGATCTCGGGCTTGGATTTGGCCGATCCCGCCTTCTTGCTCATCCTTCTGTCCTAGCCTGCAAGGGGAGTTGAAGGGTAAACGTCGTTCCTTCACCCTCACGCGATTCGACACGAACGCTTCCGTGGTGATTCTGAGCGACGTGGCGGACAATCGCAAGCCCGAGCCCCGTCCCGCCGGTCTCGCGGCTACGGCCATGATCGACTCGATAGAAGCGCTCGAAGATACGCTCCAAGTCGCGCGCCGGTATTCCTACTCCGTGATCGGCAACTGACACGTTGATCTCATCGCCGACGACCTTGCCGGTGCAGTCGACGTTGCCCCCCTCGTAGGAGAACTTCACCGCGTTCTCCAACAAGTTGTACACAGCCGAGGTGAGTTGTCGACGATCGCCAAGCACCGCGATCGGTGGCGACGGTTCATCGAGTGAGACGGTGACGCCGCGCTGATCTGCGGCCGCGCGCACGCGCTCCGCGGCTTCGGCCATGACGAGATTGATAAGTACGGGCTCGCGCGGGGGAGACTCCTCACTCTCGATGCGAGAGAGATCCAAGAGATCGTCGATGACCCTTGAGATGCGGAACGCTTCGGTATGGATGCGCTGGGCGAGGCGTTGAGCCACTTCGGGCTCGTTCTCAGACAAGAGCGTCTCTGCGAGCAGGCCGATCGCGCCCATCGGAGTCTTCAACTCGTGGCTGACGTTTGCGACGAAGTCTCGGCGTATCTCCTCGAGCCGTCGTCGCTCGGAGACGTCGTCGATAACCGCGATCACGCCAAGCGCGCGCTGTCCATTGTCGATGCTTTGTGTGCGAACGGCGAGCGTAGAACGCGGCGGGCCATAGAGCTCGAGAGTACGTTCCTCAGAATTGCCCGGAGCAGTCGCGGCGAGAAGGTCTTCAACCGCCTGTGCAGCAAGGGCGTCGCTGTGTCGGTTGCCCATGAGCGCGATGGCTCGCGCGTTGCGAAAGACCGGCTCTCCGTGTTCATCACAGACGATGACCGCTTGTGGAAGCGTGTCCAGTGCCCTTCTTAGGCGAATCGCTTCAGCGCTTGATTCGGCGACCGCAACGGCGGCGCTTTCGGTTGCTCGCTCGACGAAGCTGAGTGAATCCTCGATCTTGCGCGGTTCGTTCATGAGCGAGTCTGCGCCAAGGCGCGACCCGAGCGACAAGAGCCTCTGGCGCAGCGACCGAGCACCGTGGCGGCCGCCGAAGATGTAGGAGAGGACGATGACCACAACAATCCCGGCGGCAACGGCTGCGATTTCGCCTTTCGATGCCGTGATAACGGTCGAGGTCAGAAACAGCACGCCCACAGCATGGCAGCTCGGAGACCAGCTCGTTCGGCCTGAGCAAAACAACATGGAATCATTTGAAATCATTCGAAAGAGCACTTATAGTTAGCTGCGGCGATCCCTAGGGTCGCGTCTCGTCGGGATCTCCCGGCCTCATCAACGAACGACGTTCGGCTACTGCCGTTCGAGCTCTCGAGGAGGTATCGGGATGGTCTTTGTGTCCCACGTGTTCATCGGAAAGTTCTTCGCGGCAGCGCTCTCGCTCGATCCGAATGCGAGCGGCCTGCCTGGCAGCGGGACGCTGCAAGACCTGACGAATGGGCTTGGGTGGTGGGGGCTGCTGGCTTCGCTTGCCGGGCTCGTTGTCGGCGCGGCGACTTGGGCACTTGGCGCGCACAGCAACAATTATCAACACGCCACAACTGGTCGTCGTGCCGTTCTCGTGTCCGGGGTCGCGGCACTCGTCATCGGTGCGGCGCCCACGCTCCTCAATTTCTTCTTCAACGCCGGACAGTCGCTTCACTGATCGTCGTGCAACCGATGACTTTTGACGTCGGCACTGCGCCGTTCGCGCACCTCTTTTCTCTGACGATCGGTGGGATCCCGATTGGATTCGCTGGTCTTGTAAGCGAGGTATTTCGAGATCTCACGCTCTGGGTTGCCGAAGGCGCCGGAGCACTTATCGTCGGGCTTGGTCAGGCTCTCAGCACGAGCACAGTGCCCCAATTAACCGGAGGGTTTTCCCCCGAGTTCGCCGTTGTGGTGAAGATCGGAGCGGCGCTCGCGGTCCCCTTTCTCCTCGTTGCGATCATTCAAGCGATCGCGCGCCAAGACCTCGGCCTTCTCCTCAAGGCCGCGCTCGTTCGCCTTCCCTTGGCGATGATCTTGAGCGGGGTCGCCGTCGAAATCGTTTCTCTCGCGCTCAGCGCGACGAACGGTTTGAGCAACGACTTGCTCGGCGCTGCCGGGGGATCTGCCCAGACGCTCTTCAATGATCTTGCGACCGGCATCGTCCAGGAGGTGACGACAAACGCCGCGCTCGGTGGCTCCGCGGGCGCGTTGTTGGCGACGTTCGCAGCTGCCGTCGCGTTCTTCTTGTGGCTGGAGCTCGTCGTGCGAAGCGCGGCAGTTGTCGTCGCGACTTTATTCATCCCCATCGCGCTCGCGGGGCTCATTTGGTCGGCGACCGCACACTGGGCGAGGCGACTCGCCGAGGTCATCGCCGCTTTGGTGCTGTCCAAGCTCGTTGTCGTCGGCGTCCTTGCCTTGGCAGCACTTTCGCTTGGATCCGGAACCGGAGTCTCGTCGATCTTCGAGGGCCTGTCGCTTCTTGTCCTCGCGTCCCTCGCACCGTTCAGCCTGCTCAGACTCTTGCCGATCCTTGAAGCCGGAGCGATCGGTCACCTTGACGGCATCGCACAACGTGCCGCACATTCTGGGTATAAGGCATCGAGCGCGACCGTGGGATTCGCACAAGACCAAGTCATCTCCAGGCGTTGGGACGCGCAAGACGCAGTCATCGACCAAGTCGGATTCTTCGAGGGTAGCCAAAGCTCAGGAGATGATTTCGAAGGGTTGGTCCAAAGGGTCCAAGCTGGCCTCGTCGAACCCCCGGGTTCCTTGCCGTATGACACGAATTCTCAACCCATCGGTGGAGACCGCTCCGTTGTCACGCCATCGCTTGGGAAAGAGCGTGAGCCAAGGGAGCGAAATGTCCAACAGTGACGATCCGCAGTATTTTCGCTTTGGACCGCGTGACCGACGCGGTCTCATCGCGGGAATTCGCACCGGACAGCTCGTCGTCATCACTGCTGCCCTTGTTCTTTCCGTCATCTTGCTTCGGTCGCTTCGAAGTAGCGCAGGCGCTTCGGTCGCGTTTCTCGTGGTGGTGATCGGCTCCGCGGCCACCTTTTGGCCAATCGGGGGCCGCACCGTTGAGGAATGGATCCCAACCGCGCTGCGCTACAGCTCTTTCGCAGTCGCCAAGGGACGAAGTACCGCCGTCCAAGTCAGCCGTCATCCACAAGCACGCCGACCGCCTTCGGTGTTTGGTTCTCTTGAACTTCGCGAGGTAGCTACCTCAGGGGGGAGAGCCGTTGGAGCGCTGCGTGACAAGACGAGCGGCGTGTGGACAGCGGTCTTGTCTATCGGTGGAGACGCCTTCGCTCTTCTTGGTGAAGGAGAACGCCTTCGTCGAGTCGACGCCTGGGCGAGTGTCCTCGCCGCGATTTCTCGCGACGCGGCGGCGATGTATCGCCTGCAATGGATCGAACGCACACTTCCAGATCGCGGCGAGCGCTACAAGAGCCATTTCGCTCGTTACGGAACGAGCGACACCGATGGCTCGCAATCAGGTGCCTCGAAAGCGCAGGCGTCCTATGGCGAGCTCCTCGGTCGTGAAACAGAAGGCCTGTTGCGTCACGAGCTCCTCTTGGCCGTGAGCGTCCGGGGTCCAAGGGGACGGCTGCGAGATGCCGGTGAGCAGGGCAAAGCGCGCAGCGAAGGTTCGACGGGGGAGGTTCTTGTCCGCGAAGTCGCCACCCTCGAACAACGGTGCCGGGACGCGGGAATCGCCATCGACGGGGTGTTGTCGCGCGACGGCCTCGCAGGACTGCTTCGCCATAGCGTCGACGTAGCGCCTCGGACAGGGCCGGTGAGCTGGCCGTGGCCGATCGCAGTGGAAACCGGTTGGTCGTCTTTTTGCACCGATGCAACGTGGCACGCGACGTACTGGATCGCGGAATGGCCACGAAGCGACGTTGGGACGGGCTTTCTCATGCCTTTGCTCGTCGGTGCGCTGGAGCGGCGCGCGGTGTCTGTCGTCATGGCGCCGGTGCCACCCGTCAAGGCGGTGCGGGCCGCGGAACGTGCGAGAACCTCAGGAGTCGCAGACGCGGAGTTGCGGCGCCGCCATGGCTTTGCCCTCACGGCGCGTACGCGCCGTGAACACGACGCCGCGGCCCGTCGCGAGGGCGAGCTCGCCGAAGGTCACGCGGCCTACAGGTTCTCCGGATACGTGACGGTGACGAGCACCGGACGCGCCGAGCTCGACCAAGCCTGCGCGCGCATCGAGCAAGCGGCAGCCCTCGCGCGTCTGGAGCTGTGCCGGCTGTATGGAACCCAAGCGGAGGCGTTCTGTTGCACGCTTCCTACGGGAAGGGGTTGCGCGTGAAGCTCCCGAGCCACGAAGCGACCACGGCCCAGCTGGGCGCGCTGTATCCCTTTGTCGCGAGCCGCGCGTTGCCGACGGGTGGCGTGGTCGTGGGGAGAGATCTCTACGGAGGCGTATTCGCCCATGATCCCTTCGAGCTCTATGCCTCAGGCGCGGTGACGAACCCGAACATGATCGTGCTCGGACAGATCGGTCGCGGGAAGAGCGCGTTCATAAAGACCTATCTGTTCCGTCAGGCTGCTTTTGGTCGGCGCGTCGTCGTGCTCGATCCCAAGGGAGAGTATGGTCCGCTCGCACGTGCTCTTGGGTCCGAGCCGATCCGCCTTTCCCCTGGTGGCGGGGTTCGCCTGAACCCACTCGGCGTTGTGGGAGTCGGCGATGCCGAAGAGGTGCGCCGAAAGCGCCTCGAGCTCCTCGTTGGGATCACCTCGTCGAGCCTGGCGCGAGCGCTTCATCCAGTCGAGCACGCGGCGCTGGAGCTCGCCCTCAACGACAGCTGCCGTTCTTCGAGTGTTCCGACGTTACCCCTCGTCATCGAGCGACTCCTCGCGCCGTCTGCCGTCTCGGCGCGATCTATTGCCTCGGAGGTCCAGACGTTGCGCGACGACGCGCGAGATGTAGCCCTCGAGCTTCGACGCTTGGTGTTCGGCGAATGGTGTGGGATGTTCGATGGCCTCTCGACTGAAGGCGTGGACCTCCAAGCATCGGTCGTCGTGCTCGACCTCTCAGCCGTCTATCACTCTCCGGCCCTCGGTGCGCTCATGGTCTGTGCAGCAGGTTCGCTCGAAGCAACTTGGAGAAAGAACGCCTCTGTTCAAACGATCTTCGTTGTAGACGAGGCGTGGGCCGTTCTATCGAACGTCGGAGCGGCTCGATTCCTCCAGTCCTCGTGGAAGCTCGCTCGTTCGCAAGGCGTGGCAAACGTAGCGGTGATTCACCGCCTCTCTGATCTCAGCGCTGCAGGCGATCAAGGAAGCGTCGTCACCCGGCTCGCGGAAGGTCTGCTGGCCGACTGTGAGTCGCTCGTCTGCTACGCGCAACATTCGTCAGAGCTTGAGAGAATTGCCGATCTGTTCGACTTCGACGATGTCCAAGCTCGCCTCCTGACGCGACTGCAGCGGTCGGTTGCTCTGTGGCGAGTGGGAAGCCGGTCGTTTCTCGTCGAGCACCGCCTTGCGCCCATAGAGAGAGCGATCGTCGACACCGATGCGCATCTTCGACGTGCGCCACGCACAGGCCCCGAGAGGTATTGAGATGCTCTGCACAACGACGCGATCACCGCGCGCGTTTCGCTTTGAGCTGGCGCCGCCTCATTCGATAGGTTCCACCCGGACCGATGAGGCGTCGCTTGCTTGGGACGCTCTGCGCGACCGCGATTCAGACGATTCGTCGTTCGCGGTTATTGCGTGATGCAAGTGTGCTCACGCGGGTGTGGGGCGTTGGTTGTTCTCTGAAGGGCGGACAACGCTCAGCACGCGAGTCGGAACTTCGAAGGTCTGCGCGCGCCCTGCGAAGCGGATCGACGCGCGCACACGGCGGACCGCGACGACAACGCCAGTGCTATGGAGCATCCATGTCGTGGTGCCCGAAGCCCAGTTTGTGCCGACGACGGTCACGACATCGCCCTCTTTGATCACCTTTCCATTCCAGTCAAGTGCAGCCGAACGTTTTGTTGTCCGTGACCGTCGGGCGCGTGAGTCGATGCGTCGGACCACACCTTTAGCTTGCGATCGAGACGGTCGTGTTGCGAGCGCGCTGCTCGAGTGACTGCGCACCTCGGTCACCGACGTGCACGGGCCACGCGCGGGGACGACGAGGCCGTCGCGTGTCGTCGCGCTCGGGTGCGAATGCGTTCCATCGACGCGTTCTTTCTTCGCACCAAGTTGATTGCTCGTGCGCCGATCCATCGTCACGGCCACAAACCCCATGAGGCTTCGGCGCTGAGCTCGAGGAGCGAACGCACGAGCGAGCCAAATCTCCGAGTCTGCCCGGGGGCCTTCGCATCACTGTCGAGGGGGTCATCTCGGTCACAGCGGCGAGCGATCGGGTCAAGCGCATCGGGAGCGTCATCAAAGCACCAAGAGACAGGCTGTTCGAAGACGTCAGTGTCTGGCATCAGGGCTGAAGATACGGCCCTTGAGTAAACGGGGATCGTCCGGGCCAACCCATGAAGATGAACTTTGTCCACGCCTTGCCCTTTTGGCTGACCGGCCCACGCGCTCTTGTTCTTCCACGGCGTAGGTCCCTTGGCGCGCAACAGGCTTTTCTTCAGCGATAAGTCCCTAGGCGAACGCGAACGTGCTCTCGCATAGCGCCTCTGCCAGCGCGGCTTTTGAGCAGATGACCCGCAGTTCGGCCCCGCTTTATCCAAGCGGGCCGTCTCGCTCAACATGACGGGAGAACCTCACGAGATGACGCGAAGGGTTTACCCTGCAGTCATCTGGCGTTCGCACAGCGTTTCCCTTTGGTTCAGATCCCCTTGTTACCGTCGAAGGTACAAAAGTCCTGCGCCAGGCGTGGAAACGAGGCAGCGGTGATTTCGAGCAGCGACACCAGGGTCTTCACGGGCGCTGGCACGACCGTGATGGACGCTGCGGACCTGTCGCTCGGGTTCGGGCAAACGACGATCATGCAAGACATCACCGTCGGGTTTCCTCGCGGAACGATCACCGCACTCGTCGGACCATCGGGCTCGGGCAAGACGACATTTCTACGCTCGCTCAATCGCATGAACGACAAGGTGCGCGGATTTTGGAACAAAGGAGCGATCACCCTCCTCGGCGATGACATCCACGGATCATCGGTTGACCCGTTGGTCTTGCGGCGACGGGTAGGCATGGTCTTCCAGCGTCCGAACCCGTTCCCTATGTCCATACTCAACAACGTCATCTCAGGTGTCAGGGCACACCGGCTCGCAAAGCGCGCGGACTTTCGCGATATCGCCGAAACTCAACTTGCCGAAGTCGGGTTGTGGAGTCACGTCGCGGATCGCATGGACGACTCGCCATTTCGCCTCTCAGGTGGCCAACAGCAGCTCTTGTGCCTCGCGCGGGCGCTCGCTGTCGAACCCGAGGTGTTGCTCTTGGACGAGCCGACGTCGTCGCTCGATCCTCGTTCGACCGAGGCCGTCGAAGAGCTCGTCAGGCGGCTCACGCCGGAGCTCACCGTGATCATCGTCACGCACAACCTCGCACAGGCGCGAAGACTTTCGGACAACACGATCTTCTTCTACGAGGGTCGGCTCGTTGAAACCGGCCCGACGGTGGAGCTCTTCGAGCGACCGAAGCGCAACGAGACAGCGCGTTACTTAAGCGGAACCGAGTAACAAAGCGACGCTCGGCCAACAGATCCCCGCGGAATTCCAAGCGACGGTGTGTCGATCTTCCGCGTCGACGTGCGTTGGCGGTTCGAATCAGTACGCGACGAGGTCGCGTGCGGCTGTGACGATGTCCTCGATCTGGGGGAGGACAGCTCGTTCCAAGGTCGGCTCGTAGGCGACCCAAAGATCGGCCGCGCCGACACGACGCACCGGAGCGTCCAGATGCTCAAAGCACGCGTCGGCTGCGAACGCGGCGATTTCTGCACCGAATCCCGCGGTGAGCGTGTCCTCGTGGACGACCAAGAGGCGCGAGGTGCGCGCGACCGAGGCAACGAGCGCCTCTTTGTCCCACGGAACGATCGTGCGCAGATCGATCACCTCGATATCGATGTCTTCCTTCGCGAGCTCTTCAGCAGCAAGAAGTGAGCGGTGGACCGTCGCGCCCCACGTCACGACGGTCAGGTCCTTGCCCTCCCGAAGCGTCGAGGCTGATCCGAGGGGGATGACGAAGTCAGGAGGAGGGAAGGGATCCGCCGCGAACCGCTGGCGCAAGAGAGCTTTGTGCTCCAAGAACAAAACGGGGTCCTCGCAGAGAAACGCCGCACGCAACAGCCCCGCCGCGTCGCGCGCACGCGACGGGAAGATGACGATGAGACCCGGGATATGGGCAAAGATCGACTCGCCACTTTGGGAGTGCCAGATCGCCCCGCCCGTCACGTAGCCCCCGATCGGACAGCGCAGGACCATCGGCACGCCGAAGGCGCCATTCGAGCGCCAGCGCGTCGTTGCCGCCTCGGAGCGGATCTGCTGCATGGCCGTCCAGATGTAGTCGAAGAACTGGATCTCCGGGCAAGGGTGCAGCCCCCTTATCGCCTGGCCGATGGCACGCCCGACGATGTTCGCCTCCGCGAGCGGCGTGTTGTAGCAGCGATCGTTTCCAAAGGCGCGCTGGAGCCCGAGCGTTGTTCCAAAGACGCCACCGATGCCAAGGACGTCTCCCGCCTCTTTGTTCGCGTCGGCGACGTCTTCTCCAAAAACCCGAATCCTTTCGTCTTTCGCCATGACCTCGTGCAAGGTGAGCCGTATCGCCTCCCCAAAGAGGACCGGTTCGCCACCCGTTGCTGTGCCGATGCGTGGGGCTTCAATGTGCGGGAGTGCTACGAGGTTCTCTCCGACGCTCTTCGGGTCCGGTCGGCGCGCCAAGACCGCGGCGCCAGCCGCTTCTGCGACGAGTTCGTGTGCTTGTTCGTGAATGGCTGTCGCCGCCTCTTCGTCCAAGAGCTTTGCGGCGATGAGCTCGCGCTCTAAGGAGACGAGCGGGTCGCACTCGCGCTCTCTTGTGAGCTCGTCTTTGTTTCGATAGCGCGCCTGGTTGTCCGACGAGGAGTGTGAGTACGGTCTGGTGACCGTCGCATGCAACAAAACCGGCCCTTCGTTTGCTCGGAGCCGCCTTGTTGCGATCTCGCCTTGGATGCGGCTCGCGAAGTAGTCACAGCCGTCAAAGTGCGCGACGTGCAGACCTGGAAATCCACTGACGAGTTGGGATATCGGTGCTGGGGCTTGGTCGGAGGCAGGAACGGAGATCGCGTAGCCGTTGTCTGCAACGAGGAACAAGACGTTCAGTCGCATACGACACGCGGTGTTCAGGCTCTCCCAGAACTCACCTTCTGAGGTCGCACCTTCTCCGAGTGAGACATAGGTGATCTCATCGCCGTTCGCGACGAGGTCCCCGAGATCGTGTCCCGCGATGTAGCGGGTCGCCTCGGCGCATCCAACCGCGGGCAGGCACTGGCTGCCCGTCGGGCTCGACTGCGTGACGATGTTGAGATCCGCGCGGCCGAAGTGGTGCGGCATCTGTCGGCCACCAGAATCGAGGTCGTCCGCGGATCCCACGGAATGCAGCAAGATCTCATAGGGCGTGACACCGAGAGCGAGCGCGAGCGCAAGGTCCCGGTAATAGGGGAAGAACCAGTCATAAGAGGCGCGAAGCGAGCGTGCGAGGCCGAGCAAGAGGGCCTCGTGTCCCGCACCGGCGATCTGGAAGAAGGAACGGCCCTGCTTGTGCAAGGTGAGCTGGCGGTCGTCGAGTGATCGCGAGACCCAGCCCAAGGTGAGGTCAGAAAGGAGCTCCTCGACGCCATAGCCGCGGTAGCTCGCCTTCTTGGCTCCCGTGTCGTCTTCGGGATCTTGGCGGAGCGCCCTTCGCACGAGCTTTTCTACTTGGATATTCCGCGACACTGTGGTCATTCGCCGTTCTCGCAATACCTGACGAAGGCCCTATGGGACGCGCAGAGGTGCAACCTCGGCGCGTACGCGAAAGAGCACCCCTAGCGACATCCGCCTACCTTACCGAGGCGACGCGTGGACCTGCGGGTGAAAGCCGCACACCTCGGGCTTCGTCGGCCGCTTTCCCCCAAAAGAGCAGCCCTCAGCGATGAGAGACGCGGGCGTCCTCTGACATGAGGGCTTTCGCCCATCGCCTCGCCGCTTGATCGATCGATCCCGATCCACAACGCTTCCCGGCCAAGCACGTCCGGGCTCCTCCTCGCCGTGCCCGTCCATCTCGTGCTCTATCTTCCTGTGCACTTTGACCACCTGGGCTGCTCCCGCGGACTCCTGAGCGCAAGGGACGCACCGAGGCGCACTCTGGGAGAAGAGCGCCTGGTTCACCACGGGAGGTCTCCGTGAGAACAGCCAATAAGACAGTGACCTTTGGTCGATGACCCTGGCATAGTTCCGGCGGATGTCACCGAGGCGGAGAGGTTCGTGCACAACCCCGGGCCCGCACGTCGGCAAATGAGACCTAAGATGGTGTTTTCGCAAGGGAGAGGAGGGCCCGTGTCTACAGGCGTGCTCGCAGAGTTGCTCGGACCCGACGGTCTCATCGTCATCGCCGTCATCGTCATCGTCATGTTGTTCGGTGGCAGCCAGCTGCCCAAGCTCGCTCGCGGTCTTGGCAGCGCCTCACACGAATTCAAAAAGGGACTAGAAGAAGGCGATCCATCCGAGTCCAAGACCACTGAGTCCAAGACCTCGGAGACCCCGAAGGACTCGAGCGCGAGCTAAAGCGGAGATTTTACGTGGTCAAGTCGCCGCCCGGCGCACCTAGGCCGCGCCGACGAGCGCACTTCGTTTCCCATGAGATTGCCGAGTACGCCATCGCGGCTGCGGTCATCGCGGCCGGTGCGCACGCTTCGGGCGGATTGTCACATGAGTTCCTCGTCGCGGGCTGTCTTCTCGGCGCGCTGAACCTCTCCAGCAAGGCCCCGTTGGGGCTGTTCAAAGTGATAGGGCGTCACGCGCATCACGCCGGGGACATCCTCATCGCCGTGTTCCTCGCCGCATCCCCGTTCTTCGGGTTCGTCAAGGGAGACATCGTCTCCATCCTTTGTTCCGAGGCGCTCGCCGTCCTGCTCATTGCCATCGAACAGTCGACGCGATACGTCGACAAGAAGGTCGTTCCGACTGCGGTGACCGAGACGAACTTGGTAGACACACCGGGCGCGAGCGGCTCGCAGAACCCGATGCTCGCAAGCTTTGGGCCCATCGCGAGCAGGACGGTCAGAACCTCAGCACGTCACCTCGGCATCCTCACCGGGATCAGCCGGCGAACGATCCGTGCGCGAAAGGCCCAGCGCTCCGAGCAGTCGACCCCTTCCTCCTGAGCGCCACAGCGCTGCCGCCAGCGCCGGGCCGCGAGCCGACCGAACGGACGACCGGCGATGCCGACGCGTTCATTTGAGCGCCCGGTTGGTTGGCCGCGTGATCTGACCGCTAATGTCATCACCCGTGTCCGCCCGTGCGCCCATGCGAACACTGCGCTCGCGCACCGCGGCGAGATCCCCCGGCGGGTCACGAAAGCCATCTTCCGCGTTGCGGCGCATCGGGCTGTTTGTCCTCCTCGGGCTCGGGGCGGTCGTACTTGGGGGTTGCCAGGCGCCGACGTTCGGGGCGTTTCGCGGAGCGACCGTCCAGGGCCACGACGAGTTCAAGCTCTGGTTCGGCACTGTCGTTGCGGGTCTCGTCGTCGCCGCGTTCGTCTGGGCGCTCATTTTCTGGACGATCATCCGCTATCGACGGCGCAATGAATCCATCCCGCGCCAATTCCACGAGCACACCGCGGTGGAGATCATCTACACCGTTCTGCCGTTGCTCATCGTCTTGGTTCTCTTTTATTTCACCGTTGTCACCGAGAACGAGGAGGACGCGATCTCGCACCCAAGCGAGATCGTCAACGTGCTCGCATACCAGTGGGGATGGAAGTTCACCTACGAGAACAGCGCTGGCGTCAAACAGGGCGTGACCATCCAAACGTCAGCCGAGCCGAAGTTGCTCGCGCAACCGGCGATATCGTCGCAGTACCCACAGATGGTGTTGCCCGTGGGCGTAGAGACGGAGATCGTGCTCACCTCCCACGACGTGATACACGGCTTTTACATCCCGGCGTTTAATTACAGCCGCTATGCACTGCCAGGCGTCGTGAACACGCTTCCGCTCACGCCGAATGTGATCGGGGTCTATCCAGCCCAGTGCACGCAGTTCTGCGGCCTTTACCACTCCGAGATGCTCTTCAGTGTGAGAGTCGAGTCTCAGGCTAATTTCGAGCGCTGGCTCACCGCCCAACAGATCGCCCAATCAGCCTCGGGAGTCGGCGCATGACGCTTCTCGCAGAACGCCCCGCCATTGTCGGAGAGCCACGAGAGCCAGAGCACGAGCACGGCCCCACGGGGATCTTGAAGTGGCTCACTTCGACTGACCACAAGGTGATCGGCAAGTCCTACCTCATCACCTCGTTCGTCTTCTTCTGCATAGCGGGTCTTATGGCGGTCGTCATGAGGACACAGCTCGCCTCGCCCGACAGCACCCTTGTCAGCCAGCACCTGTACAACGAACTGTTCACCATGCACGGGAGCCTCATGCTCTATTTGTTCGCGGGGCCCTTCGCCTTCGGTGGTCTCGCGAACTACATCGTCCCGCTCCAAGTCGGCGCTCCGGACATGGCTTTTCCGCGCCTCAACGCCCTTTCGTACTGGCTGTATCTCTCCGGCGGCATAACGATGATGGGCGGCTTCTTGGTTGTCGGCGGTGCGGCTGATTTCGGCTGGGTTGCCTACGCACCGTTGTCCAATGCAGTGAACTCGGCGGGCGCCGGGCCAGACATGTGGATCGTCGCCTTGGTCCTGACGGGGTTCTCGGCGATCTTCACGGGTGTGAACATCGTGACGACGGTGTTCTACTTGCGCGCGCCAGGCATGACGATGTTTCGCGTTCCCATCTTCACGTGGAACATGGTCGTGACGGCGATCTTGATTCTCATCGCGTTCCCAGTGCTCACTGCGGCACTCGTCATGTTGTGGGCCGATCGACATCTCGGGACGCACATCTACACCGTGAGCGGAGGCGGTGTGCCGGTGTTGTGGCAGAACCTCTTTTGGTTCTTCGGCCATCCCGAGGTGTACATCCTCGCGTTGCCGTATTTCGGCATCGTGACCGACGTCCTCCCGGTCTTTTCGAGGAAGCCCCTTTTTGGGTACCGGGGGATGGTCTTTGCGACGATCTCCATCGGCGCGCTTTCGACGGCCGTGTGGGCGCACCACATGTTCACGACCGGTGTCGTACTGCTCCCGTTCTTCTCCTTGATGTCGTACCTCATCGCCGTGCCGACGGGCATCAAGTTCTTCAACTGGATCGGCACGATGTGGCGCGGCTCGCTCAAGTTCGACACTCCGATGCTCTTTGCCGTCGGCTTCCTCATCGTGTTCTTGTTCGGCGGAGTGACGGGCATCTTCCTTGCGTCTCCGCCCATTGACTTCGCGACGCACGACACGTACTTCGTGGTCGCCCACTTCCATGAGGTGCTCTTCGGGTCGGCTGTGTTCGCCGGCTTTGCCGGGATCTACTACTGGTACCCGAAGATCACCGGCCGCATGATGAACGAACGACTCGGCAAGGCGAGCTTTTGGTTCATGTTCATCGGGTTCTGGATCACCTTCATGCCCCAGTACCTGCTCGGGTTGCACGGCATGCCGCGCCGCATCGCTGAGTACTCCTCGGCTTCGGGCTGGACCTCGCTCAATCGTGTCTCGACGTTCGGCGCGTACTTGTTGTTCTTTTCCGTTGCGATCATGTGCGTGAACTTCTGGCAATCTTGGCGACGGCCCGTGCCTGCCGGGTCGAACCCGTGGGACGCGGGCACGCTTGAGTGGGCGACCACCTCGCCGCCACCTCACCACAACTTCTATTCGATCCCGCCCATCCGCTCTGAGCGTCCGGTGTGGGACGCGAACCACCCCGAGCACAAAGCGCTTCCTTCGCACGCGGAGAGGGCCGCGAAGCGTCGACTGATCGCTCGGCCCGAGGTCGACCTCCTTGGGGAGAGTGAGCTCCACCTGTGAAGATCGAGGCGCGCTTTCTCCTTTTCATTTCGGCGTTCTGCGCGGTGACGGGGTTCATCTTCTGGGCGGTCGGGCTCGCGCACGGCTACGTCACGATCACGAGCGGCGGCACGATCATGCTGTGCGCGTGCGCGCTCTTGGGCCTTCTCCCGGGGGGTTACTACCTGTGGTGGTCGAGGCGCATGACGCCCCGTGCCGAGGATGACCCGACCGCAACGGTCGAACGAGGCGCCGGGGTCGTAGGAACGTTCCCGAGCACGAGCATCTGGCCCTTCGTCCTTGGCATGGGGGCAGCGATGGTCGCGCTCGCGCTCGTGTTCGGGTTTTGGACGGCGATCTTTGGCTTCTTTCTCGCGATCTCGGCTGTCGTCGGCGTCATCGTGGAGAGCCGACGCGGCGGTCTCATCTAGGCGCTCGTGGGCCCTTGTTGTCATCAGAGCGACCGAGGTTGATCGCGAAACGGACGACGAAGACACAAAGCACGACGATCGCGGCGCAAAAGAGCGCGAAGACGATGTCGAAGGTCATCTCTACGTGGCGCTTCGGATGCGGATGAGGCCCTCTTGGGCCACGCTCGCGACGAGTTCGCCGCTTTGGCTATAGAGCGTTCCGAACGCGAGGCCCCGTGCGCCGAATGCCGTCGGGCTTTGCTGGTCGTAAAAGAGCCACTCGTCGGCCCTGAAGGGCCGGTGGAACCACATGCAGTGATCGAGACTTGCGCCGATGAAGGCTTCGTCCCACGGCGAGTAGCCATGTGAGTTGAGGATCGTGTCGACCAAGGTGAGGTCCGACACGAGCGTGGCGAACGCGGCGTGAAGGAGCGGATCATCCGACACTCTGTCGGATGTGCGCAGCCAGAGCTGTTGACGCTCTACTAATCCTTTTCTCTGCTCCCACGGCAACGCGGACACGTAGCGAATGTCGAGACCGTCGGCGCACAAGAAACTCGTCATCGCCGTCTCAGGGTGTTCGGCGAGCACGCTGGCGAGCGACTTGAGTTCTTCTGGCCCTTTTACCTTGGGCATCGGCTGTTGGTGGACGAGGCCGACCTCGTCGGTATGAAACGAACAGGCGAGGTTGAAGATGACCTCGCCGTGTTGGATCGCAACGACCCGTCGCGTCGTGAAGGATCGCCCGTCTCGGATCCGGTCGACTTCATAAAGGATCGGTGAACGGGGATCGCCAGGCAGCAGGAAGTACGCGTGCAGCGAGTGCACGCGTCCGCTCTCGACCGTGCGCCCGGCGGCGATGAGGGCCTGTGCGGCCACTTGTCCGCCGAAGACCCGCTGACGAGGAATTTCGAGGTTGGTGCCACGGAAGATGTTGACCTCTATGGTCTCGAGATCGAGCAGTGTGAGCAGCTCATTTAGTCCGATTGGCATCCTTCAGACGGTACACTGCCGTAGATGGCTGCGCCGACTCAGTCCAAGCTCGTGCGCGCGCGGGCTTTTACTCACACCCCGAGTTTTTCCAAGCTCTGGCGCTACGCGTCCGTTTCGGTCGTCTCGACGGTCTTGAGCCTCGGTCTGCTCTACATGTTCTTTCGCATTGCAAAAGTCGGCCCCGCGTGGGAGTGCAACGTCTATGCGACGGCGATCGCGACCGTGCCTTCGTACTACCTGAACCGCACGTGGGCATGGGGGAAATCCGGCAGGTCCCACGTGATGCGCGAGGTCGTGCCGTTTTGGGTGATCGCTTTTGTATCCCTCGTCTTGTCGACCGGAGCAGTCGATTGGGCGGCGCACGAGGCACATGTCATCTCACCGACACACCAAGTACAAACCCTGCTCGTGTTGCTCGCGAACTTCGTTACCTACGGTTTCATCTGGATCGTGAAGTTCTTGCTCTTCAATCGCTACCTTTTCACCGATGCCCGATCACAAGACGGCGTTGAAGCGGTCAGCACGACCGCGGACCTCTGACGCGACGACGTCTGAGCGCGAGCGCCCAGCCGAGGAAGACCGCGGCGAGGCACCCGAGAAGCGTCGGCCCGTCGCCAAATCGCTCGTAGATCGTCGCTCCGGCCAACAAGGGTGCTTCCACGCGCAGAACGTCGCGTGACCCGAGATTGCTCCTTAGGAGAACGCGCCCAGAGGTGTTGATCACCGCGGAGTACCCAGTCGTTGCAACCTGGAGCAGATAACGGCCCTCGCTTATCGCCTGCAGGCGTGACGCAGCGAGTTCTTCCGCCGGGACCGCATCGTTCGCATACGACGCGGTGTTCGTGGGCACGACGATCAACTGGCCACCCGCGCGCACCCCCGATCGGCCGCGTTCGGCATAGAAAGTCTCGTAGGACATCATGAGCGCGAACCTGCCGGCGGGAGTCGTGATCTCACCGCTTGCGTGACCGACGATCGCGTCGCGAGGCACTGCGGCGAAGCTCGCGAAATGCTCGAAGAAGGAACGGTCGGGCACGTATTCGCCAAAGGGCACAGCGTGGACCTTCTCGAAGGTCGCGACGATGGAACCCGATGGGCCCCACGCCACGATCTCGTTCAAAAAGCGTGTCTTTCCGACGTTGACCGTGACGCCTGCGAGGAAAGTCGCGTGCAAACGGGAAGCCTCGTTTCCGATGAGAGACGATGCGCGCGATCCCGACAACGAGGTGGCGAGCTTGATGGTGTCCTCTGGCCAGACGACGAGATCGACGGGGCCTTTCAGCTCTTCGGTCGGTGTGAGTTGCGCTGCGAAGACCGTCGAAGCGGGGACCTCGAACTCATTGAGGCCGCGCGCCCCGCCGCCTTGGACGATCACCACAGCGTCAACTCTGCGTGCCGTCCCTCCATGGGGTGCAAGGTCTGCGAACAACAATGCCCCAGTGAGAAGGATGAGGACGACACCACAAGAGGCGAATTCTCCTATGGCGGTGTCCGCGCCTTTACGTTTCTTATCGTGCAGCGCGATCGACATCGCGCGCACGAACGTGCAGATACCGGCACCTGTAAGGTACGTCGCCGCCGCAACGAGGATGGGACCACCGAGGCGAGCAAGGCCGGCGAGCGGACCGTTGGCCTCGCCGAGCGCGATACCCCCGATCGGCAAGCCTCCGAATGGCACGTGCTCGCGGGCGAACTCACCGAGGGCGAGGAGACCGACGAGGGAGACGTACCGGCCCTTTGTGCTTGGGGCGAGAACAAAGGAAAGGGCGATGAAGCACGCCTCGACCATGACGAGAGCGACGTAGCCAAACGCAGTGAACTGCAGCGCGAACGAACAGCCGATGACGAACTGCCCGATACCCGCGAACAGTCCGCGCGCGATGCGCTCAATGAGGCGCGCATTTCGCGGGGAGAGAAGAAAGAGCGCGACTCCAAGAGGGCCGCATGGCCAAAGCCCAATGGGCGGAAGCGAGCACCCAATGAGCAGTCCCGCGCACAAACCCACGGCAGCTTGTCTCACCAAGCTCCCCGGTGCGACGAGCGCTCCGATGAACGTGCCGAAGCGAGAGACGCTCATCACTTGGACAGCGTGGCCAACATCCCAAGAGCGACAAGTTGTGCGCTCTTCGTGCAAGTTGGGATCCCGGTGCATCTACGATCCTTCTCGGCGGGGTCGTGCGAGCCGCCAACGCGGGGTTGTCCGAGGGACTTCTCGGCGTGCAGCACTGCTGAAGGCTTCGCCTCAGGTGCGGTCCCATCGAGCTCTTGTGCTCGACAGGCGCTGCGTGCTGTGAGGAGATCGGCGGGTCTTCCTTTGACGACGAGCACTCGCTTGTCGTCTGGCACCTCAGGCGGGCTTTGCGTCGATGATGGTGTCGCGTGCGTCGGCGACTCGCCGGGCCAACAAGCGCGCGAGCATCGGGTCATCGTTGAGCGATTCGGTACGCGCGAAGGCAACGCCGAGTGATGTCGCAAGTCCTTTCGCCTCAATGTCGAGATCGTAAAGCACCTCGAGATGATCGGAAGTAAAGCCAGCCGCGCACACGACGACTGCCTTTGCACCTTCATCGACGAGCGACGGTATCAATTCCAAAATGTCGGGTCCGAGCCAAGGATCCGTCGTCTTGCCAGCGCTCTGCCATCCGATGCGGTAGTGCGAAAGGCCGGTGCGACGCGCAACTAGGTCTGCGGTTTGTCGAAGCTCGTCTTCGTAAGGATCCCCTAGGTCCTTGATGCGCGCGGGAAGGCTATGCGCGGTGAAGATGACCTCGAGGTGATCTTGCGCGGAGCTACCGAGAGACGACACCGCCTTTTCGACGCGATCCGAAAGGAGGCCGATGAGGAGAGGATCATCCCCCCAGCGTTCGACGAACCCAGAGGGAAGCGCTACCTCCGAGGCTTTAGCGCGAGCCCTTTGTATGTACTCACCAACCGAAAGCGCCGAGTAGTGGGGGGCGAGCACAAGCCCAACCATGCGCGACACACCGTCGCTCGACATCGTGCGAACGGCGTCTTCGATCCTCGGATGGGAGTGCTTGGCGCCGTAGTACACGACGAATTCTTCCGGTGATAGGACATCAAGGGCGACACGAAGAGCCCCGAGCTGTGATGCGGTGCGCTGCGCGAGCGGGGAAGTCCCTCCGATCGCGTTGTAGCGCCGCTTAAGGTCGTCGAGTTGTCTTGGACTTGGAGGATGGCCACGACGGATGTCGGTGTAGAACGCGGCGATGTCATCGGGGCCTTGTGGTGTCCCATAGGCCATGACAAGCACGCCGGTTGTCATGGCTGATTGCCTCGGTCGACGAGCGAAGGGACTTCTGCTGCATGCACGACCTCGACGAGGCGTGCAAGCACGTCCGGGTCTGTTCCAGGAAGCACCCCATGGCCGAGGTTGAACACGTGTCCGAAGCTACCGTCGGATTCGGTGAGCACCCGGAGCGCTTCTCTTCGCGCGACTTCGAATCCCGCGAGACAAAGCGCTGGGTCGAGGTTGCCCTGTAGCGCGACCCCCGGGCCAACGCGATCGCGCGCGACGGATAACGGCACACGCCAATCGACACCGATGACGTCCGCGCCGCCAGATGCCATCAAGTCGAGGAGCTCACCCGTGCCGACTCCGAAGTGGATTCTCGGCACGCCCGCGGCACTCAAGCCCCCAAGGACTCGCTTCGTCGCGGGGAGAACAAAGGTCTCATAGTCGGACCGGCTGAGAGCTCCTGCCCAGCTGTCGAAGAGCTGGACGGCGCTCACTCCTGCGTCGATCTGGGCGCGCAGCGACGATGAGGCGAGGTCGGCGAGAACATCAAGGAGAGCGAACCAGGTCTTCTCGTCGGTGTGCATGAGCGCCTTCGTGCGCTCGAAGGTGCGCGTCGGCCCGCCTTCGATGAGGTAGCTCGCAACGGTAAAGGGTGCACCGGCAAAGCCGATGAGCGGCACGTCGAGTTCGGAGACGAGTGCGCGCACCGTCTCGATCACATAGGGGATGTCACACTCGGGCTCGAGCGGGCGCAACCGGGCGAGGTCTTCTCTTCGTACAAAGGGTTCGGCCACGACCGGGCCCCTCCCGGGGTCGATGTCCACATCCAGGCCGATCGCCGCGAGGGGAACGATGATGTCGGAGAACAAGATCGCGGCGTCGACGCCATATCTCCGTACCGGCTGCATCGTGAGCTCGGCAGCGAGCTCAGGATCCCTAACGGCATCGAGGATCGACCCGTCTTTCCGGAGCGCTCGGTATTCGGGCAAGCTCCGACCTGCTTGACGCATGAACCACACGGGCACGTGCGTGCTCGGCAAGCCCCAACAGGCCCTCAAGAAGGGCGAGTCCGACACGGCCATGGATGCGACCCTACCGCCGAGCGAGGACGCATTCGGGGGGATCTGCGCGCCCGAGGAGCGCGTTTGGTGCATTTGGTGCGTCGTCGACTAAGAAATAGGGCCGTGACCGAGGTGACCTCGACCATGCCACCGGGGCCAATCGGAGTCCACGCGCCGATCAGGAGACCGCAGCTTCTCGCGGTCGGCGTCATGATCTGGCTCGGCTCGGAGTTCATGTTCTTTTCCGGCCTGTTCGCCGCGTTCTTCACCATTAGAGCCCACGCGACGGTTTGGCCGCCTCCTGGGACAAAGCTCGACACCTACCAGGCGCTCGTGTTCACCTTCGTGCTCCTTGCGTCCTCCCCGACGATGCAGATGGGCGTGTGGGCACAAGAACGCGGCGAACGCGCGAAGGCGAAAGCCTGGATCGTCACGAGCTTCCTGCTCGGAGCGGCGTTCTTGGCGAACCAGGCGTATGAGTGGAAAACCCTCCCCTTTCGTCCGCACACGAACGCCTACGGGTCGCTCTTTTACATCATGTCCGGTCTTCACGGCCTGCACGTTTTGCTCGGCCTTGTGGCGATGATCGCGCTCTTGGGTCGATTGGCTGGACCCAAGGGGGACCCGGGCGAGACACCGGTCTTCCAGGCCGTGAGCTACTACTGGCATTTCGTCGACATCGTTTGGATCGGGCTTTTCAGCGCCCTGTTCCTTTTGTCTTGAGCAGATGAAGCGACTCTTCGTACCCCTTGTGTTCGTGCTGGTAGCGATCGCGCTCGGATTGTTTGTCTTGTCGCCCGGCACGTCATCTGCACCACTTTCGAGCACGACGGCTCCTGTTCTCGCAGACGCGCCCTCGGTTAACGGCTCGGCGGCATTAGCAGAAGGACAGACGCTGTTCGAGCAGACCTGTTCTTCATGTCATGGCGCCGATGCCCAGGGAAGCGCGCTCGCGCCGAACCTGCGCGGAGTTGGGGCAGCGACCGTCGACCTTTGGGTCTCGAGCGGTTGGATGCCGCTTCGCGACCCGACGAGTCAGCCGATAAGGAAGCCCCCGTTCTTCGATCCGACCCAGACGAGAGACGTCGCGAATTTCGTCGGCTCGCTTGCCGGCGGACCCGCGATACCGACGGTTGATCTTTCGGGTTCGAGCATCTCCGAAGGATTCAGCCTCTTTGCCTTGAATTGCGCGCCGTGTCATACGATCACCGGGGCAGGAGACGCGCTTTCGAACGGAATCTCCGCGCCGCCGCTTCATGGCATCACCGAGCTGCAAGTCGCCGAAGCTGTTCGCACCGGTCCAGGGAACATGCCGCGCTTTGGTCCCGATGAGCTCTCCCAGAAGCAGCTCAATGACGTGATCACCTATGTCACCAAAGACATCGAACACCCCGATGACCCAGGCGGCATAGGGCTCGGTGGCGTCGGTCCGGTTGCCGAAGGATTCATCGGCCTGTTCATCGGCGTCGGCGCATGCATGCTCGTCGCTCTGTGGATCGGTGACCGCAAGCGCGACGAGGAAGAAGAAGGCGCCCATCACCGCGAAGAAGGTGAAAAAGTCCATGTCTGATCTCCCGCCAACGCAGGGCGAGCACTCTTCGGGGAAACACGCCGCTCCTTCGGGCAGACCGATGATCGGGCTCGACGCTCCGCAGTTTGAAGTCGCAGCGCGCAATCCCCGGCGCGCCGAGAAAGCAGTCCTCCTTTCGTTCTTCATCTCCCTGCTCGCGTTCGCGGCATTTGGCGGCGCGTTTTGGGTGAACGCCTCGAACATGTGGCTCGGGGCCACGCTCGGTGTAGGGATGAGTGCTTTCGGCTACGGATTCGTTGCCTGGGGAAAGTACCTCATGCCGCGCGGACCCTTCGAAGAGCCGCGCGCGCTGATGACCGTCGAGCAAGAAGAGCGCGATCTCATCGTCGCCGATTTCGCTTCGAGAGGACGAGTTGCGATCAAGCGCAGAAGCATGCTCGCGCTCATGATGGGCGCGGCGGGAGCGGTCTTTGGAGTCGTCGCGATCTTCCCCCTCCTTCGTTCCCTTGGACCGGTCCCAAAGAATGCGCTCAACACGACGAAGTGGCGCAAGGGCTCGTATCTGACGACCGTCGACAACGAACACGTCAGCGTGAACGACGTCGAAGTTGGCGGAATCCTCACGGTCTTCCCACAAGACGACGTCGGAGGCGCGTTATCCCAAACCGTGCTCATCCGGCTCCAGCAATCCGGTGACATCGTGACCGAGCCCGGCCGCGAGACCTGGGGGCCGAACGGCTTCCTTGCGTTTTCCAAGGTGTGCACGCACGCCGGGTGCCCCGTTGGTCTGTACGAAGAGCTCACCCAGCAGCTTCTGTGTCCGTGTCACCAGTCGATGTTTGACGTGCGCGCCGGCGCCCAGCCGATCTTCGGCCCGGCTCCGCGTCCGCTTGCCCAGCTACCCCTCTATGTCGATTCGTCGGGGTACCTGCGAGCCCAAAAGGGCTTTGATGAACCGATCGGCCCAGGGTTTTGGTACCGGGGCGGCACGACGTGATCGATCAGCTCTATGAATGGATAGACAACCGCCTCGCGATCTCGCGAGGCGGTCGCCACTTGCTGAACAAGATCTTCCCTGATCACTGGTCGTTCATGATCGGCGAGATCGCGCTGTATTCCTTCATCGTCTTGTTGGCGACCGGCATATTCCTCACCTTTTACTTCGTGCCGTCCTCACACGACGTCATCTACAGCGGCTCCTACGCGCCGCTCAAGGGCCAGTCGGTTTCAGAAGCGTATAACTCGACGATCAACATCACCTTCGCGGTCCGCGGCGGCCTTCTCATGCGCCAGATGCATCACTGGGCGGCGAACATCTTCGTCGGATCGATCGTCGTGCACATGCTTCGGGTGTTCTTCACGGGTGCATTCCGGCGGCCGCGCGAGATCAACTGGATGGTCGGTGCGACGCTTCTCATCTTGGCGATCTTCAACGGTTTTCTCGGCTACTCGCTCCCCGATGACCTCGTCTCGGGTACCGGCATTCGCATCGCCTTTTCGATCCTTGAGTCCGTTCCCTTTGTCGGAACCTACTTAGCCTTCTTCTTGTTCGGGGGGAATTATCCGGGGACCTCGCTCATCGTGAGGTTCTACATCATCCACGTTCTCATCATTCCTCTCATCATCCTCGCGTTGCTCGGCGCGCACTTGGGGATGCTGGTGCGTCACAAGCACACGCAGTTCCGCGCGCGCGGCGCGCGCGAGGACAACGTCGTCGGCACGCCGATGTGGCCGGGGTTCGTGGCCAAGACGACGGGCTTTTTGTTCCTCATCACGGGTATCACCGCGCTGCTCGGGGCGTTCGTTCAGATCAACCCCATCTGGATCTACGGACCGTACATCCCCTACAAGGTCAGCTACGCGGTCCAGCCCGACTGGTACATGGGATGGCTGGACGGTGCGCTTCGCGTCATGCCGAGCTGGGAGATCCACCTTCCGGGTCACATGGTGCCGAACGCGTTCTTCCCCTCGGTCTTGTTGCCCGGGGTCACCTTCACGTTGATCTACCTGTGGCCGTTCATCGAGGCGATGTTCACCGGGGATAGGGCCGAACACCACTTGCTCGACCGTCCCCGCGACCGCCCTTTGCGCACGGCACTCGGTTGCGCGGTGTTCTCGTTTTACTTCGTGCTCTTTGGGGCGAGCGCTACCGACGTGTTGGCGAACTACCTCTCGGTCACGTTGAATCTCGTCTTGGTTTCGTTTCGGGTCTTGTGCATCGCTGTGCCGATTATCGTTTTTTTCGTCGCGTACAAAATCTGTCTGGAACTACAAGGGACTCCCGGCGCAGGCCAGCGCAAGGTGCATAACGTCGTGACGCGCTCAGAAGGTGGCGGATATGAGGCCGCGCCTGCCGCGCAGTACCCCGGCTATGCGCATCCTGAACTCGAACCGGTTCCCGTCGACGACGTCGACTTCGTCTCAGCGCTCGTTGAGGCCACGAAAGAACCCGAGGCGCCCGTCGAGTCTTCGGGCGTCTACCGCATCCCTCGTGAGTATCGCTGACGACGTTCCCACGAGCAGAGCCGATTGCCGTGCGCCGCGCACGAAGGCGTGTGCAATGACAAGGTGTCGGGTGCCCGAAGGAAAGCTCGCTGTCGAATTGAGCGCTGCGAGCGGGGTTCTATGAAGAGCCGCTTCATCGGCGACGTCGCCGTCAGCGAGATCGGCCTTGGTGCGTGTCTGCTCTCGAATGAAGGTCGTCCGGACGAAGCCCAGGGCATCGCCACGATTCACGCGGCACTTGAGGCCGGTGTCACGCTGATCGACACCGCGGACGCCTACGCCCTCACTGATGCGGACTTTGGCCACAACGAGACTCTGGTCCGCCGCGCCCTCGAGAGCCACCGCGCTTTTTCCGACGATGTCGTGGTAGCGACCAAGGGTGGTCACACGCGCCCGGGGGGCAACGTCTGGGGGATCGACGGAAGACCGGAGTATCTGAAGCGGGCCTGTCGCGATTCGCTCGTCCGACTCGGTGTGAGTTCGATCGACCTCTACCAGCTGCACTGGCCCGACCCGAAGGTTCCCTACGAAGAGAGCGTCGGCGCGTTGAAAGACCTTCTCGACGAGGGCCTCATCAAGAGGGCAGGCATTTCGAACGCAGATGCCGGGCTCATCGACGTCGCGCTCGAGGTCCTTGGGGGACGACTTTCCTCCGTGCAGAACGAGTTCTCGATCTCCGTGCGCTCGAGGGAAGCCGAAGTTCGCCTCTGTCGGTCCCGTGACGTTGCGTTCCTCGCGTATCAGCCACTTGGCGGGATCGGCCGGGCCGCGGGCCTTGGCACGCGCCACTCCGTCCTTCGGCGCCTCGCCGACTCCTATGGCGTCTCTCCGCAACGGGTCGCTCTTGCCTGGCTGCTCGCGAAGGCGCCAAACATCATCCCGATTCCCGGGTCACGTCGACCCGCCACCGCCGTCGATTCCGCGAAGGCAGGCGACCTCGAGCTCGCACCGGAGGACCTCGAGGCATTGGATCTCGCCTGACGCAAAGGAGTTCTGCAGTGTCCTATAGGGCGACTCGCGACGTTTGCCCGCTCTCCTGGCGCGGGCCGAGCCCACCCGGCGGGCGCCTCATGCGGTGATCGGGCGAGGAGACCATGACGACGCGATCGAGATTCGGCGCGCGCACGTCGTTGCGTCGTACGCGTAGGGACGCTCCGGGACGATCGCACGACCGGAGAGATCGATGGAGGATGATGAAGATATGAGACCGTGTCATGGTGAGCGTTGAAGGTGGTCACTCGCCTCCGAGGACTCGGTTCTCTCCATTGCGTCAAAGGGTTCGGTGCTCTCGATCGGATCGGTATGTTCTGCATTATCGATTGGTTCGGTCGGTTCATTCGGTTCACTGTTTTCCATTGGCTGTTTCCTCTCTATTGCCTCGCTGCTTTCTGCTGCATCGATATGGCCAGTGATGTCGTCGCGCTCGATAGCGTCAATCCCTAAGAAAACGCGCCAGGCCAAAGGATTCTCTTGGTGTTGAGGTGTTCCCCAAAGGAATGACCGAGGGAAACCGGTGTCCACCAATGGAATGGCCCTCGGCACGTTCTTTGTGGCGGTGGACAACACGGTTCTCCGTGTTGAGATACCGATTCGGGGCCCGGTACTTCGCGGACAGACACGGTCAGCGAGATCGCGCGAACGCTGCATGCATCGAACGATGCACGCAATCTCAGGGAGTGCACAGGCTCGCGAAGGAGAGTTGACGCCACGGTGCGAGAGCCGGAATGTCGCGCTCATTGTTCTGGCATCTTTGAAGGCCGAAGCAACATTGTCGAGCGGAGAGTAGGAATGCCATGCAGCGAATGAACCGGGCACAGGGCGTCGGATTGCTGATCGCGTTCGGCTTAGCCCTGTTTGCCTTCGGTCGATGGGTCGTGACGGTCGGCGCGTCGCAAGGACTCGCCATTGCCGGGAGACTCGCCATCGGGGAGCCTCCGGGGATCACCAGGACGGTGATACGCGGCGGTGCCCATGGGAGCGGTGCGGCTCACTTGGCGTTTCCGTCCCCGTCCCAAATATCTGCCACCGTGCCTCGAGTACTCGTTCTGTCCGGCGTTCCCCCATGGGGCCGGATGCTCATATGGCTCGGGCTCATCGCACTTTGGGCAGTCTGCGCACTGATCCTTCTCCGGGACAAGCCCGCAAGAGAGCAACAACGAGACACCGTCGCATAGCGCAGATGTGAGTCCAGACACGAGCTGTCCCACACCGAGAGATGGCAACTGCGCCGAACAAATGAAGACTCAGCTGTTCAATATCTGACGTGCGATCGATTTCGGGGCCTTGCGAAGCCACGCGTCAAGAAGGAGCTCGCGAAGGCGTTCGAGGTTCGCCAGACGCACATCCACAACGACGCAAGCCAGACGCTTCCCCCAGTAGAAGCCGTCACAGGACTCAGGGTCCCCAGCGACAGCAGCGCGGATCTCTTCTTCATCGGCCATGATCCGGACGTGGCGATTGTCCGGGACCGTCGCAAAGATCTTGCCGCGCACCCGGAAAGAACTCATGCCGTGATGGTCTTGTTCGGTCGTCTCCGGGAGCGATAGGGCAATCCGGCGGACATCTCTTTGCGTAGGCATCTCCTTGTCCTCTCCTTTGTGCCGCGAAGAATCCGTTTCGCTCGGTGGGGACTCGGTGTTCCGAAAGGGTCTGGCTCAGAGCACCGGGCCGACGTCGATGGTAGGTAAGCACAAGAACGGAGTGAGCGCGGGCTTGACGCTCTTCGTTTCGGTAATTGAGGTGTCATCTCGGTTGCTCGGTATGCGTGGCCCACGTGGCATCGAGTTGTCCTCCGGTGTGCCGATCTCGCATCGGAGACGTCGTGAAGGAGAGGTTCGCGTCCTACTCGTGCTCAGCGACCAGGATCGCAAGATCTCCAAGTTGCCAGACGAGTCGAGCGCGAAGCCCCGCCGATTCCAGCCAGACCAATTGGTCGCCGATTCGACTGGGCTTGTCGTACACGCCGTCAATGGGCGTGACAGCTTCACTCGGATCATCTGGAACGATGACATCGGAGAGCACGAAGCGTCCGCCTGGACGCAGAACATCCGCAATTCTTCGAAAGAGATCGGCTTTTCCGGCCTCGTCCAGGTGATGCACCGTCAGCGCCGCGATAACGAGTTCGTACTGGCCTTCCGGCAGCGGATCCTCGAGCCGAGAAACCCGAAGGTCAGCGTGCGGCAGACGCTGACGGGCGTGCTCGAGCATCATTTCGCTCTCGTCGATTCCGACGAGATGGGCACCTGGATGTTGAGCGAGCACTCGTATTGCTGTCTCGCCTGTTCCGACACCGAGCTCAAGAATGCTTTGTACAACGACGTCAGCGGTCGCCTTAGCGGTGAATTCCTGCAAGGCCAAATAATCGGGGATTTCAGCGTTGACCATGTCCCGGTACGTCGTTGGATCGAAGTGGAACTGGCCCGGCTCGTCTCGCGCCTCAAGAGATTGACCCATAGCTCGCCTCTCATTCGCAGTGGCGCTCATGGCAAATTGGACCAGCAGGCTGCGTACCTACTGACGCTTGTCCGCTGTTGGCTACGACGCGAGCTACTGCACCCGCGCATCATCGGATGAACGACAAGTTCCGCGCGACGGTCGTTCTGTCGCGGGGGACGATTTAGGTCAACCGACATGCGGTGTAGTGGTTCGGTATCGCGACTACTGCGCTTTGCCACGTTGTAGATACTTCCATAGGTCCCATGAAGTCGAGAATTAGCGCATCAATTGAGTTGCCAGCGGATTGACCACTGGCGCGGCGATCCTCTTGAGAGTGTTGCAGTCGGTATGACGAAAGGGGCCTTTGCGTCCTTCAACTTCGAGCAGAGTCTCTTCTTCGTAGGACCATATGTCGTCGCTCTCGATGCTCACGCGCATCTCGAAGCTCAAGGTGCGGAAGGCCCGGTCGAGGAACGGATTGGACAAGATCCCGAATTGTTCCGAACCGACACCCGCCGTTAATTCGAACTCGGTCGAATCCGGTTCGGCGCTGCCCGACGCCATGAGGACCTGCGCGCGTGGAATGGCAAGCGTAAAGACGACGGTGCGCTCTGCTGGCTCCCACAACCAATAGCCAACTTGATCGTGGAATGTCTCCACTTCGCCAGGCTTCACGATGTGGGTGTGATAGCGCAGTCCGTAGAACAGCTGAGGCCCATTCGTCTGGGGATCGATGGGCTTAAGTTCGTAGCGTTCGCAAAAGACGTCTTTTTCCGTTCCTCCTGCAATGGGATGTACGTCGATCCCATGAAGTCCTTCCCACGTACCGGCCATTCGCTTAAGCGGGCCAAGGTTCTTGAGCGTGTCAGGATCGCAGCTTGGCTCGCTGAAGATATCTCTTCCGTACACGTCGTACCCCATTCACTGTGCTCATCGCTGCCCTTTACGTTGAGAGCGACGAGCAGTCTTGTGGTCTATACGTGCATAACACAAGCAGACGGGGCGATCATCCAGTTGTTCCCCAAGGAGCCGACTCTGTCGAAGGGCGTTCGGCGTAACGAATCGGTAGTATCCGCTGGCGGCCACAAGGTAGACGCGCATAGGAGGAACGACCGTGAGTGCCAACCCTGTCGTGCACTTTGAGATGCCCTACGAAGACCCGAATCGGGTTGCCAGGTTTTACGCCGAGGTTTTCGGGTGGCGTATGGACAACTCAGGTGAGGAGATGGGCAACTACGTTGTCGCGACGACCACAGAGACCGGTGAAAACGGAAGGCCGAAGGCACCCGGCACGATCAATGGTGGGTTCTTCGCGAAAAAGCCAGATTGGCCCGCTCAATATCCTTCTGTGGTCATCGCCGTTGACGATATTCAATCTGCGATGAGGAACGTCGAAAGCGCTGGTGGCGAGGTACTTGGCGACGTGATGGAGATACCGGAGATTGGAAAGTATGTGTCGTTCACTGACAGCGAAGGAAATCGAGTGAGCCTGCTGCAGCCATACGTCTAGGAAGGACGAAGGCCTCACTTCGCTCGCTGCAGATAATTGGTGACCCGGAGCGCTTTGTACGACACGTTGCCTGGGAGAAAACGCAGATGGACCCTGCAATCCGGTCATACCGTTCAGAAGACCGCGAAGCTCTCGTCGCACTTTGGTCCGCGTGCGACCTCGTCCAGCCTCAGAACAACCCTCACCGCGACGTAGACCGTAAGGCGGCTAGAGATCCCGAGAACCTTCTCGTACTCGAAGACAACGGCCAGCTGATCGGAGCAGTGATGGTTGGTTACGAGGGCCACCGCGGCTGGATCAACTACCTCGCGGTCCACCCTGATCGGCAGCGTCAAGGACTCGGTCGCCTTCTCATGGCGGAAGCCGAAACGCGACTTCGCGGTCTCGGGTGCGCCAAAGTGAACCTTCAAGTCCGGCGCTCGAACGAGTCTGCGACCGAGTTCTACCGGCGGATCGGCTACGCAATCGATGACGTATTGAGCTTGGGCAAGCGACTCGAGGACGATACGCCGACGCCCGGCTAGCCAAGGACGAAGGTTGCCCCGAACGCCGGGTCTCGAGCAACGGGAAGCTTTGTTCGGGTCCATCGGACTGATCGACAATGATGTGCAGATGAGCACTCCGCACAAGCGAGCCGAAATGTTCGTCGATCAAGAGGACGACCCGAGGGAGAACGGAGCGTCTCTCGGCGACGAGCGAGCGACGCTCGCCGAGTACCTTCGGTGCCAGCGCGAGACCTTGAAGCTGAAGTGCTCGGGCCTGTCCGCCGCAGAGCTTGCTCGCCGCTCCGTCGAGCCGTCCACGCTCTCACTCCTCGGGTTGGTCCGCCACATGGCGGACGTCGAACGCCACTGGTTCCGTCGAGTGATGGCCGGACAGGACGCGCCGCGCCGTTTCCAGTCAGAGTCCGACCCCGACGGGGATTTCAACGGGGCGGTCGCCGATCCCGAGGTGGTCAACGAGGCGTGGTCCGCCTGGGAAGAGGAGGTCGCATTTGCTGAGCGGTTCGTAGCCGAGGCTCTAGACCTCGGCATGGTCGCGACCGACGCACGAAACGGGCCGGTGTCATTGCGAGAGGTGCTAGTGCACATGGTGGAGGAGTACGCACGTCACAACGGTCACGCCGACCTGTTGCGCGAGCGGATCGACGGCAGAATCGGGCAGTAGCCGGTGCATGGGCGCGTTGCTGGCGTTGTCGCCGTCGCCAAGTGTCGATCAGCCGAGGTGACGAGGTGACAAGAGACTGCCGCGAATCGCTCGGTGGAGGAGGACTCCGCTGATCAACTTGGGGTGAACGGCGGTCGCCGATTCGTCGTCATCGGGCGCGCTTTCGGACGATCCAGTCGCTCGATGCTGTTCGGTCAGGTCTGAATCGCCCGTCCGGGTACTGTCGGCACGATGGATGAGTCAGATGCGGCCGCGGTCGGGGCAACCGAAGTCATCTCGTGGAAGGTCACGCCGGGCCGTGAGGCCGAATTTGAGGCGTGGGCACACGACCTGACGACCGTTGCGACGCGCCAAGACGGTCATCTCGGTGCTACGTGGCTACGTCCCCATACTGCTGGTGACACTTACCACGTTGTCATCCGCTTTAGCTCTGCCGAACTGCTCGAGAAGTGGATGGGTTCTGATGAGCGCGGCCGTTGGATTGACAAGCTCGGCGGGATTGCGTTCGCCGAATCTGTTCGGCGAACGGGGATGGAGACATGGTTCAGTCTCCCCGGTCTAAACGTCCGGCCTCCTCCGCAATGGAAGATGGTCGTCGTGACACTCGCTGCGATCTATCCGCTCAGCCTCCTCTTCAATTGGCTCGTCGCTCCTTCAGTGCGAGGTTTCCCGCTCTTTTTGCGCGCCCTGCTGTTCCCCTGTGCTCTCGTGCCGCTGCTCACCTTTGTCATCATGCCGAGCCTGAGCAAGCTGCTTCGCACGTGGATGTACGGGCGGCGCTGAAGATATGCGCGCCACAAGAAAGGAACCGTCGAGGAGCGCGACCTGTTGGGCTTCGCCGCGCCCTAGTCAGCGCGCACAGATGCGACGTTCCGGGGCAGAGGGGTTGTCCCCGCGCTCTGGCCGGTTGCTATTCGCCTACCGAACCGTCGATCGCCTCGCGGAGGAGGTCGGCATGACCGGCGTGACGAGCGGTTTCCTCGATGAGGTGCAGCAGAACCCAGCGCAGCGAGAAGTGCCGGCCGTCGTGCAAAGCCTTTGCCGACAACTGATCCGCGCTGCCAGCAGCAGTGACCACCTGCCGGCTCCGCTCGCAAGCCGCGCGATAGCGAGCTCTCAGTTCTTCGGGCTCCATGGTTTCGGCAGTGCGGAACTCCCAGTTGGGATCCGCGTCCCAATCAACGCTCGCCCATGGCTCTCGGTCCGCCAGTCCGGCGAAGCGCACCTCCATCCAGTTCTCCTCCACCAACGCCAGGTGGTAGAGCAGGCCTGCGAGTGTCAGCTCGGACGGAGGGTGCTTTGAGACGAGCTGCGCACGGGAGAGGCCTTCCGTCTTGGATAGCACCGTCTCCTGCTGGTAAATGAGGTACTCAACGAGCAGGCTCAGCTCCGAGGCATTCGGGTTGGGGTCCGTTCTCATCACCGGAGTTTCGCAGGCGCTCGTGGGTCGCCACAAAGCGGCGCCCGATTCGGCGACCTTTGCGCGGCAACCTCAACGCCCGACGACGGGTAGCGAATACGTCTCCCAACACCGCAAGAGGCAGTGATCGGTGATGCTCGGGCACCGCTTTCGAGGCGAGCGGCCGGTTCTCCTCAGTACATGACCGCCCCGGCAGCGACGTTGATGTCCTGGCCGGTGAGATTGTTCGCTGCAGGCGAGCACAAGAACAGCACCGTCTCAACGACGTCGTCCTCGCTCACCGTGCGCTTGAACGCGGTCCCCTCGGTCATCTGGGTTCGCAGTTCATCTGGCGTGAGGCCGCGCTCTTTTGACATAGAGGAGAGGACGCCTTGGAGCCGGTCCCCTTCGACGAGCCACGGTGAGATGACGTTCACGCTGATGCCGCTCGGCCCGACCTCGTGCGCAAGGGTGCGGGTGAGGCCGACGACCCCGAGTTTGGCTGCCGCGTACGGTGTCCGATTCGGGAGAGGCTGTTTTCCCGTCACCGACCCGATGTTCACGATCTTGCCGTGCTCGGCTCGAAGGAGGTAGGGGAGCGCCGCTTTGCACGCGAGGAACACCCCGGTCAGATTGACGGCGATCGTCTCGTTCCATTCCTCGAGCGTGATGTCGACGAGAGGAGCGGTCGGTCCTGCGACACCCGCGTTGTTCACGAGAATGTCGAGCACCCCTCTCGGTCCCGCCGCCAAGGCCATGAGGTCCTTGAGGTGCTCGAGCTCTTTGACGTCGCCAACGCAGTATTCAGCTGAGCCGCCGCTTTCCTTGATGGCGTCGCAGACCGTTATCAAGGTCTCTGCTCGGCGGCCACTGACGACAACGTGAGCGCCCCTTCTCGCGAGACCCTTCGCGATCGCCGCGCCGATTCCCTGGCCAGCACCGGTCACGACCGCTCTCGCGCCGACGAAGCCGCTGTTGGAGCCGTTATCCATTTCTCGTCCCCTCGCTTGGACGCTGCTGTATGAGTTCCAACGTGACGCCGTCAGGGTCGTTGAGATACACGGCCCAACCACCTTTGTTGATGCCCGCGGTGATCTCGACGGGTTGGTTGATGATGTGCGCACCAAATGAGCGGAGCCGCTCTGTGACTTCGAAGATGTCGTCCACGATGAACGCGAGATGGCCCGCACCGAGCGTGCTTCGCTCGGTGTCCGCTGGCCCACTTGGCGGGCGTTCGTAGGAGATGAGCTCGAGCACGTGCCCAGATGGAGGAGGTTCGCCTTCGCTGAAGCGGAGCTGGGCTATCTCCAAAGACGCGTCTTCGTAGCCGACCAGGCTTGAGGTGTACTCGTTGCACTGGACTTGCCGGTGCCGAAGGACGAGGCCAAGGCCTTCGGTATAGAACCGAAGGCTCGCGTCGAGGTCTCGGACGACGAAGCCGACGTGGAAGATTGATCGAACGGACAAGGTTCTCCTTGGAAGGTTGGTGGAAGAGAGCATTCAGCGAAGGGTGGTGTGCAAGATCTGCAGCTGCTCGTTCCACAAATGTTTGTCAGCGCCTTTATGCATCGCTCACTCCACCCCCGAGCCGCTGAGGCCCCTTACAAAGGCGGGCTGCACGAGGATGAAGACGAGAATCATCGGCAGGGTCACGATCACCACGGACGCGAAGATGACGTTCTCCGGCGTCACTTCTCCGAGGCCAGTCGTTCCGACCAAGGCGAGCGTCTGGGTGAGCACCTGCAGGTTTCCACCCTCTGCTGCGACGAGGGGCCAAAGGTACATGTTCCACGCCGTTATCACGGAAATCGCGAGGTACGCGGCGGTCGCCGGCCGTGCGAGAGGTATCGCTATGCGCCGCAGGATCCCCCACCAGTTCGCACCGTCGAGGCGCGCGGCGTCGAAGAGCTCCTCGGGCATCTGTGAGATGTACTGACGGAAGAGGAGCGTTCCGAAGCCGACCTGAGCCGCGATCGGAAGGATCAATCCCGGGTAGGTGTTGATGAGCTTTAGTTCGTAGGTGACGATGAACGTCGGGATGAGCGTCGTGAGAAGTGGGATGAAAAGCGAGATCGCGTATATGGCCGTGAAGAAGTTGCGCGACCTGAACCGCATCTTCGCGATCACGAGGCCGCCGCTGATGCACAACATCCACTGAAGGCCGACTGCGCCCACGGTGAAGATCACCGAGTTGAGAAAGCTGCGCGGCTCGATCACCTGCGTCAATCCCGAGAATGCATCGGCGTAGTTCGCAAAGTGCAGGGAATTCGGGATGACCTCAGGCGGTTGCTTCGCGAGCTGCGTGTTCGACATCAGCGAAGCCGCGACCATATATAGCAGTGGCGCGGAGAGCAGCAACCCGACAATGGTCGCCGTGAAGATCCTTGCCCACCGACGAGCGCGCGGAGAAACGCTCATCGACCGACGAGCGTGTGAACGAAGACTCACCATCGGCTGACGAGCTTTGAGATGAGGTGAAGCAAGACGAGAATGCCGCCGATGAGCACGATCTGGAGGATCGACAGGGCCGCGGCGTAACCGAACAAGCCGTAGCTGAACCCGTTCACGAAGATGTAGTAGATCAAGGTCTGCGTTGCGTAGATCGGGTCTCCCTTGGTGAGAATGTTGACGAGGTCGAACGACCCATTCGTGAACGCGAGCAGTGCGACAATTGCCACGAGGACGGTCATGTATCGCACGCCGGGCCAGATGATGTAGCGCACCCGCTGCATCGACCCGGCTCCATCGAGCGTGGCGGCCTCGACCACGGACAATGGGATCCGCTGCAGGGCGGCGAGATACAAAACCGTCGCGATAGGCAGGCTGAGCCAGATCGTGATGATGTCCAGGCCAGGAAGCGCCCAGGTCGAGCTCGCAAGCCAATCCGGCGGCGTTTTGACCCCGAACAGCGTGATGACGTAATCGATGACCCCATAGCCGGGGCCGTCCTGGAAGAGGATGCGCCATACGACTGCTGACGCGGCGAACGACATGGCCGCGGGAATGAGGTAGAGCGAGCGGACCGCGCCGACGAGACGGAAGCGGAAGTTGATCAACATGGCCAAGAACAAAGAGATGATGACTGTCGGCAGTACCCCGAAGACGATGAACTTCAGCGTCGTCTCGACCGACTGCCACACGAGCGGATCGTGGATCATCTTTTGATAGTTCGCGAACCACACCCACTTCGGGAAGCCGTTCGTGATGTCCCAGGTCGTAAAGCTGAGGAGCAAGCCGCCCACGACCGGGACCGCGATGAAGATGGCAAACATGATCGCATTGGGTGCGATCATCAGCGCGGCTGCGCGACTGTCCCGATACGAAGTTCGCGAGCGCACGCGCGCGACTTGAGAGCTGATGCTCGCCGGTGCTGGATCAGGTGTCTGCGTCACGTCGATGCGCCCGAACGTTGAAGGGACGAGGACGATTCCCCTGGAGGAGGGAGTGATGCTGACGGCCGGCTCAGTTTCGAGCCGGCCGTCGACATCTCATCTAATCGGCCAGCGCTCTTGCGTCAGCTATTCAGTGCGTAGGCGGCGTTCATCTCCGTTTGGAGCGTACCGAACGCCTTGGCGATGCTCTGACCGCCGGTGGTTGCCGCCGTGACGGCGTTCGGGATGTCCGTATTCGAAAGCGTGAACACCGTACCTGGAGTCTGCGGGGCGATCGTCGCCGTGTCGGCGGCGATCACGTAGGCCTGGGAGTTCGCCGGGCCACCGGACTGCGTCCGCCACAGAGCCGTCGGGCCGTTAAGCGATGCGACTGCCGGCACGACGCCGAAGGTCGCCTCTGCAACGTTTTGACCCGGTGCGGAGAACAGGTACTTCAAGAACGCGAGTGCGAGCTTGTTGTGCACTGCATTCGGGGCGAGGCACCATCCGAGGCTTCCACCGCCCGTCGGGATGACCTGGCTGCCGTTCTTCGCGGTGATCGAAGGCATCGGGACGACGTTGTACTTAAAGGAGGTCCCAATCGACTGCTGGAGACCCGGAAGGTTTCCACGCACCTCGATGGACATCGCTGCCTCACCGGACTCAAAGAATGGTTCGCAACCGGACGAGCCGTTCTTCGCCTGCTGCTGGGCTTCGGGAACGGCATCGCCGTTCAGCAAGGGGTCGATCATGAGCGCCCACGCCGCACGCGCCGCCGGAGTATCGACGGTCGCCTTGGTCTCGGTGAACGCGGTCACGCCATAGGCCTTGAGGACCGGGTTGTACTCGGCCTGCCAGTCGGGGCGCTCGCAGATGCCGTACTGGGTCTGCGACGCGCCCGAGCCGATCTTCAGTTTCGCGGCGTCGGCGAGCATGTCGTTCCAGGTCCAGCCGTTCTGCGGGAACGGAACACCTGCTTTGGTGAACTCATTCTCGTTGTACATGATGACCGTGGCGTCAGCCTCGTTCGGAAGTGCGAACACCTGGCCCACACCGAATGGCGCACCCTTTGGTGGGATGTAAGACGCCATGAAGGTCTGGAGCCAGTAGTTCTTCGGGTAGGGCTGTCCGGCCTTGAGGTCCGGCGAGAGGTCGGCGATAAGTCCGTCTACCTCGAGCGTCGGGGTCAACACGTCGTAGGTCTCGTCGATCATGGGCTCGTTGCCTGCGAGCCTTTCCGTCTGCAGAAGCGGGACGTAGGTGCTTGGTGTGTTGACGACGTTCGCGGCTTGAATGTGTACGTTTGGATTCGCCTTTTCGAATGCGGCGATCACCGGCTGCATGACGGGCGTCGTGAACGTGAACACGTTCATGGTGAGGGTGCCGCTTAGCCCCGAGCTCTGGGCGCCGGCTGCAACCGTCGTGACACTGCCGAGGAGGACGCACGCGCCCAACGCGGCAATGATCTTCTTTCCAAACCGGGACGAGAGTGCGGCGCGCTTTGTCTTCGCGCCGCCGCGACAGTCCCCGCGGTCTGGAATGCGATGCTCAAGTACAGTCACCGAATCTCCTTTTCTTTGGAAGTTGGTTATTGGGCGCGTGAGGCAGGTTGCCTGCGCGTCGTTGGACAAACTGCTGGACTCGTTCGGGTTGCTCCCGTTGGCCCCCTCGTCGTCTTGATATTCTCCGCACGTGCCCCGGTATGCTGAGCACACGCGGAGGCAGTGGACTTGCCCCCAGGCCGCGTTGTAATGTTTCAACGTGGCGCCGTGGCACAGTAGCGATCGCGCATCTCTCTGTCAAGGGTGACGCCGGGACTCCTGCGGATTCTCTCGAGGACGACTATCGTGCGCGTCGCTCGGCACCAGACCCTGTGTGCCCTGCATCTCTGGTCGGCAGGGTCGTTGGAGGCGGAGTGAAGCGCGCATGAGCGAAACGGGGTTCGACGAGGGCGCCCCCTCGGAAGATTCTGCCGTGGAAAAGGAGCTTCTCGCCGACTGGGAGCACCTCCTCGGGTCGATGCTCCGCATTCGGTTCTTCGAAGACGAGGTGAAAGGCCTGTTCGGCTCGGGACAGGTGCGCGGGAGCACGCATTTGTGCCAGGGTCAGGAGGCAGTCACCGTCGGCGTGTGCTCGCTCTTCACACCGGGCGACGTCATGACCTGCACGTACCGCGGGCACGGCGCCGTTCTTGCCGCCGGGGCGCCGCTCGACGCCGCGTTCGCCGAGATCCTCGGCCGCGAGGGAGGGCTTTGTGGGGGAAAGGGCGGCTCGATGCACTTGGCCGAGCTTGCTCGGGGAAGCATCGGGTCGAACGCCATCGTGGGCGCCAACCTACCCATCAGCGTCGGCGCGGGTCTTGCTGCGAAGCACAACAAGACCGGCAAGGTGAGCGTCGCTTTTACCGGTGACGGGTCGACGAACATCGGTGCTTTTCACGAGAGCTGCAACTTGGCGGCGATTTGGGGTTTGCCGGTCGTCATTGTCATCGAGAACAACCACTACGGGGAGTACAGTCCGTTGGCCGCGACGACTCCCATTTCGAGATTGGCCGATCGCGCTGCGTCCTATGGCATGCCAGGTGTGCTCGTCGACGGGAACGATCTCCTCGCGATGCGCGGCGTCGCTCGACAGGCGATCTCGCGCGCCCGGGCCGGCGAGGGCCCTACTCTCATCGAGGCCGACACCTACAGACACGAAGGCCACTCCCGATCCGACCCGGCGAAGTACCGGCCAGAGGGCGAGCTCGAGCTGTGGTTGGCCCGAGACCCCATTAAGCGCTTCGAAGAAGTCGTGCGTGCGGCGGGTGCAGCGAGTGAAGAACGCCTCGCGTCTTTTCGCGACGGCGTGCGCGCGGAGGTGAAAGCAGCGCTCGCGACGGCGAAGTCGTGGCCCGAACCAGCGATTGCCCGCTTGTACGAAGACGTCTACCGATGACCGCCGAGCTCACCTACCGCGAGGCGATCGCCGAGGCCATTGGCGATGAGCTCGCATCAGACCCGAAGGTCATCTTCTTCGGTGAGGACGTGGGCGCGGCAGGCGGGGCGTTCAAGACGACGGTCGGTCTGTTCGAGCGCTTCGGTGGCGAGCGTGTGCTCGACACGCCGATATCCGAACAAGCGATCGTCGGCGCCGCGATCGGGTCTGCACTCATGGGGCTTCGCCCGATCGCGGAGATCATGTTCGCGGACTTTGCCGGTGTGTGCTTCGACCAACTCGTCAACCAGCTCGCGAAGTACAACTACTTGACCGGAGGCCAGGCCCACCTTCCCGTGACCGTGAGGATGGCGAACGGGGCGGGAGCAGGATTTGCCGGGCAGCATTCGCAGTCTGTTGAGAATTGGTTCCTCAACGTGCCGGGTCTGAAGATTGCAGTGCCCGGAACCGTCGAGGACTGCTATGGGCTCTTGCGCGCCGCGGTGCGCGACGACAATCCGGTGCTCGTGTTCGAGCACAAGAACCTCTTCGGTCTAAAGGGCACGATCAGCCCCCGTCCTATCCGCCTCGGCGAGGCCGCGCTCGTCCGTCCCGGCCGACACGTGACCGTCGTCGCGACCCAGCAGATGCGCCATCGAGCCGTTCAAGCATCGGAGCACCTTGGCACCGAGGGCATCGAGCTCGAGGTCATCGACCCGCGCACGCTCGTACCCTTCGACGACGAGATGGTGGCAGAAAGCCTCAAGCGCACCGCCCGGCTCCTCGCGGTCCAAGAAGGCCCACCCGGAGGCGGCTGGGGCGCGTCGCTCATCGCCCGGATGACCGAGCGACACTTCGAATACTTTGATGCGCCGCCGCGGCTGCTTGCGTCCGCGGATACGCCGGTGCCCTACGCCGGTGTCCTCGAGGAGGCGTCGATGCCTTCTGTCCAAGGCATCGAGCAGGTCGTCCGGGAGCTCGTAGCCTTCTAAGCTTGCACGGCGCGACGACGCAGGCACGCTGTGCGCGGCTACCGTCTCGCGCGGATGTCGAGAGTGGGGGTGCAGATGGAGATCGCCGCGGTCGAGGTGCTCGAAGTCGGCTGGGAGCTGACGGGCAGTCACACGTTGGTTCGCGTGACCACCGATACCGGTATCACCGGGCTTGGCCAGTCCGGAGGTTGGGGCTATCCAAAGGGCGTGGCCGGCGTGCTCGAAGAGCTGACGCCGTTGCTCATCGGGGCTGACCCCTTCCGGATCGAACACCTCTGGCACCTCAACTACCGGGCACGACCTTTTCGCGGGAACCTCATCTCCGCGGCGGTTTCAGCGATCGACCTCGCCCTTTGGGACGTGAAGGGAAAGGCGTTGGAGCTTCCGGTTTGGGAGCTCCTCGGGGGAAGGACGAGGGACCGGGTGCGACTGCACGCACTCGTTGGGGGTGGCACACCGGACGAGATCGTTTCCTCGGTGAACTGGGCCGTGAACGAGGGGTTCACCGCGGTGAAGTTCGACCCGCTCGTCCACGGCTATGAGGACTTCTCGATGAGCCAGATCGTGAGCTCGGTGTGCTCGATGGCTGCAGCGGCACGAGAGGCAGGTGGCGACGAAGTCGACCTGATCTTCGAGCTCCACCGCAAGCTCGACCCCGTCAGAGCCGTCGTCGTGTGCGACGCCCTCGCGCAGTTCCACCCCCTTTTCATCGAGGACCCCATACAGATCGACTCGATAGAGATGCAGGCGGATATCTGCAAGCGCACCGCATCGCCGATCGCGACCGGTGAGAGGCTGAATTCGATCTGGGAGTTCAACGAACTGCTCTCCCGTGACGTCGGGATAACGATTCGGCCAGACGTCGGACTCGCGGGCGGGCTCTCTGGATGTCGAAAGATCGCCGCGATCGCCGAAGCGCACCACTGCGGTGTCGCTCCCCACAACTTCCTTGGGCCTGCGCTCACGGCTCCGACGCTTCACCTCTGTGTGACGATCCCCAACCTCGTGACGATGGAGTACCTGCCACTTGATGAGGACAAGGCCTCGGCGGCGGCAGCAATCACGACGAGCGTGGTTCGAAACGGGGGTTACTGCGAAGTGCCGGAAGCACCGGGTCTCGGCATCAGCCTCGTCGAAGACTTTGATTTCGTCGCCCCGGTGATCGAGCACCCCTTCTCAAAGGAAGGACTGCTGCGCGCAGACGGATCGGTCGCAGCCGCCAACTGAGCACAGCTCTTCCTCCTCGCGTGCGCATGGGCGCGCAACCGCACCGCGCAGGCGATCGCGTCGAAGCGAAACGGCCGTCGGTTTTCCGTCCGAAGCGAGCTTGTCTTGACAGTCCCGATCCGACCGTCCGATGATGGCACGTCCCGATGAAAGCTTTCATCGGGACGACTGGGGGCTCGGCAATGGATCGTCTTTCCATCGGTATCGTCGGTTGCGGCGGTATGGGCCGACGTCATCTGCGCGCTTACGAGGCGCTCGCAAAGATCGGTGCCGGGCGATTCGACCTTGCCGCGGTGTGCGATCCTCGCGTTGCGGTCGCCGAGGAAACCGCCGATCTCGCCGAAGAGTGCTTTGGCTCGCGACCCGCGGTGTTCTCCGACCACGCCGAGCTCATCTCGAGCGGTATCGTCGAAGCCCTCGACATCGTGACCGACCCCTCGTCGCACCATCTCGTCGCGGTCCCTGCTCTATCTGAGGGATTGCACGTCATCTGCGAAAAGCCGCTCGGGATCACCGTCCGGGCGTGTCGGGCGATCGTCGAGGCCGCAGCGCGTTCTTCAGCGGTGCTCGCGACCGCCGAGAACTACCGGCGCGACGGGCCGAACCGCTTGGCGCGCGCGGTGCTTGAGCACGGTCTCCTCGGCGAGGTGCACCTCATGATCGAGACGAACGTCGGTGGCGACGACGCCGTGGTGATCAGTCCGTGGCGCCACAGTCGTGCGGCCGGGTCCATCGCGCTCGACATGGGTGTGCACTACACGGACATCTTCTGTTACTACCTCGGAGGACTAAAGCGCGTGTTCGGTTCCGCGTTCGTCGCCGAGCCACTGCGCAGCTTGCCTCCGGGCGCGCCTCATGTGTCGGGGATCGAGGAGGTCTCGCCTGGCGTCATCCGCGCGACTGGCGAGGACTCCCTCGTCGCGGTGTTCGAGGCGGAATCGGGAGTGCTCGTCCAGCTCACCTACCTGCCATCGGGTCCCGGGCGAAGGTGGGTCCAGCGCAGCGTGCACGGCCGTCGGGGTTCGATGAGCGTCCCGCCCGATCGCTCCGGCGGAGCGGTGGTGGTCCAGCTCGGGAGTGAGATTCTGAGCGGCCCGGAACTGCGGAGAGAACTCGGCGGTTTCGAGCTCGAAGGAGTCGCCGCGTCGTTCTTCGGCCCCGAGGGAACCGAGTACGATCTGCCGTTCGCCGAGGTCGACGCGGCGACGATCGGTATTGAGCTCGACGACTTCATCAGCGCGGTCGCCGCGCGACGGACCCCGGAGGTCGACGGGATGGCCGGGCTCCTCGCGGTCGCCGGCGTCTGGGCGGTCGCTGAGTCAAAGGCGCTCGCGGGCGCCGTGAGCATCGCGGAAGTAGCCGACGGGACGATCGCGCGTTCTCAGGAGTCCGTGGACGTCGCGCTCGGGTTCATCGCTCAGAGAGGGGACGAACAACCATGAGTGATCACTCTTCAGCTCTTCTTTCACCGCCGTTCAAACAGTGCGCAGTCGTTGTCGAGGATTTGGATGCGGCGGTGCGGATGTGGACCAAGCACCTCGGGATCGGCCCATGGACGGGCTATCGGCTCGAAGCGCCGCGGCTCAAAGAGATGCGCTATCACGGCGAAGAGGTGGAGTTCTCGCTGCGTCACGCCCTCGCCTGGCAAGGAGACATGCAGTTCGAGCTCGTCCAGCCCTTGAGCGGGCCGAGCATCTTCGCCGACCAGCTCGCCGATCACGGAGAGGGGCTCAACCACGTCGGAAAGTTCGTCGAGGACCATCGCGCTGCGGTGGCCCAAGCGATAAGCGCAGGCTTCGTTCCGTTGCAGAGCGCGCGCGGCTTTGGCGCAGAGGGAGACGGCGCCTTCGCGTACTTCAAGGCACCGGGAGTGGCGATGATCGTCGAGCTCATCGAGGTGCCGCGCGTCCGGATCGAACCGGAGTTCGTCTATTAGCGTCCAAGAAGGCGACGAAGCGTTCTTGTCGCTCGTGGGGCGAACCCACGAGGAAGCACCTGAGTCACGAGGAGTCACGAAGACCATGCGCATCGCGTCCGTCGAGGCCATTCCCGCAGGCAGAGCCTGTTATGTTCGCGTCACCGCCGAGGACGGCACGACAGGTGTAGGCGAGTCGACGTTCTTCGGCTGGCCGACGGCGGTGGCAGCGATCGTTCCGTCGATGGGCGCGTACCTGAAGGGCCTCGACGCTTTGGACGTGGAGCATCACTGGCTCGCGTTGTACCGGGCGCTGAGCTTTCGCGGCATGGCGGTGACCGGTGCGATCAGTGCGATCGACCAGGCGCTGTGGGACCTAAAGGGCAAGCACTTCGAGGTGCCGGTCTGGCAGCTGCTCGGTGGCCGGGCGCGCCGCGCCGTGCGTGCGATGAGGGTGCTCATCGACGAGGGCTCCACCGAAGAGCTCGTCGACGAGGCGCGTCGCGCGGTACAAGACGAGGGTTACGGCGCGTTGAAGATCTTGCTCTTCCAGAACTTTCACCACCAGATGCGCCAGGCATCGCGCATCGAAGACCTCGTCTCGCGCTTTGCCGCTGTGCGAGACGCCGTGGGCTGGGACACAGACCTCGGAGTTGAACTCCATCGCAACATGGTGTCCGGGGACGCCGTTCTTTTGTGCGCGGAGCTCGCTCGTCTTCGTCCGCTTTTTGTCGAAGACCCGATCCCACCCGACAGCGTCGTTGCTCTCCGGGACTTCGTTCGCAAGGTGGGCGTTCCGGTCGCGGCCGGCGAGCGCAACACGACGATGTGGGAGTTCGCCGAATACCTCGAGCGACCCGGCGTCGCGTACGTCCGACCCGACGTCGGCATCGCCGGTGGCATCACCCACGTGAAGAAGATCTGTGCGCTCGCCGAGGCGTTCCATGCCGGCGTGCTCCCCCACGCGGTTCCCTCGGGACCCGTCGCTGTCGCTGCGGACGTCCAACTCGGGATGTGCGTCCCGAACTGGGAGCTCCAAGAGCACGTGCCCCAGGTGGGTCCTTCTTGGACGGACCTCGTGGATCACGTCATCGAGGTGCGCGACGGCTATCTGCTTGCACCCGAGCGGCCAGGTCTTGGGATCGAGCTCGACGACGTGGGCCTCGCCAAGCACCCGCCTTTGTCGGCCGACTTGACCCGTCCCGCGCTTCGTGAGGACGGCTCGGTGGCGATCCGATGAACAAGGGGAGGCGCGCGCCGGGCGGCCGGCTCTGGCGGGTCGGTCTCGCGTGCAGCGACGACGTGCGCAAGAGCTACGTCGACGAGGTGGACGTCAGCCGCCTCGAGGGCGCGGCCGAGTTCTCCTTCCGGGCCTTTTCCGTGGCTTCGGGCCTCATGGCACCCGCGCCCCGAGACGACAGGGCCGAAGCCGAACTGGCGAAGTTCGCGGCGAGTCTCGATGTCCTGCTCGTGTGTCACGGAGCACCGTTCGTGAGTTCCGAGGTGCTCGCCTCGGCGCCGCACCTCACGCTCCTCGGTGAGCTCGAGGGTGATCGATTCGGCTACCGATTAGACGTCGATGCAGCGCACGAGCGCGGCGTGCGGATCGTCGACACGTCACACGCCTCGTCGTGGCCCGCTGCCGAATGGGCGCTTGGCCTTGCCCTCGTCGGGCTCCGCAACGCCGGAGCGAGCTTTCGGCGGATGATCGGCCACGAGAACGCCTTCTTCCCCGTGGCCGAGCGCTCGGGCCCCGGCTTTGACGGGGCAGAACTCAGCCACAAGCGCGTCGGCTTGATCGGTTTTGGTCACCTGGGACGCCGACTCGTCGATCTGCTGCGTCCCTTCCACGTCGAGGTGCTCGTGTACGACCCCTTTGCGCCGAGGGAACTCGCCGAGCCCTACGGCGTTGTGTTCGGTCCGTTGTCCAACGTCCTTTCCTGTGACGTGGTGTTCACGCTCGTGCCGCAAACGCCGAGGACAGAAGGGATGCTCGGTGAGGAGGAGTTCGAGATGCTCCGTCCTGGGAGCGTCTTTGTGAACGTGTCTCGGGGCAAGGTCGCACAGAGCACAGCGCTTCTCGCCCGCCTACGGCGCGGCGACGTCATTGCTTGTCTTGACGTCTTCGACCCCGAACCGCTGCCGACCGACTCGCCCTTCCTCGAGCTTTCGAACGTCTTTGTGTCACCGCACATCGCCGGTGTCACCGAGGAGAGCAGGCGCCGCTTTTTCTCCCTCATGGTCGATGCGTGCCTCCAGCACTTCGAGGGCTTGGAGCCTCTCGGCGAGCTCACCTCACGGATCGTCTCTCAACACACCGCGCCCATTGCGGACAAAGGTGAGAGCGCGCGACGCTGACTGATTCCGTCACCGTGTTTTGGTGCCTGCCTGACGACTTCGTGTTCCAGAGACAAAAGGCCGTGCGCAAGACGCACAATTTCGCGCGCGGGCTCTCAAGGGTGAGCTCAATTGGCGGTTCTGTTCGAAGCGAGGATGGCGCGAAGCGTCCCACCCATGATCAAAGAGAGATCGCGTGTGCCGAGGAATGGACAGTGCGCGCGCAGGACCTCGAGGGATTGGCGGTACGTGCAATAGCGCTTCGATGCCGGGAAATCCGATCCCCAACAAAGCCGGTTCGGTCCGTATGCGTCGAAGATCCGCTCGAAAATGGCGATGGCGTCGTGCCAGGGGTAGTCCCAGCTCCGTTCGGAGCAGTAGTGAAACCCCGAAACCTTCATGAAGAGGTTCGGTACAGAAGCCGATGCGACCACTTCGGCGAGCCCGTTGGAATCAAGACCGCATCCGGCAAGGACGCTCCCAAGGTGGTGGCACAGCACCGAGACGCCCGGATGGCGGCGAGCGATGTCCCGGAGATCGGCCTGCCAGGCCGGGCTCGCGGCGAGACTTATGACGAGTCGTCTTTCCTCGGCAACATCAAAGAGCCGCTCCGCCTCGTCGCTCACAAGAAAGCCGTCGTTTTCATCCTCGACGTAATGGGTGAATCCCACAAGGTCATAGCGGTCGTCGAGCTCTCGCAGTCTCTCTGCGATCCCCGGCGCGTGGTAGGTCGTGCTCCACGTGCAGTCGAGGTCGGCAAGGACGTGGAATCGACCGGGGTGCTGTTCCCTTGCGAGGGAGACGTAGTCGATGTTGTCGGGGTTCTCGCCGATCGCCGCGCACACGACGAGCGCCTGTTCGACACCGTAGGTGTCCATTTCGTAGAGGAGCTGATCGATCGTTCCGCGAGCTGACTCGTCTGGAACGAGCGGGAGATACGGCCAAAGGCGCCACGCGTGGCAGTGGCTATCGAAGATGGGGTACGCGTCCGACGAAGTCTCGATTGCGACCATGTCGACAATGTAGTAGTAGCCGGTCACGCCCCTCTTGGGCTGTAGCGGTTCAGCTTGGAGCGTCCCGATGTCGACTGTCGCTCGACGAGCTCTGGTTCGAACTGGATGTCGCGGTGGCGATGGAGCGGGTCCGCGGTCTCTGACATGAGGAGCTTTGCTGCGGCTCGGCCAAGTTCGTACTTCGGTTGTCGGACCGAAGTCAGCGCCGGCGACAGCATTGCCGCAAAGTCGACGTCGTCGTAGCCGACGACGCTCATGTCTCGCGGTACCCGCACGCGATGCTCGGAGAGCGCCCGAAGGACGGTGAACGCGACCCGGTCGTTCAGGCACACCACTGCGGTCGGTCGGTCGGGGATGTCCAAGAGCTTGTCGACGATCACCTCGGCCTGTTCGAACGCGGTGATCGGGTCGATCGTGTACTCGATGATGCTGTCCTCGGGATCGAGGCCGGCCTTGCGAGCCGCGCGCTGCATTCCACGACGGCGTTCCGCACACTGGGAAAGGTGGAGCGGACCGTTGATGAAGGCGATGCGAAGGTGCCCGAGGTCGAACAGGTGCCCGGCTGCGAGCTCCCCACCTCGGACGTGATCGACAGACACCGAGCAGAACTCACCTTCTGGGCTCTTGCGATCGAGGAGCACGACGAGGGTGCCACGGTCCCGCAACGTCTCGAGCTGACGAATGCCACGCGTCGCAGGCGTGATGACGACGCCGAGCACCCGCTGCTCTTCGAGCCAGCGCAGGTACCCGGCCTCGCGTTCGGGGGAGCCGTCGGTAGAGCAAAGGACGACCGCAGATCCTTGCTCGTGCACCGCGTCCTCGAGTCCACGTACCGTCTCTGTGGAAAACGAGTTGGAAGCGTCGAGCACCACCGCGCCAAAGCAACGACTCGTGCCGCCTCGCATTTGGCGGGCGGCCGCGCTTCTCACGAAACCGAGCTGTTCAATCGCCTCGAGAACTCGCGCCAGGGTTTCAGGAGCGACGCGATCTGGTCGATTCAACGCGTTCGACGCGGTGCCAAGTGAGACTCCGGCATGCGCAGCGACGTCGAGGATCGTCACCCTCCCGCGCCTACGGTTTGGCTGGCGGAAAGCGCCAGCTCCGTCTCGGGAATTAGATGACGGCTTTGATGTGTCGTTGCGGCGCTGCGTCAACGGTCTCCTCGTGCAGGCTCACATGCGCCGGGTGCGGGACACCCAGTTGTCGTCGAAACTCCAGATCTAGGTTAGCGCCGCGCAATGGGCCGAACCTCGATCACCACACGGATTCTCGGCACAGAACGCGTGCTCTTCGTGCACTTCGTGTCGTGCCGGGCGCCGCTGCGTTGATGTCCGGGCGGACCGTTCGGCATTCTCCTTTAGTGACAAAGCGGAACCGAGCGCTGTCGCAGAGCATGGCCCATGGCGTGCTGTCGTTTTGGCGTGTCGGCGTGTTCTCGTCAAGACCCTGGCAACGTCTGACCATTAATAAATACAGTGACGCCTACCGTCACGATCGGACGGTCCCTGTCGCCCTATCGTGCGAGCATCCGATGTCGCCCCATCGAGAAGAGCCCAACTGGATTTGTCCTTGGGCGAAGGCGGCGCAGGTGGACGGGGTCCACTGTTCGCCGCGCGCAAGAAATCGAAGCCCTTGAGGAGCCTTACGGGTGCCCACCGCTTCTCCTCGAGGTCGAGGTATCCGCAGCGCTCGTCTTGAGCGGCACCATATCGAACCAAGACGCGCAGGGCACGAGACAGGAGAAGAGGATGCCAGGTTCTCCTCATGAGGCGTGCTCAGAGCCTTGTTCAGAGCCGGTGTGAATGTTCAGTTGATGCGCGACAGTTCGTCTTCGGTTGATGCCTGACATCAGATTCCTCTGTTTTAGTGCGTTTCTGCTTGTTTCTTGCGAACCACCCCTTTCGAGTCGCGAAGCAGGCT